>OGMD01000798.1_pt1 | contig 12731 bp, 10 predicted proteins | sample 1573041 | NCBI WGS metagenome assembly OGMD01 (sample SAMEA2582007, study PRJEB24529) | metagenome | biome: Human gut stool | place: China | collected 2011 | reverse complement strand
CGCATTGTTTCATGTACCGCACGGTCTGTCGAATGCCATGCTGTTAAAGGATTGTTTGGAATTTGCGGCAGATGGAACTTATGAGCGTTTTGCAGCACTTGGAAGGGCAGTCGGCAGGGCAGAATCCTCCGATTCCGATGAAACTGCGGCAAAAAAATTTATTGAGGCTTTGGGAGAAATCTGTAAAATCTGCGAAGTGCCGACACTGGAAGAATACGGTGTTGACAGAGAAGAATTTTTCAAAGTTATCGTAAAGATGGCGCAGGATGCCTATGACAGCGGAAGCCCAGGCAATACAAGAAAAGCAGTTACTATTGAAGATATGGAAATGATTTACAGGAAGCTGTGGGAAAAATAAAGTATTGACAATTGAATAAAACAGGTCTTATGATATATGAAATATATATCAGCAAAGGGGCTGTCAGCAGCCGTTGTACGAAAATGTCTGATTCGTACATCGGTGCAGACAGCCCCTTTTATTTTGGGCAGTTATTACGTCCACACGGAATTAAGAGTGGAATAAGAAAAAATATAAGAGCATCATTTGTAAGGGACGGAAAGGAGCAGCCTATGGCAGTAACCGTAAGAAGATTATGCAGGAATCTGAAAAAAGAGTATCGGTTAAATATGATAGCGGGAGCGGAAGGACTCGGGAATTTTGTAGAATGGGTGCATATCATTGAAGATATTGAAGTTGCAGATTTCCTAAACGGAAATGAGCTGGTGATGACCACCGGAATCGGCAATATCAATACGCCTGAAAATATTATGAAATATGCCAAAAGACTCTATGAAAAACATTGCAGCTGTCTGATAATTAATATCGGACCGTATATTAAAGAAGTGCCGCGTGTGCTGATTGATTTCTGTAATGAAAACAATATGCCGCTGTTTACCGTTCCATGGGAGGTGCGGCTTGTTAATCTGACAAGGTGGTTTTGTGAAATGCTTGTGGAGAACGCTGAAAAAGAAAGGAGCCTTACAAGTCTTGTAAAGGATTATCTGTTTAAGCCGGAGGAACGTCCGATGCTGTATTCTGATTTAACAAGACACGGTTTTTCACAGCATTTAAATTATTGTGTGATTACATTCGGACTGGAAATGGAGCGGGAAGAAAAGCCGGATGCGCAGATAATGGAGCATTTACACGAAATGATGGAATGGGAGGTCAATAAGCTTCCGGGAAGCAGTGTTATTTTTAAAAATGACGGACGGTATATGGTTATAACGGCAGGCATGATGACAAAAGACATTGAACGGTTTGTAGTGCAGATGCAGAAAAAACATATGGGAGATACGGCTAAACTGCATATTGCAGTCAGTTCAAATAAGGAAAATCTGACGTCACTGCCGAAGAATTTTGAAATGGCAAACCGCGTCTATGCACTGGGTATTATACTATCGGAACCGGTGCTTTACTATGATGAACTGGAAACGTATAAATTACTGTTACTAGTGTCGGATAAAAAGGAAATGAAGGACTACGAACAAAAATATCTGGGAGCGGTTTTGGAATACGATGAAAGCAATAATACCGACTATCTGCAATTTATAAAACTGTTTCTGGAAAACGGTGCCAATGTACAGCAGCTTGCCAACAGCATGTTTGTGCATCGTAACACCATTCACTATAAAATGAATAAAATCAAAGAAATTGCCGGAATTAATCTGGGGAATTTAGATGATTTGCTGAAGCTAAAACTAAGTCTGTATATTAAGGATATCCGGTAAGGATAGAAAACGAATCGTGCAATTGCACAAAGAACTTTGTCACAATACGAATTGAAGGAAATTCCCATTGGTATATAATCAGCTCATAAGTTGATAACACATCAACGAGCAAAGGCGCTCTTATTTTAAGGTTAGAATAGGGGCGTTTTTATTTATTCAAAAATGGGAAAAGGAGAGATGTATTATGACAGGTGAAGAAGTTAAGAGCAAACATTTAAAGTATAATTTACAGTCTTGGAGCAGGCAGGGAGCATTAAACCCGCTTCCGATTGAAAAGGCAGACGGCATTTATATGTGGGATTATGACGGAAACCGTTACACGGATATGTCCTCACAGCTTGTCAATCTGAATGTTGGTTTTGGCAATAAGGCAATTGCCGATGCCATTAAGGAGCAGGTCGATAAATATTGTTTCGTTGCACCAAGCTATGCAACAGAATCCCGTTCAAAGCTGGCAGAAATGATTATTGATTTAATGCCGGATAACATGGGAAAGGTGTTCTTTACAAACGGTGGTGCCGATGCCAATGAAAATGCCATTAAAATCGCAAGAATGTACACCAGAAGAAATAAGGTGTTCAGCCGTTACAGAAGTTATCACGGTTCTTCCTTCGGCGCAGGCAACTTAACCGGTGAACCGCGAAGATATCCGCTGGAGCCGGGGATTCCGGGATTTGTAAAGTTTTTTGACCCGTATGTATACAGAGAAAAGATTTCATTTGCTTCAGAAGAAGCTGCGGCAGAATATTATGTAGATAAACTAAGAGAACAGATTATCTATGAAGGTGCTGACCGGGTTGCGGCAATTGAAATGGAAACCATTACAGGTTCTAACGGTATTATTATTCCGCCAAAGGGATATTTACAGGGTGTCAGAAAAGTCTGTGACGAATTCGGAATTATGATGATTTGTGATGAGGTTATGGCAGGCTGGGGCAGAACAGGAAAGATGTTCGCTTTTGAAAACTTTGATGTAAAGCCGGATATTGTCACATTTGCAAAAGGCGTTACCTGCGGTTATGTACAGCTTGGCGGTGTTGTTGTCAGCAAAAAGATTGCAGAGTATTTTGACGACCACCTGCTTTCCTGCGGACTGACTTACAGCGGACATCCGCTTGCCTGCGCAGCCGGTGTTGCCTGTGTCAACTACTATAAGGAAGCCAATATCCTTGAAAATGTCAATGCGGTCGGTAAGGTATTAGGCGAGAAGCTTGAGGAAATGAAGAATAAGCATGCCTGCATCGGCGATGTAAGATATATCGGACTGTTCTCCTGCGTAGAACTCGTCTATGACAAGGAAACAAAGAAGCCGCTTGTTGAATATGGCAAAGACCCGGAAGGAAAAATGGGAAAGATTATCGGCAAATTGAAAGAAAAGGGCTTTATGACATATTCCCATGAAAATATGGTTTTCATCTGTCCGCCGTTAATTATTACTCAGGAGCAGCTTTTAGAGGAACTCGAAAAGTTTGATAAGGTCATGGGCTTTGTTGACAAGGAACTGATTTAACCGCACTTGTGCAACTGCACAAAAAAGATTGGACAAAGCAGAATTGTCAGATTTAAGAGGTGCTGTTATCATATATGTAACGAGGGAACAATAATATATTTACATTTTCCCTCGTTCCCCCTCCCATATGTGGGATAAAAAAATTTAAGACAAAAAGATGATTAACAACGGTGTTATTCCAAAAAAGGAACAGCGCCGTTGTTTTTTCATAAAGAAGAAAAGATAAGAGAAAAGGAGAGGATTGTATGAAAAGAATGAAGCGATTATTATCAATACTGCTGGCTGCCGTCATGTGTCTTTCCGTGACAGCATGCGGAGGCGGTTCCGCTGACACAGGAGCAGACGGAAGTAAAACGGCAACGGTTTCAGATGTTTTAAAAGTTGCAATGGCAGTTAATCCGCCAACACTGGATCCATGGCTTTCAACGGCTGCGGCGGTAAGAGATACAAATAGAGGTATTTATGAAGGATTATTTGAACTGGATGAAAATTTAGAACCAAAGGAGCAGTTGTGTGAATCTTATACCGTAGATGCAGATTATAAAGAATGGACTTTTAAACTGCGTCAGGGAGTAAAATTTCATAACGGTGATGAAATGAAGGCAGAAGATGTTGTTGCTTCATTAAATTGCTGGGCAGCGAATAATGTTGCCGCACCTTCTGTTATTACAGCCGGTGAAAAATTTGAAAAAGTAGATGATTATACAGTAAAGATTTCACTGACAAAGCCGGCACTTACACTGCTTAATGTACTTACTTCACCGTGTCAGTTTGCAGCAATTATGCCGGAGAAATGTGTCAATTCCAGAACCAGTACAGGTGTTACAGAGTATATTGGTACCGGTCCAATGAAATTTGAAGAATGGAAACAGGACAGTTATGTCAGGTTTTCAAGAAATGAAGAATATACTTCACCGGGTTATGCATTAACAGGAGAAGCCGGGGACAAGACAATCTATTATAAGGAAGTTTACTATTACATTGTAACCGATTCTTCTATTCGTACAGCAGGTATCCAGAGTGGAGAATATGATATTTCACAGAGTATTTCATATGATGATTTATCAATGTTAAAGGCAAATCCGGAAATTAAGATTGTAAATAATACGGTGGGTAATTATGCGGTATGTTTAGATAAGAAAAACGGTTCGTTTGAAAATGAAAAAGTACGTCAGGCAGCACAGTATGCTATTGACGTTGACGAAATTATGGCAGTTGTTGTTCCTGATGAGGATTATGTGGATAAGTATTCCAGCTATATGTATAAAAATGGTGCATGGGGAACAGATTCAGGTTCACAGTACTGGAATCAGAAAGACACGGCTAAGGCAAAGCAGTTATTGCAGGAATCAGGATATGACGGAACACCGATTGTGATGCTGTCTACAACAGCATATCCAACATGGGTTGACGGAAGCTTGATTTTAAAACAGCAGTTGGAGGCTGTAGGTTTTAACGTAGATTTACAAATTTATGACTGGGCAACAATGCTGGATATGAAAAAAGATCCTTCAAAGTTTGACTGTGCATTATTATGGTGGCCGATGTCTACTGTGCCAACAGCATTAAAATTAAATCAGACAACGCAGGATGGATGGATTTCGTTCCCTGAAGTGAGTGAAGGATTTGAAAAGATGAACTCCGCTTCCAGCACAGAAGATGCAAAGCAGGCATGGTCAGATTTGAACGAATTTTTATTAAAAACGGCGTCATCATTATCACTTGCCTATTTTAGTGAGCCATATGCAACAGCATCATCTGTAGCCAATTATAAACCATTTATTGGAATGGCAATTTATGGCTGTTACAGCAATAAGTAAGGGATACAGTCAATAGGCGGAAAACCGGTTATCTTGCAAAAAGGTAACCGGTATTTTTAGAAATGAGGTGGCAATATGAAAAAATATATAGCAGGGAGAGTTGTGTCAGTGATAGTTACACTTTTTGTTCTGTCATTGTTTATATTTTTCCTTACACATAATACTGCCGGTGATCCAGCTTCTAATATGTTAGGTTCAGATGCAACACCTGAGCAGGTGCAGGAATTAAGAGAGCAGTTAGGTTTAAATGATTCTCTGACAACACAGTATATCCGGTGGGTAAAAGATGCATTATCAGGTGATCTTGGAGATTCTTATTTTAGAAAACAGTCTGTTGTGGCATCAATTGGAGAATGCATTGTTCCAACATTGGAGTTGTCATTATATGCGGAAATTTTGGCATTATTGATTTCTATACCGGGAGGAATTATTGCAGCAAGGTTAAAAGGACGGACAGGGGACTGGATTGTAAGCGTATTTGCGCTAGTGGGTTTGTCGGCTCCGTGTTTTATTTATGGTTTGTTATTAATCCTTTTATTTGGTGTTGATTTAAGAGTGCTTCCTGTATCCGGATATAAAACATTTGCGGCAGGAGCGTGGAATCATTACAGATATTTAATTTTACCGACAATTTCACTGGCACTGACACAGGCACCTTTGCTTACAAGAATTACGAGATCTTCCATGGTGGAAGTTTTAAATTCGGATTATATCAAAACAGCAAAAGCAAAAGGTTTAAAAAGTACAAATGTTTTGGCAAAACATGCTTTTCGAAATGCATTTAATACCATTCTTACAGTCTTAGGACAAAGCGTGGGAAGTTTAATTGCAGGCGCGGCAGTTATTGAAACGTTATTTAATATTCCCGGAATGGGACAGCTTGTAGTAAATGCCGTTTTAAAAAGAGATTATCCATTAATACAGGGATTGGTTCTTGTTATTAGTTTGATTTATATTGTTATTAATCTTATTATTGATTTACTATACGGCGTGGTCGATCCGAGAATCCGTATCACAGGAAAATCTGCATAGAAAGGACTGGTAAATATGAAAAAAGAGGAAGTTTCTGCCGGACTTGGAAAAGAGGCAGTCCGGGAGCGCAGAAAAATTAAAATAAAGAGTTTCAAAAAAAATAAACTGGCAGTTTTTGGACTTATTCTTACAGTAATTGTTGTTTTTATAGGAATTTTTGCTAATGTTATCTGCCCGGAAGGACCCTATGTGATGGATGTTACAAGGCGTTACACGGCACCGTGCAGTAAGTTTATATTTGGTACGGATAAGATGGGGCGCAGTGTATTATCAAGAATTGTGTATGGCATCAGAATTTCACTCATTGTTGGTGCAGTGACAACGGTTATAACATTTATTCTGGGAATGATTTTAGGAATGTTAGCGGGATACTTTAAAAAGGCTGATAATATTATTATGAGAATATGTGAGGCATTGATGTCAATTCCACCAGTATTAATGGCAATAGCATTAATGTCAGCATTTAGTCCTAATATTAAAAGTGTAGTAGCAAGTCTTTGTGTTGTATATACTCCACAAATTGCAAGGGTAGCAAGAGGAGCAACGATTGCTGTAAAAGAGCAGACATATATAGAAGCGGCACGGGCGCAGGGAGCATCAAATTTCAGAATTATTATGCATCATATTGCTCCTAATATTTTGTCACCTGTAATTGTTCAAGCAACATATGTTTTTGCAATTGCAATTATTTTGGAAGCATCTTTAAGCTTTTTAGGAGCCGGTATTCCAGCACCGTCACCAAGTTTAGGAAATATTTTATATGAGGCAAAGGAAGGAATTTTTACAGCACCGTGGCTTACTATATTCCCAGGAATTGCAATGGTTATTACAGTTTTAGGAATTAATATTTTAGGAGATGGGTTAAGGGATGTGTTAGATCCAAAATCCAACTAGGAGGTATGCGAAATGGCAGAAATTAAAGAAGAATTATTAAGTGTAGAAAATTTAAAAACAACATTTAAAACCATTCGCGGTACTGTGACAGCAATTGACGGTGTGAGTTTTAAAGTACATAAAGGCGAAATACTAGGAGTTGTTGGAGAATCAGGTTGTGGAAAAAGTGTAACATCGCAGTCTATCATGAGATTGTATGATGAAAAAAAGCTTGCAAAGTATGCAGGAAAGGTAATATTTCATGGAGATAATTTATTGGAATATTCGGAAAAAACAATGCAGACGATTCGCGGGAATAAAATTGCAATGATTTTTCAGGATGCATTAAGTTCATTAAACCCTGTTTTTACGCTGGGCGACCAGATAGCCGAGGCTTTGATTTTACATCAGCATTTGAGTAAAGAGGATGCATGGAGAAGAGCAGAGGAAATGCTTAGGCTTACAGGGATTCCGGCACCGGAAAAGAGAATTAAATGTTATCCGCATGAACTCTCAGGCGGTATGCGCCAGAGGGCGATGATTGCAATGGCATTAAGCTGTCAGCCTGAATTGCTGATAGCAGATGAACCGACAACAGCACTTGATGTAACCATACAGGCACAGATTCTTGATTTGATTGTAGATTTAAATAAGAAGCTGGATATGGGAATTATGCTGATTACACATGACCTTGGTGTAGTTGCTCAGGTATGTCAGCGTGTAATTATTATGTATCTTGGGCAGGTGGTGGAAGAAGGCAGCGTTGAAGAAATTTTTGATTCACCGAAGCATCCCTATACAATGGGATTAATCCAATCAATTCCGACATTAAAAACAAGGAAGGGCGAACCGTTGTATATGATTCGTGGTACAGTTCCGGCATTGGGACAGGAGGGAAGCGGCTGCCGATTCTGTGAAAGATGTATTTATGCCACAAAGCAATGTAAGACAGTTCCTCCACAGCTTGAAAATTGTGGAGAAGGACGCAGGGTCAGATGTCATAATTATAAAAATCTGACAGAGCAGTAAAGAAAGGTGGTGTCTGATATGAAGAAACAGGGAAAAAGTCCGCTTCAAAGATATGAAGAAGATAAGATTATTCTTGAAGTCAGAAATTTAAACAAACATTTTCCGGTAGAAAGTAAGGTGCGTGTTGCGGCAAAAAGCGTAAAAGCAGTAAATGATGTATCATTAGCAGTGAGGGAAAATGAAATTTTCAGTCTGGTTGGAGAATCCGGCTGCGGTAAAAGTACAACGGGAAGAACAATTCTTAGATTGATTGAACCGACAAGTGGAGAAATCTATTATAAAGGAAAGGATTTTTTAGCACTATCGCCAAAAGAATTGCGGGCAGAACGTCAGAATTTACAAATGGTCTTTCAGGACCCTTATACGTCCTTAAATCCTAAAATGACTGTCGGAGAAATTATTGAAGAACCGCTGATTATTCATAAGCTTTACAGCAATAAAAAAGAACGGGTGGAAAAGGTTATGGAAATGATGCAGAAAGTCGGTTTAAGAAAAGATCAGTATTACCGGTATCCGCATGAATTTTCAGGAGGACAGCGGCAGAGAATTGGACTTGCAAAGGCATTGATTTTACAACCTAAGGTGGTTGTGTGTGATGAACCGGTTTCGGCACTTGATGTATCCATTCAGGCACAGATTTTAAATTTGCTACAGGAAATCAAGCAGGAAATGAATGTATCGTATTTGTTTATTTCTCACAATATGAGTGTTGTCAGATATGTATCAGACAGAATTGCCGTTATGTATCTGGGACATATTGTGGAAGTTGCACCAACAGACGAATTATTTGAAAATCCAAAGCATCCGTATACGCAGGCATTACTCTCTGCCGTACCGGAAGCCGATCCGCATTTAAAAAAGGAAAAGATTGCATTAAAAGGGGATATTCCATCACCAATCGACCCTCCGTCCGGATGTCCGTTTCATACAAGATGTCCGATGGCAAAAGATGACTGCCAATATTTAGAGCCCAAAACAACACAGATTAATGCACAGCATCAGGTGTCATGTCTATTATATGAAGATTGATGATGATGTAATTATATTTTTTAGAACAAAAAATTTAAAATGGAATAATAACATTGACAGCATACAGGAAGTCGTTTAGAAAAGAGGTTCATATGAAAGTTGATATTTATGCAGATATTGTTTTTATAAACGGAAGTGTTATTACAGTCAATTCCAAAAATGAAATTTGTGAAGCAGTGGCTGTCCGGGAAGATAAAATCATTTATGTAGGCACGAATGCAGGCATAGCAGATTACATCGGGGAAAAGACACAGACAGTAGATTTGCAGGGCACTACATTAATGCCGGGATTTGTGGAAGCACATTCTCACTTTATGCTGAATGCGATTTTGTTGAATGAAATTGTAATACCGATTGATTATACAATCTGTAAATCAATTAAAGATATTCAGAAAATTATACAGAAAACTGTTCCAAAAAGAAAAAAGGGTGAATGGATTATACTTCAGGGATATGATCAGAACAAATTGAAGGAGCAAAGACATCCGCATTTTAGTGAATTAGATGCTGTGTCACCGGAAAATCCGGTATGGTGTGTGCGGGCAGATCTTCATACAGGGGTATGTAATTCCATGGCAATGAAAATTGCAGGCTGGACAAAAGAAAGTGCGAAGAATTTTCAGCCGGGTGAGTTGGATTTAGATGAAAATGGTGAATTGACAGGACTTGTAAAAGAAGAAGGTTTTGGTTATCTGAATTCCATGATTACTTATGATGATGAAAAGTTATTAGAGGCTTATAAGCTGTGCGATAAAATGTTTTTAAGTAAGGGAATTACCAGTGTGCATGATGCAGGTGCTTACGGCGGACAATTTGTAAAAGTATTACAGACAGCATGTATGAACAGGGATGTGCATATTCGTGTATATGAAATGATTTACAGAATGCTGGGAAAGCAGTCGATTAAAGATTTCATTTATGAGCATATCAAAACAGGACTGCATACAGGAATCGGAGATGCACATTACAAATTAGGACCGGCAAAAATGCTGATAGACGGAAGCAGCAGTGCACCGTCCTGTTCTACAAGGGAACCGTACAGCCATGACCCGTCACTGCCGCAAATTATAAATTGGACTCAGGAGGAGATGAATCAGGTATTTGAAGATGCACATTTAGCGGGATTTCAAATTACAGCACACTGCATCGGTGATAATGCAGTGGAAAAAATGATCCATACGATTGAATATGTTACAACAAAATATCCGCGAAAGAATTGCAGACCGCGTATTGAACACTGCGCAATGATTGATAAAGAAATGTTACAGCAGATAAAAAAGCTTGGAATTATTCCAATCAGTAATCCGGGACTTGTTGCATTTAATGCAAAAGATTACAACCGATATTATGGAGACAGAGTCAATATGATGTTTGCAAATCGTTCATATATTGAGGAAGGAATTATTGCGGCCGCAGGAGCAGACGCACCTTGTATGGATGTTAATCCGATGCTTGGAATATGGGGTGCGGTAGAACGAAAAGATATTGTAAATGGCGAGGAATGTGGAACATGCCAATGCATTGATGCATTAGATGCAATCAGAATGTTTACCATAAACGGAGCATATGCCAGTTTTGATGAGCAGATAAAAGGAAGCATTGAAGTCGGAAAACTGGCGGATTTAATTGTGCTGGATGAGGATATTTTAAAAAGCAGTAAAGCACATTTAAAGGATATTTTGGTAAATAAAACATACATTGATGGAAAACTGGTATATCAAAGATAAAATCAGATTCAGTTGGAAAGGAGAACACGATGTATACATGTAATTTAGAAAGTATGGAAAATAAAATTAAAACGTTTTCAAAATTTGGAGATGCCGGGCATGGTGGCATTACAAGATATTCTCTTTCTAAGGAAGCTATTATGGCAAGAAAAGAGTTTCAGAAACGCATGGAGAATATCGGTGCAGTGATTGAGGTTGATGATTTGGCCAATATGTATGCAACGATTCCGGGAACTGATGCAGAGGCACCGCGGATTGTAATGGGTTCTCATGCCGACTCAGTAAAAAACGGAGGCAATTATGACGGCATTTTGGGCGTATTATCGGCAATGGAAGTCTTAGAAACCGTAGTAAATCAAAAAATTCCGCACCGCCATCCGCTGACGGCAATGATTTGGACAAATGAAGAAGGCTCATTGTATCCTCCGGCAATGATGAGTTCAGGCATTGTATGTCATGATTATCTGCCAGAAGATATCCGGGTGAATTTTGAATATGAGGATATGATGCAGTCTAAAAGTATGATAGACCATAAGAGTACATTTTATGAAGCACTGGAAAAGTCAGGTTATAAAGGGAAAAAAGAATTTCGGTTAAATCCTGAAAAGTATCTATGCATGTTTGAAACGCATATTGAGCAGGGACCTATTTTGGAGGAAGCAGGCAACGATATCGGTGTAGTTGATTGCGTGTTGGGAATGTTTAATTACAGAATACATTTTTCGGGTCAGACAACACATGCAGGAACATTTCCGATGGCAAAAAGAAAAGATGCGTTATTTGCCGCATCAAAAGCAATCTGTTATTTACACGAAGCGATAGATGCCTTACAGATTGAAGATTTAGTTTATACAGCTGGAGAAATTATATGTCATCCGTGTGTACATAGCTGTGTTCCCGACGAAGTTGAGATTTCTATAGATGTGCGCCATAAAGATGCAGAGAGTTTGCAAAAGGCAGAAAATGTAGTAAAATCTTTGGCAGAACGAACATGGGCAGGGTGTGCCTGTACAATACAGCAGGCGTGGAATCGTGATACGGTATACTGGAATAAAGAATTGGTAGATTATGTTGAGCAGGCAGCAAAAGAAGCTGGAATTAAATATCAGTATATTCATTCAGGAGCTGGACATGATGCGCAGTTTGCGGCATATATGCTTCCGACGACAATGATTTTTGTTCAGTCTAAAGGTGGATTATCCCATTGTGAACAAGAGTATTCTACACCAAAGCATTGCACAGAAGGTGCTACGGTAATGTTAAATGCAGTTTTGAAAGCAGATAAAGAATTTAAAAAATAATGTAAGTTGTATAAAAGAATTTGAAGGGAGAAAACAATGCGTAGAACACAAAATGAAATGAAAAGTATCGAAGAAATCTGTGCGGTATTAGACAAATGTAAGGTGTGCCGCCTTGCGATGAATCACAACGGCTATCCATATATTGTACCGATGAATTTCGGATATGAAAGAGAAGGCGGAAAAATTTATTTGTATTTTCACGGGGCAAATGCGGGAACGAAAAAAGAACTCATAGAAAAAGACGGCAGGGTTGCTTTTGAAATGGACGTCCATGAGGAAGCAAAGATCAGTTCTGTTGCCTGCAACAGTTACATGGATTATGAAAGTGTCTGCGGTACGGGAAATGCAGAAATTGCAGATGATACACAAAAGCGGGCGTATCTGGAAAAAATCATGAGACATTACACAGATATTCCATTTGAAATGCATGAAAAAGCCATTGAAAAGACAATGGTAATCCGTGTGGAAGTAGTAACGATTACGGGGAAATTCCATAAGACGGGGAAGGGGGAATAATAGTAGAAAAGCATAACATCATAGTCGCAAAAATTCCCCAATTATGTTATACTTTCTAAATGAAAATAAACAGCCGGACTGTGGCATGGCTGGGAAGCGGGGATTTGTATGAAGTATAAACACAACTACCAGATAGGTCTTGAAGACGTTGATATCAAAGGCA
>OGMD01000789.1_pt1 | contig 12830 bp, 9 predicted proteins | sample 1573041 | NCBI WGS metagenome assembly OGMD01 (sample SAMEA2582007, study PRJEB24529) | metagenome | biome: Human gut stool | place: China | collected 2011 | reverse complement strand
CAACCCGAAGCAGTGATAAGAAATAAACTAGTCAACCATTATCAGGGAAGTACAATGTTTTCAGGGGCTCACTACTGTGAACAAGTTTGTTTACAGTAGTAAATATATTTATTCACATCTGATAGCCTGTTTGTTCACAGTAGTGAGCCCTTACTAATCATTAAGCAAAAACATATAAACTATATACCATGTACCAAAGGTAAGCTGTTATGCAACTAAAACAATCCCAACTACTGGGTTTCGGACTGCCCCTTCAAAAGCAAACATTTTCTCCAAAGTACTTGATAATAATGTTGTTTACTTTTAAACGATCCTCGTCTCTCATTTGTAAGAAACGTCCATAGTCGGGAATATAATCTATTCTTCCACTACTACTACCAAAGAATATAATCTTATTCATCGAACGAAATATATAAATACGTTCCTTTTCTTCCCACATTGAATAACTGGCCCCTGATAAATGTTTTTTGTAGCCATCGGACCAGGCATATTCGTAAGCAGTAATCAAAGTGTTGATTTCTGTGGGTGTCAATTTATATTTTACAACTGAAGAATCTTGCTGATATATGGTATTGTTCTGTTGAAATATTTCGTATTCGCTATCTCTGGGGACTGTTCTAAATGGTGCCATATATTTGTAAACAAGAGATTTCAAGTATTCATACTCGTCGGGTGTCATTAAGTCTTTCTCTTCCAAAATGTTTGATGCTAATAGAAAAGTTCGAACCTTGCCTGAAGGGTGTGTAATGTCAAAATTGTAAAAGGTTCGGGTGTCAATTTCATAACACCATGAGTTATCAGTAGCCCTCGGGATACTTTCAATCTCTGGCTGCAACTTTGTTTTCCATATCTCCGGATTTATGCGGTTGACTATTTTTATCACGCAACATGCATCTTCCGGACTCAAAGATATATTCTGTAATGTTACTCTGTAACCTTTACCTGCATTTTGTGTCTTCATTTTAGTCTTTCCTCCTGTATTTTGTCCATCTGCATTACTATAAAGTAGCAGACTGCAAATGAACCATATAATTCTAAGATAATTTCTCATGTATGGGTGTTACTCTGTGTTTTGTAAAGATGAAAAAGATTGTATTCATTCTTTCAGCGTATATCAAATGCGTTTTTAAGGTATTATTTTGATGGGTATTCCTAGCTTTTTGAAAGGAATAATCTCAATGCTACTACCATTCGATTGATAAATATTATCGTTGTCGATGAGAGTCTGGTTGTTAATAATGCGCAATGCAGAAGTGTTAGTAATTGGAATCATGTTTCGTCCGACAAGAGTGACATATTCTTTTCCATCCACATTTTCCAGGTCAATTCCGGTTGTATCAAAGAAAAAGAGTGACTTTTCATCCGTCATAAATCCTGTTTGCTCTCCATCTTTATAAGTAATGAAACGTAATGCTTTCAAATTGATATGTTCTTTCACCGGATAGCCTTCAAGGTATGCCTGGCTATTCCGAATTTCAAATGATTGATTTTCTTTACCGAGAGTAAATGCCGGCTCCATATTACTTTTGGCAATGGGAACAAAATAACCTTTTGGATTTGCATTTTTGAAACAAAAACGATAGTAGCCATTTTTATCATGGAAATACCCGGGGGCAATATATTTCAAACTAGACATATCTATATTTGAATATTCGGCTACCGGATAGAGAGAAATGAATTGTATGTTGGGGGCAAAGACCCAGACTTCATGGGCGGCATCAAGATAGATACAGTCATTCAAAGCTTGATAACCGGAAAGGTCGATAAGTTTCTGAATTCTGTATCCCTCTCTATCAATAAGGTATATGGCTTTCTTGTCAGTAAACAACCCTTGTCGAGCTTCAATAGTATGAAGGTTGGCAAGATCTTCAATGTCAGCAAGTCTCTCTTCGAAAAGAACATTGCGTCCTGCGATAACGATAGATGTCCGATCATAGATAATAGTGGAATCGGGTATGTAGGTAAATCCGTCCCAATTCACTCCCCCGGTCATTATACGCCGATAGATCATTTTCTCGGAAGGTTTAATAAGGTATTCTCCTAAGTGATATTCTTCATTCTTTTCGTAGGGATTCATTGGGGTAGTATTATTTACGCAGTTAATGGGTTCATCGCCAGCCTTCCATTCAATCACTTCATATCGACTGACTAAAGAATCTTTATCAAATGATATGATAAGGTCTTTTCCATCTTCCGGATCTATGTCCCAGCCATGATTAACCTCCACTTCATAGATGATGCGAAGTCCGTAAACAGTGTCATTACAGATGTCACCGCTATTTCCAAGTGTATCGATCACTTCTTTGAAGTTCATGCCTTTGTGAAGTATATTCTCCATTACGTCGTCTATAATGTCCCTACGAAAATGATAGTAGACATCCCGTTCATCCCATTTGCTTTGAGTGAATTTATAATGTGGGCCTCTGCAACTTCCCAGCAATGGTAATATGCACATAAGTATTATTATTAGTCTTGTCATTGGAGTGTCTGCATTTATTTTAATCAATGGTACAAACTTAGATAATTTTTTTCGATTTATAAGTGTGCCTCATAAAAGAATAGCTTTGTTTATCTTTATTTGCGAGAAAGACCAAGTCAGAAGAAGAGCATATATCAGGAATGGGAGTATGGGAGTAAATCATGCACGAAAAAACAACAGGAGGAATAATGGCATATAGTCTTTCAGTTCATTGCGCAAAAGTTCCATCGTTTTTTGTTTGTACCGGTTGATAGACTTCACGCTAAGATTCATCTCTTCCGCAATTTCTACATGGGTTTTCCCTTCAAAAAAACTTTTTATAAAGACAGACCGATAGTTTTCGGGTAACTTATTCAATGTCTCGTACAACATTCTGTATAATTCATCAAGTGTATATACGCTATCCGGTGCTGTTTCGTAAATAGGAGCTTTCTTCTGAATATTTTCGGCATAGCTCCATTCATATTCCTGATGTTTCAGGAAATTCAGACAGCTATTTTTTACACACATTTTGATGTATCCTAACGCTGTATCCGATTGTAAGTCTAAAGATTCTGTTTCAAGCTTATCCCATAATGAAGTAAATACATCTGAAACGATATCTTCACGTATATCTTTATCGTTTGCATATAGACAAAATGGGGCATAATATTCCTCATAAAGTTGTTTGAAAGCCCGTTCTTTAGTCTGTGCGGAAAAAAATATTTTCATTATTTAGAGATTCTGTGGTTTTTCATTTCACTGCAAATATATAATAAGATAACTATCAAAGCCTAATTTTCCTACTCTTTTTTTTGTTTTCAGATAGCATTATCACTTCAATTTGGCCTGGTTGAAAAAAAAATAAAAAAAAGTTTGATTTGCCTGTCCCTTTTCAATAAGCTCATTTGTATTATAGATGTAATTGCAATTAAAAGATAAGATTTTGAAAGAGAATATAGAAAATATGAATCCGGAATCACTGCTCCGCAAAGCACAGGCACTGGGAGATGATATTAAAGAAATGGAGTCCATTGATGTATTGGGCGCTTATCATCAGGCACAGATGAAGATGAAAGCTAATCGGAGAAAACAGGTGTATAGTCTGATAATGCGGTATGCTGCATTTTTGACTTTGCCATTGTTGATAACTTCATTAGTTTTAGGATATTTGTATTTTCATGAACCGGAGCTTGATGAAAAATATGCAGAAGTAACAGCAGCTACAGGTTCAGTGATACATTATGAACTTCCGGATCATTCTGTAGTATGGCTGAATGGCGGCAGTACATTACGTTATCCGACTGTTTTTCATAAGGAAAACCGTAATGTGACTCTGAAAGGAGAAGCCTATTTTGAGGTGCAGGCAGATCATAAACGTCCTTTTTATGTAAATACTCCCAGTGGACTTAGTGTGTATGTATATGGTACTAAATTTAATGTAGCTGCTTATGAAGACGACAGTAATATTGAAACAGTACTGGAAAAAGGTAAAGTAAACGTGATAGCTCCCGACCGGAGTACTATTATACAGTTAATGCCTGGAGAGCAGTTGCTTTATGACAAACAGAGTAAGAAGTTGATAAAAAATAAAGTAGATGTCTACGAAAAAGTAGCTTGGAAGGAAGGCAAGCTGATATTCCGCAATGCCTCATTGAATGATATCTTTAAGCGTTTGTCGAGGCATTTCAATGTAGATATTCAGTTTAATAATAAATCAGGTAAGGAATATAAATATCGGGCTACGTTCCGGAATGAAACTTTACCACAAATATTGGATTATCTGGCTAAATCTGCTGCATTGAAGTGGAAAACGGAAGAGGCTGTACAGCAGGCAGATGATACATTTACAAAGAAAAGAATAATAGTAGATTTATATTAGTAACCTTTTTAAAAGAGAGTAGCCTATGATATAATACAGAATTATTAAAAAAGGAAGAAAGCTGCTACCAACAGCTGTCTTCCCCTGAATTTTCAGATTCACGGTACAGAGTCTCGCAAACGCTAACCGGAAATCAAACCATAGTTCATTAAGTAATAAACTTTAGTTAACCGCAAATGTATGAAAAAAAATCATTCATTTATTGCATTATATCCTAAATATGCTTTAAATCTAAAACTTCCTTTAATTATGAGGATCAGTCTGGTACTACTTTTTGCTGTAGTTTTGCAGCTTTCTGCCGAGAATGGATATGCCCAAAAAATAGGGGTTGCCATCTCGATGTCTAATGCTTCCATAGAGCAAGTTCTGAACAAGATAGAAGAAACATCCGATTATGTATTCCTGTATAATGATAAAACAATTCAGACAAACCGGATTGTTTCAGTCAGTAATAAGTCTGGTAAGATTCTGGATATTCTTGATGATATATTTCGTGGTACCAATGTCACTTATACAATGGTAGATAAACAAATCATTTTGTCAACTCAGAAGCTCAATGCGGCAGATCAGAGTGATAATAAGATTCTGCTGAAAGGTATTGTTAAGGATGCTGGCGGAGAGCCTTTGATTGGTGTGAATGTTAAAGCACAAGGAGCTTCCGGCACTATCACTGATATTGATGGTAATTTTAGTATTCAGGTTAAGATAGGTGAATCTATCGAATTCTCTTACGTAGGATATATGCCACAGACAGTTAAGGTGACTGGTAATCAACCATTGAATATTATTCTTCAGGAAGATAACAAAGTCCTGAGTGAGGTTGTTGTGACTGCTCTAGGTATCAAAAGAGAAGCAAAAGCATTGACATACAATGTACAGGAGTTAAAGAGTGATGCAATCACAGGAGTTAAGGATGCCAGTTTCGTTACTAGCCTGCAAGGTAAAATAGCAGGTGTGACTATCAATCAAAGTGCGAATGGCATTGGTGGTTCTACACGTGTAGTAATGCGTGGTACAAAATCATTATTCGGAGATAACAATGCTTTGTATGTAGTAGATGGTATTCCATTATCATCTATGCGTTCAGAGCAGCCGATGGGTTCTTTTGAAGTGCCGGATGGCGGTGATAGTGACGGTATATCCAGTCTTAATCCGGATGATATAGAAACCATGTCTGTGCTTACGGGTGCTGCAGCGGCAGCTTTGTATGGAGCGGCTGGTGCAAATGGTGTTGTATTGATTACTACGAAAAAGGGTACTGAGGGAAAGTTAAGTGTATCTTATTCAAATGATACTCAGTTTTTGATGCCGTTCGTAATGCCTAAATTTCAAAATACCTATGGACGTAAAAAGGAAGGTGTATTTGAGAGCTGGGGAAATAAACTGGCTACCCCTTCATCTTATGACCCGAAGGATTTCTTTCAGACGGGTTTTACTGAAACTAATTCATTAAGCGTAACTTCTGGAACAGATAGAAATCAGACCTATTTTTCTGCTTCATCTATTAATGCAGGCGGTATCATTCCTAATAATAAATATAACCGTTATAATTTTACTTTAAGAAATACGACTGAGTTCATAAAAGATAGATTAACTCTTGATATGAGTGCGTCCTACATTATTCAGAATAATCAAAATATGATATCTCAGGGACAAGCTCACAATCCGTTGGTTCCTTTGTATTTATTCCCTCCCAGTGATGATATTGAGAAGTATAAGACATACGAGCACTATAATGCCGAACGTAATTTTAATACTCAATTCTGGCCTTATGGGAATAAGAATTTAGCTATGCAAAACCCGTGGTGGATTGTGAATCGTGAGTTCTTTAATAATAATAAACAACGCTATATGTTTACAGGTAGTCTGAACTGGAAGATAACTAGTTGGATGAGAGCAACCGGTCGTTTGCGTGTTGATAATAGCGAAGATACGTATACCCGAAAGATCAGTGCATCTTCCGACAAATTATTTGCTTCAGATTATGGTAACTACCAGAAGATGCGTACTCAATATAAGAACTTTTATGCGGATGCTATTCTGAATATAGATAAGAAGTTCGGTATATGGGGAGTAAATGCGAATATCGGAGGAAGTGTGACAGATGAAATTATGGGTGATGTTACCGGATTTGAAGGTAACTTGGTCACTGTTCCCAACTTGTTTACTGTAGAAAATATTGACCGTAATGATGCAGAAACAAATATGTTGGGCGGAACAGGAGTTCATTATAATTCGCAGTCCGCTTTTGCAACTGTGCAATTCAGTTATAAGAGTGCTCTGTTTTTAGATGTAACCGGACGTAACGACTGGGCTTCTACTTTTGCCTTCACATCTAATGAGAAAAAAGGATATTTTTACCCGTCGGTCGGTTTATCTTTTGTGCCGACAGAGATATTTGATTTAAGCAAAACACCGATCTCATTCATGAAATTGCGTGCTTCTTATAGCGAGGTAGGTAATGCTCCAAAGCCCTATGTGTCTTCTTTATCCTATAAGATTATCCGTGGCAAAATAGAAGATCTGCCGTCACTCCCGGCAACAGGTTTAAAACCGGAACGTACCAAGGCATTTGAGGTAGGTGCTAATATCCGTTTATTCAAAGATAAGATTAACTTGGATGTTACCTATTATAGCTCAAATACCTATAACCAGTTCTTTACTCTGGATGCTGCTCCCAGTACGGGTTATAAAGAATATCATGTAAACAGTGGTAAAGTGAAAAACTGGGGTGTTGAAGCCATGCTGGGATATAAAGAAAAGTTGGGTCAGGTGAACTGGAATTCTTCCTTAACCTTCACCATGAATCGGAATAAAATCAAAGAATTATTGAGTGAATCGGCACGTAATCCTATCACGAATGAGAGAGTCATTCTTCCTTATATGGACATCGTGACAATGGGAACTTACAAACAAAGAATTGAAGAAGGCGGAAGCATTGGAGATATTTACGTCCAAGGCTTGAAGACAGATCATCAAGGCTATATATATGTAAATCCTCAGGATGGTTCTGTTCAGGCGGATAGTGAAAACTGGATAAAAGCCGGAAATTCAGCTCCCAAATATAATTTTGGTTGGAATAATACTTTTAACTATAAAGGATTTTCACTTGGCTTCCTGATCGATGCACGTTTAGGTGGTATTTGTGTTTCTGCCACACAAGCGCTTATGGATCGTTTTGGTACTTCTCAGGCTTCTGCTGACGCTCGCGATAATGGTGGCGTAATGGTGAATGGAGGGAAAGTAAATACTGAAAAATATTATTCTGTAGTTGGTGGTGGTACTACCGGATTATTAGCATTCTATACATATAGCGCAACCAATGTTCGTCTGCGGGAAGCTACTTTAGGATACACATTTCCCGATCAATGGTTTAGAGGAGCAGTGAAGAATGTGAAATTATCTCTGATTGGTAAGAATTTGTTTATGTTCTATCATAAGGCTCCTTTTGATCCTGAACTGGCGTCTTCTACAGGAACCTATTATCAGGGTATCGACTTTTTTATGCAACCGAGTTTGCGTAATGTTGGTTTTAGCTTAAAATTCCAATTCTAATACTAAAATAGAGAATAATGAAAAAGATGAAAACATATATGAAGTTGAAAAGTGCATTAGTATTGGGACTTTTCACATTAGCGGCATGTACGGGCAATTATAGAGATTTTAATATGAATCCCGACAATGTTCCTGATTCTTACTTAGATATGGATGGCTTGCGTTATGGCTCGGCTATTACTTCTATGGAGTTGGATATGATTCCGTGCAGTGATCAAGGAGCTAATGCTTATCAGCGTGCTCAGAATCTGACAGGAGATATCTTTTCCGGTCAGTTGTGCGCTATTGGTGTCTGGAATGGTTGTTCTAATAATGCAACTTATAACTTACATTTCGACAATTGGAATGATGTAATGTTCAATATTGCTTTCACTACTATAATGCCTGCTTGGAAACGTGTTTGCACGGAAGAAAACAGAGAAAAAGAACCTGTGACTTATGCGATAGCACAAGTGCTGAAAGTTGCTGCTATGCACCGTTGTACGGATAATTATGGTCCGTTGCCGTATTCTCAATTTGGGAATGGAGCGATGACCACTCCTTATGATGCTCAGGACAAGATATATGAATCATTCTTTAAAGATTTGAATGAAGCCATTGATATTCTGGAAGATTTTTGTGAGAAGAATCCTGATGCGCGTCCATTAAAAAAGTATGATTTGGTTTATGAAGGTAATATTACTAAGTGGGCTAAATTTGCCAATACTTTAAAATTAAGATTGGCTATGCGTATTGTATATGTTGATCCTACTAATGCTCAAAAGTATGCTGAGGAAGCTGTCAGTACATCAAGAGGTGTCGGGGTTATGACGGAAAATGATGATAATGCAATGTTGCATTCAGCAAACGGTATTGTTGTGTATCATCCTTTGAGAGTAATCTGGGCAATGTATAACGAAACATGTATGGGATCTACCATGGAATCATTTCTTAAAGGATATAGTGATGGTCGTATTGGCAAATACTTTCATAAATCAACTTTAGAAGGTGGTGATTATCATGGAGCTCGTAATGGAATTATCATTGATGACCAGACATTGTATCAGAAATTGTCCACTCCTAATATCGAGGCGTCAAATAAAGTGAAATGGATGTGTGCTGCTGAAGCATATTTCCTGCGTGCGGAAGGTGCTTTGCGTAAATGGAATATGGAAGGGGATGCGAAGGGATTGTATGAAACAGGTGTTAGTACTTCATTTGCGGAATGGGAAGCAAACATCGGCAGTTACTTGACGAATAAAGATGCTAAACCCGCTAAATATGATGATCCTATTGGCAATAACAGTTATTCGGCTCGTACGGAAATAACTCCTGTTTATGATGAAAAGGCTTCTGTAGAAGAAAATCTGGAGCGCATCTTGACACAGAAATGGATTGCCCTCTATCCGGAAGGACAAGAAGCATGGACTGAGTTCCGCCGTACTGGTTATCCCAAAATAATGCCTGTGGCCAATAATTTTAGCAATGGAGCAGTTGATACGGAAATTCAGATTCGTCGTGTTACTTTCCCGCAACAAGAATATGATGGAAATAATGCTGAAGTTCAGAGAGCCGTTTCTCTATTAGGTGGTCCGGATACAGGTGGAACCAAACTATGGTGGGATAAGAAAAAATAATTAGTAACTCATAAAGAAGTGAATCAAATGAAGAAATTTATTTTATATATTCTGGCAGTACTGGCAGGAAGTTCTTTATTTATAGCATGTGAAGAACAGAATGAAATGGAAGCACGTGTTGTTCAGACAGTTCCGGAAAAACCGGAAGCGTATTATGAAAATCTGCGTGCTTATCGAAATACAGATCACTATATTGCCTTTGGGTGGTTTGGCAACTGGTCGGCTGCCGGTCCGGCTATGTCCACAAGATTAGCTAATGTGCCGGATAGTATGGACATTATTTCTATTTGGGGAGATTATAATAAGATTACTCCAGAAATGAAAGCTGATATGGAATATGTTCGGAGAGTGAAAGGTATGAAAGTGATCTTTACCATTTTTGCACATTCTATTCCGGAAGAATTTGAAGTTACTAAAGAAGGAATTGAAGCCTATGCGCTTGCAGTATGTGATTCCCTAGATAAATATGATTATGATGGTTTGGATCTGGACTATGAACCAGGATTTGGTGGAGTGGGACCGTTGGTTTCAGGTCCTGGACACATGGATAATATGGAGATTTTTGTAAGAAAGCTGAGCGAAAAACTAGGACCGGCTTCAGGAACAGGCAAACTACTTACCATCGACGGAGTTCCTTTTCACTTAAATGAAGGGTTAGCTCAGTTGTTTGACTATGGAATTGTGCAGGCTTATAGCTCCTATGGAGATAGTGATTTGCAAGATCGTTTTGATAATGCAGATGCCAATGGGTGGAAACCGGAGCAGTATATTTTTACTGAGAATTTTGAAAGTCTGTGGTCAACGGGAGGAAATCCGGAATATCGGGATTCTAAAGGAAGAATGATGCCTTCATTGTTAGGAATGGCCCGTTTCAATCCGCGTCAAGGTAAAAAAGCGGGGGTGGGAACTTACCACATGGAATATGAATATTTGGCATTGCCTGACTATAAGTATCTGAGACAAGCTATTCAGATAATGAATCCGGCCATTAATGAATAATAGTATTACAATATAAATAATTAAAGATATGATAAGACTTAAATATATAATTGCAGGAATTTCTCTGCTCTTGCTTGCATCTTGCAAAGAAGCTGACGAGTTTCGTGATGTGGTGTATATGACTGGTACTGAATCCACGGTTATAAGCCGTTTGACAATAGATGGGCCTGCTACGATGGGAGTGAGTGCAACTTGTTCTTCTAAAATAGAAGGAACGGATGTGAAAGTGAGTTTTATGGTTGAGCCGGGATTGGTGGAAAGTTATAATGTAAAGAATGGGACTAAATATACGGTGTTGCCGGAAGGGAGTTATCGTCTCTCTGAATCTCAATCGGTTATAAAAGCCGGTTCAAATGTGTCAGAACCAATCATGTTTAACATTGATTCTACAGAGAAGCTTCAGGAAGGTGTAGTATACATGCTTCCCATTTCATTAACAAGTGTGGAGGGGAAAAAGATGCTTGACTCTGGTAGAACCTTATACTTGATCGTGAATCAGACTATAATAACAAGTGCATGTTCTTTGTCCGGTAGTGTATCATTCAATGTTCCAAAGTTTAAGGAAAATCCTTCACTAAAGAGTTTGCAGGAGTTCTCCATGGAATGTCGTATAAAGATGAATGGTTTCGCAACTAGAGATCCTTTTATTAGTTCAATAATGGGGATCGAGAGTGATGAAAACTTCCTGTTGCGTTTTGGTGATGTGACTATCAAGAATAATCAGTTGCAGTTGACAGCAAAAGATCAGTTGACTACTCCAATGACTTTTGATACAGGAAAATGGTATCACGTAGCGGCTGTATATGATGGCGCTTCGTTGAATATCTACGTAAATGGCGCTTTGGAAGTAACCAAGGCTGCGGATAAACGTAAAGCCGTAAACTTATATGATGGTGGTGACTTTAATATTGGTTATTCTTATAATGGACGATATTTGAATGGTGCTATCAGTGAGGCCCGTGTTTGGACCAGAGCTTTGACACAAGCCGAAATAGAAGGCAACATTTGTTATGTTGCTCCTGATTCGGAAGGATTATTGGCATATTGGCGTTTTAATGAAGGGACAGGAAGTACTTCTGCTGATATGACAGGGCATGGCTATAATGCTGAACGGAAGACAGGTACTCCAACATGGATTGAGGGAGTTCGTTGTCCTGAATGATGAGTCTTATTTTTCAGAAAGTTTTCGAAGGTCATAATATAGAAAGATGAACATTATGAAGAATTTTTATAAATTAATGATAATGGTTGCAGCCGTTTGGGCTGCAACCCCTTTCTTCACTTCGTGTAGTGACAGTGAAGAAGAAGCTAACGAGTATACTACTTCTTTTGTCTATTTACAAAGAAACGATTATTTAGATAATGAGAAAGTATTTACCATAACTCATAACAGTATCACAGGGTTAGGGGGGAAGGTTTACATGCCTTTTAGAGTAAAAGTACAGCGACCAACTTCTGACGATGTAACCGTTAATCTGGCAGTACAGACAAGTGAAGGTTTGGAAGGAAAAATCGTATTAAGCTCTCAACAAGTGGTCATTAAAGCTGGTGAAATGCAATCGGAAGAACTGACAGCAAGTGTGTCCGATTTATCATTTCTATCAGAAACAGAAGATGCTATGAGCTATACTTTTTCTGTAATAATGGAAAGTATTCAGTCAACCAGTCAGAGTGTTAGGGCAAGTAGTGTCTATAATGCACTGCCTGCTACAATCAATAAAGAAGCTCTTTCTGTTGATAATCTGATAAGCGGAATACCGGAGAATAGTGTACTTGACAATCGGTCCGATTGGACTCTAACTCTGATGGATGGGGTGCAAGGTACGGCATCTGATCTGATTGACGGTAATGGAGGGTCGGATGTTGCTATGGACAATTCTGGTTTTTGGATTATTGTGGATTTAGGCAGTAAAAAGACTGTGACAGGAATTAAGACTCAGCATTGGAGTTCTGGCTATGCTCCTTCTAAAGTTGCAATCTATATATCTGCGGATGGAAATAAATGGAAATCAATGGGAGACATTAGCACTCGTGGTGGCACTCAGAATATCTCATTGAAGGTTCCTATGGATACCCGATTCTTGAAATATGATATGCTATCATATCCAAAGCGAGTTGATATCACAGAGTTCAATATTTATATAGCTAAATAAGTAGTAAAGTGTTATATCACAATTTTTTAGATAAAGAGGATACCTCAGAGATCCTCATGTCGTATATAAGATATGAATAATATTTCATTTTCTTCACTCATTTCCAAGTGACCGTATATTAGTTACTTGGGGGTGAATGAAGATAGACAGCGGATAGTGTCAGACAA
>OGMD01000780.1_pt1 | contig 12914 bp, 9 predicted proteins | sample 1573041 | NCBI WGS metagenome assembly OGMD01 (sample SAMEA2582007, study PRJEB24529) | metagenome | biome: Human gut stool | place: China | collected 2011 | reverse complement strand
ATGCAACCAACCTGAAAGATGCTTATACATTCACTTCGGGAACCAGCAGCACTTACTATTATTATGCGTATGAAAACAATGCAACAACAGCAACAGCATTGCCGACTATCGTTACATTGGTAGGTACCGACACTGACGGAGATCCGGTATATTTCCCTGTTCACCTGGCGTCTTATGAGCAATGGGAAGCCGGAAGTGGTTCAGTTGCTTCAGTGACCCGTGGCAACAGCTATAATATCAAGATTAAATTGACAGGTGACGCAACCAAAGGCAACGGCGGTGGTACAACAGATCCGACAGATCCGGTAGTAAGTTCAACAGTGAACATATCTATCTCAATCAACAACTGGACTCCTGTAGCTCTTGAAAAGGAATTTTAAAACCCCTCGCTATTTATTTATCCCTGAAGGAACTGCCGTTTCCAGGTGGGCGGCAGTCCCTTCCCAAATCCAAATCCCCGCCGGACATGCTGATATAATAGCAGCGGCATACACCTGTGTCCGGTATGCGCCCTCTGACCGGGACGCATACCACTATGATGTAAACAGATAATATTATGACGATAAAAAAAATTACAGATGTATCATTGCGCCTGATGTTTGCCTTGACATGGGTGGCATCGGCAACCGGCTGTATAAAAGAAGATTTATCAGATTGCAACAATGCCAGCCATACGTTCACAGTCAGGGCTTATGACAGCTCCGGAGGAGAATTGTCCCAGAGCGATGTGCAGGATGTAGCACTGTATATATTCAACAGCAGCCTGTGTTTTGTGGAATGTATTGATGCACAAATAGGCCAGAATGTACAGGTGCAGATACCCGGTGGAGAAGATATACATATCGTGGCATGGGGAAATCTGAAAGGAGGTTCGCAAAAGTGTACGACACCCAATGTGGGAGATCATAAAGACGTCTGTTTTATCAATCTGCTCCCTCACACACGTTCACTCAATTACTCCCTTTCTCCCGATGATCTGTTTAGAGGAGAACTTACCGTCAGCAAAGAAAAGCAAAGCGGAGAAAAGATACTACCCATTTATCGTGAGACAGGCAATATGACAGTCATCGTGAGAAACCTGAAAACATTTACAGGATTCAATGACGATAATTATACTGTGGAAGTACGCGAAACACATTCAATCATAGACTTTTATGGAAATCTTTCCGGAGATAAAGTCGCCTACCGCCTGGCTGGTTCATTCCTGACAACTAACAACAGGGAAGAGTATGACGTCCCGCCTTTCAACCTGATGCCGGAGGATACGGGAATCTACATTGACATCTATCATAATGGGAATCTGGTGACAACTGTATCGCAGGATGGAAACGGAAATCCCATCACCGTACAGAAAGGAAAGTTGACCAATGTACTGATAGACCTCAAAACAACTCTCAACGTCAGTGTATCGCTGACCGCATGGGGAGAAAGAGAAATGTGGAAAGAATTCTGATGAAAGAAATGAAAAGGAAATAGATTATGAATATAGCAGGAATATATAAGGGGATGATTACCAATCTCCTGATTCTGTTGACACTGACAGGATGCGTGCAGGAAGAATATACCGGTTCAAAAAAAGACGGAGAAGGGATGATTACCTTCACGTTGCAACTTCCGCAATCCGGCACCCGTGCGCTCTCGGGTACGGACAAGAACACAGTGTCGGAGATAGACATACTGGTTTTCAACAGTAGCGCAAATGGTGGCAAATTTGTTGGCAGAAATTCTATTCCATTCTCTGAAATTACGCCGGATCAAGAAGACGACAGTAAAAAGACATTCAATGTCAAACTGTCACAAGGGAATTATGACTTGGTTATTTTTGCCAATGCGGGAACTGCCATTGACGCTGCAACGCTCAACGGAGCAACAAAGGCAGAAGTGCTGGCCGCACTGACAGTAGAAATGCCGGCAAGTGGAAAATGGGAAACCGACACTTCACAGCCAAGCTATCGTTCTTTCCCAATGTGGGGTGACGTGGGAGCGATCACCATCAATGAGAATACAAACCTGACAGGTAACAACGCAATTACTATGGCACGCATGATGGCACGGGTGGACGTAGCGGTGAGTGCTACAAATTTCCAATTGAGCAGTGTGCATGTCTATAATTACAATACGGAAGGGCTTGTTGCGCCTGTTTCCACAGCATGGGATATAGACGATAAGATAGTGACCGTTCCTTCCGTTATTCCCAATGTGCGTGTGAAAGGTCCTATTGATTACAAGAACCAGGAGATTGACGCAGAAAACAATTCCTGCCATCATGAAATTTATATCTTCGAAGCTGAGAATCTGAACGGAGACACACCCAAAGCTTCTTCCGACCGCACTTGCCTTGTAGTAGGCGGTATCTGGGATGCCAACTCCGACGGAAATTTCACCAATGACGGACCAGCAACTTTCTATCGGGTGGATTTCTCGACCGGGAAAGAAGCGTCGGAAAAATTCATGGATGTCTTGCGCAACCATCAGTATTCCGTAGATATCAAGAAAGTTTCAGAACAAGGGTATAGTACGGCAAACGATGCGTTCATCGGAGGAAGCCGGATTACCGCAACCGTTGGTGTCTGGAATCTCGCACATCAAAGAGCCATTCTTGGCGGACAGAACTTTCTGGAAGTAGATAAGGATGATCATAAGCTGATGAGAATAGACAAGGTCTTGTTTACGGCAATCACAGACCATGCCGATGGAATCTATATCGATGAATCCGAAATAGAATATACCCCTTCGGTAACTTCCGGTAACGAATGGCTGTCTGTCATAGACAATACCGGTGCGGATGGTTCCACCACACGCAAATTCTATGTCAAAGCTCTTGAAAATAGTACCAACGCAGTCCGTTCCGCCAAATTGAAACTCCGGACCGGAAACCTGACTAAAATTATTAACCTGACACAAGATTACAGCATAGCACCACTTTTTGCACGCAGCAATATAGTGATGATAAACAATGTATTACGGTTTGCCACTAGTATGGAAGAAAATACGCTGATTCCATCCAATTCACAAGGATTGTTGTTCAAGGCCGGCTCACTTGTCGGTGCGGGTACCACCGGCGGTGGTTCAAACGATGTAGGGACCCCATTCCCGGTCGACTTTACAGCAGGGCATGTAGTCTTTTCTCCGGAAGAGTTCATCATTCCTGTTGCCTGGAAGGAAATTCCTTATTTCCCCGGATATACGATTAAGAGTCAGACTTTCGACGAATATGAGAATGCCTACCCCGGAAAGGGTTATAGCGCAGAAGACGGATTGGGAGATATATGCCGTTATATATCGGACAAAGGCTGGGTGGAAGGCAAATGGCGGCTACCGAAACCACAGGAATACCAACGACTCTATTCGGAAGGGAAACGGCTTGTCGGTACATTCTGGCCTACACAGAACATTACGTCGCATTTGGGAAGACACGGACTATTGAGTGGTGGTTTTCAGGGAAGAGGTGTCACTGGCAGCGAAACAACTGCTGACATGGCTTGTCCACCAGAAGACATCGTATTTCTGCCCTGCTGCGGGTATCGCTATGCAGGAAACGGCACCTTTGCCGATCCCGGATTCTTGGGTGAATACTGGACAGTGTCATCGTATGATGACGAAGATATGATGGTTTTTTCTTTCGGCGGATTGACTCCATATTATAATATCGGCACTGGGAGCACGCGGGACTTTGGAATGGGGGTACGTTGTATCCGGAACTTTGATGAATAATAAAGAGGTAAATTATGAAATACGCTAATAAACAATTAAACAGGCTACTATCGGTTTTGCTCCTGTCATTCGGAATGAGTGGATGCACGCTCGACAAATATGATGATTCTCCGTCAGGCATCAAACCCGTTGCCAACAGTGAGGTTACTATTATAGTAGATATTCCGGGTATGCAAATGCCCTCTACGCGCTCCATTGCAGATGGAAACGGAGAAGCAGCTGTCAGCAGCGTAGATATACTTGTATTCAAGTCGAACGGTACAAATAATCCTGAAGTATTAGCCGAACATGCACAGGGAAGTATCACCTCGCAGAGTGGCAGTAGCAGCGAGAATTACAAAGTAGAATTCACAGCCAAACTGACGGCGGAAAGTAGTGCCACCACCGTTGTAGTATTGGCAAACGTGCCTGTAGCCACCATCAATGCGGCTATTACCCATTCGGAAAAGCAGGATATTCTTAATGCATTGACTCATATCCAAGATGGTACTATGCCCGACGATTTCAAATGGAATACCACAAGCTCGTCCAACTATACCTCAATACCGATGTATGGAGAGTATGACGTCACGCAAAGTGGAGCGAACACCAAAGGTATTACAAACGGAATGAAAATGACCGATATTGAGTTGGTACGGATGTTGGCACGGATCGACATTGTAAACACCGCCTCTTCTCAATTCAAATTGTCGGAGGTTTATATCGTGAACTACAACGATGCCGGTTATATATCTCCGGCATGGGATGCCAACGGAGAACTGGAACCTTCGCTTCCCACCACTCCGATGATACCGTCGTCTGCTACCGCCCGAACTGGTCAAAGCATGGCTATTGCTTATCCGCTCGAAGATGATATAACAACCCTCACTGGTGATATTTATGTATATGAAGCAGCGGCAACCACTGGTGCGGAAGGTACGGATGGTCATACCAATGCCATGTGCCTGATTGTAAAAGGTACATTATTGAGTGACAACAACGAATATTATTACCGGATAGATTTCACCTCCGGAACAGACGGTAGTGGAAACGCTCCGGGAGCAAGTAACTTTGATCCGGCAGATGTGGAATATATGCCCATATACCGTAACCACCGTTATAGATTTGATATAACAGCAGCAGAGGGTATCGGTTACACGGATTTCAATGATGCGCTGAAATCTCTGGGTGTAAAAAACAATCTGAAAGCATCTTTGCTGGTCGTGAATGAGAGCGGTATCAAAAATATTGTTTTCGACGGTGAACACTATCTGGGTATAGGCGACCCGGTGACTTTAAACCCTGAAAGTGCCGCAACAGCCAATATCTTATGTATTACCAACTATTCTTACGGTTGGCAAATCAACACAGATGAAGGTACGAACGGCATCGAGTATGCCGACAGTCATGATACCGACTGGCTTTCAGCAACCAAAGAAGGTGCATCGGCCGATAAGAAAGCGAATATCAAACTGGAAACAACCCAAGCCAATATCGGCACGGGAGAGCGGACTGCTTATGTCCATATCATAGCCGGTACACTGACACATAAATTTGAAATTACCCAGCAAGGTCCGTTTGTCCGTATCACGGATGAAAGAGGTAATGAGATTACTGAGTTGAACTTCTCTTCCAAAAACAGTCTGATAGATAAGGCACCGGCTGCACAGACATTTCTGCTTACATGGAGTCCGGCCGACCAGCCGTTGAATGTAAACAAGGTTGCAGGTTCTAACGAACTTACCTGGTCAACTCCCTATCAGACATCATTGACAGGTGGGTCATACACTTTCACGGTTGACCCGGCAGGAATCACTCAGGACGAAGTAGACAAAGATCCATTCATGGAAAAAGAAGCGACTTTGACTTTCGCCCTCGAAAATACAAGTATATCCGGAGATATCAACCTCAAACAGACTCATTATAATCTGTTCGTTGAAGATTTCGAAAGCGCGGAAGCGGAAGCTGTTACAAGAACAGTCATTGTCAAATCTAATACTGACTGGGTGGTTAACGCCAAGCAAACTCCTACAATACTTACCACTTACTCTGTATCGGGAAAGGCTAACACTTCGGGAACTCCGTTCACTTATACCCTCAATGGTACGTCGGGCGAAACGAAATTTACATTCAGTTCGTGGATATACGATCTGTGTAATTCGGTTACATCGAGAACAATCCGTTTTATTTCACTCCCGCAAATTGCTCCGGGTTCTATTGCCGGTATAGGAGATTTCTTACGGAACAGTTATGTGGGAGCATTCTGGCGTGCCGACCAAGTTGGAGAACGACTGATAAAAATAACCGCATCAGATTCCGGTAATATGGGAGCCTGGTCGGTACAGGTTTACGAGTATGGCGATTTCCAGCCGGGCGATATTGTATTCAGTACCAAGCCAAGCGCCGATCCCGGTGTGACATGGAACAAGTCAACGGAAACCCATACAGATCCGGACGTAGGCGGATATAAAGTAGAGGGTGACAATACGTATGCTTTGGGGGCTGTGGAATGGCCGGAGGCTATCTTCTTCCGTGTAGGGCTAAAAACAAAATGGGACGCGACAAACAGTCATTATAACCCGTCAAGACCTGTTCGTTACGCTGTATTGGTGCTCACATACGGAAATCATGCATATAAACGAAAAATATTCCTGCGACAAGGACATGAGCCGGATTATCTAATGTATCCGGGAGATACGGATGATAACAATAATACATTCACCGAGGACCGTAATCTGGCAAAGCGTTTCAGCCCGTATAACCTGACTTCTTCAGGATTGGCGGATTCGGAACCGTACTACCATCAGATGAACAATCCGAACGAAGGTGTATTCGTTGACTATCCGACGCAAGCTGGAGCATTCTTCCAGTGGTCCAGTGGAACCGGATATGAACGCCGTGCTTATCACCCGACTTACACAGGTACTATTGACTGGTATTCTACACATCCTTATCCGGAGAATTCCGACGAAATCTGTCCTCCCGGCTACCGCCGTCCGGATGGTGGAGACGTAAAACCTGTAGGAAATGAAATCTGGCAATCGCTCATTAGTATAGAAAGCCCCAATAACCTTGAATCAAGGGCAGGAAGTCAGGTATGGGGATATTATGCAGACGGCTTTTTCGATCGTCAGGCTACTGAAACTTCGTCAGGGGGGTATTTAGCTCAAAATAGCGTAGTGGCAAATGGCACAAAAAACGCAGCATACATAGGAAAAATGATGTTCAACCCTGTGACTAGCAGTCCCCGCTATAATGCATCCATATTCTTGCCGGCTTGCGGAGCACGTGATAGTAAAGACGGAAAGTTAGACTATGCCGGCAACCGTAGTTATATTTGGTCACGTAAAAGATCGGATCTAAACAGTGCGTATATATACGGTTTGGTAGATACCTACCTCTACCGATATGGGAGTACCAGCAAAATAACCGGTGGTACTATCCGTTGCGTCTTAGAATAAATAAAAAAGAATACATAACATCTAATAATACTAATTCCCGTCTGACCGTACCGGAAAGATAGCGGTCGGACGGGAATTTAAAAAAAGCATAGGTATGTTTTACAAAGAAATGAAAAGAGGAAATGTCGGACGTTTAGACAATATGGATAAATATCGTCTGTTCTTTTTGTTAGAGGGTAAGGTGTATCTAAGTGGAAAAGAATATGGTATACATATTCTACAGGAAAAAGAATTCATCCTGATTCCTCCGAACACAGATATCCAAATAGGTACCTTTGTTCCTTCACGGTATGCGCTTGTCTGTTGCAACAATTTTCGAAACTTTCATAACAAAGAGTATCTGCAAGAACTGCACTCCTCTTATAAATGTCATTATTCCCGGAAAGCGATTCTTCCTATCCGTGAGAAGCTGGGAGTTCTACTCAACAATTTTTCGGTGTACAGCATTACCGACTATCAGTTTTCAACCATACATGATACTATTTTTGTTATCCTACGCTCTTTGTACACAACCGAAGAAATGGCCTCCTTGCTTTCACCGATATTGGTTAACAGAAAATCTTGATTTTAGGTTACTGCTTATATCAGTTTCAATCCTACGATTGAAATAATCAAAGTCGTCATAAAAAACAAACGACCCAAAGTTGCCGGTTCATGAAAGAACAGGATACCGATCAAGACGGTTCCCACCGCTCCTATCCCCGTCCAAACAGGATATGCAGTGCCGATAGGCAATGTTTGCGCAGCCTTTGCCAGTAGGAACATGCTTAAGATTACAGAGATTACAAATCCCGCTCCCCACAAATAAAAATCGGTGCCTGTCGCTCCCTTAATCTTGCCTAGACAAAAGGTAAAACTAACCTCAAACAGTCCGGCAATAATCAATATAATCCAATTCATATCATTCTATTTTAATATTAGACTGCAAAATTAACAAGATGCCCGGAGCTTTCACTTTACATTTGATAAGAAACGACGGTGTAAGAGTATCATCAATTCTTCTTTTCCTAATATAACTTTTTGTATTTTTGCAGAATAATGATTCAATGCGATATGGATATACACGAGATTATAAACAGGATATATCGGATGCCGGAGGCTTCAGCAGATAAGGTGGTCAAACATCTGTCAAAAGTCACATATCCCAAAGGTTATCATATATTGGAGGCTGGCAAGACTGAAACGAATATCTTTTTCATCGAGAAAGGGATTGCCAGAGCTTACATTCCCGTAGACGGAAAAGAGGTAACGTTCTGGATTGGGAAAGAAGGATCTACCATTGTCTCATTGAAAAGTTATGTAAATAATCAACAGGGGTATGAGTCGATGGAACTGATGGAAAACTCGGTTTTGTATTTGTTAAAGCGCAAAGACTTACACGAATTATTCAAGGAAGATATCCATATTGCCAACTGGGGGCGCAAGTTTGCCGAATCAGAGTTCCTGCAAACAGAGGAAAGACTTATTTCTCTCTTATTCACCACCGCGTCCGAACGGTATATGAAACTGATACAAAATAATCCGGAGCTATTACAGAGAATACCATTGGAGTGTCTTGCTTCTTATCTGGGAATAACTCCGGTAAGTTTAAGCCGGATAAGGGCGAAATTGAAACGGGTACTTTGAGATAGAAACATGTTTTTCAAAAGCAAACAGAAAGTGATATATTTGTACAACGAATGAATCAAAAAAGAGAAGTCATGAATATCGAAGATTATAGAGAATATTGCCTGTCAGTCAAAGGAGCAACAGAATGTATGCCGTTTGATGAACATACTTTGGTTTTCAAGGTTATGGATAAAATGTTCACTTTTGCTACATTACGTCCTAAAAACGGAAGATTCTGGGCGGATATGAAATGTAATCCTGATAAATCAGAAGAGCTCATAGAACAATACGAAGACATTTTTTGGGGACCTTTTTCGGATAAGAAACATTGGATAACCGTTTACTTGGAAGAAGATGTTCCCGATAAACTCATAAAGGAGTTGATTAGCCACTCGGTAGAAGAAGTTATAAAGAAGTTACCCAAGAAAAAACAAGAGGAATACAAGAACATGATTTAGGATTCGAAAAATAGACATATCCGGCACTACTATTATTGCTAAAAGTAGAGCCGGATAAAATCACTATACACCCCAAAACGCACACACGGATAAAATCATCGTATATTTAAAAACGTATGTCCCAGGAACACTTGCATTCTTCATTCCGGCAATCATGAATCTGGAGAAAAAATAAATGACTAATTTTATTAACTAATGCTTTTTTAGAAGCATTTTTTTAGGTTATTTTGCGGAACAAATATCACGAACTCGTCAAATTATGGATTGGATTGGCCTTGATTTAACATTCCCTATCACCGACCCTACATGGATATTTCTCCTTGTACTCCTAATTATATTGTTTGCTCCGATATTATTGAATAAACTGCGCATCCCTCATATTATCGGTATGATCCTGGCAGGACTGGCTATTGGCGAACATGGATTTAATATCCTGGCACGAGACAGCAGCTTTCAGTTATTCGGGAAAGTCGGACTCTATTACATCATGTTCCTGGCTGGTCTGGAAATGAATATGGGAGATTTCAAAGAGACGCGAAACAAAGCATTGGTACTGGGATTACTGGCTTTTATCGTTCCTATCGGGATTGGATTCGTGGCAAATGTATCTTATCTGAAATATGGTGTAATCACCTCTGTATTATTAGCCAGCATGTATGCCTCCCATACGCTCGTGGCCTACCCTATCGTCACCCGCTTCGGCATATCACGCCATCGTAGCGTAAGTATTGCCGTAGGAGGAACGGCCGTAACGGATACACTCACGCTGCTGGTACTGGCTGTTATAGGCGGATTGTTCAAAGGAGAAACCGGAGGATTGTTTTGGATTTGGCTGGTGGTAAAAGTAATCTTTCTAGGGGCACTGATCATTTATTTCTTTCCGCGCATCGGTCGTTGGTTCTTTCACCGGTACAATGACAACGTGATGCAATTTATTTTCGTGCTTGCGATGGTCTTTCTAGGAGCAGGGTTGATGGAGCTTGTTGGTATGGAAGGTATCTTGGGAGCTTTCCTCGCAGGATTGGTACTTAACCGGCTCATCCCACACGTCTCTCCATTGATGGATCATTTAGAGTTCGTTGGTAATGCACTTTTTATTCCTTATTTCCTTATCGGAGTGGGAATGTTAATCAACTTACGTGTTATTTTCGGAGAGGGGGATGCCTTAAAAGTTGCCGCCGTGATGATAATCATGGCGCTGACAGGCAAATGGATTGCTTGCTGGCTCACTCAAAAGATATATAAGATGTCTGTTCTTGAACGAAATCTAATGTATGGTTTGAGTAATGCACAGGCGGCAGCCACATTGGCGGCTGTATTAGTTGGATACAACATTATTCTGCCCACCGGCGAACGTTTATTGAATGATGATGTACTGAACGGAACAGTCTTGCTTATCCTGGTTACTTGCGTAGTGAGTTCACTGATTACCGAACGGGCAGCCAGAAAAATGGCGATGGATGATTCACAACCTGAAAATGAATCGTCGAAAGAAACAGAGAAGATTTTAATATCCATAGCCAACCCGGACACTATCGAGGACATGGTAAATCTTTCTCTAGTCATACGTGACCCCAAATTGAAAGACAATCTCCTGGCATTAAATGTTATCAACGACGATAATAACTCTGATAATCTACGAATTCGAAGCAAACATTATCTGGAAAAAGCCGAAATGACAGCAACGGAAGCAAATGTACCACTCAAAAAGGTCACCCGGTATGATTTGAATATAGCTTCCGGTATTATCCATTCAGTCAAGGAGAATGAGATTACGAGTATTATCACCGGCCTGCACCGCAAGAAAAACATCACAGATTCATACTTTGGAATACTTGCCGAACACTTATTGAACGGATTAAACTGTGAAATAATTATCTCTAAATTTCTGATACCGGTCCATACAATCAAACGGATTGTCGTTGCCGTCCCTCCTAAAGCCGAATATGAATCCGGTTTTCCGCATTGGATGGAGCACTTCTGTCGCATGGGGAGCACTCTTGGATGCCGCGTACACTTCTTTGCCAATGAAAAGACTACCATCCGCCTACAAGCGTGGATAAAGAAAAGGCATAAACAGACGCTTACCGATTTCTCTCTCTTAGAAGACTGGAATGACCTGCTGGTATTGACAGGACAGGTAAGTTACGATCATTTATTGGTTATTATCAGTGCACGACCAGGAACTCTTTCGTATGACAGTTCTTTTGAGAAGTTACCGAGACAGCTCGGGAAATATTTCTCCAACAATAGCTTTATCGTGCTGTATCCCAATCAGTCGGGAGAGCCATTGGATACGTCTTTCTTCTCTAAGCTATATACTGATACCGAAACCCGACATTACGAAAAGGTCGGTAAATGGTTTTACAGGTGGTTTAAGAAAGAGGGATAAAATTAGAATTGAAAAGTTCCGTTTAATTTATAAATATCGACACATTTATCTATATTTGTACCATTAGCAATTTTGCTATAAACACCTAAAGGAAAAGAATGGTATGTCAAACGTCGATTTTTCCAAAATAACAGAAGGAATCTATCATGTGATAGAAACTGAAGAGAAAATACTAACCGGGCTACAAAATGATACGATCACGTTGAAACGTAATAAACAAAATCGTACCATCAAACAGATTCTCGGACATTTGATTGATTCGGCATCAAACAATCACCAACGCATGGTCAGATTGCAATACAGTAAAGATTTGCTTTTCTTTCCCGATTACCGTCAGGATAATGATCTGTGGATAGCATTACAAGATTACCAAAATGAAGATTGGAATAACCTGATTCAACTATGGAAGTTTTTTAACCTGCATATCATTCAGGTTATAAAATCTGTAGACCAGACAAAACTGGATAGCTACTGGTGTGATTTTGAAGGAACAAAGGTTACGCTACAAGATATGATAGAAGGTTATCTAAGTCATTTACACCTGCATATTCATGAAATCCATGAATTAATGAATGCCTAAAAAGGATAGCGGTTGCAGTTCTTTTATGTTCTATAAATATTAAGATGTACCCACATGGCAACTTACACTCATTTCGCAAAACAACCCGATGTACTGAAACATCTGATACTCTGTGAAGTTCTTAGAAATGAAGCCCCACAAGTATATGTAGAAACCAATTCCGCATGTGCCATCTACTCCATGACACAAACCCCGGAGCAGCAATATGGTATCTATCATTTCCTGGAGAAAGCAGATGATGACAAATCTCTAAAAGATTCCATTTATTACCAACTGGAAAGTACAGAAATGGCAAAAGGAAATTATCTGGGTTCTCCTGCCCTGGCAATGAATGTATTAGGAAAGCAAGCAAAAAGGTTCGTATTCTTCGATTTAGAAAAGAGTGCGCTGGAGAATGTAGACATTTATGCCAAACAAATCGAATTAAGTACATCCGTAGAAATACATCATACCGACTCCCTGAAAGGCACAATAGAACTGTTGCCTTCACTTCCCGCATCCTCTTTCATCCATATCGATCCTTACGAAATAGACAAGAAAGGAGATTCAGGAGTAACCTACCTCGATGTTCTGATACAGGCAACCCAACTAGGCATGAAGTGTTTATTATGGTATGGATTCATGACTGGAGATGATAAAGAATCTTTGGACAACTATATTGTATCCAGTTTGGAGAAAGCCGGCATCAAAGATTACACAGGTGTAGAGCTTACCATGAATGC
>OGMD01000767.1_pt1 | contig 13089 bp, 7 predicted proteins | sample 1573041 | NCBI WGS metagenome assembly OGMD01 (sample SAMEA2582007, study PRJEB24529) | metagenome | biome: Human gut stool | place: China | collected 2011 | reverse complement strand
ATGTTTAAAGTTATTCTTCTCTTCCACCACCCAGTGCCTGGTAAAGGCTTACTACTGCCTGCATTCGATCAAAGCAATCAGAAACCTGAGAGATTTGTGCGCTCAGGTAAGACTGTTGTGCAGACAATACTTCCAGGTAGGTTGAGGTCCCTAAGTTAAACAATTCTTTTGTATCTTCCGAAGCTTTTTTAGCAGATTCTACCTGCATTTGGCGAGATTCTACCTTTTCACTGGTCTTTTGGTATAAACTTAGCGCATTGCTAACCTCACTACCTGCATTCAATAAGGCTTGTTGGAAAGATAATTTCGCTTGTTCTTCCTGCGCTTTAGCAGCTTTCAGGCGAGCGATGTTCTGTCCGCGGTAGAACAATGGCTGTGTCAGTGAACCGACAACAGAGGCCAACAATTTGCCGGGATTAACGATTCCGGCTCCTGAATTATTTGTCCATCCTGCTGAACCGCTAAGTGTGATTTGCGGATAGAAAGCGGCACGAGCCGAGTTGGTATTATAATAGCAACTAGCCAATGACATTTCGGCTGCTTTTACGTCCGGACGATTGGATAATAGCTGGATAGGCACACCGGCGGAAAGTTCGGTTGGAAGTACTTGTGCTTCCAATTCACCACGCTTGATGGCATGGGGAGCCTCTCCCAAAAGAGTAGACAGTGCATTTTCCGTTTCGCGGATACTCTGCTCGATATCAGGAATACTGGCAAGTACCTGTGCGTAAGCGGCTTTACTTTGTTCTACACCAGCTGAATTGATGCTATACATGGCCGCATCTTTCATGGCTTCCATCGTTTCTGCATTCTTTTTCAGAATTTCTGCTGTAGCCTTGGTTATTTCCAGTTGGCGGTCCAACATCATTAATGTATAATACATATTGGCGATGTTAGAGACAACTTGTGTTTGTACTGCCTGGCGGTAAGCTTTCATTTGCTTCAGTGTAACTTGCGCATTTCGTTTCGAGTTCAGCAACTGACCGAATAAATCGACTTGCCAACTGGCTGTGACAGGTAATGAATAAGTTTTTGTAGCTGCATTCTTGTCAAAGCTGCTGATCGTTCCTTGCGGAGACAATCCCAATGACGGGGCATAAGCCAGGCGTGCCGACATGAGGGATGCTTCTGCTGCTTTCACATTTTGAGCGGCGGACAAGAGGTCCGTATTTTGTTTCAGTCCCGTTTCGATGAGAGACTGGAGTTGCGGGTCGGTGAAGACTTCTCTCCACGGCAGATTACCGAAGTTGGCTGTATCCGAAACCAGTGTATCATTATCCGCTACCGGATCGCGATACAGGCCGGAAGTAGTGATATCTTCGGGTCTGTCATACGACTTATAGATGTGGCAGCTGCTCAAGAGAGCAGTTGCGCACAACATATATAGAATCTGTTTCTTCATATCGAATTTCATTATTTAGCGTATTGTTCAATCTCTGTTACGGCATCTGTATTGTCGATATCTTCCCATTCCATCGGTTTAACCTTCTCTTGTAAGTACTGGAAGACTACAAACAGCGCAGGAACGATAAAAATTTGGCAAATCATACCGATTAACATACCACCGATAGAAGCTGTACCCAGTGTACGGTTACCGTGAGCACCTACACCGAAGGCAAACATCAACGGAAGCAAACCGACTACCATAGCCAATGATGTCATCAAAATCGGGCGGAGACGGGCACCGGCACCCAATACGGCTGCCCAAGTGATACTCATACCCATCTTACGACGGTCGAGGGCGAACTCTACAATCAAGATGGCATTCTTCGCCAACAGACCCATCAACATGATTAACGCGATCTGCATATAGATATTGTTTGACATCGTACCCAAAATCATCTTCATTGCCGATATACTACCGATAGCACTCATTCCGTTGACAAACAGGAAGCTACCCAGCAAACCGAACGGTATAGACAGCAACACGGCAAGCGGAAGAATGTAACTTTCATACTGTGCACTCAACAACAGGTAAACGAATACGAAACAGAGGATAAAGATCAAACCGGTAGTGCTACCACTACTTTGCGCTTCCTCACGTGCCATACCTCCCAATTCGTAGGTGTAACCTGCCGGAAGATCCTGCTTGGCAACTTCTGCCAATGCAGCCAACGCCTGACCGGAAGTATAACCGGTAGCCGGAGCAACCATCACCTTCATGGAAGTATAAAGGTTGAAACGGCTGATAATATCCGGTCCATATACCTTGTCTACGGAGATGAACTGTGCAATCGGAGCCATTTCTCCTGCGTTGTTACGAACCTTGATATTCTTCAGAGACTCCAGATTCTTACGTGACAACGGGTCCGACTGAATCATTACACGATACATCTTACCGAAACGGTTGAAGTTGGATGCATACAAACCTCCGTAATATCCCTGCATGGTAGTAAGGATGTCATTCGGGCTGATTCCTGCCTTCTTACAAGCTGCCGCGTCAATATCAATCATATATTGTGGGAAGTTCGGGTTGAAAGTCGTTTTAGCCGAATTGATTTCCGGACGTGCTTCCAATGCTGCAGTATAGTCGTTGACTACATCGAAGAACTTGTTCAGTTCTCCACCCGTCTTATCCTGCATGTTCACTTCAATATCCGTAGATGCCGAGTAACCCGGAATCATAGGAGGAGCGAAGAATAATACCTGAGCCTCCTTAATGACTTTATGTGCACGCATGTACAGAGAACCTACTATAACATCGGAGTTCTGTATCATAGAACGTTCGTCCCAGTTTTTCAGCTTGATGATGAATGAACCGTAAGAAGGTCCCTGGCCACCGATGAAGCTGAATCCGGAGATCAGTGTGCGTGAAGATACGGCAGGATCGGCAGCGATCAGACTATCCACACGTGCCAGAATTTCTTCGGAACGGTCTTGGGAAGTACCCGGAGGCAATGTTACTGCTCCCATCAGAGTACCGGTATCTTCATTAGGTACCATACCTGTCGGGGTGGTGTTCATGAAGAATACAAGTATCGCAATGGATGCAACAACTAATCCCATAGACAACCATTTCTTCTGGATAAAGAACAATACTCGTTTCTTGTAACGTTTCAGGATAGATTCGTATGTATCGTTGAATCTGTTTTTAAACTTCTTCGTACTCATTCCGATCAGTGCCAGAACACAAATCAGTATGAAAATAACAGTAATTATCGGGTTGATATTGAAAAAACCGAAAATCATACCGAGAATGGCAATAAGCGTGAAAGTGAGTGTAATTCCCGGGTGCAGCATCTTACCGATAGCTTCGGTATACCTGTTAATCATGGTTGTATGAGCTGCCTTATAGGCTACTTTCATACGATCCTTCAGGGTAGAGTCTTCCGTCGTTCCATCTTCTTTCTTATGAGGTTTCAGCAGAACGGCACACAATGCCGGACTCAATGTCAATGCATTCAATGCCGACAGACCGATAGCGATAGCCATTGTCACACCAAACTGGCGATAGAAAGTACCGGCAGTACCTCCCATGAAACTTACCGGAACGAACACAGCCATCATGACTAACGTAATAGATACGATAGCGCCACCCAACTCGTTCATCGCGTCGATAGACGCCAAACGGGCGGAAGTGTATCCCTGGTCGAGCTTGGCATGCACACCCTCGACGACCACAATGGCGTCGTCGACCACAATCGCAATGGCTAGGACTAGCGCACACAAGGTCAATAAGTTCAAGCTAAAGCCAATCAGTGACAGGATGAAGAACGTACCGATAAGGGCTACCGGAATGGCGATAGTCGGAATCAATGTAGAGCGTAAATCCTGCAAGAAGATATATACTACGATAAATACCAGGATAAATGCCTCGAACAGTGTCTTCAATACCTCATGGATAGAAGCGAACAAGAAGTCGTTGGCATTCATGGAAACGTTCACTTTCAAGCCGGCAGGCAATGATTTGGCCGCTTCATCCAGCAATACTTGGATATCACTGATGGTTTGTGTCGCATTTGTTCCTGCCATCTGATAAACGATACAGGTTACAGCTTTGTGTCCGTTTACATGGTTGGTAAAGTTGTATCCCAAACGGTCCAACTTGATTTCGGCAATGTCGCTCAAGCGAAGTACTTCACCGTCAGGCAAAGACTTGATAACGATATTCTCAAATTCTTCCGGCTGTTGCAGACGTCCTTTGTAACGGATCGTGTACTGGAAAGTCTGGTTACTGCGTTCACCGAATTGTCCGGGAGCAGCTTCGATATTCTGTTCAGCCAAAGCGTTGGAAACATCACTCGGAATCAGTTTGTACTGTGCCATTACGTCCGGTCTCAACCAGATACGCATGGAGTAGTCCTGTCCCATCACGGAAGCATCACCCACACCCTGTACACGCTGAACTTGAGGAATCAAGTTGATCTTGGCGTAGTTCTCGATAAATGCGTCGGTATACGTGTCAGTCTCATCATAAAGAGAGAATACCACCAGCATGGAAGTCTGGCGTTTCTGAGTGGTTACACCGACCTTGGTAACTTCGGCAGGCAACAGACCTTGCGCCATGGCAACACGGTTCTGTACATTGACGGCCGCCATATCGGGGTCTGTACCTTGTTTAAAATATATGGAGATTTCACCGGAACCTGTGTTTGATGCGGTTGAGGTCATATACATCATGTTTTCCACACCGTTGATCTGTTCCTCCAACGGAGCAATCACGGAGTTCAATACGGTTGATGCACTGGCACCCGTATATGTGGCCCTTACCGACACGGTAGGGGGCGCAATGTCCGGATACTGGGTGATAGGCAATGTTGCCAATCCGATAGCACCCAGGATGACTATCAAAATGGAAATAACCGTTGATAGTACCGGACGGTTAATAAATTTATCTAACTTCATACGATTATCTAAATTTTTAATTGAAAGCTGTAGCTAAATTACCATCGTGTTGGTCTTTCAAATGCTGTTGATAGTTTGCTTCTTTTTGAGCAGGTGTGATCGGTTGTATGCTCTGACCATCTTTCAGACTCTGCACGCCTTCGATTACGATTTTATCTCCAGGATTCAGACCTGAAGTGACGAGGTATTCTTTTCCGTTGTCCAGGTTGAAGATTTTGATTTCTGTATATTTCACCGTGTTATCCGGTTGCAGAACATAAACGAACTTCTTATCCTGAATTTCTACTGTTGCTGATTGTGGTATAGTAATCACATTTTCCATAGTGTAAGGAATCAGTACATTTGCTGTTCCACCACTGCGCAAGATGTGTTCTTTGTTCGGGAAGAGGGCACGCATGCTTACAGAGCCGGTTGATTGGTCGATCACTCCTGTGATTGCGTCTACCTTACCTTCGATGCTGTACTCTGTACCATCAATCAACTGAAGTTTGATAGACGGAATTTTGCTGATTTCTTCTTTGATAGTACCTCCTGTTTTAGTCATAGCCAACAGTTCTTTTTCTGTCATGGAGAAATATACATATACTTCTTCAATTTCAGAAACAGTAGTCATCGGAGTAGCGATAGAAGGACTAACCAATGCTCCCAGACGATACGGGATATCATTGATAACACCGTCAGAAGGACTCTTCACTTGGGTGAAAGAGAGATTCTGTTGAGCTGTGGTAAGCTGTGCTTTTGCTTGTGCCAACTGTGCCTGGGTCTGTGCCAATGAGTTTTCTGCCATTGACAAGTCATAGTCACTGATGATGTTCTTCTTGTTAAGCTCACGCTTATTGTCCACTGTCATTTGTTGAGTGCGTACAGCAGCCTCGGCTGTAGCAACGGCAGCTTTTGCTGTGCGTACTGCAGCTTCGTATTGTGTAGGATCAACAATGAACAGTACTTGTCCTTTACGAACAGTTGCTCCTTCGTCTACGCATAGTTTCGTAATGAATCCCGATACTTGCGGACGGATTTCTACGTCTTGTTTACCTTTGATGGTAGCCGGATAGGCAGTTGTTAAATTAGCGGTTGTCTTTTGTAACTCTTGTACTGCATATTCAGGAACTTTTCCTGTGTCATTGCCCTTATTGCCACAACTAGACAAGAGGGCTACGCAAAATGCAAATAAAACAATTCTACTTTTCATACTTATAAATATCTGTTTTTTAATTTAATGCGTTTGTTGCCAGTGTGCTGTTCGTCCATATAGATTAAGGGGGTTAAGGAAGAAAAAGCCGGAAACTAATTCGGTTAAATTAGTTTCCGGCTGCAAAAGTACTTTAAATTCGGTATTCTTGTTCTCTGATACCGTGTTTTTTAACTATGTTTTTTACTTTATTTTATGATATACAGGAGTCATAATAAAACTTAACTCATAATCCTGGTAAGGAAGACGGTATTTTTCTAGTGGTATAGCTCCCCAACTGTTCACACAAGCAAGCCCCGTTTGTGCCTTGTCAATACAGAAATTGGTGAAGTCTGCTTTTTCTACTTCCGGTGAGTGACGTTGATCTTTACCGTCACCGTCATCCAATGACTCGATGGTATAATTCAGGGCAGAAGCAGAGAAAGGAGCATCCGATATGAATTGCAATCCGTTACCACTAATATTTAGAAGTCTCCACCAGCGGATATCCGTTTTGGTTCCGGTTTCCTGCGGGCGGATGTAAGGATAGAATTGTTCTTCTACCGTCTGGCGGTATTTGCCTAACATGGCTCCGTGGTTACGGTCAGCATAGTTCTCTCCCGGGCCACGGCCGTAGTACTCTACCTCGTTGAAGTTGACAGGCATACGCATTTGCATACCGAAGCGGAACATTTCAGAAACCTTCTTACTCTTGTCTGCCACCATCTTCTGCGTAACCTTCACTGCACCTTTATTATTAATAGTATAAGTCAGTGACAATGTTCCACCTATCGACTTCATGTCATATTCTGCACGAACCACTGCCTGATCGTTTTCAATAGCATGTTTCAGAGAAGTCAGTTTCAGTTCAGGATTCTTCCATGCAGCGTATTTATGTTGCAGTCCGGCTCCGAAATCATTGTCGGTCGGTGCACGCCAGAAGTTAGGAGTCAGTGCGCTGCCGTCTTCCATCATTTGCATGCCGTTGACGTCGTAGCGACAAAGGTAACCATTGTGCTTATTGAAGTCCATAGAGAAGTTTTCACCTTTCACAATCAGGTAATTGCGGTCGTTGTCCAAAATACTGGGCACGATAACCGGAATGTTGGAAGCCTGTTGATTTTCCAGTTTCAGTTCCGGTGCTTTGTAGTCGCGGATGCTTAACTGGTCGTAAGCGATAGTCGTTCCTGCCGGCAGCAACGTTTCGGCAGCTTTCAGTTTATAGCTCACATTCAGCAACAATTCCTTGCAAGGACAGATATTCTTCACGTCAAACGGAATTTGCACTTTCACAGTTTGCTGGGGTGCAACTTTCAGGTCGGACACGATGCCTGTTTGCACTACTTCCCCGTTTGCCAGTAATTGCCATTCCATATAATATGCAGAGAGGTCGCGGAAGAAATATTCGTTGAAGATATTGATTTCACCTTTGGCAAGATCCGCAGGAGTAGTCCATATATCCTGATAGAAATAAGCCACTTCATAAGCATGCGGATTAGGCACGCGGTCGGGGCTGATTAAACCGTTATCGTTGAAGTTGTTGTCCGAAGCGTCGTATTTGTTGAAATCTCCGCCATAACCATAGATATTTACTCCGTCTTTGTTTTTCCAGTGGCAGGACTGATCTACAAAGTCCCAGATAAATCCACCCTGATATTTCGGATATTTACGGATGATATCCCAGTATTCTTTGAATCCGCCTTGTGAGTTACCCATTGCGTGTGCATATTCGCATTGGATTAACGGTTTCTGGATATTACCTTCACAATATTTGATACAAGCGTCGTAGTCATAATACATCGGGCAGAAAATATCGGTGAACTCGCTGGTTCCTGCTTGTTCATACTGTACGGCACGTGTCTTGTCTTCGTTCTTAATCCAAGTGTAGCATTTCTCAAAGTTCGGTCCCATGCCGGCTTCGTTACCCAGTGACCAGAAGATGATGGACGGATGGTTGTATCCGCGTTGTACATTGCGTTGGTTACGCTCCATGTGAGCTTTAGCATAACTCGGGTTCTTTGCCAGTGTCTGATCGCCGTAACCCATTCCGTGAGATTCTACGTTGGCTTCGGCCACTACATACAGACCATATTGGTCACAAAGGTCATACCAACGGTTGTCGTCCGGATAATGGCAGGTACGCACAGCGTTGATATTCAATTCTTTCATCACTTTGATATCCTGCAACATACGTTCGAGAGAAACGACATAACCGCCGTCCGGGTCCATTTCGTGACGGTCGGCTCCTTTGAAGAGTACCGGTTGTCCGTTGACGAGTATCTGTCCGCCTTTCAGCTCAATCTTGCGGAATCCTACTTTAACGGGAATTACTTCTACTACGTTGTTACCGTTTTTCAGTGTAGCGGTCAGCGTGTAGAGATTAGGCGTTTCGGCAGTCCATTTAGCCGGGTTGGAGATGGATAGGGTAGTATTTAATTTGCCAGAGCCTTTCAGGTCGGCAGTTGCTACACTGTTACCTTGCATATCTGTCAAATCCAAAGCTACTGTGCCGCTTCCTTTCAGGTCAACGGCTATGTTCAGCGTACCGTCTTTATATTGGCTGTCCAAATCTGGAGTGAGGCGAATATCCTGGATATATTTCTTGTCGCGTGCGTAAAGATAACAGTCACGTCCTACGCCAGAGTAACGGAAGAAGTCCTGATCTTCCAGATAACTGCCGTCGCACCAGCGGAATACCTGGAAAGCAATCACGTTTTTACCCGGTTTCAGGTAGTTAGTCAGGTTGAATTCGGCTTCCAGTTTGCTGTCTTCGCTATATCCTACGTAACGTCCGTTCACCCAAAGGTACATATTGGAAGTTACCGAGCCGAAATGTGCAAAAATCTCTTTGCCTTTCCAGTCGGCGGGAAGGATGATTTCTTTCCGGTAAGAGCCTACATGATTGTTTTCTGTCGGCACTAGCGGAGGATTGTTTTTGAATTGGCTTCTCCAGGCATATCCTACGTTGACGTAGATAGGATCACCGTAGCCGTTCAATTCCCAAACGCCGGGCACCTGAAGGTCGTCCCAACCTTTGTCGTTGAAATTAGTTTGATAGAAGTCAGTCGGGCGTGCATCTGCATGTCTCACCCAGTTGAATTTCCACGGACCGTTCAAGGTCATGAAATTCGTTGAATTTTCTTTAATGCCGGCTTTAGCTTCATCAGCCGATGCGTAAGCAAAGTAATTAGTGTGCATAGCGGAGCGGTTTACGGAATTCACTTCCGGGTCTTTCCACTCATTGAAGCTTTGTGCTTGAATTGCTGTCAGTCCCAATGCAGCCAAGCAGCAAGAGAGTAGTTGTTTCTTCATGGGTTTTTTGTATTAGGTTTGAATTTCGGGAGTCAAAGATAGGGAATATTTTATTCAGTGGAGGGCTAATTATCATTCAATTAGGGTTCGTTTTTAATAAATTAGCTAGAAAATAGAGTATTTTACTGACTCTGGTGCGTAAAAAAACGTGAGACACCCTTTTCCACTCTGGGGGGGAAAGGAATCTCACGTTAATAAAAATAGGCTGTTACATTAGTCAGCTCTTATACGTTGTTTATACGTACATATAACTCATGTCTTGTATAGCTCATACGCTATGCTGCAGGATCCGGAGCCTCACCGCTACCGCCTTCATCCGGATTTTCCGGTTTATTGCTTCCTCCATTTCCGGAAGAGGTGCTGCCGCCGTTTCCTTCCGTTTTGTAAATACTTACATTATCCAGCATATCCTTAAATTTATATCCCGGAGTAAATATAATTTTCACTCGCCGTACAGTATCGGCATCTACGTCTTTTTCTTCCTTCTGACTTTTGCAGCTCATGCCCGGACGGAAACATCCGAAATCACCTAATTGTACAGATAGTCCTTTGTTAAGGTTCGTGTTTAATGTGTCAATCAGTGCATCAATCACGTGTTTCACTGCACCTTCCGGAATCATACCGAACATGGATACTTCCTTGCATAAATCTCTGAAATTTACCGTATTGGTAATTACATTCTGTGCTACATACTTTTCAGTCTTTGTTTTGTCAAAGCCAAAAACTCTTTTCTTGACAACATACTTTAGTGCCATAATCTTTCTTTTTTAATAGTTAGTTAATCTGTTTTATTGTTGTTTTGTGATCACGACGCAAAGGTATGGTTTCCGAAATTCATGGCCAAGCTAAAAAAGAATTGTGCGTTCATAAATTAATTAATAAGTAGAGTGTTGCTTTACTGGGGATTTTATGTAAAAAGATTTGGCGGAAAGATAGAAGAAGATGCCGATTGAGATATTGGGATATCAGGGGTAGGGAAGGCATCCTCTCTGAATTACTAAAAGTTAGTATAAATATGATTAGCTATCATAGATAAATAGCTAGATATAATACTTTTGACTAAAATTTATCCCGTTTACCAATATAATGCTTACCTTTGCTAAAAACGTATTCTTATGGAACAGAAAGATAAATATATTCGTTTTGATTGGGCAATCAAAAGGCTTTTACGCAATAAGGCTAACTTTGGTGTGCTCGAAGGTTTCCTTACGGTATTACTAGGCGAGAATATTCATATTATTGAAATCCTTGAGAGCGAAGGGAATCAGCAACGGGAAGATGATAAATTTAATCGTGTAGATATTAAAGCTCGTAATAGTAAAGATGAAATTATTCTTGTTGAGGTGCAGAACACCCGTGAACTTTATTATCTGGAACGAATTCTATATGGAGTAGCTAAAACTATAACAGAGCATATTGATTTGGGTGAAATCTACTCTAATGTGAAGAAGGTATATTCTATCAGTATCCTTTATTTCGACATTGGGCAGGGGAGTGATTATCTTTATCATGGCCAGAATACATTCTTGGGTGTACATACGGGCGACCATCTGAAAGTTACTACCAAAGAGCAGGGAGCTATCGTTCGTAAGCTACCTGCTGAAATCTTTCCAGAGTACTTTCTTATCCGTGTGAATGAATTTAATAAAGTGGCTGTTACTCCTCTGGAAGAATGGATTGAATATTTAAAGACAGGATGTATACGTCCTGATACAAAGGCTCCTGGACTTGAAGAGGCTCGTAAGAAACTAGTTTATTATAATATGGATACGGCTGAAAAACTAGCATATGATCGCCATATAGATGCAGTTATGATACAGAATGATGTGTTGAGTACTGCTAAATTAGAAGGACAAGAAGAAGGACGACAACTTGGACTTGAAGAAGGGAGAGATATTGGACTTAAACAAGGACTTAAACAAGGAATAGAACAAGGAATTGAAAAAGGTATTGAAAAAGAAAAAATGATTACTGCTCGTAAACTGAAATCTCTCAATATTTCTGTCGGTACTATTATGGAAGCTACTGGTTTGTCGTCAGAAGAGATAGAACGACTCTAGTTACTGCTTTTACTATTAAGCTTCCCTATCCTTGTGGGTATATAAGAGAATCCTATACTGAACAATTATCTTTTGTTCAGTATAGGATTTTTGCCAATTTCACTAAATGATGATATTTTTACTCTTCTGTTTTCTTTGCATAAACCACCAGTTTCCCGGCTCCGTAGCGTATCAACAATCCGCGTTCGATGAAAGTATTCAGCTCATTAAGTGCCCGTTGCTTATCATGTCCTGTCAATCGGCAATAATCTGCACGGGTCAGACAGGGAAATCGTTGGAGATGTTCGTTGATGATGGCTAGACACTCTTTTTCACTGTGCCCTTTTCCGTTAGGACGGGTGAATGATTTGCCGCGCTCCGGTCTCATTTGCTGGCCTACTTCTCTTTTGAACTGTTTACCTGCCCGGAAATTGATATTTTTCAAGCTGATAGATTGTGCGTGCACATCTTTCTTTTTCATCACTGGAGGTCCTTGCAGAGAGACGGAAAAGTATCCGATATCGCCTAGCTCCACAATCCATCCGTTTGCAAGCAGATCTCTTAATTCATTTTGAAAAGATTGCATGGCACCAACCAATAAGCTACGGCTTATTCCGGTGAATTTGTGAACACGATCCAGAAATTCTTCCTGATCGATTGTTCCGTTGAAAACAACACGAGGATGAAGCGGCTGTTCTTCGCCTTTCTTCTGAATGTCGGGCGTGTCGTAAAGGTCATAATGTATACTCATAATCAGAATTGTTTTATACCGGTACTTTTATTTATCCGATTGCCTGTGAGGATTTGTTTCATTAGCTATTCTTACTTCGTATGACTATAGTCTTTCTTTCGTATAACTATAGTCATACGAAAGGGAGACTATAGTTATCTTTGCGAATAACTATAGTTATACGAAAAGATGTCAGGCAACAAAGGTAATCTCTTTAGGTAATAAAACGAAATCTATTAGTGAGAAAGAAATAAAAACGTCGCAAATATTGTTTATTACCTTATGTCACCCTTTCCTTTTTTAATAAATTAGCTAGAAAGTGTGGTGTTTATTGAATAAGAACGCTTATTTTTGCAGCATGTTACAATTTGAGAATCAAAAGATAAAGCAAATAGTTCGCAAGGTGCTTCCGGTAGTAACGCTGGGAGTTATGTTATATTCCTGCGCCAGTATTGGACGGCCGGACGGAGGCCCTTATGATGAGACGCCACCCCGTTTCATCGGTAGTACTCCTGCTGCGGGTGCCCTGAATAATGAAAGGACTAAAATTTCTTTGGTATTTGATGAGTTTATTAAGTTGGAGAAAGCAACCGAGAAAGTTGTTGTCTCTCCTCCCCAGATACAGCAACCGGAGATAAAGGCTTCCGGCAAGAGAATACATGTCAACCTGCTCGACTCTTTGAAGCCTAATACTACCTATACGATTGACTTCTCGGATGCGATTGTCGACAATAATGAAGGTAATCCGCTAGGGAATTTTGCATTTACGTTCTCTACCGGTACGGAAATCGATACGATGGAGGTGTCGGGAACAATGCTCGATGCTTCTAATTTGGAACCTATTAAAGGTATGCTCGTCGGACTGCATTCCAACCTGAACGATTCGGCTTTCAATAAATTGCCTTTCGACCGTGTGGCACGTACAGACAGCCGTGGACGTTTCTCTATCCGGGGTATAGCTCCCGGCAAGTATCGTATCTACGGTTTGATGG
>OGMD01000766.1_pt1 | contig 13090 bp, 14 predicted proteins | sample 1573041 | NCBI WGS metagenome assembly OGMD01 (sample SAMEA2582007, study PRJEB24529) | metagenome | biome: Human gut stool | place: China | collected 2011 | reverse complement strand
TAAAATGGGGAAAAATTTCTCATTTTAACTTGTACTAAATCTTGACATAGAACCAAGTCTGTTTTCCATACAGGTGAAACAACCGTGGCTGCTCTTACAGTATGGGGAATCGGATATAGAAACGCTTGGTGCTGACCGTGTGGAAAGCCTGTTATCGGCAAGCCCGGATACAGACGACAGGGAGGATATAGTTGTTGATGAAATCGAGGACAGGGATAATGCGAATTTAAGTGTTACAAAGACCATGAGCCGATTAGGTACAGTGGTATTCTTGTTTATCTTCAATATCGGAATCTCTATCTTTGTATTCCTGCTTACTGGAATGATGATATTTTCACAGGTGCTATTTATCATTTACGCGATGTTCCTGCCGATTAGCTTTATTCTCTCCATGATTCCAACTTATGAGGGCATGGCAAAAAAGGCGCTTACAAAGCTGTTCAACACCATTATGATGAGGGTTGGAATCACGCTGATTATCACCACAGCCTTTAGTATCTCAACTATGTTTTACTCGATTTCTGCTGGTTATCCGTTCTTTATGGTTGCCTTTTTGCAGATAGTGACCTTTGCTGGTATTTACATGAAGCTGGGAGATTTAATGTCCATGTTCAGCTTACAGTCGAACGATACACAGCAGGTCGGCAGACGTATCATGCGCAGACCTTATCTATTCCTAAGCCGCAGGGCAAGACACTTAGAACGTAAAATCGGAAGAACGGTTGCGGCTGGCGGTGTCGCTGGTGCGGCGGCTGCTTCTGCTACAAAAAAGACAGATACTACAAAATCAGCAGGCGGCGGTCATAGCAGACCAAACAATACGCCATCTTCCCATAGCGGAGGTAACGGAAAACAGACTGCTTTGCTCGATAAAACGAGCCAGAAGAAAGATTCTTCAAAATCAGAAGTACATAATAGCTTATCCAGTCAGACACAGGAAATGCAATCCACTTCAAACCGTGGAATCGTTGATAAAAAATCCGTATCGAAACAACCGCAACCAGAGAAACAGAATCCGCAGCGTCCGATAGTGGATAAGTCACAGGACAAGCAGGAAACACAGAAACAGGAGCGACAAGGCAACGGATCAGCGACAAAAGGAGCTGCCCCATTGCATGAGCGACCAGCAACAACACCTGTTTCTGTAAAATCGGATACAAAGGCGGCAGCTTCAAAACAGGTGCAGAATGTCAAAGAACGTCCTGTGACGGTCAGCAAGGAACAATCACAATCAAGCAGGACAAAAGAACCTGTGACAAAATCACAGGAGAATGTGAGAACGCAGGTAGTCAGAGAATCCAGTCCAGTAGGGAAACAGGTTTCATCATCAGATACGACACGACAGACGGTGCAGCGTCAAAAGCAGACAAAGACTGTACAGAAGAAAAATACAACAGGGTCATCTGTAAGGAAATCTACCAGTAAGAAAGGTGGCAAGAAATGAAGTTAAGGCATTTCGCTGTGTTTGGTGGGATTTTCACAGTGATTATCTGTCTGCTTCTATTCCTATTTATTGTGACCGCAGATGATGAAGAAAGCAGCACTTCCAGTTTTGATTTTTCTGGACTGAATCTGTCACAGGAAGTTTTGAAACATCAGCTAACAGTGGAGAAATACGCAAAGGAATACGGAATCATGGATTATGTGAATTATCTGCTTGCGATTATGCAGGTGGAATCCGGTGGCACAGCAACAGACGTTATGCAATCGTCAGAATCCCTCGGTTTGCCGCCGAACTCCCTTTCCACGGAGGAATCCATCAAACAGGGGTGTAAATATTTCTCGGAACTTCTAAAATCCGCAGAATCAAAAGGCTGTGACATCAACACGGCGGTACAAGCCTATAACTATGGCGGCGGCTTTATTGATTATATTTCCAGTCATGGGAAAAAGTACACTTTTGAGCTGGCGGTCAGCTTTGCAAAAGATAAATCGGGCGGTGCCAAAGTCACCTATAAAAATGAGATTTCCATAAAAGAAAATGGCGGCTGGCGTTACAAGTACGGAAATATGTTCTATGTAAAATTAATCATCCAGTATCTCGCTATGCCTGGTTTCAGTGACGCAACCGCACAGGCAATCTTTCATGAAGCGTTGAAGTATCAAGACTGGAAATATGTATTTGGCGGCAGCAATCCCAACACTTCTTTTGACTGTTCGGGATTGGTTCAGTGGTGCTATGGAAAAGCAGGTATCAGCCTGCCTCGTACCGCGCAGGCACAGTATGACGCTACGCAGCACATACCGCTGTCACAGGCGAAAGCTGGCGATTTGGTATTTTTCCACTCGACCTATAATGCCGGAACATATGTCACCCATGTGGGAATCTATGCAGGAAACAACAGAATGTATCACGCTGGCAACCCTATCGGATATGCAGATTTAACAGGCTCGTACTGGCAGCAACACTTGATTGGTGCTGGACGGGTGAAAACCAAATAAGAAAGGAATGGTACGATGATATTTAAGAAAAAAGAGAAAGAACCAAAACCAAAGAAAGAGAAAAAAGTGCCTGTGATGAAAGTCGGCACGCATAAGAAAACTGTGATTGCCTTATGGCTGGTGCTGATTGCAAGCGTCAGTTTTGGGGTGTATAAGAATTTCACCGCCATTGATATGCACACGGTACATGAGAAAGAAGTGATTGAACAGCGTATTGTTGATACGAACAAGATAGAAAATTTCGTCAAGGCATTTGCTTTAGACTACTATTCTTGGAGCAACACGCAGGAATCCATTGAAAAGAGAACCGCAGCCATCAACCAATATCTTACAAAGAGCTTGCAGGATTTGAATGTCGATACCGTCCGTATGGATATCCCCACAACCTCTACGGTGACGGACGTTAAGATTTGGGAGGTTGAAGCGGCTGGAACGGACGACTTTACCGTTGTCTACTCCGTAGATCAGATGGTAACGGAGGGAGAAACCTCTATCGGCTACACGTCCGCCTATTTGGTGGTGGTTCATATAGATGGTGACGGGAATCTGGTTATCACGCAGAATCCAACCATCAGTAGCATACCGACTAAATCAACCTATGAACCAAAGACAAAGGAATCGGACGGAACGGTGGACGCTGCCACGACAGAGGAAGTGACAGAGTTCTTGGAAACATTCTTCAAGTTGTACCCAACAGCTACAGAGAAAGAGCTTGCCTACTATGTATCGGGGAATGTACTGGAACCTGTGAATTGTGACTATGTGTTCTCGGAGCTGGTAACCCCAATCTTCATGCAAGATGGGGAACAGGTGAAAGTATTGGTATCGGTGAAATACCTCGACCAGAGGACAAAGGCAACACAGATTTCACAGTTTGATTTGACACTGGAAAAGGATAGTAACTGGAAAATTGTAGGATAATATGATGAAAGGCTTGCGTTCCATATATAGTGTGTTCCGCAAGCCTTTATAATTATTTAAGAGGAATTGTTACAAAGAATGTAGCACCACCACCTTTGGTGTCTTTAAATCCGGCTTTGCCATTCAGCATTTTTGCCAATTCATTAGCGATACTTAATCCTAAACCAAAATTTGATTTATCAGTTCTTGATTTGTCAGCGCAATAGAAACGGTCAAAAATATATGGCTTATCTTTTTCTGCGATTCCCTGTCCGTGGTCTATCACAAGAAATGTGATATTTTTTACTGTTACTTCCGTCTGAATTTCAATATGTCTGTTATCTACAGAATGGTGGATTGCGTTATCCATATAAATATTCAATATCTGCAAAAGCCTTTCCCCGTCTGTATAAAGCGCCGGGTAACTGTTTTCTGGAATAGCCAAATGTAAAGATATTTTTTTGCTAATACAAATCGGTTCATAAGATTCATATAAAGTGATTAGTAACGTATCAACATTAACATCACTTTTACATAACGACCATGTGTTAGCGTCGGAGGACGCTAACAGCAACATATCTTTTACTAATCTTGACATTCGCATACATTCAGAATCTATTGTTTTTATTGCTTTTTGAATTTCTTGATTATCTGCTTGTTGCTCTAGCTGTTCAACGTTAGCAATAATAACCGCAAGTGGTGATTTTAACTCATGTGAAGCGGAAGCAATAAATTCTTTCTGACTTTTTAAAACCTGTTCTGTTGGTTTCAATGCTTTCTTCAATAGCAACCGGCTTATAAAGATTACGGACAATAAAGCAATAAACCATAGAGTAAAATAGAAAGGGAATTGTTTCTGCAAAATTTGAAAAGCAGATTTTTGCTTATAAATTAGTGTTAAATAATAAGTCTTATCGTCTTTAGAAATTACTTTTGCGGAAATTCCCCAATATTTTTCATTGGAAGTACCAGTAATTTCAATAGTCCCATCTTGTTCTGATACAGACGAATCATCTGTAACCAGTGTTAGTTGCTTGGATATTTGACTGTTGAAAATTTCCATTAGTGTTTTTGTGTCAGTAGGGAAATTCAAATTACTTTTATATATCACCGTCCCGTTAGTGTCTTTAGCAAAGCAGAATATAGAATATTTATCTTCATAAGAACGTATTACAGTTTCTATGTTCTGGTCGCTGTCTTCCAGCTGATAAATCATAAATGTAGCCATTCTCTGGAAAAGGGTACTGTCATTCACAGACTGCTCTTTGATATAGTTTACGGAAAGAATACCTATAATCAATGTAATTATCAGCATAAGAGAGATTGTAAACATGATATGCAGCTTTTTATATAAATGATTAAGCATTGAGTCCCTCCAGTTTATATCCAGCTCCATAGATGGTTTTTATTTTGCAGGAACTTTGAAGCTCTTTGAACCGCCTACGTAGAAAAGAGATATAATTATCTACGTTTCCCGGTTCAACATCAGAACTTGTACCCCATATCTTTAATATGAGCTGTTCCCTTGAAAAAAGCGTCTCTGGATTTTGTATGAGAACATATAATAATTCGGATTCTTTTGCTGTTAAAAGAACCTGCTTGTCCCTACAACGTAATTCCCGGTTCATTTTATCAAACTCTAAATCCTTAAAAATCAATTTTTCGTTGTCTTTTATTTCTGCTGGTCTGCGTGTTAGTGCTCGTACTCTTGCTAATAGCTCCTGCACATGGAATGGTTTTACTAAATAATCATCAGCACCACCATCTAATCCCTCTATTCTGTCATCAAGAGCAGACATTCCCGTGATAATGATAACGGGGATAGAGATTCCCTTTGCCCTCATAGCCTTTATAATGGTTAAACCGTCAATCACAGGCAGCATACGGTCTATAATGGCTAATTCGTAGGAGTAATCTGTATTTAGAGCATATAACATAGCAGTTTCTCCGTCATTACAGGAATCAACGATATACCCATTTTTCACTAATTCCAGTTGTATGATATTGCAAAGGTCTAAATCATCTTCTAATAGAAGTAATTTCATATTTACCAAATCCTTTTCTACCTATAATAAAAATAGTATAACAGAGAATTATCTAAAAATCCTGTAAAAAAACCGAAAGAATTTCTTTCATCTTACAGGATTTTTGGAAAGGTTTTTATTTACAATGGTGACACAATCAAAAAAGGAAGGTGGAATAATGATGAAATTCACAAAGTTTATGCGAGGTATATTGATAGGAATGTGCGTTTTGGCATTGTCTGGGTGCGGAATATCAGAAAATGCAAGTTCAAAAAATAATGATAATGCCGTCAATGATTTAAAGAATAATGACAAATCAAACATAACAGACAATGTAGAAAAATCAGGCAATACAGATGGGGATAGTTTGATTCGTTCATCAGATCTACAAGGAAGTGTTGTTAAATTTTCTGATAGTGGTTGCATAGTCACTCCCGTTATCAATGAAGATGAAAATACGGCGGTTGTCGCTGCTCCTGGAAACGAAAATGATGAAACGAATGTAAATATATCTTATAAAACAGATTGCATTTTCCAGAAAGCAAACATAAATATAACAACCGGAAAAGCAACTATTAGTGACGCTTCCGTATCAGATATAAAGAAACAAACTTCTTTGCTAATTTATGGTGATTTTGAAGATACGCACAATCTGACAGCTACAAAAATAGTTATTGTGCGTTATGAGTAAAGGGGGGACATTTGTGACATTTTATCAACTGGCGTTTCGTTACCTAAAAAGGAAAAAGGCAAAAGCGATTCTTTTGTTTTTCGTGTTATTACTGGTTAGCAGTATGATACTTTCTACCAATATGATTCTCAGGGCAACGGAAGATTCTAAAGCTGAGATACAGGAAAAAACCAAATCTAAAATTGTTTTGGAAATTACCAAAGAAGAAAATAGGATAACACAACAAGAAGTAGAAGAGATATTGAATTTAGAAGAAGTATCGACGGTCAACTGTCAGAATAAAGGGCAGGCATTTCCAAACAATTTTTATCCTGTCACAACCAATGATTCTACGGAAGAAAACAACCAGAAAATAATGTTGTTCTCTTATGATGATTTGCAAAATGACAGTGCATTTTATGAGGGGCGATACCGTCTTGTTTCTGGCAATTATATTACGAAAGACAAAAGGGGAGCTGTTATCAATTCCAGTCTGGCTGATTCCAACGGATTAGAATTGGGTGATGATATTAAGATAGAAAATACAGAGGGGAAGATTGTTTCCTTAAAAATTGTCGGATTGTTTTTATCAGGTAGTGAAAGAAAACAGACAGAGAAAATGGATTCTGTAGACAGAATTGAAAATCAGATATTCGTAGATAACGAATCGTATTCGCAGCTCTTAGGTAATACGGGATATTATAAAGTTTCAGTATATTGTAAAAACCCTGAGCAACTTCCTACGCTGGAAAAACAACTTCGTTCTATTTTTCCTGAAAAGGTAAGTTTTACTTCTTCTGATACTTTATACAGGCAAATGGCTCTGCCATTAGACCAGATTACAAGAGTAGCCAATCTTATGCTTGTTTTGACACTTATAACTGGAATCGTGATTGTATCACTTTTGCTCTGTATGTGGATGCGTACAAGGCAAAAAGAAGCCGCCATTTTTATTAGTATTGGTAAATCAAAGTACAGTATTTTTTTACAAGTTTTTTTGGAGTCTTTTTTGGTATTTCTGGTATCTATAATTGGTGCCTGCGGTTTGGGTAGTCTTATGGCTGAATTTTTACAGAAAGCTCTCACTCATTCTGAGACAACAGAAGTTTCTTTGAATGTTTTTCTTCAAGGAAAAGATATAGGTAGTTTAGTGGTTTGGGGGAGCTTCCTTGTATTGATAGCGGTGTTGGTTTCGCTGTTCCCAATATTAAAAGCGAATCCCAGAGACACTTTATCAAGAATGGAGGGATAAGAAATGAATAGTTTTCAGTTGGCTGTGCGTTCTGTAATAAGAAAACCTATAAAAAGCATTTTGCTTTTTTTGGTAGTTTTTATTATCAGCCTGTTTCTGTTATCTGGTATGACAAGCAAAAATGCCAGTGTGGCAACGCAAGACAAAACAAGACAAGCTGTTGGTGCTGGCTTTGTACTTATGGAAAATGAAGCAAACCGTCATACAAGAATAGACGAAGTATTAAGCAGGCTGGGAGAAAATATGGAAGGAAGTTTAGATGGCGTTTATGTCGAGAAATTGGAGCTTGCCGGAGGAACGTCTTGGAGCATATCTACAGATAATTCATTTGAAACATTACAAATGGAGGATATAGAAAAAATTGCGTCTGTTTCAGGAATTTCCGATTATAACATAACAACCGCTATTACTGCGGTAAATCCGGTGAATTTTTCCAGAATAGAGGACAGCGATGTAGACCAAAGTTCTGATATTTTAGGAGTTAGCCTGATTGGGAATAAAAAAATGGAGATGGATTCTAATGTGTTATCAGGAAATGTAACGATACAGGAGGGGCGTCTGATAAAAGAAAATGATTCTAATGTATGTGTAATTTCAAAGGAATTAGCAGAAAAAAACAATTTAGCTTTAGGGGATAAGTTGAAATTCAATGATTACCATGATAAGGAAAACTCGACTGCCTGTGAAGCGGTAATTGTTGGTATTTATGAAGTAAAACAAAAAATGACGCCTTTAATGTCGGGCGATACTTATCGTTCTGAAAATGTGATATTCACGGATTTGAATTTCCCAGAGAAAGCAGAGGGAGCTACAGGGAATCCATTATATGAGAAAGCATATTTTAAAGTCCAGAATGTAAATCAATATGATTCTGTAAAAGAAGCAATTAAAAAGGTGAATATTGATTGGGAACGCTATGACCTGATTGACAATAACGGAAATCTTGAAACTATGTCCTCTAACTTCAATGATTTGGAGAACATCAGTCAAATTCTTATTGTGGTAGTAATCGGAGCTAGTTCAGTTATTTTAAGTCTGGTATTTGTCTTTTGGATAAAAAACAGAGTTCAGGAAATCGGTATTTTACTTGCACTTGGAACGGCAAAAGTAAAAATTTTAGAGCAGATTCTTTTAGAAGCATTGTTAATTGCCGTTATGGCAATTATCCTGTCTTTTACTGTAGCTCCCGGTGTTTCAAAGATAACTGCAAACTATTTGGTAGAGCAGCAGGTGCAACAAGAAAAGGAACAGGATTTGTTAGACGAGGGAAAAGTTGCGAAACCGTTTGAAGAATCAGAACAAACGGTCACAGATGTTATTGTCACTATTTCCCCTCAGATTATATTGCTTGATATTAGTTGTATCGTTGTGCTGATTATCTTTTCGGTTAGTGTTTCTGGCATTATGGTGATACGCAGGAATCCAAAAGATATTTTTAGTGAAATGAGTTAAGGAGGTTCAGAGAATGATATTAGAGGTAAGAAATGTAGATTATTCTTATAAATCACAGAAAAAAAAGCAAATTTTACAAGATGTGTCTATAGGATTTGCGGAGGGCAAATTTTATACGATTGTCGGTTCGAGCGGTGCAGGAAAAACAACATTTTTATCGTTGTTAGCCGGACTTGACACCCTAGTAAGAGGAAACATTTTTTATAACGGTGAAGATATACAGATAAAAGGACTGAATTATCATAGGAAACATAACGTATCTTTGGTTTTTCAAAATTATAACCTGATTGATTATCTGACTACAGTGGAAAATGTTAAACTTGGTGGAAGTAAAAACCCTGAAACTCTGTTAAGGGAAGTAAATATTCCATGCGAAGATTGGAAAAGAAATGTTTTGCAGCTATCAGGCGGTCAGCAGCAGCGAGTAGCTATTGCCAGGGCTTTAGCCAGCGACGCAAAAGTATTATTGGCAGATGAGCCAACAGGAAATCTTGATGAAACTACTGCCAATGAGATTATTGCGTTATTAAAGATGACAGCACATGAACTTGGAAAATGTGTAATTGTTGTAACACACAGTAAACAGTTGGCGGAAGAAGCAGACGAGATTATCCAAATAAAAGATGGGAATTTAACGATTCAGACAAATTGCAATCATTAAATGTGTGGAGGGTTAATTTCCCTCCACCTTTTTAGATTTGATTATTCCGTCTGCAACACTTTCCATGATAACTAAATCCTTATCGGACAGGTTATCAAGCTGTTTTTCCAACTGTATTCTTCTGGCGCTTTTCACCAGATCAGAAGCAGGCAGGAAAAAAGCGTCTGTTGATACATTTAATAAATGAACAAGGTCATAGAACACCTGTAAACTTGGGTGCTGCCCTTTGTTTTCAATATTTGTTAGATAACGTGGGTCAATTTCAATCATTGTTCCCACTTGTTCACGGGTTAGTCCCTGTTTCATACGAGCTTCTTTGATTGCAAGACCAAAAGCTCTGAAATCATACTTATCTTCTTTTTTACGCATATGTAATCACCTCATTATATTCTACAGTTCCTGTTGAATTTCTAACAGGTACAGAAAAACGTATAGTATGGTTTGTTAATTCCTATTATGTGTAAAATCTTATATAGTGCTGTGAAGCGGAAAATAAAAAAAACCGCTATCATCAGTACCGTTTTTGCATATCAAAAAATCTCATTGCTCTTAGGTGGCGGTTAATATGCCGCCTTTTTCTTTTTTCCAGAAGTAAAATAATATATAGGTTTTTGTTTTAGCGGCTCTGGGAGGTAGCCGCATTGAAATACCTGTATAACCGACAATCTCTATTATTGTCAAAAAAATATTAACTTTCATAGCGGCACAGTGTACCTTTGAATGTGGTTTTTCACATTACATAATAGGAATAATTTTCAAAGCACAAGAACATCATTTCTTCCATGCTCCTGTGCTTTTTTGCTGCTTAAAAATATTTTTTGAATTTTTTCTGATTTGGGTTACAAATCACACTTCCGTGTTGAGTGTTAGTGCGGAAAGAGGTAAAAAGCCTTTTCGTTTTAGCAACTTCAACTTGAAAGGAGGTGAGATTATGAAACCTTCTTCATTTGAGAACGCTATAAGACTTCAATTTGATTGTCTGGCTCGTAAGGTGATTGGCAGAACCGTCAAGAACTATAATAAAGAACTTGCCAGACGTTCAAAGCATGAAATATCTTTCTGTGAAATACCAGAGCTGGAATTAAACCAGTTAGGTATAACAGATGAATACTCGATTGAATTTACTTCCTTTGATGTGTTCGGTATGGAAGTTCGTGTCTATGATGAGAAATTATGTGAAGCAATCAAAAAATTAAGTGAAAGACGACGCAATGTTGTGTTGATGTTCTACTTTCTGGAATTACCAGACGCAGAAATCGCAGAGATTTTGGATATTTCCAGAAACTCTGTTTATAGAAACAGAATGTGTTCACTAAAGCTCATTAAAGATATGTACGAGGAGGAATTATAACATGATGAAGTCTACAAAAAAGTGTCCTCTATTCTCCACAATCAGTTTAGCTGCTGATGGCAACGAAGTGGCAATAGAGAAAATATTAAATCACTATGACGCTTACATATCAAAAGCAAGTTTACGCCCGTTCTATGATGAACACGGAAATATGTATATTGTGGTCGATATGGAATTGAAAGGTAGAATCAGAGCTGCCCTTATCAAAGCAATTCTAGGTTTTGAAGTCAAAGTGAAATAAACAAATATATGCAGAGTTTGCTACCACCTCATTCCGGCTCTGTTTGAGATGTGTTCTTTGAAAACTGAATAAAGTAATCAGATACGTTTGATATACGGTGAGCCGACGGACTGGAACGCCATGACATACGAAAGGAGGGATAAAGGAGCGAGCGACCATGCCAGTGATCCGTAAGCGACTGTTGGAAAAGTTGCTGCCATGACCTGTATATCAGAATAATGATACACCCGTATGACACGGTTACCCATCAGAATGGGAATGGTGAAATTCCAGTGGAGCTTTCCAAAGCCATCTGGTTACTTGAAATAAATATTGGAGGTAAATACAAAATTAGTAATATAGATATACCGATTTGGGAGAAATATATGCTGACTATTGAAGAAGCAGCCATTTATTTTCGTATTGGAGAGAAAAAACTACGAAGAATAGCAGAAGAAAACAGGGATTCCAAATGGGTAATAATGAATGGAAACCGTTTGCAGATTATACGTACTGGATTTGAACAATTTCTTGAAGAAGTAGAAACAATATAGTCCTTTCATAGTAATTTCATGAGGTGAGATTGAGAATTAAGGTGTTTAAATTGAGATGGAAAAGGAGCTTTAACTATGGTATATTGTTAATATATCGCGTTGAGGCTCTTTTATTATGAAAGGAGCATAAAAATGAGCGAGAAAAGAAGAGATAGCAAAAATCGTATTCTTCGCAACGGAGAGAGCCAACGCAAAGATGGACGCTATGCGTTTAAGTATATTGATTCAACAGGAAAGCAGCAATTTATTTATAGCTGGAAGTTGGAAAAAACAGATAAATTACCTCAGGGGAAACGACAGGATATATCTCTTAGAGAAAAAGAAAAAGCAATATTGAAAGATTTAGATGATAAAATTGTTCCTCGTGGTGGTGAAATGACCGTGTTGCAATTGGTTAGAAAATATATCTTACAAAAAACAGGAGTAAGACATAATACAGAAGCCAATTATAATTTTGTTCTGAATATCATTAAAAAAGAGGATTTCGGTGCAAAAAGAATTGACAGGGTTAAATTGTCTGACGCAAAAATCTGGCTTATCAAATTACAGAAAGATGGCAGAGGTTATAGTACAATTCATTCTGTAAGAGGTGTAGTAAGACCTGCTTTTCAGATGGCGGTTGATGATGATTTGATACGCAAAAATCCATTTGAATTTCAACTTGCTACTGTTGTGGTGAATGACAGTGTGACAAGAGAAGCAATTACCCGAAAGCAAGAAAGAGCTTTTTTGGAATTTGTAAAAAGTGATAAACATTTCAGCAAATACTATGATGGGATTTATGTACTCTTTAAGACAGGACTTCGCATTTCTGAATTTGTGGGTTTGACAATCCATGAGGTTGACTTGAAAAACAAGAAAATTATTGTTGACCATCAGTTACAACGAAAAAGAAATATGGAATATGTAATTGAAGATACAAAGACTACTTGCGGCACTAGAGAGTTGCCAATGGCTGATGATGTGTATGAGTGCTTTAAACGTATTATTTCTAATAGGAAGAAACCGAAAGTTGAGCCAATGATTGACGGTAAAAGCGGTTTTCTATTTCTGGATAAGAATGATATGCCAATGGTTGCTCTGCATTGGGAAAAATATTTCCAGCACATCTGCCAGAAGTACAACAATATTTACAAGGTTCAAATGCCAAAAGTAACACCACATGTATGCAGACACACTTTCTGTTCTAATATGGCGAAGAGTGGAATGAATCCTAAGACCTTGCAATATTTGATGGGACATTCTGATATAGGAGTGACGTTAAATACCTATACTCATATTGGTTATGAGGACGCAAAAGAAGAATTGAAAAGGGTGGTAAATATCGAGTAGTAAAACGAGAAAAAAGAAGCAATTTACTACTTAATTTACTACTTTTGATGGAAAAGATATGCGGATTTATGCCATGATATGCCAGTCTGACAGTTGAAACAGAAAAACATTGAAATGCTGATGAATCAAGGAAATCCAGTAAATTAGAGAGGTTTATAATAGATGATAAAAATACTTTTTATCTGCCACGGCAACATCTGCCGTTCCCCAATGTCAGAATTCGTATTAAAAG
>OGMD01000750.1_pt1 | contig 13243 bp, 11 predicted proteins | sample 1573041 | NCBI WGS metagenome assembly OGMD01 (sample SAMEA2582007, study PRJEB24529) | metagenome | biome: Human gut stool | place: China | collected 2011 | reverse complement strand
TGTGCGCTATGGAGAAAATGCTCTATGGAGAAAATGGCGCGTATATGTGCTATAAAGAAAATGAAAAGAAAAAGACGAGGAAGAAAGAAATAACAGAAATTACAGTCAAATTACAGCTGAGAAAAAGACAACAGGAAGAAAGAGACAAGAAGATGAGATAGAAGGAAAGCAAGGAAATGAATGAAATGTAAAAAGAATACTAGGAATATTTCACAAAGGGACATTACAAAAGGATATTATTAAAGGGGATTATTAAAGAGGATGGATTAATTGGAATGGTTAATTGGGCATGACCAACAGAGTACGACCAAATGCCAATTTAGCGAAGCAGCCCCACTAGAAAAGATTTTTCATTTTCATTTCTCATATTCTCATAGAACACACAATAATCAACTGTAAATCACAAATATAACACTATGAGAAACAAAATTGAAAACTGCATTTCTCATAGTTTCGCCATCGTTTTACCCCCAAAACAATGTATTTCTCATAGACTTTCAAATCATTTCTCATATCATTCAAACTGTTTTGCAAAGTATTGATGCTACACAGTACCAAAACTAAAGTGTTTATCATAGACTATTGTTTTAAAGCAACTCATATTAGAAAAAGTAATCTTTCGCAAGCTAAAGGAAGTATTAAAGTATCGTGGATTCAAGCTAAGCTGGATATACAATCATGCGATACTTAAACAATATATTAGAAAGTGGTCATCCATAGCATAGAGAGTAGACATTAGCGTATTTATCTATAAGTATTCAGATCGTTCCACTCCAGTGGAAAGAACTGTGCACTAGAGTGGATAGAACCGTTCACTGGAGTGCAATGATCTGTTCACTGGAGTGGAACGATATGAATAGTTATAGGAAAACACAACAATCATTAGGCTAAAACATTAAGGGATAAAGGGGAACAAAGATACAAAAGCGTTTAGGTAAGGGAAGATAGTTGATTTATCACAGGCTACTTATATAAAAGGGAAGAAGAAAAGGAAGAAGATAACAAGAACACTGAATCCGGAAAAGCTCATGGAAAAAGCGGAGGGAAAAACAAAACAACACCAATAATGGATGAGAAAAAGCCCAAATGCATAAAAGGAAGATGGGAGCAGGAAGAGAAACGATGAAAATGCGATGAAAATGCCATGCAAAACCTATGAGAAATGATTTGAAAAGTGATGAAAAGCTATGAGAAATACACCGTATTGGGGGTAAAACGTAAGCGTCTCGACAATGTCGTCCTCTCCGCCCGGCTCGTCCTTGGCCTGCTTTCTTCCAGTTTTCTTTATTTTCTTTCTATTCTTTCTTTCCATCTATCTGGCAATAGTTCCCTATATACTTTCAGATCCGTATTTGTTGGTAACTTTGCCGCTTGGTCGATAACGTTTGCAATGTATTGGAACGTGTTTACGCCTTGCATTCTACAAGAGCATGCCAATGAGTAGAACAGGGCTCCTCTTTGCGCCCCGTTATGGCTTCCAAAGAAAAGTGAGTTTCTTCTGGATAATGATATATACCGATTGTACCTCTCGACCAAGTTATTGTCCAGATAGTAATATCCTTGCGTGAAGATGTCCTTTATGGCATCCCATTGATTTAACATATAGTTGATTGCCGCGGCCATCTCACTTTTGGGTAGCAGTTCTTTTTCTTGGTCTATCCTGAGCAATTCCTGTTTGATTTCTGCGAGTATCTTGGGAGCATACCTTTTTCTGTGTTTGAGGTTGTCCTCTTCCGTCCACCCCTGTTTCCCTACCCGGTGTTCATGTTCTTTTTGGTAAAGTCTGTTTATAAGTTCAACTATCCTTTGGGCATGCGGCTCTTCATTTAGTTCGAGAAACTTTCGTTTGACATGTTGCAAACAGGCTATTCTTTTAATCAGGGGATATGTATCGCTTTCCAGCTTTCTGTACGGACTGTATGCGTCGCTTTGTATTGTTCCCTCATATCCCTCCAACCGGTCGAACAGCACTTTTTCACTGCGCGACCCATTCTCATAGAAGTACAGTATTAATTTTCTATTGACCGCCACTGCCGACCAGATATATCCCTGTCTAACTCCTTTCCCTTTACTGTTTTTCTCTGTAACAAGTACCTTATGGTAACTTTCATCCAAACAAATATAGGGGTCCTTCCATACGGCCATTTCCAAGGCTTTGTAAAGGTTGTCTAAAACGTCGGCGGCCCTGCCTAACAGGTGATGCGCCGTAGGCTTTTTAAGTTCAAACCCACTTTCACGGAAGAAACCGATAATACGTTCTACGCTCATGGAGTAAATGTAGCGCAGCTGGCATAAGCCCGCAATAAAAGAACCGTCATAATTAGAGTTCTGCAAAGGCGCTGCCGGAGCGGAGCCACTGTAAACGGTTCCGTTAAAACTATAGATATTTTGGCGATAGATGTATTTTACAAATTTGGGAGGGATATAGACATAACGAATAGAATCACGGTATCCCATGAATTTGGCGAATGACATGTTGAAAAGTGGATGCTCCGGATTGGTTTCGATTAGTATCTCTTCCAGTTCAAAATGCTCCTTACGTTTGGAATTATTGTTTCCCCGTTCTTTGGGGGAAGGACAGGGGCGGGATGCGGGTGCCTGTGAAACTGACGCCGGCTTATCCGATACTTGTTTTTCTGATTGGTTGCTTATCAGTTTACCTAGACCGCGGTTGATATTTTCCTGCTTCTTGAGTTTGCCATTCTTCAACGTCAGTGCTTCTTCCAAAGAATGAACAGCCTGAGTCAGTTGTTGGACCTGCGCCGTCAATTCACAGATAAGCAGTTGCCCTTGTTGTTCACGCTTGGCGGATGCTTCGATCTGCTCTTTTAATGAGCAAACTTGATCTTCCAGAAGTTCTATAACCCGATCCTTTTTCATGTCTCAAAGATACGAAAAAAGAATCGGGTAACAAAGTATTTGGGAAAGTATTCACATTACAATATATTGATATATAATTAGTTAGCTCATTTACTGCTTCAAATGGAACCGTTTTCTGCATTTGGCGGATTGAAGCGAGACGCCTTGCATGATCAAAAGAAAAGTCTTCCACGAGAGCTCGTAAGAACCGGTAGAAGGGTTAAAACGGGGAACCTCAAAAGTGCCTTCCTCCAGACGCTTCTGATAGAGAATAAAACCATCCGTATCCCAACGGAGGATTTTAACCATATCACGTTTGGCGGAGAAAAAAACAAAAACATCACCTGATACGGGAGAAAGGGACATGTCAGATTTGACGAGTCGATAAAGTCCGGTCATACCTTTACGCATATCGATATAATGCTGGCACAGATAATAATGCATACCTTCGGTCAACGCAAACATGATTGTTCCTCCTTAATTTGATGGTTATAACGGTGGATAAAGCGGTGAACACTAAAAGAACTACCCTGTTTGATAGAAACAATTACACCATCGGGGAAAGTGATGGTGACTCCATAAAGCATATCGGAAGAGGATTCCGCGCGGGCAGTAGAATCAGGGACAGGGACCAAACGACTGAAAGAGGATTGGGGGCATTCAGGCAAGGGAGTACTGTTTGAAGCCTTCAGGTCACGGATACGGATACCGTGACGACTAAGCCAGAGTGTCATGCCATGATAGTGAACATGGTACTCACGGCAATAACTACGCAGAGTTAAACCTGGAAAAGAACATAAACGGGATTTATACTCGGACAAGCTTTGAGTATACAAGTCATGTGCGGTCATATGATTATTTAGGGATTGGTTAATGAACGCAAAGGTAATACCAAAAAGAAAAAGAAAAAAGACGACATTGTCGAGACGCTTACGGTAAAACGACGGCAAAACTATGAGAAATGCAGTTTTCCATTTTATTTCTCATAGTGTTATATCGATGATCTACAATCGATTACCATGCAATCTATGAGAATATGAGAAATGAAAATTGAAAATCGTTTGCAGGAAGGAATTGGGGAGCGAATTGTAAGTTTGTAAAACCAAGAGAGATCATTCCCCCAAGAGATGAAAACATCATTTTCAAGAAAGGACAAAAGCACAGGACATAAAGGTACATATAGAGAAGGAATCACACCTATTCAAATTATTATTTAGTTGTTCTGAAATAAATCAGATTCCAACAAAGTTATATGATAATGATGCTATACCTTATATAATAAAGAATCATATAATAGAGAAAAGATATCGGATTAAGGTTCAAATTTAGGTTGCTCATCAGATTTACGAAAGAATCTTTTGTGAGATAATCCTCTATCAGATAACGAAATAGCATATTACACTTTCCGCAATGGCATAAAACAATTATTTTCATAAGCCGCAACAAATCGCATCAAAATATCAAACAACATGATTCACGCTATATTGATTAACAACTATATGTCGGGAAATAAAAACTACAAAAGCAAGTATAGTACATATAGAAATAGAAAAACAAAAAAATAAAAAACTTTTGTTTTTCTATTTCTTATCTTTGAGGGGTGAAGGGAAAAAGGGCAGATCAGCAGAGAACAAACAAAAATATCAGTTCACACAAGAAACAAAAACAACAGTTAAAATGAAACTATGAAATGCAAAGATTACTCAAACGGGCAAACAAGTAGCCGACGTCCACATTGTTCCTTCAGTTTTTAATTGAAAAATACAAGGGAATTATGAATGATTTAAAAAAATTTATGGAGACAGTCATACTAAGACTGGAAAGCGAAGGGCGGTATGGGACAGCCCACGTCTACCAAAGTACATTAAATGCGATTTTGCGATATTGGCAAGTCAGGCAAAAAGGTACTATAAAATTGGATAAAGTATTCACTCCGGTCCTCCTGCAGGATTTCGAGCGATACCTATTAGAGAACATGCTAAGTATGAACACCGTATCTACCTATATGCGTATGTTGCGGGCCATCTACCACAGAGCAACGAAAGAAAAACGGATGAAATGGCGGCAGGGATTGTTCGACACCGTATATACCGGCGTACGGGCAGACACCAAACGGTCACTGACCGCCGGACATATGGGAAATATACTTGTTGCCAAACAAACACTCCCCTCACTGAAAGAAGCACAGTCATGGTTCACCCTCCTGTTTCTGCTTAGAGGAATGCCGTTTATCGATCTTGCCCGACTAAGGAAATGCGATCTGATTGGAGATACACTTATCTATAAGAGACAAAAGACCGGACGAATTATCACTGTAAACGTAACCCCCGAAGCCATGCGACTCATCAAGCAGCTGGCTAACCGGAATCCTCAATCACCTTATTTATTATCCATCCTGCCAAACAGCCCAAAGATACAGAATGGAAACTGTTTCGGAAGTAAAGAGGAATACAGACTGTATCAAGCCATCCTGCGAGGCTTCAACAGAAGACTGAACGAATTATCAAGAAGGATGCATCTTGGCGAAAAACTCTCTTCGTATACAGCGCGCCACACGTGGGCCACAACAGCCTACCAAAAGAAATGCGCGACAGGAGTTATCTGCAACGCCTTAGGACACTCTTCCATAAAGGTGACCGAAACCTATTTAAAGGCTTTTGAGCAAAAGGAAATAGATCGGACAAACAGAATGATAATCTCTTACGTAAAACAAGAAGCAGAAAAGGCAACCAAAAATCGGAATATACTATTTAACACACTGTAATTTAACAAATTACACTCCCGTTACTTTGTAGGTAACAGTCTTCATAAGATTCGGCAAATATAGAAATTGATTTTGAAATAAGAAAACAAAACTAACACTTTTTTTGCAGGTTTTTATAAAAAAGCAAAGAATTTGCTAAAATGAAAAACATTCCAAGCTAAGTCAAGCAACTTTGTCGCATAAATATTCCATTCGTATCCGCCACGCGGAGACGATCATTTAGAGTTGGCAACTGTATTCACAGTCGGCACGACTTCCCTTTACTATTTTCACCCCTGCCATCCCGTTTTGAGGACGCTTCCGGCTGTTTGAGAAGGCATGTGCCGTTACCTACAAAGTAACGGCGCACACCATAGAGAAACAAAAATTTAAAACCAGTATGGAATATTTAAGACGAAAGCTATGCCTATTAGCCGGAAGTATTCTTTTGACTTGTGCCGCATGGGGGCAAATACTCCCCAACGACTCAATCACAAAAGACCCGGAAGCCTGGTACATCCATTTCAAAACAGGAAAAAGCAATCTTGATCTGGATTATAACGGCAACAGAGGTACTCTACAACGATGTATCGACAGAGTACAAGAGATTATAGACAAAAATGAGTACGTCATCGATCACATCCGCATCATTGGATATGCGTCTCCCGAAGGTCCGTTAGCACTGAACTTACGGCTTAGCGCCGCAAGAGCAGACGTGTTGAAAGACTATCTTGTAGCCAAGACAGCACTCTCTCCCAACTTATTCGAAGTAGTGGCAGGAGGAGAAAACTGGAACGAACTGCGTGTCATGGTCGAAAAAAGCGATATAAAGGAAAAAGACCGCGTATTGGATATTCTCGATAACACTCCCGAAGGAACAGACCGGGAAATAGCCCTGAAAAGGCTGCCCGGAGGTACCTACCGCTATATGCTCAATCACTTCTATCCTAAATTAAGAAGCGCAAGCAGTGTGCAGTTATTAAGAATTGTGCCTGTCGTTGCCCCACCGGTGGTAAAGGAAGAAATAAAGGTAGTAGAAGTGGACACCGTGAGAAGAACTCCGCAAAAACCGGTCGTGCAGCAACCGGAACCCTGCCGATGTGATCCGCCGTTTATGGCAATCAAAACCAATCTCGCCTACTGGGCTGCCCTTATCACACCCAACATCGAACTGGAAGCCTACTTGGGCAACCGCTATTCCGTTGCCGTAGAAGGAGCTTACCGCTGGCTGAAAGACAGCAAAGCCAAAGGCAACAGCTACAACGTAGCCTCCGTATCGCCGGAAGTACGTATGTATGTGCGTGACGACCGCTCTTTCCAAGGTTCCTACTGGGGATTGTATGGACTGTACGGCGAGTACGACGTGAAATTCGGAAGCACCGGACGCCAAGGTAACATTCGCGGACTGGGGATCTCTTACGGATACATCTTTAAGTTCAACCGTTTCGACTGTCTCTACTTTGACTTGGGCATCTCTGCCGGATACAACCGGCTCCGATACGACAAGTATTTCTGGTACGACCCATGCAATGCATTCAAAGAACATAAAGGTAAAAACTATTGGGGACCAAGCAAAATCAAGGCATCACTCGTCTGGAGATTTTAAATCATAGGAGGACCTGATTATGAGAACAGAAAAAGATACTGAAACTATGGATTTATATAACAAATATAACGCATCTGAATGGCTAACCCGGAAAGAGGCGATACGACGTAAAAGGTTGGTGACGATTATTTCCGCATCCGCGGCGGCACTGCTCATGCTTATCCTGCTACTGATGAGCTCGTGTGAGAAAAAAGACCTTTGTTATCTGGATGCGCATCCGCACATCTGCCGCACCGAACTGACGCTCAAATTCAATACCGCATGGGATAACGAGCCGATTTACTCGAACTACACACGCAGCACAGGCAGCCTGACTGTACGATATGTACTGGAATTCTGGGCCATGAGCGATGACGGCAAACTGGAAACGCAGCTGGAACGCACGATTGTGAACGGCGGCTCGCTCGCCGAAGGAAACAACAGCCATAAAGTAACCGTCGACCTTCCCGCAAACAGAATAGCCGTCCTGGCATGGGCCGAACCTTTGGCCACCGGCCAAAGCAGCAATCCTTATTTCGATGTAACCTCACTCACCAGCGTCAAGATGAAAGAACCATTCGGAGCGGGAGCCACCAAAGATGCTTTCAGCGCAAGCGCCATTTGGGATTACAGCGGATACGGAGGACCTCATTCACACTCCAATGATCTCGACTTCACGGAAGAGCTGGAACTATTATGTCCCTTCGGTACATATACCATAATCTCCAACGATATGGAAGACTACTTCGAGAAAGCCGGAGCCGACGCCCCGGAACCGCGCACCGCCAAGGTGAATTACCAGATGTGGATACCGCCCATGTTCGACACGTTCCGCCAAGTGGCAAGCGGTTCGCAATCCGGCGCTACATTCGACCATCCCGTAAGCATACACACCGAGGGCAAAGAATACAAACTGGCAGAAGACCTCATCTTTATAGGTCCGGGCGACGGTACGGACAACTATTATAATATTATCGTAGAAACTCATGCGGCAGACGGAACCAGCATACATAAAAGCGGTAACGCGGAAATACGTATGCAACGCAACAAGCATACTTTAGTATACGGTGCATTCCTGACGGTCCGCAAGCCCAGCTCACCGGGTATCAACGATGAATTTGAAGAAATCATAGAAATAGTGATACCTGATTAATGAATAATTTATTAAGGATAGAATAAGATGAAAAAACATAGGCTTATGAATCATCAGAAGTATTTCCGGACATTGTGTTTCGGGCTGTCGTTCCTCACCGCGGCATGCACCAACGAATCGCCCCTGAATACGGAACCGGCCGAAGGGCCGAAAACCAGCATTTCCATACAGGCAACAGTGGACACGAAGGCCGCCAACGAACCGGAAACAGCCGCGGACAACGGAACAATCACCCGTGCCGGCGGCAACAAGCAAGTGCCTGCGGGCTATCGCCTGCGCTGCAAACTGGAAGTTTATTCGAAAACAACAGACCTGCGCGTAGCACAAGCCCAGCTATTTATAGATGATAACAGCGGACTGACGGGAGCCATCACTTTCCCGGACGTGCATCTGCCACCCAATGATACCTACAAAGCGATTTGCTGGGCTGACTATATCGCGGCAGGAACAACAGCCGACTTAATCTACGACACCTCGAAAGGATTAAGCGACATCCGCCTCATCGAAACAATCGGAACGCTTCATGCAGCAGCTGCCGCCAACGAAACGGATATAGAAGACGCTTATGCGGGACAATCCGAAACATTCACCATCGAAGCAAACGGAGCTGTGAAAGAAGGGGATGAAGACAAACTGACTTCCATCAAATTAAGGCGGCCGTTCGTAAAACTGTCTCTCCCCTGGGTGAAACTGACCGCCGAAGACGGTAGCGCATGGACGGAAGCATTGAAAGACATCCGAATCGTATATGAAACCGGAAACACATTATATACCCAATTCAACGTGTGGACCGGAGAAGCATCGGGAACAAGAAGTGTTTCTTCTTCCCTTTATCCCAAAGAGGTTGCGTCTTTCGACAAAAGCTTTGCTTTGCACGACTATTTACTAGTGCCCGTACCCATGTCGGACGTGATCCCTTTATCATTTCATATTAAAGCGGAGACAGTGACGGAAGGAGCTCCGGTGACGTTCAAACGATACGGAAGCACCGCAACCGATTACTCTTCTATCTCCATCAATCTGCCTAATCCGAATTATATGTTACGCATCAAAGGAGCGACAGAAACGACGGAAGACAACGAAGCGATATATCCGTTGACATTCAAAGAGTATATTCCGTAAATATTCTCTCTATTAGATTAAAAAGTGATACATTTTTATTATTAACCAATTTTTTTTAAGCATGAAAAAAAGTTTATTCTGGTCGTTGATAGCTGCAACAGCTATGATGACTGCTTGCGGTGACGATGCATTTGTAGACAACCAGCAGGTTGTTACAGGTGAGGAAACTCCGGTAGCGTTCAAAATTAACATGGGGAATGCGATCAGTACTTATGCAGGTACGGATTTCTCAAAAGGCGGATGGTCGAATTGGAAAGATTCCGACACTGAAATGATTGATGAAGTGAATGTACGTGCCACTTTGCAGGTATTCGCTAATGGAGGAACCGCTCCATATACTCAAGTAAGAACTGTATTGACTGAAGCACCTGCCGGCAACGACATCGAGCTTCCGCAGTTCCGCCTGCCGGCAGGCAACAGCTACACGGCTGTGGTATGGGTAGACTTCGTTCCGAAATCTGTAACTTCTTCAAGCACAGAAAACCGTAACGATTATTACTGGAAGACTGAAAATCTGGCTGACGTCTCTGAATTACAGTTCACGGACGGTTTGATGCCTATCGTTGAAACTCCTGAAGCACGCGACGCTTACACCGGACTTATCAAGTTCACCGTAAACGCAGACGGTACTTACAACATCACAGACGGAGCAGAAGACCAAAGCATCAGCACTGCTATTCCTATCACAGCCACTCGTAAGTTTGCCAAGATCAGCCTGATCCTGACCGACTACGACAACAAGACGGAATGGGCAGACGCATTGAACAACCTCGGCAGCGACAATCTTCTCGAATACTTAGGTATGGAAGTGACCAACCTGTCCACCGGTTACAACGCGCTGACACAGTCTCCGGTTTCGGCAACTCCGACCACTCAAAATTATTTCCACCGCCCGTTTGACGTAGCTTCCGCTACCAGCACTTCCGATCATGTAAACGGCGTAAAATGGTATCAAGACGGTGACAAATTCTATCCGATCTTCGACCTGAACTACGTTATCCCGGAAAAAGCAGGTAAAGACGCTACTTACTCTTTGAGTTTCAAAGGTTACAACGTAGAGAGTACGCCTCTTTTCACTGCCGGCGCGGCTGCATTGACTGAAATCAATACGGAAGCCGACGGATTCAAACTGGTAGCTATCCGTAACGCAAGCAACGTTCCTGTAAGAACGAACGCTCACACGATTATCAAAATGAATCTGTACAAAGCATATAGCTGCACAGTTACTATCGTTGACGAATTCACCGGCGGTACTGAAAATGTAGTTATCGACGACGATGACAAGAAACAAAGCACAGACGATCATTTCATTCCTGAAGGTGACGTAAACGGCGCACACGTAGTAGTGGTTCGCGGCGATGACGGTAAAGCAATCTCTATCGACATCACAGGTATCAACAAAGATAACTTTGATTTAGTGATTGACGATCTGGTTGCCATGAAGAACCTGTCTTCTGCTGCTGATGACACCAAACCTGTTATCAACATGAGCGGTACAGACATTCCTAATCCGGCCGATTTCTCTGATCTCGAAGGTAACGTAACCAACGATATCAAGTTGACACTGACTCAAGACGGACAGGATATTGTTTTGGAAGGCTTGACCAACAACATCACTTTAAATTTGCCAAGCATCCAGAAATTTGAAGTTACCAGCACTGCGGACGTAACCATCGAGAAAGTGGTATCCAACAGCTGGCCAACATCTATCACAGCGAAAAATGTGACATTCACAGGAACGACTTACAACTCTGTATCTATCAACGTTGAAGAAACTGCCACATTCAATGGCGGAACATACAACAATGAGGTTGCTGTTATCGGTTCGGAAGATGACGCAGAAGCTGTAATCAACGGTGGTGTATTCAACCACAACTTCAAGTCGAGCGTAGACACTACAGTCAAAGGCGGTTTATTGCCTAGTGTAGATGCTGACGGTAACGGAGTTCCTGATTATAAGTTAATCATGGATGCCGGTAAGACACTGACTATTGAAAAAGCAGACAGCGCATTTGGTCCTCTGTTTGCTACATCAGGCGCTGACTGTAAGTTGGTATATGACACACAGGCTATTAAAGATTTCTATTCTGGTCTGGAAGGTAGTAACTGGAGTAATATTTCAGTAAAATAACCACTCCCCTTTTTATCTCAACAACCCATAGCCGGGCACCGTTCTATCATAGCCTTGCCCGGCTATATTTCTCAATTTTGATTGGAGGCTACAAACAAATTCTTTATACCTTATATATTATTAGTTGAATTATCTGTTTCACATATTATTATTGATCCGTTATCGTTTGCTTCTCTTTGGCTGTTGCTGTCTGTTGTTCAGTTCGTGTAACAACGAGGGTTATCTCAACCCTATTATTCCCCAACAGGAGGAAGAGGAGAAAACGCAACGCATTCTCATCGCCTATCTTGCCGGAGACAACAGCTTGTCTTCCGAAATAGAGCAGAAAATAGCAGCGCTTACAATCGGTTTCCTGGCAGCTGACTATTCTCAAAACCGTCTTTTTATCTATTGTGATCGTAAAAATGCATCCCCACAATTAATGGAAATCAGTGCTGGCACTGCCAATCCACGTCAATTACTAAAAACTTATACGGCACAAAATTCTGCCTCATCCAACGTAATGAAGCAAGTACTGAATGATATATTAAACAACTATTCCGCCGCAAGCTACGGCCTTATCCTGTTTTCGCACGGAAGCGCATGGTTGCCGGCAGGTGGTCTGGAAAATCCCTACGAGAGAGAGAGCCTGAATCAAAGCGGGAATGAAACCGTCCGTTCTCCCCGTCGCAGCACCCGCAGCGTTTGCACCGACGAGGAGGATGAGATGGAATTGGCGGATTTTGCTTCTGCCCTTCCCTTACCCAGTCATCGAAAATGGGATTTCATTCTTTTTGAAGGCTGCTACATGGGCAGTGTAGAAGTGGCTTATGAGCTGAAAGACAAGACGGAAGCTATCATTGCTTCTCCTACGGAGATTGTCAGTCCGGGAATGACAGAGGTATACCCGTCCGCCCTGTCCTGTCTTTATCAGCCAACTCCCGAACTGGAGAAATTTGCGCAATCCTACTTTAATGTATGGAACAGCAAGACGGGAGATTATCGTTCGGCTACGATCAGCGTAGTGCGTACCGAACATCTGGAAGAGCTTGCGCTGCTCGCCCGCGCCGCTTTTCTCCGTTGGGAACCGGATATGGAGGACATCAGTTCTTTACAGTGCTTCAACCGGAATGAATGGCGTCTCTTTTTCGATCTTAAAGAAGCATTATTAACCGCCAATCCGGCATTAAACACGTATGTAAACGGGTTATGGAAGGAGATTGTGACTTATTCGGCTGCCACTCCCAGTTTTCTGCCCGGACTGGCACATGGCTTTACCATACATACACATAGCGGCTTGAGTTGCTATGTGCCACAAAACGAATTCTTGTATATAAATCAAGGATACACGCAAACTACATGGTGTGGGACGGTATACCAATAACTAATTCTTCGGAAAGAGTTCCGGGGTTCCCACTTTAGTTATCAGGACTGTCACCCCTAATGCCACTCCATGTTTTATTTTTGTTTGTTTGTATGCTAATGCCCTGTGCTGTGAAGCACGGGGCATTCATTTCTTTTATAAACAGGATCATCCTTAAAATATAGAATTTCACGTCATAGCTTCCAATAATGAATGGAAGTGGAAACGCATAGGGCAGACTGCGATTATATAAGTAAAATCTGTTCGATCTCTTTCAACTCATCTGCCGAGAACTCCAAATGATCCAA
>OGMD01000737.1_pt1 | contig 13316 bp, 10 predicted proteins | sample 1573041 | NCBI WGS metagenome assembly OGMD01 (sample SAMEA2582007, study PRJEB24529) | metagenome | biome: Human gut stool | place: China | collected 2011 | reverse complement strand
TCAAATGCTTGAACGGAATAATTTTGTCGCCCCCCCAAAGCGTCTGCTTCAGAATTGGTTCGAATTTTAATGGATACATTTTTGTTTTTCTTGTTATAAACCTAGATTAAATTCGCTCGGATTGTTACAATCCGGGAACAAACATACAAAAAATTGTTCAGTTTTTAAGAAAAGGAGGATGAAAATTCATTTAAGAAAGATTCTTTCGTTTTTATACGATTATTTCTTCCTCATCTTCATCACCTTTTCCATTTCTTCCAGATTATGCCGGGCAGCTTCGTTGCCTTTCCTGATTGCCTTATTAAATTCAAGTATGGCTCGTTCCGGCTCACCGTTCAACAGGTAGTAAACTCCGTTATTATTAATATATTGGGCTGTTTGCTGATTGGATTTATCCAGGTATCCCCGTGCAGCAGTCAGGTCTTTTCGGGATAAAGCGTCGGCAGCGGCATTCAGATTGGTTGCTCTGGCATCGGACTGTGCAGCGATGGTAATGTCACTGGTATAATCTACCCGGCAGTTCACCTTGCGAAGCGCCGGATACAGTTCTTTCAGCATCGCACGATAAGGAGCACCACCATCTACTTTTTTCAGTTTCTCTTTCCGAAGGGTAATATCGGCAGTGTGCGTTATGATGTCCAAAAGGGTAGCTTTTTCTTTCAGGGAAGAAGCTTCCAATGCCTTTACCAATCCGTCCCAGTTTTCTCCTCCGAAGGAGACATGGCAGAGTCCGGCAGGTATCTGTCCGTGTGCGGCGAGATAGTTTTTCAGTGCTTCGGCACGGCTTACAGACAGTTGTTCGTTGAGTTTTAACGCACCTTCGGGTGAGGCCAATCCTTCGATGTAAATGCCTTTCACCGATACTTCCTTATCATTTACTATTTCAGAAAGCATCTTTTGAATCTGTTGCAACTCTGACTTGTTATTCATATAATCCGGCAGAATGACAGATTTATTGACCGGAAATTCAAGATGTGCCTCATATTGCCTGCTACGTATTTCCACTTTATCGGCTTCCGGCCGAATGTACGACAACATGGGGTGTATAGCGGAAAGGCGACCGATTTCGGTAGAGACACCTTTCTGAATCAACTCTTGTGTCAACTCTTCCTGATGACCGCCACAACCGCAGAGATTTTCTTCGAGATTCAGAGAAGCATCCACCATCCAGGGCTGGTAGGGAATCACTTGTGTATAACTTAAAATTTCTTCTTTATCGTAGGGCACCCCCAGCTCGGTTTCTTCATTCAGAGCCATGGAACGGACGTAGGCTTTCTGTCTTCTATGTCCGTTTATAATAATAGGTGATAACATGACATTATGATCCGCCCCTACCAAGAGAGGAGTCAGCGTCAGTGTACGGTCGTTATCAACCTTCACTCGGCGCATATCGATTTGCATATCTATATAGAGCGACTCTCCCTGTTGCCACAAGGAGACATCTGTGATGCTCACAGCATCATTATAATATTTCTGCGCACCGGCCGGAAGAGCCATCAACAGGCAGAGTATTGAATATATCAGTTTCTTTTTCATGGTTATCTTATTTTATGACGTATATAATGTTTATTCCTACCTTAGTCGGTCCGAAATAATTCTTGTGTCCGCTGTTGAGTTTGCTGCCACAATGACCGCAGTTGTACTTGTCGTAATTGATACGGGCATAACCTACGCCGACGGTAGCTTCCATGCTCCAGCGTTTATTGAGTATCCATTGGTAACCATAAGAGATGCCGGCCCCATAAAGATTACCTTGATAACGATGATGTCCCAAGCCAAAGACGTTCAGATTGCTGACGTTGAAATCGGCATAATGAGCGTGCAGGCCGAAGAAATGTCCGTAAAACCGTTCGCACAACCAGTAACGAAGTTCCGGTTGTACCATCCAATGCTTGATTTGCTTATGATCCGAGAATTTCCAGGGATTATAGTTGCCGGATACGTCGAGTGTCCATGCTTTTCCGAGTCCGACTTCAAACCCAAGATTGGCAGTAGTGGTAGCCCAGTACAATGCGTTTGTCTTGACGGCAAACCGGGGCATATAGTAGCTTTTTTCCTGTCCATGCATCGGACTGGCGAATGTAAGCACCAGAATGGCGATCAGGAGATATTTGATTGGTTTCATATCATTCAATTATTGATTATTGTAAAACAATTGCCGGACTTTGAAGCAGGTCTTCCACCCGGTAAGTAGCTGTATAATTTTGCAAAGTGAACCGGACCATGTCACTGGTTTTAACTCCGGCATAGATTGTAAACGAATAGTTGCTTCTACTATTTACTGTAAAAGTCGGTACAATGCTTGTGTCCGAAGAAGTGATTTTATAATTCGGTATTCTAAGCAGATTATTGTTTTGATTTACCCGTATGGTGTTGCTGACAGTCACCGCACGCGGCAACACAGTCTCAAAACTGATAGTCGTAGGACTAAATCCGGGAGCAGAGATTGCTACACGTTCGCTGCTGATTGCCTCTTTGGAGGTAAACGCAATGGTCTGCGCCCCCGAAGGTTGCGATGTGTAGGTATGCTGATAGCCTCCTGCCACGGCTGTCCATCCGCTTTGCGTTGTCTGCAGTTTTTCCGTAGCGACGAATACCGTCAACGGATAGGTAACCGGATAGTCGGGATATGACGGCACGGTAAACGAGAATTGGGCAGCACTGTTAGCGCCATAATCTACCAGGTTATTGCCGTTGATGGCTACATTGGTAAAGTGACGCGACTTCACTGCTATTTCCTGCGTTTTAAATATGTCGTTCGCTATCAGAACGGTTTCGTCACTGTTCTCCAGGCTGGTGCGGAAGTTCAGTGTCTTGGTTCCCGGTTCGCTTGCCCAATAGATATATTGGTAGCCGCCATCGGTATATTCTATCTGCAAATCCTTGTTGGGAGCCATCGGATAGAGGTTGGCCGTAGTGATTGCACATTTCAGCGGATAGAGATAAGAAGGAATGGTGGCAGGTATCGTAAACTGCAGAGTGACGTCCTGATCGCGCGCCGTATATACTTCCGGCGACAGGGAAGCGGGATCAAACTGATACAGCGCACTGGACACAACTGTGATGGTACGTGAAAGCACCCCGGCTTTTACGGTGATAGTGGCCTCCTGCTGTCCTGCAATGATGCGGGATACATCGGCTGTAATTGCGCCGTTGCCGTCATAGTTGAGATTGTGGAGTATGTTCCCCTGGTCTTCCGCTATGACTACACTGATTTTCGAATTGTCCGTCACGCCATTTTGCGTATATTGTGCCGACACATTCAGGGTACCGCCTCTGACAAACAGGAAATGAAGCTGGCTTACAGTCAATACATTATTATTATTGTCTGCTATGGAGGGAGATTCCTTGAATATTTCCGCATAAATATTATTAGAGGATTCGGCACTCTTGGCATCATTAAATGTCGTACTTCCGTTGGCATTTTCACTAAACGATTTTATCATCACTTTGTAGAGGTAATTCCGCACAATGGGATACGGCTTCTTATTAGCATCGAGGAGCTGGATTTTATAATATAATTCATCCGTTTTTCCTTTCAGCCTGCCTTTAATAATAAGGTATGTCTGGTCGTTGAAATAATTTTCGTTTTCAAACATATATTTCGGTTCCATGTTGCAGTCGTCAGTGGTCTGACTGGCTTTAGACGTGGAGCCGTGCGCCAAAGTGGGTTTACCGTCCATGATGACAAAGGGGGTGACGGAAGCATCCGGATTGAACGGAGCTACCGTACCGCTGCTTGCATAATTGCAAACGGCATATCCTGTAACTTCAAAATTCTCCGCTTCATTTTCCACTGTCACTTTTGCCTGGTTACGATAGAGGACAACACGGGGCGAATCACTGGTAGAAGTGAGAGTCTGTCTGCCCCAAAACACCAGTTTACTGCTACTAAAGGAAGGGAGCAGTTCTCTTTCATCTTTCTGCAAGGCGGCACGTTCGTCAAAACTGTCCCATTGGTCATAATTGGCAACGAAGTGGATAATGCCCGTATTATCAGGTATATCGGCCTGAAAAGTCCCGACTCCGTTATCATAGCTGATGAGCATGGACGTGCGCGACTGGCCGATAAAAAGTCCGTCGGCGTCAAAAGTCAGCAGACGCAAGTCTTTAAGTGTATTTTCATCTGTGGCTGCACGGCTCAATACGGGCTTATAGTCGGGTATATCCACAGTAAAGCGGAAGGTGTTCCGGGGCTTTTCCGCCGACGGATTTTCCAGCTTGTCTTCGTCTGTACAGGAAGTCAGAAGAAGGCTGAAGATTGCTATATAGTAAATAATTCTTTTCATACATTTCTTTTTTTATCGAGTGGTTGTATCATCGAATATCACGAACGCATCGCACGGACGCATTCAACGGTCCGAAACTTCCTCCCTGCCCTACGCGGGGGTCCATAAAACGGACAGCACCGGCAGCATTCGAACTCCAGTAATATTGTCCTTCCAAAATTTCCTTCACTTCGCAGACTCTGACGTTTTGAAGGATATCGATCAGGTAGATTTCTGCCTGTGTAGGCATCCGCCAATCGGAATAGGTTTCTCCGGTAGTGGCATCCCGCTCTACATAATCGCGGCATTTGATTCTCGACTTGGCGTATGAATCGGCTGTTGTTGTTCCATACTGTGAGGCGAGCATCAGATGCGGAGATATTCTCCGGTTATTTTCTTCCGTATCAATGCTGGCTCCTTCGCTATCTGTCAACGGATATCCCAGGACGGCATTGTCACGTATGTAAGTTGCATAGGAGATACCCAGCTCCTGATCCGGAGCGTAATGGGTAAAGCCTGCATCAAACGGTTCGTCAAACTCATCAGGATTGGGAAGCGTAGAAAAGTCGGCCACAAACGAATTCATGATATACATTTTCGTATTGTTCTGCCCCTGACTTCCGCCGGGAGTCTCTGCCGAAGTATCAGAACCGATATATAAGGCGGGATATTGGGAGACAGAAACGGACTGTGTCAGTCCTGCCCCGTTCTTTACCTGAAAAGTTATCTCTTTCGCCAGGAAATTCTGTGGCAGAGGGCTTGTGATGCTGATTGTCCCCGACTTGGCATTGGGAGTGGCTACAATAGAAATGTCTTTACTTCCATTGGCCACAGATACTCCGTTGACCGTAATACTGTTTATTTCCACATCCGGTGTAGACGACTGGAAGGTGGTAGTAAACTGGGTACTGTTGGGCATGGAAATCTTTGTATCTTTGACGTAGATAAAGTTGATACCTTCTACGGACACCAATATCTCATGGGTAGTCCAGTCCTGAATAGTATAGCTGCCATTCAACTGTATAGCCGAATGAGGGTCGGGGTCTCCTTTCTTATCGATATTTACCTGGATATCATAAAGATGATTGCGTTCCAGTTTATAAAGGCTCTCCTCCTGCCCCACTGTTCCGTCCGGCAGACGGTAATTGACCGGTATGCGGTAATAATTTTGCGTAATGGCTGTATTTCCGGCATCCTTCACTGGCACATTAACAAGCACGTACGTTTCCCGACTTACATCATTCGTCCAGTCGTTGGCGTAAGAATAGAGGATAAACTTCTCGTCAGATCCTGCACCTGTATTTCGGGGAGTGAATGTGCCCATACTCTGCAAGTCCGTAGCAACCACTGCATCCTGCGCAATGGTTGATCCGTCGGCCGCATAGTTTTCTAATTTCTTAGAGGGTGTTTCACCGTCCAACGGTGTGAATCCGTTCACATAGTTCAGGGTGATTCTTATTTTAGCGGCAGCACGCTTAAGGATTACGGGAATCTCTTTATTGGCAATGATACCGTCATTCAGAATCAGGGTCTGCTCACCATCCATCAGAAAAACATCCTGCTTTTGATCTGCGTCCAGCGTAGGAGCAGCGAAGGCTTTCAGTTGAGTCAGAGACAATCCGGCATCCGGAATGGACTGGGTATGATTGGCGACTACATAGACAGTATGCTTCACATTCAATCCAAACCTTTCCTGCACCACATTCAACACTTCCTGATGCTCTCCGGTTCCGGTGAGCTGTGGAGAAAGGGCGAAATGCTGGTGGAACAGACAATCGTCCGCTCCTTCCTGATAGATGAAAACATCCAGTGTTTTGATTGTGTTCTCATTCAGCGCATCTTCGCCGGATTCTTCGAGAGCCCGGGAAACCGTCGGGCGTGGAATGGAAAGTTTCAGGGTAATCCCGTTCACGTCTTCCGTTCCGGCAGGTTCCACCAGAGATTCACTCTCGCAGGAGGACAGCGTCCAAAGCAGCAGGAACATGAACGGAATCATATATAGTTTGCTTCGTTTCATAATTCAGACTATTTATATTCTGTTTGACTGATTAAGATATCCGTATCATTGTCACCCGGAAACTGACGGGTGTTATTGCTTTGCAACGGATTAATTTTAAGTTTCTCACCTCCTACTGTTATATAAAAGTAGGTACGTCTCGCGGTTCCATTCCATGGTTTGGTTGCGCCAATCCTGATTTCGTAACTATTCTCCCGGGCTATTCCTTTAGATACAGCCGGTGTGCCGGCAACAGAACCGTCGGTTGCGAATGAAAAGTCGAGTCCGTTGGTTAGTGTCGCCGTCCATACGGCACCGACGGGTGCTGTCAGGCTGAAACTATAATCGGCATAGGAGGTTTCATTACGGGCTTCTCCGTTCCATAGATACGGAAACTGCACGACTCCACTAGTGGCTCCGGCATCGTTTCCATTGAAAGGCTGAAGGCGGTAGTCCGCTTCCGTCACTTCCTGTCCGATTTCAGAGGACACTACACTCCACGGATAGGGAGTGGTCTTGATTACCAGCTGATTGTCCGGATGATCGAGCATGGCCATCACCCGATAAACGGTATTGTGCAACAGGCTGTATTTGTTGGCGGTTTGTCCCTGATCGGTGAGATACGCTCTGTATGTATAACTTATGCCATCGAACAGTGCTGTTATACGGATGTAAGGTGTATTTGCATCCGGTTTACCGCCGGAAACCATATTCCGATATGTATAGAAAGAGGCTTTCGCATTGGCCGGAATGACTTCCGACAAATCCGATGGCATAGGTTGCAAAGTTCCGTTCTCTGTGATTGGGACTGTTACATTTTGCAGTTTGGCGTCAGCAGGCATTGTCAAACGTTCGGGATTTCCGTAAGTAGTAAGTACCTGATTGCAAAACTCAACCGAAGTAACCGTTACAGTAGCTTGCGCCAATTCCTGATTCTTAAACATATAGATATCCAATCGTGCAGCCAGCCGTTCCATGGGGATTTCCGCAACAACATATTCGCTATTGATCGGAACTTCTTTTTTTCCGACCATCAGGATATTGTTGCTACTGAAAACACTGCCGGAGACTGTCAGACTTTCCAGTTGTTGCAACGTGAGTCCGGCGGTTACCGGAGTGGAAAACGTCTTGTCCGGATCGTTGTAATTGGCAATCGCATAGATTATTTTTGTCTGCGGCGACACGTTGACAGAACGTGAAAGTTCCTGCAATCTTTGCGGGGTGAATTCCGGAATCAATTCCGCATATTCGCAACGCTGATCGGCTTTATTGAATATATAAAGCGCAAGACTGGCAAAACTGTCATCGCCTCCCAGTGTCAGCTTCTCTTCTTTCGGAGTGGTACTGATAAGAAAATTAAGCCGGGCCTGACTGTCGGTCGTATCTGATACGGGCGCCTCGCTTTCACTGCATGAATAGAGAGAGAAAGCCAGGAGAAACAGATACAAACAGATCCGATATTTAACTATTAATTTCATATATATAGGGGTTATTGCCCCGGTCTGATCACTTCTTCGTCCCAGGGTTTTACTGTAACGGCGGTTCCATTGAAAAGAATACGAATACCTATCGTCACTTCATTGATACCGTCTACGGTAATGTCATTTTCCTTCATGAAGTCTTTCAATTGCAGCGTGTAGAGTTTTTCATTGGTCTGCGTATCGTGCAATTGCAGATATACTTCATTCTCATTATTAAATCGTAATACGTTGAACTTCGCGCCAAACTTTTGTGTGCCGGAATCAAAATTAACCAAAGGAAAATAAGAGATTTGTTCGGTTGAAAACGACTTGGTGAAATTCACGGTCGGACTCAAGTTTCCCATTTCCATGCTGACAGGCGATGTGACTGCCCGTGCATCGTTGGCATCCAGTCCTTCCAATTCGACCAGCATCTTGATATGCGCGCTGCTGAAAGGAACTGTGTCCACCTTATAATCTTCATTGGTTATCGTGATCTCTTTCTCTCCAAAATACAAACTGTCATTCGTCGTTATCAGTTCTTTGGTGAAATAATGAGGAGCTCCGACAAGGTTATTGTCTAATGAAGAGCCTTCATTTATTCTCGTATCGCCGAAGGAGTTTCCCCAGCAAACTACCTTATACTGACCGCTTGGCAGATTTAAGGTGGTGCCCTGTTGGCGATGCAGCTCGCTCTTATTCAGGGCAGTTTTCTGTATGCATACATGATCTTCATTGTATATATACATATCCACCTTTTCTATTTTCTGAAGAAAGATATCACGTGTTCCGTCACCCAGATAGTCGAAGTACAAAATCGTCTCACAATCATCCAGATTTTCTTTTATACACCCTGTCACTGTTACCAGCAACAAGGCATATAGCATTATCACCTTCTTCATATGATTGATTTATGATACTGCCGGAGCTTATTGTTCCAAATCAAATCCCGGAGTAATTGTTTCTTCATTCCATGGAGCTACGGTGACGTGTACCAATACGTTATATTGTACGTTGCCAAGGTCGTTATCCAGCATAGGTATCAGCTCGATTTCCATATTATAAAGCGTACCGGGTTTAAAATCGGCAGCAGTTAGTTCTGTATTTATTTCCTTGTAATATTTTACCAGATTGGCAAAACGTGCGCTACTAGCCAGTTCGGGGTTGAACACCTCGGTATCGGTAGAAGCAAGTCCTTCAATGACCAGGTCGGAAAGATCGAGATGCAGCTGCGGGATGGCTGTGCCCGGGAAGAAATTAAATGCATAACATTTGCCGGACAAATCCAGTGGCAGGTTGGCATAGGTTCCATCTCCCGAATTATAAATCAGATAACTGGCAAAAGGAGCTGCATCGATGATTGGATTGGTGTCGAAAGTCCACATTCCGTCGTGGATATGTCCTTCAAATGTTGAGTTCATCAGAAGGTTTTCCAATGTTCCCGGTTGATTGTAGGTATTATAAAAGTTATTCATATAAATACCTTTCACGTTTCCGGAGAATTGTGTCCAGGTGACAGTTGCCTTTTTGCTTGCTCCGCCGATAGATCTTGTGAAATCAAAGCTGCCTGCATTCTTGAATGAGATTTTAGTAATCTGCATACGGGCAACAATTGGCGCGATGGTTACGTTCGCCGTATAAGTCTTACCGGATGTCGGAGTCGGTTCGATCGGTTCGTTAACGATTGGTTTCAAATCATCGTCCATTCCGTAATAAAGTACGGCGCTTCCTTGCTGTTCTGCCAGTTTGGTGTTAATTACATTATTATTTACAGCATTTCCCGGATTACCGTAGATATATACTTTTGAAACAGATTGAGGAGTATTTATGAATTTCAACCCTTTAGCCGGATCTGTCAACTTATTCCAGTCGGAGTTGAGCACATCATCTTTGGTGACAGACTTGGAGGTAATCACCTTTCCATTAACGTCGGTCAGATTGATTAATACACTGTTTACATTCTTAATGTCCGATGTGATAATATCCGTTGGAGAAGAGGCTCTCGAATTGGTTGCGCTTTTGATTCCGCTCAATGATACTGATAGAGAGTTTATTTCATTCTGTGAAACAGAGATATCATCTTTGTCACTGCAGGAGAACAGGATAAGACCTGTCACACTTGCCAATAATAACTGTTTAATTTTCATGTCTTCTAAAAAATAAATGTTTATAAAATTGCCCAATACTAATAATTTTACGTACGTTCAGTTGGGAAAATTATAACAACACCTATAGGGAAAAGTTCCCTCTCTGTTTTCTTTTTCGGTATGATTTGAGGTAAAAACGGGATATTTAATGTTTTTTATCCAATTTTGTAGTGATTACAACTCGAATCTCTTTCCGGAAAAGGAACATAAAGTAATAAAGCTAAACTTTCCTAAAGCATCTACTATATTTAGTCGGAATAATTTGTGAGTAAGAAAGAATTTCCCTTTATTTGCAGGAAATTTTTAATAATACCAGACATGAATAACACATTCCCAACAGAAGGGAATCTATCAGGGCTCAGCCGGAAAGATTTCCAAAAGGATATAAATGATAAGAAAACTGATTTATTTATCCTCAAAAACACAAAGGGAATGGAAGTAGCTGTAACCAATTACGGATGCGCCATTCTTTCTATCATGGTACCGGACAAAAACGGTAAGTATGCTAATGTAATCCTCGGACACGACAGCATCGACCACGTCATCAACAGCCCGGAACCTTTCCTAAGCACTACTATCGGACGCTACGGCAACCGCATCGCCAAAGGAAAATTCACTCTGTTCGGCGAAGAACATGAACTCACAATCAACAACGGACCTAACTCCCTGCATGGAGGACCTACCGGTTTCCACGCTCGTATATGGGACGCTATACAACTTGACGAGAGCACAGTGCAATTCAATTATGTTTCTGCTGATGGCGAAGAAGGATTCCCCGGCAACCTGGAAGTAGAAATGACCTACCGCCTGGAAAACGAAGTAAACGCACTGACTATCGAATACCGCGCAACAACCGACAAAGCCACAGTCGTTAATCTGACTAACCACGGTTTCTTCAACCTCGCCGGTATCTCCACTCCTACTCCTACCGTCAACGACCACATCGTTACTATCAACGCTGATTTCTATACGCCTATCGACGAAGTTTCTATCCCAACAGGCGAAATTGCCAAAGTAGAGGGTACCCCGATGGATTTCCGTACTCCGCATACCGTAGGCGAACGTATCAATGACAAATTCCAGCAACTGATTTTCGGTGCCGGTTACGACCACTGCTATGTACTGAACAAGATAGAAAACGGCTCACTCGACCTGGCTGCTACTTGCAAAGACCCGAAAAGCGGCCGTATCATGGAAGTGTATACCACCGAAGCCGGCGTGCAACTCTATACAGGCAACTGGCTGAATGGATTTGAAGGCGCACACGGAGCTACATTCCCTGCAAGAAGCGCTATCTGCTTTGAAGCACAGTGTTTCCCGGATACCCCGAACAAACCGCATTTCCCATCGGCTACTTTGCTGCCGGGTGATGAATACCAACAGATCACTGTCTACAAGTTTGCAGTAGAAGAATAAGATTTGAAAAAATAACTAACCTAATTTTATAAACTAACATTTTTTTTGAACCATGACACAAGAAAAAAAGAACGGTAAAATCATTGCAATCATTACGATGATTTTCCTTTTTGGTATGATTTCATTTGTTACCAACCTCGCTGCTCCTATGGGTATCGTGTTGAAAAACCAGTTCGACGTATCAAACGCATTAGGTATGCTGGGAAACTTCGGAAACTTTATTGCATACGCAGTAATGGGTATTCCGAGCGGTATCCTGTTGCAACGCGTGGGTTATAAGAAAACAGCACTGATCGCAGTAGCTATCGGTTTCATTGGCGTAGGTATCCAATTCTTATCCGGTCATTCAAGCCCGGAAATGGCATTTGCCGTTTATTTGATTGGTGCATTCGTAGCAGGTTTCTCTATGTGTTTGCTTAACACTGTTGTAAACCCGATGTTGAACAAACTGGGTGGTGAAGGTAACAAAGGTAACCAGCTTATCCAGGTAGGTGGATCTTTCAACTCTGTAATGGCTACCATTACTCCGATGTTTGTAGGTATCCTGATCGCCGGATCTATCGAAAAAGCTACTATTTCTCAAATATTCCCTGTGATGTACACTGCTATGGCTGTGTTCGCTTTCGCATTCTTCGTACTTCTGTTTGTACAAATCCCCGAACCTAATGCCAATGCTGCAACAGAACCTATCGGCAAATTGATGAAGGGTGCTTTAAAGTTCCGTCATTTCATCTTGGGAGCTATTGCAATCTTTGTATATGTAGGTATTGAAGTTGGTGTACCGGGTACTTTGAATCTATTCCTGACAGACCCTGTAGAAAAAGGCGGAGCAGGTATCGCTTCTACGATTTCAGGTTTCGTGGTAGGAACTTATTGGTTCTTAATGTTGATCGGCCGTCTGGCAGGCGCATCACTCGGTGCTAAAATTTCCAGTAAAGCGATGCTTACGTTTACATCTGCACTGGGTTTGATTTTAGTATTCCTTGCTATCTTCTCTTCTACCGGAACATTGGTTAACCTGCCTGTACTTCAACAGAGTGCTACCGGCGGTTTGTCATTCGGTTTTGCTGAAGTACCTATCAACGCTATGTATTTGGTATTAGTAGGTCTTTGTACTTCTATCATGTGGGGTGGTATTTTCAACCTTGCAGTAGAAGGATTAGGAAAATATCTAGCTGCTGCTTCCGGTCTGTTTATGGTACTGGTTTGTGGTGGAGGTATCCTGCCTGTTATCCAAGGTTGGGTAGCTGACATCGCCGGTTTCATGCCTAGCTATTGGGTTATCATCGCCGCACTTGCTTACCTACTGTTCTACGGTCTGGTAGGTTGCAAAAATGTAAACAAGGATATTCCTGTGGAATAATCACATAATTTATTCACCTTTAAAATATAAATATCATGGATACAGAATACGTAAGAAGTCGATTCATTAAACACTTTGACGGAACTACTGGATTTTTATATGCTTCTCCGGGCCGTATCAACCTGATCGGTGAACACACTGACTACAACGGTGGATTCGTATTTCCGGGAGCCGTAGACAAAGGCATGATTGCTGAAATCAAACCAAACGGTACTGACAAGGTTAAAGCTTACTCTATCGACTTGAAAGACTATGTAGAATTTGGTCTGAACGAAGAGGATGCTCCACGTGCCAGCTGGGCAAGATATATTTTCGGTGTATGCCGTGAAATGATTAAACGTGGCGTTGACGTGAAGGGATTCAATACTGCTTTTGCAGGTGATGTGCCTCTGGGTGCAGGTATGTCTTCTTCTGCTGCTTTGGAAAGTACGTATGCTTTCGCATTGAACGAACTGTTCGGTGAAAACAAAATAGATAAATTTGAATTGGCTAAAGTGGGCCAGGCAACAGAACATAACTACTGCGGTGTTAACTGCGGTATCATGGACCAGTTTGCTTCTGTGTTCGGTAAAGCAGGCAGCTTGATCCGTCTGGATTGCCGTTCACTGGAATATCAGTATTTCCCATTCCATCCGGAAGGTTATCGTCTGGTTCTGATGGATTCAG
>OGMD01000731.1_pt1 | contig 13384 bp, 7 predicted proteins | sample 1573041 | NCBI WGS metagenome assembly OGMD01 (sample SAMEA2582007, study PRJEB24529) | metagenome | biome: Human gut stool | place: China | collected 2011 | reverse complement strand
ATAGTACAATAGGTGATAATAGGCTGCCAGTCCTGCGTATTTATCATCCTTCTGAAACAATGCTTCTTTCATTAAAGTGTCCGAGAACTGGATGCATTTAGGATTATTCTGTTCTATTCTTATAATGTTGTTTAAAGCTACAAGACGGGTTGAGTCATGAGGCAGGTTTTGAAACACCTGTATCAAACTGTCCGTGTTCATTTCATAATCGGCTTTTCCGACAAGAAAGCAGCAACAGACTATGTGCAGTAGTATTAATCGTTTCATCTTGTTTCCTCCTTTCCTTGGTCGCTTTTGTCAATAGGATGTGTAAACAAGAAACGTGAACCTTCTTCGTAATCGGGGTCGATCCAGATACTACCTCCCAGTTGTTCGATGATGAGTTGGCAAATCGATAGTCCGAGCCCCGTACCTTGGGCATTTTCATTGAGCTTCTCGAAACGGTTGAATATCTTTTTCTGTTTTTCTTTAGGGATTCCTGTGCCGGTATCGGTGACAGAGAAAAGTGCCGTATCTTCCGTTTGTTGCTCAAGTTGCAGAGTGATAGAGCCTTGTGAGGTGAATTTAGTTGCATTGATAAGCAGGTTGATCAGTACCTGTTGCAGGCGGGCACTATCTGTCAGTAGTTCCAAGGAATCGAGAGGAGTGGAGAAGCGGACGTCTGCATGGGTCTGCTTTATCTTTTCCACCATATCAATGACGTTTCTGCATAGTCCTACTGCATCGCATATTTTGAACTTGAATGTCATCTTTCCAATTTCAAGGCTGGATAAGTCAATCACGTCATTAATCAACTTTAGCAACAGTTCCGAATTTTGCTGGATAATATCATTGCACTGTTTCCTCGTTTCTTCATCAATGGATTCTTCCGTCAGAATGGTGGAAAAGCCGGATAAGGCGTTGAGCGGAGTACGAATCTCATGACTCATATTAGCTAGGAAGGCAGACTTCAAACGATCCAGTTCTTCCGCCCTTTCCCTTTTCAATTGAGAGTCCTTTAACTCCGTGATATCGTAATTAATACAGATCATCTCCGGTTTATTCGGGTCTACGCTTTGAGGGTTACGGGTGATATTGGCGCAAATCCATTTCCATCCGTCACCAGACTTCACACGCACTTCCCTACGGAAATGATGCGCTTTACCCTGTTTCACCTCCTCAAAGAATGAGTTTATATATCCAGCGTCGTTCGGATGAATATAAGAATAAATCCCAATAATTTGGGACAAGGGGGTTCCATCCTTCTCTCCCATATTCTCATACCATTGCTTAATGGCATAGCCCTCAAAGGTATATAAGTCATAAAGGGCATAACCGACTTTAGCGTATACGCTGACCAAGGTAAATACATTCTCAAACTCAGAAATACGGTTATAGGCGATCATCTTTTCCGTATTATCCAAATTAATAAGTAAATAGCTGGAAGGTTCACCTCTTTGGTCATATAAAATACTGGCCTTGGTAACGATATCCATCTCGCCTACTTTCGAGGTGTTATAATAATCATCGACCTTCTTAAACGAATAATTCAGCCGGAAATTCACGGATTTATTCTCCTTGAGTTTCTTGATCACATCTTTAGGCATAATCGGGTTGCTAAAAATATTGACTCCTAAAACGTCCTTCTTTGACCGGATACCGAATATCTCCATATCCTTTGCGTTCAGGTCAATCAAGTAACCGTCCCTGTCATAAAGCTCGACCCCCACAGGTAAATTTACATACAGCTTTCGGAAGATCATCTCATTATGATCGATCATCTTACTAATCTTTTCCTCTTTCAGTTTGAAATTAGGTAAAATCTGTAATATGCCCAACGCTTTTACGCACACTCCATTATTCAACTTACGCTCACATAATCTGGAGCGTACCCATTTTTCCCCAGTCGGTGTTATTATCGGAAATATTTGCTCATACGTATCGACAGATTGGATCGATAAAAAATCCGTAGTAATCAGATCCCTAAAGTCTTCCCGGATTATATAGTAAAATTCAAAAAAAGAGAGATTATTCCCCTTCTTCCCAAATATACTCATTAAATAATCGGAACAGATATAACCTCTTTGAACAAAATCGGCTTCCCACAAGCCAACTTCCGCTCTATCCAATAACAATTTACATTGATCCAATTGAGTCTGTATATCCTCCATAAAAATATCCCTTCCGATAAAATTACACTATGATTTCACAAAGATATAATTTAAATAGTATAAATCCCCTATAATAAAAAAGAGATTGTCTCGAATCACTCAAGACAATCTCTTTATATATTCAAAGCCTGATATAAATTATTTCAATTCCTTGATACGAATATTGCGGAATTTGACAGGGGAACCATGTCCTAAGAAACCTATATGACCTTTTTTGTTAAACAAACCCGGATGCTCCTTTCCATCCGGCGTACCATTCTTCACGGCATCCCGAATATTTCCATCCAAGATTACGACTCCATTCACCGTCACACGGATATGATCGCCATCCGCCATGATCTCTTCCGTATTCCATTCTCCAACCGGCTTGAACGCTTTCGGATGATCCTCACGGGCGGGAATGATACCGTATACGGAACCATGATGTTGCAGCGGAGTGATGTTTCCTTGGTAAATAGGATGTTCACAATCCAAGACCTGCACTTCCATACCTACATATGCTGCGTCTCCTTCCATCGGCGTACGGATACCGACACCGTTATTAGCTCCCGGGGTTAACTGGAAATCAAAACGATAGATAAAGTTTCCGTATTCCTTCTTGGTGTACAGATTACCTCCGAAACTACTGCTTGGAACCATAGAGATACAGCCATCTTCTAAGATATAATCAACCGTGTTTCCAGTCCATTCATGCATATTCGTTCCGTCAAACAAAACCTTGAAGCCTTCTTTTTCCTCTTCCGGCGATAATTTGAACGGTTCTTGTTTTTCCAATTCCTTTACGTAGATATTACGGTAATAGACCTTGCTGCCATGAGCTTGCATCTCGATTTGCTCTACCGGGAAAATCGGAAGCTTGCGATCCCAATAGTTTTCCAGAATCACGTTATCTACCACTTTTTCTCCGTTCAAGACAACCGTCACACGGTCGCCAACCATCTTAATATAGAAGGAATTCCATTCACCTAGTTTATTATCGGCCACTTTCGAAGGCTTGCTCTCATTTACCTGATTGTTATACAAGCCTCCGGAACCTACTTGCGCACCAACATTTACCCGAGAAGTATCCCAGATCTGGACTTGAGGAGTACCACGCAGATAAATACCGGCATCAGCCTCAGGTCCTTTAGGATCCAACATCCAATCAACATACATCTCGAAATCACCATATTGCTTTTCAGTACATAGGTTATCGTACCCAGTACCGTCAAATACTAACAGGCCATTCTCCACTTTCCAGTCACGACGCATATTCTCATCCGCCTTCTCCTGCGCTTTCGCCAATTGAGCCGGTTTCATTTTCGCACGGGCGATCGGATTCTCAACCAAACCTTTCCAACCCGTTAAATCCTTACCATTAAAGATAGAGACAAATCCAACCTCGTCCGGCATCGCATCTAAATGTTGCTTCAAGGCATCGATATCATAACGAGCGTCTTCCCCGTCAAACATGGTCAAAACACGTTTCAAGATAGCCTTCACATTGTCACCCTTATATTCCGGATGGTTACGAGCGATATTCCAAACCGCATAAACAGCCGCAGAACGAACAGCCGCATCGCTTGAATCCAAGAATTCCGACGCATACATCAATGCCAAGAAGGTATCCGCCCGTTGGATCTGACGTAAAATAAGAGCCTTTTGCTCACTCGTTCGGGCAATCTCCATGACTTTTCGCAAGCTCAACAAACGATTCTCTCTCGTAAATGTCGGATTAGATACCAACTGCACATAACGCTTTAACGCCCTGTCGAATACTTGATCGGAAGCGGCTGATTGGCAAACCGTAAATAGTTCATCGGCAGCCTCAATACCCTTCCATGCCAACAAAGCATCAAGAGCCGCATCCTTGGCCGCTCCATTCCCTTTATTCAATCCTTCCACGATCGTAGCTAGAGCATCTTTCTCACCAGTCGCTGATAAGACCTTATAATAAAGATACCTCTTGCTGTCTCCCGCTTGTACCATACGACGATTCACGTTAGATACTTGAGTTGCCGTCGGTTGTTTAGAGATAGCGGCAATGATCGCATCCTGAAGCGGGGCGATAGCGGAAGCCTCCGCCGTCTCCAACATTCCGCACAATAAAGTGAAATCTTTCTCAGACACTACATCTTTCAATGCGGTATAAGCGGCTTTCTTCACCTCCGGAGAGCCGGATTTAATCTGCTCCAGTACCGTATTCAGATTCGCGTCGGCCATACGTATCGCCAACAGCTCCAAACCGGCTACCTTTCCCGCATCGGAAACGGACGGGATCACTTTAGCGACCGCTTGATCAATATCGCCGTTAAATGCCATCAAAGCATCTTGCCCCAATAAAATCACTTGCTTGTCATTGCTCTTCAACAAATCCGCCAGCACAGGAATGACACTCTTATCACCGATTTTAACCAAGGCCCAAACAGCGGCCTGTTGCACATAGAAATCTTTATCTTTCAATTGGTCCAAAAGAACTTGTCTCGCTGGTAGATCAAAACGAAGTTCCAGATTCTTGATCACGTCATGTTTAGACGGGCATTTGCTTTCACGGCCTATCCAGTTCAAGATATCCACCTTGACTTCCGGCTTCGCCTTTAACATGTGTTTCATGACCTCGATATAAACATTTTGATCAGCGAAACCCGATGCGAAGTTCAAAGCCGCATTACGGTATCCCTTATCCGTATCTTTCAAAGCCGATAATAAATTCTTCGTAGCGGCTTCTGGCTTAGCGGCTAATAGAATCTGAAGAGCGGCCTCACGGGTCTGTGTCATGCCCGCTTTCGTAGACTTCTTCAATAAATCATTCGCTGCTTTCTCCGCGTCTTTGGTATCGCCTTGCTCAAGGACACGTTTTATCAAAGCGATATATGCCTCATTCGCCCCGGTCTTTTCCATTTTATAACCGGCTTTCTCCGCAGCGGCGGCTAAATCGCCTAGAGAAGCTTTAGAACCTACACGACTCAACGCATAAAGAACCTCTTTCTGCATATTCTCATCGCTGGAACCAAGCATCACTTTCAATACATTTTCCGCATCAGCGATTTGCACGTCAGCGATCGCACGGATAATATCCTTTTGCGTCTTCGGAGTACCGGAACGACGCATCAAGGAAGCCACCAAAACCTTCTTAGCGTTATCGGTACGGATTGCGGATAACGCACGGGCAGCAGGACCGCTTAGGCTCTCATCGTTCAAATAGCTAGCCAGCGTATCCACACACTCATCTTTTCCCAGTAATTGAAGCTGCCGGATAATAAAAGCCTTTGTCTCCCGGTCGCTCACCTTATCCAAGGCTTTCAAATATGCGTTGGCTGTTGCTAGACGGGCATTTTCCTCACCTTTCGCCATCACGTAGTGAGTCAATCCGCTTAACGCATAATCCACGTTCGAGTTACTGCCTTTTCCCGGAGCGTTAATCTTGTTAATCAACATCAAGACCCCTTCCTCGCCAGTGGAGCTTAGGTCATTAATTAATTTGTTATATTCAGCTTGTTGCTCCGCCGGCATCTGTGCCAGTACATCGGCAACGATCGTCTTCGATGTACGATTAGCTGGGCTTTGAGCCATTAACATACTACCGCACAACAATAAGCTGGCAATTGATATATATACTTTTTTCATATGTGTATGTGTTTAAATATTCCAAGGCGCTCTCATCGGCTGATCCAACAAACGATTAGCGGCCTCATCATTAATAAATTCCAGTTTTACGGGATCAAAGTGAAGCGTACGATTCAAACGAAGGGCTACGGCACCCATGTTCACGATCGTAGCGGAACGGAAGCCATTACGCTCATTCAAGGCAAAAGGCTGACGAGTCTTTACGCACTCGATAAAGTCGGTAACCTGTGGCTCAGGTTCGGGATAATCGGATAACTTTTTCTCCCAATCCGGGATATCACATACGAAATTCTTATAAACATTCCCGTTCGGTCCGGAAATATAAGGTGTGTTCGGATCCCCGTAATCACCTCCCCAAAGTACGATCTGGCAACCATCCTCATAGGTATACGTAATCGAGCGCCAAGTACCCACGGCGTCCGGATGTTGTTGCGGAGCATCCACCTCTACCTTAACCGGGCTGGTATTATCTTTTCCTAAAAAATATTGTACAGGGTCAATATAATGCTGTCCCATATCCCCTAAACCACCGCCGTCATAATCCCAGTATCCACGGAATGTCTGATGCACACGATGCGGGTTATAAGGTTTGTAAGGAGCCGGCCCCAACCAGAAATCATAATCCAGCTCACTAGGCACCGATTGCGGTTCCAGATATTCTTTACCAACCCAATAGAACTTCCAGTCGAAACCGGTATGCTTGCTGATCGTTACCTTTAGCGGCCAGCCCAACATACCACTTTGAACCAGTTTCTTCAAAGGTTTCACGGGAGTACCCAATCCATAGAACGGGTCAGCGAAACGGAACCAAGTGTTCAAGCGGAACATACGCCCGTATTGCTTCACGGCTTCCATTACCCGTTTACCCTCCCCGATCGTACGGGTCATAGGCTTCTCGCACCAAATATCTTTTCCTGCTTTAGCGGCCTCGACAGACATGATACCATGCCAGTGAGGAGGCGTAGCTATATGAACGATATCTACATTAGGATCCAGAATCAAATCACGAAAATCATGGTATGCGGCAATCTTATCCTTTACCAACTGTTTACCTAGCTCCAGATGATTCTTATCGACGTCACACACGGCGACAAGACGAGTTCCGGCATAGTCCACATGTCCACGGCCCATACCACCTGTACCGATAATTCCTTTTGTCAATTGATCACTTGGAGCGATGAATCCATTACCCAACACGTGGCGCGGTACAATCGTAAATGCCGCGATTCCTCCAAGAGTCTTCAGGAAGTCTCTTCTGTTTGTCTTCATAGTACGAATTTAAAATTTAGATAGAATAGATTAACTTGAGTGACAAAAATAATCATAATACTCGAAGAGACAAGAAAAATGTATATAAAAAAGAAAAGAAGGTGTCTGAAAAGGATGCCTTCTTTTTTTGTTATGCTGCCCGTTTATTATCCATTTTTATTTTTAAAACATCTTTGTTCTTCTCAATTATCTCTCTTCGAGAAGTCATCCTACAGAAATAAGTAAAAAATAAAAGAAAGCCGGCTTTTTTAGCCAGTTTCCTTAGATTATGTGCAATAGCAACCAGGGTAAACTCCGTTTTCACCTTCTCCAACCCTCTTAATCTAAACCGATTCCACGCCGAGTTATGCTTTATCTGTGCAAAGACAGCTTCCGGTTCTATACATCGTCTGCCCCGATGATAAATACCTTCCTCACTCATGAGCTTTTCCCGTGCTTTTTGTTTGTACCTGTTAAGGTTATAGTTAACTTCTATGATCCGGTTGGTCTTTGATTTATGGCATTGAGATTTCAGCGGGCAACCCTCACAGTTCTGTGCCTGATAACGCTTTAGTACGGATACATATTCCATATCGGACTTACTTTTCCTTTGGCCTGTATATTCCATATGTTGTCCCATCGGGCATACGTAGTAATCCTGTCCCCGGTTGTAGTAAAGGTTGTGTATGGCAAAAGCATCCTTCTTCCAAGTACGTTTCTGCTCTTTGTGGAAATAATTGTACTTGACAAAGGCTTCTATACCCGCATTCTCCATAAACTCATAGTTTTGTTCGCTTCCGTAACCGGCATCGGCCACTACTATGGAGGATTGCCTATGATAAGTCTCCCGAAAATCTTTTAAAAAAGGAATTAGGGTTCCCGTGTCTCCGGCTCGCCTGTAAATCCCCAGATTGGTAATGAACTGATTCTCTGTGGCAATCTGTATGTTATATGCGGGTTTCAATTGCCCGTTTTTCATATGATCCTCTTTCATGCGCATAAAGGTCGCATCCTCATCTGTCTTACTGAAAGAATTACGATCCCCCAATTTCTCCAATTGCGATTCGTATTTGGCAAGACGGGGCAGATATTCTTCCTGTAGCTTTTTGACTTGCTTTTTCTCAGCTTTGTTCATCCCGGAGAGACGTTTGTTTAAAGCGCTCACTTTTTCACGCAAACCACAGGAATCCATATCCGGTAAAGCATCCGGTGTCCTTTCCTGTTTATCCTGCTCGATATGTTTGTCGACCTCACTAAGGATTGATTGTATTTTCGACTCCAGTTTTACCTTGTTCTTTTCCACGCTGCCACGCCAGACAAAAGTGTAGCGGTTCGATGCTGATTCCACTTTGGTACCATCGATATACTGTACATCCAAACTGACATAGCCGGATTCCTGTAACAGTAAAACAATGGCTGAAAACAACGATTTTATATCTTCTTTTAAACGTTTGCCACGGAAATCATTGATCGTGCGGAAATCGGGAGTACTGTTACCGGACAACCACATGAAGTGAATATTCTCCTGCAAGGCCTTTTCTATTTTGCGGCAGGAATAGATATTGTTCAGGTAGGCATAAAACAGGACCTTGAGCATCATACGGGGATGGTAGCTGCTGGTGCCTCCTCCTTTATATGACGAAAGCAGACTGCTAATATCCAAGGCGTCTACAACACTGTTTACTATACGAACAGGATGATTGGGAGCTATCTTTTCCGATAAGCTGACCGGAAAAAGTACATTTTGGTTGGAAGTTAACTCTTTAAATACTATCTTAGCCATTGCTATAATGTTTGTTTTTTGCAACGGTAAGATAATACTTTTTACCGAAATAAACAATAGCAAAAGGGGCTATCCGACTTTTTGGACAGCCCCTTTTTTAACGGTACTTACCGGGGATTTTATAGAAGATATACTGTATCTGCAAAGTAATATATACTGCGTTGGCCTGGTCAGTATATATTCATCGGTCGAGACTGCGTTTTGCGGCCAATTACTCTTTAGGAGTAACGAAAGCGGTATATACTTGTAAGATAGCGGCTACGCTCAAGCAAAGGATCCACTCGGTACGGTTGTTGAACATAAAGCCAGAAGATACGATCATTAGAAGTCCGGCGAATACGTTGAAACGGTGGAGCCGACGGTGACGAAAGTCCAAGTCCTTAACCGGAAGGGTCAGATAGCAAACGGCTATACCCGCCGCACCGACAGCGAATAAATAAGGGGCGATAGCCCAATGAGTAAGAAACAATACGGCACCGGCTAATACGAGTAATCCCGCTACGCCGAAAATAATCGATCTGATTTGTTGATTCATTTATTTGTCCTTGATAATAAAAACATCCTCGTTCGACCTTTTCATAAAATACTCTTCACGGGCGAAACGTTCCAGTCCCTCCTTGTCCGTATGCAGGTCGTTTAATTTCTTGCTGTTGATCTCGATCTCCTTTTGATAATGTTTGATCTCTTTCTCCAAGCCGCGTATTTTCTCGTCGTACGTATAGCGTTTATACAGGCTGCTATCGCCCACCGTAAAGGTGACGATAAGGAACACGATGGTAACCAACCAATAAGCGTTGATCCACGATAGATACTTTATGTAAAACTCTTTTATGCGTGACATCGGAACATCGTTTTCGCGAAGATAATGAATTATTTTGTTTATCTTTGTCTTATCAATAAAAAGCAGAGAATGGATAATTATATTGTATCGGCAAGAAAATATCGCCCGTCCACTTTCCGGAGTGTAGTAGGGCAGAAGTCTCTTACCACTACGCTGAAAAACGCGATACAAAGTAACAAATTAGCGCATGCTTATCTGTTTTGCGGTCCTCGTGGAGTAGGAAAGACCTCGTGTGCCCGTATCTTTGCGAAGACAATCAATTGCTTGAATCCGACGGCGGATGGCGAGGCTTGCAATGCGTGCGAGTCGTGCCGGGCTTTCAATGAGCAGCGTTCTTACAATATCCATGAACTGGATGCCGCCTCGAATAACTCGGTGGACGATATCCGTACCTTGATCGACCAAGTGCGTATCCCGCCTCCAATCGGTAAATACAAAGTCTTCATTATTGACGAGGTCCATATGTTGACAACCGCCGCTTTCAACGCATTCTTGAAGACATTGGAGGAACCTCCGCATCATGCTCTCTTTATCTTGGCTACGACCGAGAAGCACAAGGTGCTTCCCACGATCCTTTCCCGTTGTCAGATCTATGATTTCTCCCGTATATCCATCGCCGACATGGTGGAGCATTTGCAATATGTCTCTTCGCAAGAGGGGGTAACAGCGGAACCGGAAGCCTTGAACGTGATCGCCCAGAAAGCGGATGGAGGTATGCGCGACGCTTTGTCTATCTTTGACCAAGTGGTAAGTTTTACGAATGGAAATATCACGTATCAAGCGGTTATCGATAACTTGAACGTGCTGGATTATGAGTATTATTTTCGTCTGACGGATGCGATCTTATCTGGCAATGTGCGGGCATCTTTATTGATCTTGAACGAGATATTAGGCAAAGGATTCGACGGGCAGAATATCATAACCGGTTTGGCCGGGCATTTCCGGGATTTATTGGTATGCCGGGATGAGTCCACCTTGGTGCTATTCGAGGTGGGGGCTTCTATACGTGAACGATATAAGGAGATGGCGAAACATTGTCCGGATCAACTTCTGTTCAAGGCGATAGAGCTGGCGAATACGTGCGATTTGAATTATCGTGCCAGCCGCAATAAGCGTCTTTTATTGGAATTGACGTTGATTCAGCTCTGTCAATTAACACAGGTAGCCGCCGACGATAAAAAAAAAGCGCTGATTGAGCCGATCGCCGGGACGAATCCAGCTTCTCAAGCGGTGAATAGCGGGAAGCCTCAACAGCCGCCTCAAGCTCCTTCAGTTACGGCAGCGGCCGGTGCTCCACAAGTTATGAGTACGCACATGCCGAGCTCGGTTCCTGCGCCACCTCCGTCTACAGCGCCTAATCCGGTTCGTAGAACGGCTCGTCCGATGGGAATCTCCATGAAGGAGATCGGAGTGGAGAAGCCTAAGCAACAAACCGTTCAACAAGCGACAACGAACGTAAAGGAGGTAGTAACTCCCTTTGACAATGATTCCTTGGTTCGTGAATGGGATAATTACGCCGCAACGATTGACAAGAAAGTGTATCTTAAGAATACGATGATCAATTGCAAGCCTACCTTGCAAGAGAATTATTATTTTGAGGTAGCTGTACATAACCCGGGGCAGCAAGAGGAATTGATCAATAACGCGATCCATATCCTGCCATTTCTCCGCCAGCATCTTACTAATAGCCGTATCCAGATGCGTGTCCGGATCGTAGAGGGAAATGAGAAGCATTTGGCTTATACATCCACGGAGAAGCTAGAGTTGCTGATGAAGATAAATCCTACCTTGGGTCGTTTGAGGGATGAATTTAATTTGACGTTAGATTAAGTAGATATGCTAAAGATCCCAAGAAGGGATCTTTAGTCTTATTTTTTATTCCTTTGTCTCAAGATAAACCACTTGAGTTTGCAAATACTCCTCAAGTCCATGTTTTCCGTCCGCACCACCGATTCCGGATTTACGCCATCCCGCATGGAAGCCTTGCATAGCCTCAAAATTCTCACGGTTAATATAAGTCTCCCCGAATTTTAAGGAACGCATTACCTTGAATGCGTTATCCAAGTTTTGTGTATATACGGAAGATGTCAATCCATATTCGCAATCATTCGCCCATGCGATAGCGTCGTTGATATCTGAATATTCGACAACCGGCAGTATGGGGCCAAAAGTCTCTTCTTGTATGATATCCATTTTCTGTGTAACACAATCCAAAACGGTCGGTTCGAAGAAATATCCTTTTGTACCGATCCTATGGCCACCACACAGTAGACTAGCACCTTGCTGGATCGCTCTCTCTACTTTTTTCTCCATAGACTCCAACGCGCTGGCTTCAATAAGCGGTCCCATATCCAGATCCGCGACCTCATTGGGGTTTCCTACTTTTACCTGCTTCATGCCGTCGACTAGTTTTTCCATGAAGGTCTCTTTTATCGCTTTGTCTACATAAACCCGTTCGGCACAATTACATACCTGTCCGGTATTGATCACACGAGAGGCAATAATAGACTTAACAGCAAGATCGATATCTGCGTCCTTCATCACGATAGCCGGGGCTTTACCTCCTAACTCCAGAGAAACTTTCGTGATATTAGGAGCGGCAGCTGCCATGGTTTGTTGTCCGGCTCCCACGCTTCCTGTCAGACTAACCATACCTACTTTCGGATTCGCCGCGAGTTCATGCCCAATCACGCTACCCCGTCCATTTACCAGATTGAAAACGCCGGCAGGCAAACCTGCCTCCTCCACGATTTGTGCGAATACATATGCGTTCTCTGGTGTCAGCTGACTAGGTTTTATCACGATCGTATTTCCGGTGATCAAGGCCGGCGCGGCTTTACGAGCGACTAGAAAGAATGGGAAATTCCAAGGTAGGATACCTGTCGTTACTCCAATCGGTCTCTTAAATAAGAAAATGCTTTCATGAGGGCGGTCACTGGGAATGATTTCCCCTTCGTACCGACGGGCCCAGCCTGCCATGTAATCCATATAGTCCGCGGTAAAAAGAACTTCAACATTGGCGAGTCCTTGGGTTTTGCCTCCTTCACGGACGATGATGTCGGTCAGTTCCTTCTCTCTCTTACGGATGCCTGCCGCTATCTTTGTCAGATAAGCAGCCCTTTCTATAGAGGGTGTTCTTTCCCATTGATTCTGCGCTTTCTCTGCGGCATCGATCGCTTTTCTGGCATTTTCAACCGTCCCGTCGGGCATCAGTGAAATAACCTCTTCGGTAGAAGGATTCAATACCTTGATCCATTTCCCAGACTCATTCTCAATGAATCTGCCATCTATAAACATTTTCAATTCTTTCATGATACTATTTTTAGGTTGAATAATTTGTTCTTAAAAGTACGGGAAAGGAAGGAATGGCAATGTTTTAAAAATGATAATAGTTCTATCAGAAATGATAGTGAATCAAGATAATAGGGTAGATATAGAAAAACAGCCTCAAGAAGTTGATCTTCTCAAGGCTGTTTTTTTATAGAATGATCGTTTTTCGTTTTAGCAGGCTTTGAAGCTCATATCCAAGCTCTTCACGGAGTGAGTCAAAGCCCCTACGGAGATGAAGTCTACGCCACATTCCGCGTAATCACGTAATGTGTCGAACGTGATACCGCCGGAAGACTCTACCTCGAAACGTCCGTTGATGCGGCGAACCGCTTCTTTTGTATTCTCGATATTGAAATTATCCAACATGATACGATCGATACCGCCTACTTTCATGGCTTGTTCCAACTCGTCGAAGTTACGAACCTC
>OGMD01000700.1_pt1 | contig 13752 bp, 10 predicted proteins | sample 1573041 | NCBI WGS metagenome assembly OGMD01 (sample SAMEA2582007, study PRJEB24529) | metagenome | biome: Human gut stool | place: China | collected 2011 | reverse complement strand
GAACACGCCGCGAACGCGCAAGCGATCATTGTCCCGAATAATAAATTTCTAAGTTTCATATACATATAATTTTATGAGTTAATAAATCTTTTATATAAACCTTTCTTTCTCAATCACTTTTTACATTTTCAGTCACATAACAAGAACTCTTTGTTCAAATCTTCCCCATGACCAATCTGTTGTTCGTTGATGACATCGCAAAGGTATTTGGACTATAAAAAAAAGTAAATAGGTGTTACTTTCATAAATAAGAGGTAAAACTATAAATTTTCATTCGGGATATTTCCGGGCTGATTAGCACCGTTGTAAGGCTATCAAAAAGAGGTTGAAAAATATCGCTTCAAAAAACAACTAAAAAATTTTGCCATTCCCCGGCGATTTTCGGGAAATGGCAAAACGATTAATTCTTACCCGGCAGATACTGTGAAGGAGTGACGCCGTATTGTTCCGTAAAACGCTTACGGAAAGTGGCGGTATCGTTGAAGCCGACCATTTCCGAAACCTCTTGGATAGAGTATCGCTGCATACTGATCAGCTCGGCGGCTTTCTTCAAACGTACCATACGGGTAAGCTCCAATATACTACTATCCGAGTAGAGTTTTATCTTTCTATATAATGTAGGGAGACTCATGTTTAAAGAATCCGCCAAAATCTTCGCCTCAAAACTAGGGTCATCCAAATGTTTCTCGATCGTCGAGATAACCGCATCCATAAAAAGATTGGAAGGGGAATCATCTTTCTTTACCGTTTTCTCTACCTCGGGATGCGCACCTACAGGACTCGACGTATAGAAACGTCTCATCTCATCCCTACGTTTCAACAAACTGTTTACCTTACTTCGTAGCACCTCTACATCGAATGGCTTGGTTATATAATCATCGGCGCCACATTCAATGCCAGCTATAACATCCTCACTCTCTACCTTTGCGGTTAGCAAGACAACTGGCACTTGCGCTAATTCTGGGATGCCTTTGATTTCACGACAGGTAGCAAGCCCATCTTTAACGGGCATCATCACGTCACATAAAATAAAATCTGGCCGTTCAGCTCGTGCGATCTCTACACCCTCCTGGCCATTATGAGCTTCCGAAACATGATACTCACTGGCAAAAACATGACGCAGGAACCAACGGATCTGATCACTGTCATCAATCACCAACATTTTCTTCCCGGTCTCTTTCTTTTTCGGAACAACTTGGATCAACTCGGCGATCTCCTCCTTCTGCATCTCATTCAGCTTTACCAGATCACCATCCGGCTCGATGAATTCCACGGCACGTTCCATATAATGGCTTCTCCCCAAAGGAATCAATATCGTATATTGGGTTCCCGTCTCGTCCTCCGATGAAATTCCTTCGAAAATAGCGCCGGAGGATTCTGTCATATCCACGATCTGTTTCAAACCCAAACGGGTACTTTCGCTTTCTCCTAACCCATCATCTTGGATAGAGAAAGAACAATAAGCCTTGCCATTCGAGCGCACCACGGAAATATTGATCGAGATCTTTCCAAAGCGGTAGGTATTTTTTAACGCATTAGATAAAAGTACACGCAAGGCAAACTCCATCTTCCGACGATCTATCCAGACCCAAAGAACAGAGGTTTGGGTATTAATATGAAATTCCACATTATTCATGGCTATCCAGTCCACGAATAAATCACAAATCTGCTTTGTTATACTGATCATGTCATAACGAGCTATCCGAAGATGGTTTGCCACGTCATCTCCATGACGGGTATTTCGCAATTGCTCGATAAGGTCTTGAAGAGCCAAGGTATTACGGTAAGCAGACAATAATTGAGTCGCTTCACTAGAGTCAATATCATTTTTACGTTGCAACAACTCACTCAACGAACCAAGCACAAGCGATAGTGGAGTACGCATTTCATGAATCGTTTCAACAAAAAACGAATTATGGAGCTTTTCCATTTCCTCAAGGCGCTTTTTCAAATCCTCCCGTTCTACCTCATTATCCCTATTCCAATTATCAGTCTCACGGATTTTATTGACCAACATTTGTTGGATCTCCCGATTTTTTACGCTTAACGCATCGACAGACCGAAGAAGCTCATCGTTTCTCGCCATAAGCTCACCATCTTTGGCAATATACTCTTTCTTCAACCTATACATATAATAACTCAAAAAAGCTATTACACATATGGACACTATCAGTAAAATGATAAAAGGTAGAATTCCTTGAGAGCCCTCCATTGTATCATTGTCCGCAGCAATATAATGAGCTTCAACGAACAAGCCCCAAAATGCCATCATAAATTTCGCTTTAAAACCTTTTGATCTCATATCATTGATTATTAAGATGTTATTTATATAAAACGCCAGTAAAAAACGTTCGTTTAAATCTTGCGTTTTCATGTGTATAAATTATGAAGTCTCATTGATAATCATGTTATTTTTTTATTATTTTTATCCAACTGAATAACTGAAATTTAAATAAAATTTTTGACCTTTGTAAGGCTGCAAAAAAATTGAAGATAAAAACGCAAGATTTAAACGAACGTTTTTTACTACCGTTTTAACATACGTTAACAACAACTGCATTCCTATCACACAACAGAGGCAAGGCTATCAATAAGGACCAGCGATGATATATTTACCACTCAAATTGATAGGAATAAACTAATTAACATTATTTAAACATCATCCAAAACATGCATCAATAAAGGGATATAGAAGTATAATGATAGTTTTACCCACTTTTTTGATAAAAATACCCATCATAAAAGATACAACCTATGATTTTTATACATACATTCGCGATGTAGTGATAAGGAAAGACCGTTGAGGGGCGGTCAAAAAAACCAAGTCACTTAGATTAAGGGTAAAGCATATAAAAAGTAGGGTCATGAAAAAGGGTAATTTTTTCGCAAATTGCGTATTTGCGGTTTCTGTTATTTTCACAGTTTTGTCATTCTCCGCTTGCACGGATGATTCAAATGACGTAGTAGCAACAACGAGTGAGGTTATTGAACAAGCCGAAGTACCATTCTCCGTAGTATTAAAAGCAATGAATTCAGATGGTAACGACATTACGACCAAGGGAGAGGTGAATGGAGCTACATTATTTGTCTTCGATCAAAACAACGATTTCTTCGAGCAGATTAATGTAAACAAATCTACAATTTTATCTCGCCGGGCTATAGACATTAACTGCCCGAACAGTAATGACATAACCGTGATCGCATGGAGTGGAATCAATTCTGGAAACGAAGAGATTTCAAACATGAGCAAAGCCAATATTATATCCGATTTGCAAGTCAGCCTAAAAGAGAATAACGGCATAGCTAATATTCCGAGCGATTTGTTCTATGGACAAGTTACGCTTCATAAGAACTCTTCAACAAAATCCACCGTATCAAACGAATTACAAATCATTCGCAAAACTTCAATTTTCCAGCTTTCAACGAAAGGACTGATCAAGTATCTAGGGAGTAATGCCGGAAATTTTGAATATCGAATTAAAAATACAAAAAGCTCATTGGACTACAATGGCAACCCAACAGGAGAAGAGGTTGAATTCGCTTTCCCCGCTTCTTTTGACGAAAAAGGTAATTTGACAACAGAAGCCCAAGCCATTTTTCCAGCTCAAAATATAACGATAGAGCTTTACAAGGACGGTGATCTTATTTTTTCTAGCGAAAAAGACAAAAACGGAGAATTATTCGCTGCAAACCCCGGAAAACGCACCGAGATCACTTTCAAGTACTCTGGAGAAGTTTCGGCTAATATTGTAATTGCCGACTGGGCAACCGTTATCCAACATATAACACTGAATTAAGATACCCTCAATTTTTATATGCTTTGGCGCACGTCACGAGATTAGAGAATTTCGGGCGTGCGCTGTTTTTCTCTCAAAAACCGCATTCTCAGTGATAGGAATACCCATGATATTGACACGAACACCGTCTTAACTTTATTTAAATATTAACGGAAACCCGCTTCATTACAAGGCTCACCCCATCTGTTGATAGTTTTACACACTAAACTGATACAAATACCGATCAAATAAAGATACAACCTATGAATATTATGAATATATTCGCAACAGACATTAGGGTAAGCATATAAAATCACAGCAGGGTCACTACATAAACAAGGGTAACTAGATTTAAATTTTATATGCTAAACGCACGCTTCAGATGATTTCCGAGGCGTGCGTTATTTATATGATAGAAATACATTCACCTATTGAGACAAATACCATCACTCAAAACATTTAGACATACATATCTTTGTATTTATAAATCAAGCAAAGCAATTTGCGAAATTTTACCCTATGACCCTGCTTACATATATAATTACCCTTAAATTATGATGTAGGCAAACCTAATTAACATAACCGCGAGGTTACATAATTATTTTGCCTGAACAATCAAGATCGTTTACGAGAAAGATTGTTCAGGTTTTTTTATACTCCCAAAAGACCATCTGATAGCAAAAGAAAAAAGGAGATCGAAAAATCGACCTCCTTTTCTAGGTAGCGAGACCCGGGATTGAACCGGGGACCTCATGATTATGAATCATGCGCTCTAACCAGCTGAGCTATCTCGCCATCATTTTATTGTCACTGTTTCTCTTATTGACGGTGCAAAAGTAGGGGTTATTTTTGAATTACACAACATTTTCAATAAAAAAATTCGCTTAATTTTTAAGGCCTCCACCTAATCAGTTAGTTATTAGTTACTTTTTTCATCATTAAAATTAGTCGTTTTCAAATCTTTTATGTATCTTGCGGCAAATATAAGGATAAGAACAATGAAGAAAGAGAAGTTTCATATCGAATACATTTTCGATAAAGTTTCACGACGAAGCTTGTGGAATCACCTAACCACCGCTTTGGGACTTTCCGCTTGGTTCGCCGACGAGGTCATTATAAATGATAATCTCTATACCTTTAAATGGAGTAAAGAGGCCCAAGAGGCAACAGTGATCGACTCCAAGCCGGAGAACTTTATCCGTTACCGCTGGGTGGACGAAGAAGATGAGAGCGCTTATTTCGAATTTATAATCCATACAATCGAATTAACAGGTTCTACGGCACTTGAGATTACGGATTTCTCCGAACCCGGGGAGAAAAAAGATTCCATTAATTTATGGGACTCGCAAGTGGAAGATTTGAAGCGAACGCTTGGTATTTAGAGTAGTTTTACAGAAATCTGTGGGGTGTTATCGTTTTTTACACTACTTTTGCCACTTCAACCAGATTAGGCAATGTTGAGAATAAAACGATTATATACATTTATGCTGCAGACATTCCTGCCGTTGTTTCTTATGACATTCGGTATTTGTCTGTTTATTGTGTTGATGCAATTTCTTTGGCGATACATCGACGATATGGTGGGAAAAGGCCTCGGCATCCCTGTATTAGCGGAGATGTTTATGTATGCGGCCTTGTTTCTTGTCCCGATGGCACTTCCCTTGGCTATTCTATTAGCCTCATTAATGACTTTTGGAAATTTAGGGGAACGTCTGGAATTACTGGCCATGAAGTCTGCCGGGGTATCATTGATACATATCATGCGTCCTTTGATCGTAACGCTACTATTTGTGAGCGTGGGCGCCTTTTTCTTCCAAAACAACGTAATGCCCGTTGTCCAAGTCAAGCTATATACATTATTATATTCCATGCGCCAGAAATCACCGGAATTGGATATTCCGGAAGGTTCATTCTACAAAGATATTCCCGGATTCAATGTATATGTGAAGAAAAAGGACCCGAAGGACGGTTTATTAAAAGACGTGATGATCTATGATTATTCGGAAGGATTCAATAACGCCCGTGTAATCGTAGCCGACTCCGGACGGCTAAAGACATCCGCCGATAAATTATTCCTTGTCCTATCTTTATTTAACGGAGAATCTTTCGAGAACGTAGGTAAAAGCCAAGCCAACACGACGCAAGCGAGAACCGCCGTCCCCTATCGACGAGAATCATTCAGCAGTAAAGATATCTTGATTGAATTCGATGCGAATTTCAACCGTACCGACGAATCTTTCATGCAGAACCAATATATGGGAAAAAACTTGAAGGATTTACAAACCTCTATCGATTCGATGGGCGTACGCTTGGATAGCATCAAGGACGTGAACGCAAAAAGCATTTACGATGCCTCATACGTAAAAACACTAAAGTCCTTACGGGCTAAAAAAGAGAGTGAAGCCGAGGGGCAGCCAGACGAGCAGCAGGAAAAACTGCCGGTAATCACTCCTACCATCAAGTTGGATTTCGACAGTCTTTACCAAGCGCAGGCACCGAGTAGTAAAGCGGCTTTATTAGGCCGAGCCAAATCCTCGATCGAGAATATCAAGACCGACTATTATTTCCGCGCGGCCACGGTTGGCGACGAGGCCTATAAGGTACGCCGCCACTTGACGGAATGGCATAAGAAATTCACGGTATCGTTCGCTTGCATCATGTTCTTCTTTATCGGAGCGCCCTTAGGAGCCATCATCCGTAAAGGTGGGTTGGGCGTACCGGTCGTTATCTCGGTAATCTTGTTTATCTTCTATTATATTATAGATAATATGGGCTTCAAGATGGCACGCGACGGCGTTTGGGACGCATGGGAAGGTATGTGGCTTAGCTCCGTGGTCCTAACACCTATGGGTATATTCCTTACCTATAAAGCGGTAAAAGATTCTGTTATCTTGAATGCCGACACTTACGTGAATGCCTTGAAGAACTTAATAGGTAAGCGTGAAGGGAGAAAAGTGGAGCGGAAAGAGGTTATCATATACACCCCCGATTATGAGGCAACCCTTCCTCAACTGGAGAAATTGGTGGAAGAAAGCACGACTTATCTGGCAAACCATAAACGTTGGATCAATTATCTGACATTTTGGAAACAAGGCGGAAAAGATAACACAGCGGAACTGTTAGCTCAAGACACGGAAAATATCGTGGAGGAATTAAGTAATTCCGACCAGAATTTACTCCTGAATAAATTGATGGACTACCCGGTCATCGGAGGTTACAATAATAAGCTAAGCAAGCATATAAACGGGAAACTTGCCTTGGCTATCGGTATTTTCTTCCCACTGGGATTGCCGATCTACCTATTGGCTACGTACCAACGTAAATTGCTACGGCATGATATCGTCATGGTACAAAAGACCAGTAAGGAGCTGATCAATATGATATATTCATTACATTTGCTAAAAAATAACTCGGATATAAATAATCAATAAATATGAGCGAGATTCAATTAAACACCATCGAAGAAGCTATCGAGGATTTCCGTGAAGGAAAGTTCTTAATCGTTGTAGACGACGAGGACCGGGAGAATGAAGGAGACTTTATCATCGCGGCCGAGAAAGTAACCCCGGAAAAAATCAACTTCATGTTGAAAAACGGACGAGGTGTATTATGCGCCCCGATCACGGAAGAACGTTGCCAAGAGTTGGAGCTGGATATGCAAGTTGCCAATAACACCTCTTTACTAGGTACCCCTTTTACGATAACAGTAGATAAATTAGGAGGGAAATGTACGACCGGCGTTTCCATGTACGACCGTGCGGAAACGATCTTGGCGCTGGCTGATCCAAAGACCAAGCCATCCGATCTGGGACGTCCCGGACATATCAATCCGCTCCGTGCCCGCTCTCGTGGCGTACTTCGCCGTGCGGGTCATACAGAGGCTGCCGTGGATTTGGCCCGGTTAGCCGGTTTATATCCCGCCGGAGCCTTGATCGAGATCATCAACGAGGATGGAACCATGGCACGTCTGCCGCAATTAATTGAGGTAGCCAAGAAATTCGATATCAAGATTATTTGCATCAAGGACCTGATCGCTTATCGCCTCCGGACCGAATCGATCGTAGAGAACGGCGTAGAGGTAGATCTCCCTACCGAGTACGGACATTTCCGTCTCATTCCTTTCCGCCAGAAAAGCAATGGATTAGAGCATATAGCTTTGATAAAGGGTAAATTCGAAAAAGACGAGCCTATCTTAGTACGCGTGCACTCATCTTGCGCTACAGGTGATATCTTCGGTTCCATGCGTTGCGAGTGCGGAGAGCAACTGCACGAGGCTATGCGCCGCATCGACCAAGAAGGCAAAGGGGTTATCGTTTACCTGAACCAAGAAGGACGAGGCATCGGATTGATGGAGAAGATGAAAGCATACAAGCTCCAAGAGGATGGTTTGGATACGGTGGACGCGAACTTGCATTTAGGCCATCAAGCGGACGAGCGAGATTATGGTGTCGGAGCACAGATCTTACGTCATATCGGCGTAACGAAAATGCGCCTGATGAGCAATAATCCGGTAAAACGCGTAGGTCTGGAAGCTTACGGACTTGAGGTAGTAGAGAACGTTCCTATCGAGGTGAAACCAAATCCATACAACGAATTCTACATGAAAACGAAGAAAGAACGTATGGGGCATGTGCTGCATAACATTAAATAGTTATCAGAACGTTGCAAGAATTCCGATTATTGATTACTTTTGTCGCATAATAATAAAACAACCTATACAAAAAGCAATGTCATGACACAAGTCTCAGATCGTTTAGCGAGTTTATCGCCTTCAGCAACATTGGCGATGTCACAAAAGAGCGGTGAGTTGAAAGCTCAAGGTATCGATGTTATCAACTTAAGTGTGGGAGAACCCGATTTCAATACTCCCGACTTCATTAAAGAAGCCGCAAAGAAGGCGATTGACGATAATTTCTCACGTTATTCTCCCGTAGCGGGTTATCCGGCATTACGTAATGCTATCGTTGCCAAATTGAAGAACGAGAATGGACTGGAATATACAGCAGGCCAGATCTCTTGCGCAAACGGTGCCAAACAATCCGTTTGTAACACGGTCATGGTATTGGTAAATCCGGGGGACGAGGTTATCATCCCTGCCCCTTTCTGGGTAAGCTATCCGGAGATGGTGAAGTTAGCGGAAGGAACTCCCGTTATCGTTCCGGCTGGTATCGAGCAAGATTTCAAGATCACTCCAGCTCAGCTGGAAGCCGCTATTACACCTAAGACAAAAGCGTTAATCCTTTGCTCTCCCTCCAACCCGACGGGTTCTGTTTACAGCGCCGAGGAATTGGCAGGTTTAGCGGAAGTATTGAAAAAACATCCGGATATCATCGTTATAGCGGATGAGATCTACGAACATATTAACTATATTGGTAAACACAACAGCATCGCTTCTATCGAAGGAATGAAAGACCGTACGGTTATCGTAAACGGCGTTTCCAAAGCGTATGCGATGACTGGCTGGCGTATCGGTTTCATCGCCGGACCGGAATGGATCGTGAAAGCGGTTAATAAATTACAAGGACAATATACCTCTGGCCCTTGCTCCGTATCTCAAAAAGCGGCGGAAGCGGCTTATACAGGCTCACAAGAACCCGTTGAGGAAATGCGTAAGGCCTTCGAACGTCGTCGTGACTTAATCGTTAATTTAGCGAAAGAAGTTCCGGGCTTCGAGGTGAATAAGCCGGAAGGCGCCTTCTACTTATTCCCCAAATGTAGTTATTATTACGGCAAGACAGATGGAACCCGTGTAATCAACAACGCTGATGACTTAGCTATGTATCTCTTAGAAGTAGCGCACGTAGCTTGCGTAGGTGGTACCTCTTTCGGGGCACCCGAGTGTATCCGCATGAGTTACGCTACCAGCGATGAGAATATCGTGGAGGCGATCAAACGTATTAAGGATGCGTTGGCCGCATTGAAATAAGAAAAAATTAAACAGATATACTTACTTGGCAAAGTAAGATATACTGCATTGGACAAGTAAGTATATCTTCTATGGGCAAGTAAGCTATACTTCATAAAAAAGGCGATACATTGGGTTGTACCGCCTTTTTCTTTATATCAAATACGTTACCGCAATTATTCAGCACGCAAAGTGAAACGTTTGAACGCCAAGATTTGTAACTCAGGATCGATCTCCTTCATTGTCTCTCTTACAGTCTTCTTGCCATCCATAATGTCTTCTTGGTTCAACAAGCAAACCTCTTTCAAGAACTTGCCTAGACGACCCTTAGCGATATTCTCGATCATCTGTTGAGGTAAGTTAGCCGCCTTCTCAGCGGAAACAGTAGCGATGATTTCTTTAGCCTTAGCTACATCCTCTGCCGTGATCCAGCCCTTATCCATGTTACTTTCCATGTGAGCCTCGCTATCTACATGCGAAGGATTAATACCAGCCTTCTTCAATGCAGCCTCTACAGCCTTCTGTACCTGCTCAGCCTTCGTCTTCTCGATAGCAACCTGGATCTCTTTCTCTTTTACAGACTCAGAAACACCAGCCTCATCGATAGCGATCGGGTTCATAGCGGCGATCTGCATAACGATATTGTGAGCGGCTTCCTCAGACTCCTTGTTGAAAGCGGCGATCGTACAAAGTTGGTTCTTACCCATATGGTTGTATACAGTAGTGTAAGCACCTTCAACTACGCAGTAGCCATCCAACTCCATTTTCTCGCCTGTGATACCGCTACGATCCGTAACAGCTTCTTGGATAGTACCCTTGCCCATAGGCAAAGCTTTCACCTCGTCCAAAGTATGGCATTTGTTAGCCACGGCAGCGTCCAAGATAGCCTGAGTCAAAGCTACGAAGTCCTCATTCTTAGCCACGAAGTCCGTTTCGCACTTCAAAGCGATGATAGCGGCGAACTCGCCATCCTTCTTAGCCAACACACAACCCTCGGCAGCCTCACGATCAGAACGTTTAGCGGCGATAGCCTGTCCTTTTTTACGGATAATTTCCATTGCTTTCTCGATGTCACCGTCAGACTCTGTCAAAGCCTTCTTACAGTCCATCATACCAGCTCCACTCATTTTGCGCAGCTTGGTAATATCAGCCATTGTTACAGCCATAATCTTATTTCCTTTATCTTTAAAATGTTTATACTTTCAAAAATTGACAATGGACAGTTGCCAATTGACAAATCCTGTCAAAAGCCAACTGCCCATTGTATTTGTATTCTAATTGTCAATTGTCAACGTCAATTGTCAATCGAATTATTCTTCGTCTTTCGCGAACTTACCGGCAACGTTAGCGTTCAACGCATCGTCGTCTTCTTTCTTCGTACGTTCTTTCTTAACAGCAGCTTTCGCCTTACGCTCTCTTTTCGGAGCTTCCTCAGCAGCCTCTGCGTCAATTTTCTCAGCCTTACGCTCTTGCAAGCCTTCGTTCATAGCCTCACAGATAGCGCCCAAGATAACCTCTACAGACTTTGTAGCGTCATCGTTAGCCGGGATAACGTAGTCGATATTGTTCGGATTAGAGTTCGTATCAACCATACCGAATACAGGGATACCCAAACGGTTAGCCTCGCGAACAGCGATATGCTCTTTCATCACGTCTACAACGAACAACGCTGACGGAAGACGAGTAAGGTCTACGATAGAACCTAAAGTCTTCTCCAACTTAGCGCGTTGGCGAGTGATTTGAAGTTTTTCTCTCTTAGAAAGATTATCAAATGTACCATCTTTTGTCATCTTATCGATAGTAGCCATCTTCTTGATAGCTTTACGGATCGTCGGGAAGTTGGTCAACATACCACCCGGCCAGCGCTCGATAACGTAAGGCATACCTACGGAAGCAGCCTTATCAGCGACAACTTGTTTAGCTTGTTTTTTGGTAGCCACGAAAAGAACTTTCTTGCCTTGTTTAGCCAAGTTCTTCATAACTTCAGCGGCTTCGTCTACTTTAGCAACTGTTTTATAAAGGTCAATGATATGAATACCATTGCGCTCCATGAAGATATAAGGAGCCATAGCGGGATTCCACTTTCTTTTTAAGTGTCCGAAGTGTACACCAGCCTCTAATAATTGATCAAAATTTACTCTTGACATTGTTTTTTTCTTAAATCGTTTACTTTCTTTGTTTAATTTCAACCATCAGGTAGTCTTTCCGCATGTCCACATGTAAAAAGAATCCCGATAATTTAGATACTAAACGCTTCGCTTTACTTGTAAGGGACTCACAAATAACATTAACGTTTACTGAACTGGAATCTCTTACGAGCTTTCGGACGACCCGGTTTCTTACGCTCAACAGCACGAGGATCGCGAGTTACGAATCCTTCCGCTCTCAAGACAGCCTTATCTTCCGGATTAATCTTTATCAACGCACGAGAGATAGCCAAACGGGCAGCCTCAGACTGACCTTTGAAACCACCACCGTCAAGGTTGATCTTAATATCATATTGCTCTGCGACGTTCAACTTTGCTAACGGCTGCTTTACGATAAACTGAAGGATTGAAGAAGGAAAGTATTTTTCCAGCTCACGTTTGTTGATCGTGATCTTTCCCGTACCTTCGCTAACGAATACGCGAGCGACTGCCGCTTTACGTCTTCCTATTGCATTTACTACTTCCATCGTGATTATTTATATGAGTTTATATCGATTAACTTAGGTTGTTGAGCCTCGTGCTTGTGCTCAGTTCCCTCATAAACGTACATGTTGTTCAACAACTTTGCACCCAGACGGTTCTTAGGCAACATACCTTTTACTACTTTACGGAACAGACGGTCGCCACCTTTCTTCAAAAGATCAGCCGGAGTATACTCGATCTGTCCACCGGGATATCCGGTATATCTCAAATAAATACGATCGTTCCACTTGTTACCAGTCAGAACGACTTTGTCTGCATTGATGATGATTACATTATCACCACAGTCAACGTGCGGAGTGAAATTGGGTTTGTACTTACCGCGCAAAAGCTTCGCTACTTTAGCGCAAAGGCGACCTAATGTCTGGCCTTCAGCATCAACAATGACCCACTCTTTGTTTACAGTTGCCTTGTTTGCAGAAATGGTCTTAAAACTTAAAGTATCCACTGCTTAAAAATTAAATTAATTAATAACTCAAAAAACTAGCCTTACCAACATTGTCACAACGGACACATGATGCAACAACGTGCTAAGAACTAAACTCTTAGTACAATTTGATAATAATCGGCTTGCAAAGGTACGGGTTTTATCCGAAATACCAAACAAATCTAATTATTTTTCAAGTTATTATGAAGATACTCATCACTTACGGAAGTAATACCCCAAAGAGAATGTCACGTTATTTTGATAAACGGAAGTCTCGCCGTCACGCTTCAAGGCACGGCGGTCTATCATGCCGCATAGGGAGCTTACGGAAAAGAAAAAGTTACTATATTCTACCGATAGGCCGACATTCATGCCAAAGTCGCAAGGTTTCAAGTCCTTCTCATCGGACACGCCGAAATGGAGATCCGGATTGGTCTCCCGGCTCTTCATCTTGCCAAACAAGGACCAATCAAAGGTAGGACCGGCGAATACGGACAGATGAACGTCCGTGAAGGTAAACGTATAAGCCACATTCACGGGAATCTGCAAAGAGTAATACCAACATTTATTATGAAGCGCCATCCCATGTATATCCTGATTCGAATAATAAGCGCCACCTTGGTTTACGAACGCCACCTCAGGACGAAGCGACCATTTTTTATTCTTACTCAAAGGAATATCCGCCAAACCCGCTATGCTGAAACCGAAGCGGGCTCCCGCCTCATACGTATCCTCCACTTTCTGGATCAACGAAGAATAAGCGCCTCCGGCACGTACGCCGAAAGAAACCTGAGCCATCGCCGGTAAAATCATCATCACGGCAATCAACAACAATCCGATCTTTCTCATAAACTTCCTCATTTGCTTTTCCTTCTAATAGTAAGCAAAGATATACATTTTTCAATAACATCTACATTTATCCTACTGAAACCTATAAGAAAGCGGTATAAAAAGCGC
>OGMD01000685.1_pt1 | contig 14012 bp, 8 predicted proteins | sample 1573041 | NCBI WGS metagenome assembly OGMD01 (sample SAMEA2582007, study PRJEB24529) | metagenome | biome: Human gut stool | place: China | collected 2011 | reverse complement strand
GCTTACTGCCTGGGCTTTCGTCGGCTACTTTATATTGTTGGGCGTTTTGTGTGTAGCGTTATACTATTATCTGCTGCAGAAGAATAAGAAAAAAATACAGGATGCTTACAAAGAAGCCTCTTTACATGAAGAACTTGGGTTGGTGAAATTGCAGCAGCAACAAACTCACGAACTGGATGAGTTACGGGGAGTCGTTTTTGTTCGTCTGATGCAGGAAATGCGGACGCCTTTATCGATGATTATATCTCCGTTGCGTGAACTGCTTCAAGAGAAAGAGTTATCGAAAGGGCTCTCTACAAAGGTACTTGTAGCCTACAGAAATTCAATGGGAATGAAAAATGCTTGTGACCAACTCTCCAATATCTATGGCTTCACACCCTCGAAATCGCATGTCGAAGTGGCTTCCTATCCCATAGTGAGAGTGCTGGATGCTTTCATATTCTCCATGAACGAGTTTTTACGCGTACACCCTATTCAACTTCAGTATGAAAAGAAAATAAATAAGGAGCTGGAAGTCTGGATAAACAAAAAGGATATCGAGCTGGTACTCCGAAATCTGCTTTATAACGCATTTATACATATCCAATATTCGGGAGTAGTTGCATTAATCGTGCAGGAAGTTGAAGAGGAGGGAAACCGTTATTGCAGCATTGTCGTGATAGATAACGGAAAGAATGAGGTAAAAACGGTAGAGGAATTATCTCAGGATATGGAGAAACTTATGCAGGCTGATTATTCCGGAATTGAATTGGGATACAACGTCATGGAACAGATAATGAACGAACATCATGGAACAGTCTCTTTAAAGAATCTTCAGGGTGAAGGCACGAAGGTGCAAATTAAGTGGCCGATTGATAAGTCTGTCTTTGAGCAAGACGAAAAGGTAGTCTTCGTTGAATCGGAACAACAAAATGAGGTTATTTTCCCGGAAGGAGGTACACTGGTTAAATCGATGGAGCTGGAAGAAGAACTGGAACAGGAGCCGGACGAAGAAATAGAGGTTGTATCTGAGGTAAAAACGAGAAGAACAATTCTGGTGGTTGAAGACTACATGGATATTCGTCTTTACCTGAAAGCTCTCTTTGAGAGAGATTATAATGTGTTGCTGGCTACTAATGGAGAAGAAGGTGTAAATATGGCACGGAAAGAGCTTCCCGATCTGGTGCTTTGTGATGTGATGATGCCCGTCAAAGACGGATTCGAGTGTTGCAAAGAGATCAAGGAAGGGTTGGATACCTGTCATATTCCTGTAATCATACTGACAGCCAAGGTTGAGGAAGATGATATTATTAAAGGTCTGGAAATTGGTGCTGATGATTATATCTTGAAACCTTTCACTCCTCAAATTTTGAAGGTTAAGGTGAGGAATCTGATTGAAGGGCGGGTGAATCTGAAGAAGATGTATACCAAACTATTGGTTACTCCCGTTGAAGCAAATCAGGAAATACATGATACTAATGAAAAGGTAGAGATTGAAGATCCTTTTATCAGTACAGTCGTTAAGATCATTGAAGAGAATATCCAAGAGGCTGATTTTAATGTGAAGAAATTAGCATCAGACTTGAATATGAGCCAGCCTACACTGTACAGAAGGGTGAAGCAATGTACCGATTTTACCATTATAGAGTTAATAAGGGGAGTACGCATGAAGAAAGCAGCTACTTTGTTGATGAAAAAACAGTATCCTGTGCAGGAGGTGGCAGAAATGGTTGGTTACAATGATATTCCCACTTTCCGTAAGCATTTTGTCGATACCTATGGAACGACTCCATCTACCTATGCCGATTCGGGACTCGGAATAAAGTAGACATCTATCATGGTTGACAAATCCAACCGAAATATAGTGCAACATATACAAAACAGCCTGGAGTGGTTAGCTTGAGAAATGATGGCTTCCACTTGATCCAAAGAAACCCGCTAATTCAGAATTAGCGGGTAATTGTTTGTTAAAGTTGTGTTCTTCGTTTTTTCCGCGCTAATTTATCGATTATATTTCAGCAACTGAAAACAGTATGTTCCAGTTTCTGCTTTGAAGTTATAGTTGCCTTTGAAAACTACAGGTACCTGAATGATACAGTTGTTTTCATCTGCCACTTTAAAATATATGAAACTTGTAGATTCAAATTCATAGGTGCATCCATCCGCATTTTTAACCGGAGATAATGATAAGCCATTAGCACGCCATTTGAATAAGTCTGAATTGTAATTATAGTCGGTTCCGAAGTAGTAAACCTGTCCATTTTCGATGCTGAATTTCAGTTCTACTTTGATGTCGAATGATTCAAGTAAGGTGCCTCTACTATTGAATGCACGATATTGACTACCCATTATTACTTTTTTGGAAATTTCATTCTTGGAACCAAAATATTTCTCATTAGATATTTCTACGAAACAATTAGTCTTAGTATTACTGTTTTTGTTCAAAGCTTCAAGAATGCTTTGTGCATCTTCCGAAGTTACAGAAGGAATATCTTCTACTCCATCTATAGGTAATGAGGCAGCTTCTGCTCCATACGTAGCTTTTATCAATGCTAAGGATGATTGATTTTCTGATTGAAAATTATCAGATTCAGAACATGATGTAAAACCTAACATCACGATAAACAATAAAAATAAATAAATAGCCTTCATAATATGTCCTCCCAATTTTTGTTTTTAATTCATTGTTTGCTTGTGTTCCTCGGGGGACGCTTTATTTGTTCGGTACAAACATAAAAAGTTTATTTGAATTAAAAAAGCTTTTATAGATAAAAATGAATGATTTACCACTCTTTTGTGAATAAAACACACCTGATACAACCTCTTAAATTGATTATACAAGTTTATTATACCCTCTATATGTGAATGATATACACACCATGAATCACTCTCCCACCATACTTTTGATTAAAACAACCACCACGCAGATTAAAACACCCACCATCCATTTTGGCGGATTAGATTGTTTCAAATGATAAAAAGTGTAAATGCAAGGAACGCCACCTTACAAAGATGAATACGCCAATCAGCTATAAAACAGACTCCCCCTATCTTTGCAGAGTAAACAAAACGAAACCCCCAATTTAAAAAAGACATGAGAAAAAGAAGTTTTATTTTATTTGCTTGTTTGTTCGCCTCCACCTTATTATATAGCCAGGTGATTGGAATTAAAACGAACTTATTGATGGATGCAACCAGAACAATCAATCTCGGAGCAGAAGTTGCGTTAGGTAAAAAGTCAACTCTTGATTTGTATGCAAACTATAATCCTTGGGAATATGGAGAGCATAAGATGATGAAGATGCTAATGATTCAGCCAGAATATCGCTATTGGTTTTGTGACCGTTTTAATGGACATTTTATAGGTATTCATGCGCATGCAGGTGTTTATCAGTTTGCAGGTCTTAAAGTTCCGTTTGGTATTTGGGATGATTTGGAAGATCACCGTTTTAAAGGTCATTTCTATGGAGCTGGTATATCTTATGGATACCAGTGGGTATTAAGCAAACACTGGAATCTGGAAGGCAACATTGGTGTAGGGTATACCAATTTCCAGTATGAGAAATTCAAATGTAAAAACTGCGAGCCTAAAGTGGACGAAGGACATAAGAATTATGTCGGCCCCACAAAAGCGGCGGTTAGTTTAATCTATTTATTCTAAAATAAAAGCAAAACAAATATGAAACGATTTATATACATTATTATATGCCTGCTAGCTGTTTCATTCAGTAAGGCACAGACTATATATAAGAATCAAGTCCGGATAGAAAACAAATCCATCTCTCGTAGTGACGATAATCGCCTGACTATTGCAATGGACATTATTTTGCAGCCCGGTATGGAGCTTACTTCTAATAATGCAGCCACGCTTACTCCTATTTTGCAGGCGGAAGGTCATAATAAGGTTCTTCCGGCAGTGATGGTGTATGGTCGCCGCCGCTACATTATCAATGAAAGAGGTAATAAGCTTCCCAAAGGCGCATACACTATATTACATCGTAAGAATAAAGCTGAACAGAAAGTGAGTTATCTGGCACAATTCCCGTATGAGGCATGGATGCGTAACGCTGAATTAAATCTGGATGCTGACTTATGCGGATGTGGCAACACCCAACAAGAGAATGTGACTGACTTAATCAGCAAACTCAATATTGAACCGGTGAAACTTCAACCCTATATTGCTTATATCACTCCACAGGCAGAAGCGGTAAAACATCGTGCTGCCACCGGAAAAGCTTATCTTGACTATCCAGTCAGCCAGACTGTCATTCGTCCGGAATATCGTAATAACAGCGCAGAACTAGCCAAGATACGTGCTACTATTGACACCATTCGCAATGACCGCAATACAAGTATCACAAGCATTAAGATAGAAGGTTTTGCTTCTCCCGAAGGTAGCTATGCAGCCAATACCCGTCTTGCCGAAGGACGTACCAACGCGCTCATGAATTATGTACGCAACTACTATCAGTTTGATTCAAAATTGTTGCAGACTGCTTCTATTCCTGAAGACTGGAACGGTTTCCGCCATTTTGTAGAATCATCCAATATGGAAAAGAAAGCTGAGATTCTTCAAATAGCAGATAACAGCAATTTGGATTATGATGCAAAAGAGAAAATGATTGCTAAAGTAATCGGTCCGGATGCTTACCGTTATTTGTTGGATGAATGTTATCCGGCTCTCCGTCACTCCGATTATACCGTAAACTATACAGTGCGCGGATTTAATTTGGAAGAAGCTAAAGAGATAATCAATAAACATCCTCAGCAGTTGAGTTTGCAGGAGATATTCAATGTGGCACAGACTTACGCTAAAGGAAGTGACGAATTCAACCATGCTTTCCAGGTAGCCGTACTGATGTTCCCCGAAGATCCTATTGCTAATTTCAACGCAGCAGCTATGGAAATTCAAAAAGGAGGTGACTTGACTTTGGCTAAAAAATACCTTAACAAAGCAGACCAAAGTAATCCGCTTACTATTAACAACTGGGGAGTTATTGCATTGCTTGAAGGAAACTACGATCAGGCAAAAGAATATTTTGAGAAAGCCAAAGTGACGAGTAACACTGAGGAAATTATCCATAATATGCAAGAGTTGGTAAAACAACAAAGCTATCCACGCAAATAACAAACTATCATTTAACTAATCAATAAATCTGATGTCCCCTTCCCTTGCAGGAAATCCATAAGGGAAGGGAACTTTCAGAAAAATTAAGTTCGAGTGCTTTCTACACTGCGTAACGCCATTCAATCAGTTCCCCATAACAGGGTGAATGATGCAAAAAATAGAAAACATGAAAGATTATAAATTGAAAATTAAATCCCTTCTGCTAGTTTCGCTGCTATTTCTTGGTATGAACAGTTGTTCCGAAGAAGTAGCATTTGAAGATGTAGCAGATGGCCAGGAAGTCAGCTTGATGCTTACTACCCGTGCTGGTGGATCAGAAACAACAAACGACGGAACAAGCGATGAAAATAGCATCCAAACACTGCGTGCTATCGTATTTGAAGTAAGTGGATCAACGTTTATTAAGCAAGTAGCAAACCAAACCTACTCTAATAATCCAAAAATAATAGAAATCAGCTATAAGAAATGCGACAATGTACGTGTATTGCTGATTGCAAATGAAAAGCCAGAATGGAATCTGAATAATGCAGCGATGACTGCTGATGCCATCAAAGCTATTCAGGTGTCATACGGTGGGTGGAAAGAAACTGTTGATATCAAAACTCCTATTATAATGTTTGGAGAGTCGGAAACATTGACGGGCAGAACAAATACAAGTACAGCTGTTCAGTTGGTGCGCAATTTGGCGCGTGTAGACCTTAACATCAGTTGTAACTTTCAGGAAGTTAATAAATTGGAGAACGGAACACTTACTTTGAGAACAGCCCGTATAGAAAGAATGGCTCCGACAACCGGGTTAACAAAGATGATTGATGTAGATATTGATGATAATTTTCTTACAGGAACTGAATTGGTGTTTACTGAAGGTAGTAATTTCCAGACCACCGACGATGGATTTACCACATTAGGTAATGGAAACGACAATAGTGTTACTTTCTATGTACCCGAATACAATATTAAAAATGCAAAGGCATACAGCTATATCTATATCACAGGAGCATTCATCCCAAACGGCAGTAAAGAAGAAATTAAAGTAGCATATACGATTCCAATTGGTGGAGGGATTACTACCGATAAGGTTGTTGCTGGAAACTTTGACTTGGAAGATGTACTTATCGAGCGTAACAATCTGTATAAACTGAAAGCTGCCATTAAAAGCATCCAGCAGATAAATGAAATCAATGTAGATGTACTGCCCTGGACGGACAAGAATATTAATGGTGGCATTGAAACTCCCAAACCTGCCAAATTGAATGTTTCTAACTTGTATCCGACAGTTACAATCAACGGACAAGAAAAAACATTGGTACAATTCTGGAGCGATCAGCCACAAGAAAGTATAAAAGTGTTACCGCAAGGAACCGTCAAGGGCACAAGCGAAACATTCAACGTCAATGATATTTTCGTAAGCCTTGCCGACACTGATGCTTCACGGGCAACAAACCTCACATTTGAGCCCGGCACCCAATGGGGAAGACTTACATTAACTTTTAGTCCAAACAATGTGATGGCAGGAAAGACTTATATTATTACCTTAGCGGCCGGCACGCTACAACGTACGATAGAAGTGACGGCTGTCAGAGAAACAGAGAATCAGAACGAACAATAACAAACAATTAATATAAAGAAGAGATTATGAAATATTTTTCAAAAATTGCAGATAACTTGCAGAAGCATATATACTTCTGCCTTGTGGCATCTTGTTCCATATTGCTGTTAGCAGCATGCGCGGACGAACCTTACGAAACATCGGCACAGACTAACGAAAAACAAGTTGAAGTAAAAATCTTCCTTACAGTCCCTGCTCCTACTATTGCGCAGACTCGTGAAACATCTACCATAGTAGACGATTCCTATTATAACCAGGACGGTGTGTATGTGATGATATTCAACGGAAATACAGATGATAGTAAACTCCTGCAAATAGCCAAAGCATCCGGAAGTTCGAAGATATTCTATGCTAAACTCAATGGAGTGGACGGGGCTTGTTATGCATACGTTATAGCCAATTCCGAGAAAATAATTCAAGGCAATCAAGAAAGCTGGAACGCTGGTGAAACAACTCTGGGAGAGATTAAAAGTAAATTGGAATATACTCTAAATACAACTACTGCCGCAAGTACTACAGCATTGACGGAAATGGTTACTCCCCAGCCTATGTATACGGAAGTATATCTGAAAGACGGGATCAGTGCGACTACTAAAATTGGAACAGCAAGCGAATCGGTTAAGCTAGAACGCTCTACTGCCAAAATATCTATTTATAACGAAACTGCCACAAGTGAAGGATCTATAACAACGGAAATCCTCTATGGTGCAAATCTCGCTAATGCTCCGGTAAAAGGACATCTATTTCCCAATCATACAGACTTAGCAAATATTACTCGTGCCAATAGTGGGGTTAAGGGAGTTTTCAATGACCCTATAGCTACCCCGGCAACAGGTGGTAATAGTTGCTACCTTTACACATTTGAGTCTGTCATAAAAGAAGGACAGTCCACCTCCATTATAGTAAAAGCATCGTGGATGGGACAGGGTGCTTACTATTACCACATCAGATTGAGTAATGAGGCGGATGATTATTCTCTCATGCGTAACTTTAATTATATAGTACATATTAAGTCTATCTTAAAGCAAGGATATGATACAGCTGAAGAAGCTTTGAGAAATCCTGCCGGAAATATTGAATATACCCTTAGTGTGACAGATGCATATTCACGTGACATTGTGAGCAACGGCGAATACTATCTTGGTGTAGAAAACAGTGAATTTTATGCATTCACAGATCCGAGTGGTTCTAAAGAAGCATTGAAAGATCAGTTGGTTAGCATTATCATGCACAATGCAAAGTCTGTGAGTGGTAAATTCACGATTGTAGAAGGTAGCGGACTATATATTTCAGGAAGTGATAATTTCATCAACAATGGAGGTGGAGAGCAAAAAGTAGAGTTGAAAATTTATACGGATGAAGGCTTTACTGATGGAGCAATAAAAGTTGAATTAGGTGATTTGAGCAGAACGATCAAGATACACAAAAGAACAATGCCGAACAAGTTTGGAACGATCTTGACAGATTTCAAAGATAAAGGTTATGTTTCAGCTCTGATAACCAATAAAGAAGATGGAGAATGGTTAAGACTGACTACTCTTCGTCCCAATGGTAATGATCCGAAACCGGACGATTTGGATGATAAAGACTTATCCGCATCTGTTGAAAATGCAACTGGTAATATATACCTGCGTGTAAAAGCTAACATAGGCGATGATAAATCACCGGATTATCGTGAAGGAACAGTGGATTTCTTCCGTGGAGATGAAGGTGGAAATGCACGTGTTCTTATCAAACAGCCGGTGCACGATATATATACGGATATTATAGGGCAAGCTAAAATAGCCCCTTACACCTATGTCGGTACATTCCACCGCCACGATCAGGTAGGAGAGCGAATCATTCGTGTCGATGCCAAAATAAGTGGAGGGACTGTAGCTAAGTGGAGGGCTTTTATTGTCTATGGAGATTTTGTTCGTTTGTCTACTGAAAGAAGTACTGACGGTGGGATAGGGCTTGAAAACTTTTATGGCAATGGAGATACTACCACCAAGTTTGGATATGACGTAGAAGCATATCCTGTAAATAATGGAAAAACAGATACAGGCGAAATGTCACAATCATATATCTATTTCCGTGTCGGTTTGACTTCACAGATCGCTGCAGGTGCTGTAAGATATGGCTTGATAGGGATTCAGGTTAATGGAGATGTGGGTACTGAGAATATCACTCGTTATATTTTTGTACGTCAAGGAGAAGATGCTGATTATCTGATGAGACCGCAAGATATGGTTACCATGAATCCGGATGAAGCTAAAAATATTCCCTTATCAGAACCATATAGTCGTGATAAAGCGGTAAAAATCTCTCCTTTTAACTTGACTGATCCTAGTAAAAGTCCGGGGCTACGGTCTGACTTGTCAAACACAAAGGGTAGATTTGCCGATTATCCTTCACAAGCCGGATACTTATACCAAACTCTAAGTAATCAAGGGTGGGTAGCAGAAAAGGGAGTTATAACAGGTCAACCTGAGGGATGGAATGAAAATGCTCTTCCGGTTATTAATAATCCGTGGAATGCTGCTTCCTTTGAAAAATGTCCGGATGGATACGAACGTGTTAGAGGAGGTGCAGACTACTATAGTAGTTCTAAACCTACAGAGAGTTATTCTAGTGCTGTTGTTAAAGATTCTCCAATCAGACAATCGCTATGGTTATATCCCAAAAATGGAGGTATCAGTGAGACACAAAATTTCATTATCGGGTATATAGCTGATGGATTTTATGATAGACAAGAAATGCATTCAAAGCATGATTCTTACCAATCTATAAATGGACTTGATAATCAACCAATAGCTGTTAATCATAAAGAAAAAATTGCCTATATTGGTGTACTTGCTTTCAATCCGCATAATGCAGCTTCATTGTTTTTGCCAATGGCAGGATATTATATTGGGGACTTTGGTGCTTCCTTTTTTCCTCAAATACATGAAGTTGGATCAACCGGCTCATTTTATACTAAAACACCAATATATAAAGATGGTACTAATAATTATTATACAGTGGATTGGGGATTTATGACAGGCAGTACTGATAGCGGCAATGGTAATCAATTTATGTTTAGAGCAGATAATTACACAAATCATAATCAACCACAGGCTAATAATATTCGTTGCGTACGTACACAATAAGTATTTAATAGTATAATAGCATTAACTTCTACATTTAATACGCCTGTACTTTTAAAGGAAAGTACAGGCGTATTTCGTTTGAGAATATTCCTACTCATGCTTCTTTTTGTTTCCCTTTGAACAGCAAAGTCCATATTTCGTAGACTATTCATTAGATTAACTATAATAGCACATCAGAATCAACTAATACTTAATTGGTCTATTATCTTCGCTCCATAGAGTTTTATGGGATATTCCATCTTTCACCTCTTTCTACTTTTCTGCTGAAACATATCTCCTATTGGAGATAGTAGGCTAAAATGAGAACTTTTTGGGGATAAATGCAGAAAAGGGTTCGGGAAAACCAATAAGCGAATCATAAGAACCATTTAAAACGGAGAAAATGAGAAAGGAAGAATATATTAATTTCATTTTTCCAGCAAAAAAAAGAAAAAAAGAGTGTGATTAAAATGCCATTTCATTCATAAAGCAGGGCGTTTCATTCATTAAATAACTGAAATACCCACTATAAAACACCTTTTTTGCACTTTGCAGAATTCACCATTTATTATTGAAAAAAACACCAATCTGACGTTTCGCAAAAGCCCCATATCTTTGCAATGTCAAAAGGAAACAAAGACACTCGCAAAAATGAAAAGTAAAACGTTACGATTCTTGAGAGTCTTGCTTCTAATAGCAAACAAACAAAATTTATTATTAATATTAAAATTAGGAAATAACGCTAAAACAATGAAACAAACATCACCCCCCTAAATGAAGATTAGTCTTTCTATATATAAAGACACTTCTCAAAAAAAAATGCCCTACCTATTATTCAGAACATATCTCTAATAATGTATGAGCAAACAAAACTGTAAAAACAGGGAAATTCAAATTATAACAATCAAATCATTTAAATTATGAAACTTAAAAATTTATTTTTTGCATCAGTAGCAGTAGCAGGTTTATTTTCTGCTTGCTCAAATGGAATGGACGAAATCGTAGACAACAATGGTGGTAACCAACCTGCAATCGAGGGTTCTGCTTATGCTTCTTTTTCACTGCAGTTTCCTGCAGCAACAAGAGCACTTGATACTGAAGAAGTTGGAACAACTGAAGAGAATGCAGTTAAAGAAGTAACTCTTTTATTCTTTGAAGAAACTGCTGGTACAAGAACTTTGAAAGATATTAAGACATTGAATAGTGGCGCTTTCACTAAAAGCACTAATACATATACAACTAACGAAGCTTTTTTAGTAACTAAGGGTACAAGATACATCTATGCTTTCGTTAATGCACAAGCTAAGATCAAAGCTTTAAATCCTAGTAGTGACAATGGTGCCGCATGGGCTACTGTTTCTGGTGTAGGAACAGAATCTGTTGCAGATTTAAGCGATGCAACTGGATTCGCCATGAGTAATGCAGAAACTGCTCCAGCAACCTCTTTAACATACACGACTGCTAAAGAAGCTCAAGCTTCACCTATTACAATCCCAGTGGAACGTTCTGTTGCAAAAGTTATGTATGTAGGAGATAAACTAGCATTTGATATCAACCGTAGCGGTGATGGTGTAAAGGTTGGAACTGTTAATTTGACAGACTTTACCTTAGTAAATGGTAATACTAAATATTACTACTTAAAAAGAGTAGGAGATGCTACAGGTGCTAATATTATGATTGGTGGTGCAGAAACTGCTGGGAACTATGTAATTGACCCTAACTTTACTACAGAATCAGGGCAAACAGAAGCGGATTTGACTTACAAATTAACACAAACACTTGCCAAAGATGCAACTTTCTACTGCCAAGAAAATACAATGTCAGCAGCTGGACAATATAACGGCGCTACAACAGGTGTTATGTTTAAAGCAAAAGTAAAAGTAGATGGTCAAGCACAAGATGGTACATTCTATCGTTATAATGGTGCAATCTATGCAACGGCAGAAGCTGTAAAAAAAGCCGCAAATATTTCTAGCAATCCTTCAACTGTAGAGGAGTGGGCTAACAATAAGGTTGATTACTACGCAGAAGGTGTTTGCTACTATCCTTACTGGATCAAACATCAAGATAATAACGATCCTGCAAGCATGGGTATTATGGAATTTGGTGTAGTACGTAACAACGTTTACAAACTCAGCGTTAGCAAGATCAATGAAATTGGTGCTCCAAGCGATAAAATCGATCCAGAAAATCCGGATGAAAGCGAAAAAGTCTATTTATCTGTATCAGTAGAGATTAAACCTTGGACAATTCGCCCTAACGAAAATATCGAACTCTAACAAATTTTCTTCATAAATTTTAAAAACAAAGAGGGGAATTCCCCCCAGGCTTCTCCTCTTTGTTTCTCTCAAAAGTAAAATGCATCACACTAAAAATTGAATTTAAAGATTCAATAACAAACGGAACAACCACTTCCCTTTTTAATAAATATAAGTATGAAACGAATAATAAACACCCTACAGAAGAATGCAAGTAAACTTTTCATCCTCACAATGCTTGCTTGCACTGTAACTTCTTGCGACTCTATTCTTAACTTTGACGAGGGTGATTGTAGCGTAGAATACCGCGTACGTTTCAAATACGATTACAATATGAAGAAAGCAAATGCTTTCGCCAGCGAAGTTAAAACAGTTACAGTTTATGCCTTTGATGATGAAGGAAAGTTTGTTTATCAGCGCACCGAAGAAGGTGAGATTCTGAAAGCTGAAGACTACTCAATGAAAATGGATGTTGATCCGGGCAACTATCACCTTGTTGCATGGGCAGGACTGACAGATGACAAATCATTCGCTATTCCTTTATTGACACCAGGCTCATCGGACATTGACGAACTAACCGTCAAAGCAAGAAGAATAGAAGCTGCTGTCCGCTCTAACGGTCAAAATGAAAATATTATCAAAAGCAGCCTTTCACCTTTATTTCATGGAGAAATCACAAAGACATTGACCCGTGCAGGTACCACTAACATCATTACAATCCCATTGGTAAAGAACACAAATAGTGTTCGTATCATCCTGCAACAAATGGATGGAGTAACTATGGGAAAAGATGACTTCGATTTCAGCATCTATGATGATAATGGATGGATGAACTATGACAACAGTTTGCTGAAAGATGAGATGTTGACTTACAAACCTTTCAACGTTCAGGCAGGCACAACAGGAACCCGTGCAGATGGGTCTCAAAATACAGATATCAGTGTAGTAGCTGTAGATTTAAGCGTAGCACGCTTGATGGCAGACAAAAATCCTACGCTGCGTATCACTAAAAAAGAAACTAGCGAAGTAGTATTGCAAATACCACTAGTTCAATATATGTTGCTGGCCAGACCATTTGAAGCCAGCGAAATGGAACCGCAGGAATATCTCGACCGTCAAGACCAATATGCCATGACATTTTTCCTCGATTCTAACTTAAGATGGATAACAACGCAGATTATCATTAACGGATGGACAATCCGGGAGAACAATGGAGAATTGTAATCTGCAAATTCAGTTTTCAATAGGTAACTCTTTAGTGAGTAAATAAAAACAAGATATAGACTGGTTTACAGCAAGCGCGCTGTACGTTTCTCCCAAACTTAACGGAGAAGAGTTTGTAACTTGTCCCCCTTATATAGTGATAGCAGTGCTAACACCTTTTTAGAATATTGTTTGTTTTGTTTGTGTTCCTCACCCCACTTTTATGCCATTTGAGAAAACAGCGAAAAGTGGGTGGGGATTTTTTTTTCAATCGTTAGTGAAAGATAACCTGTCGCAGTATTGTATTTAGCTTCTTCTCTTCTATTAAACAACAATCAAACCTGCATATCAGTTTTCGTTTGACTTAAGTCAAGCGATCGTTCAACTTAAGTCAAACTATCGCTTGACTTAAGTCAAACGAAAACTCATTAGGGAACGAAGAAAATAATGCATTCGAGAAGAAGAATTAAAATTAATATAGCGTTAGATTAATCCTTGCAACTACGAAATCAGTTCATAACAGTATACAAACAAAGTTATAGCAAGATGCCCCGCTATACGTAAGGTTAAAGAAATCCACCGAAAGACTGAAATATTTCTCGCAAAAGCGATGTTTATATGCTAAATTGTTATAATTTTGCAGCCAAATCTTTCCGATTCGACAGGATGAAGGAAAGAAATTCAATATTCACAATTTAACAAAAGAAAAAGATGAAAGTAGCTAT
>OGMD01000665.1_pt1 | contig 14397 bp, 13 predicted proteins | sample 1573041 | NCBI WGS metagenome assembly OGMD01 (sample SAMEA2582007, study PRJEB24529) | metagenome | biome: Human gut stool | place: China | collected 2011 | reverse complement strand
GGCGCGGGCGGGCCGCCCCGCCGGGCAGGGCCGGCCAGCGGTCCAGCTTTTCCCGGAAGATGCTGGGGTCGGCCTGCCGGAAGCGGTAGATGCTCTGCTTCAGGTCGCCTACCAGAAAGAGGTCATCCCCCGCCGGGGAGGCAAGGCAGCGGTACAGGGCATCCTGCAAAGCATTGGTGTCCTGATATTCGTCCACCATCACGGCAGCATAGTTCTGCCGGATGCTCCCGCACAGCGGGGTGGGGGTGCCGTCCGGGCTGCGCAGCAGCCGCAGGGCAAAGTGTTCAAAGTCGCTGAATTCCAGCAGCTTGCGCTCCCGCTTTTTGGCCGAGAACCGGGCGTCGAAATCCCGCACCGCCGCAAACAGGGCCTGCAGCCGGGGCAGGGCCGCCTGCCGGTCGGCTTCCGCTTCTTCCTCGCTGCAGGAGACAAGCTCGGTGATCTGAGCAAACAGGTCGGCGGCCTCGTCGGCACGGGTCTTGATGGCCGTCTTGTGGTCGCCCTTCAGCCGTTTTTTCATGCCCTTCAGGCCGGGCTGCTCTTCCATGCCCAGCACAAAAGGGGTGAGCCGGTCGTACAGGGGCGTCCACTCCCCTGCCTGTGCCAGCCGCTCCACCTCGCCCAGCAGGGCGGCAGAGCGTTCCAGACGGCCCTGCGCGTCGGCGTATTTTTCGGCCACCGCCGCTTCCGCTTTCCGGATGGCCGCCGGGGTCTTTTTTTCTCCGGCCTCCGCCATTTCCTGGGCATAGTCCTCCCGGCAGTCCTGCTGGGCGGCGCACAGCAGCTCGCGGGCCGCCTTTGCCTCACGGGCTGCCTGCGCCAGCAGCAAGTCATGCCAGCAGGTGGCGTCAAAGCCGTTTTCCTGCTGCCATGGAGCCAGAAATTCGTCCAGCTTGCGGTCGTAGTCCGGCAGTGCCCGCAGGAAATCATACACCTGCAGGATGGTGTCCCCCGCCGGTTTGTCGGTGCGGCCCTTGCCGTAGAGGTCGGCAAAGGCACAGAAGTCCGCATCCTGATAGGCCGCTTCCAGCGTCTCGGAGAGGGCCGCGTTCCGCAGCATCTCCACGCTGCCGGGGTCAGCAGGGGTGAAGTCCGGCGGGATGTCCAGCGCCTGAAAGTGCTTGTGGAGAAGGTCGAGGCAGAAGGCGTCGATGGTGCAGATGGGGGCTCTCTGCAACAGCATCCGCTGGCGGCGGAGGGCCGTGTTGCCCGGCTCTGCCTGACTGCGGCGGAGTAGCGCCTGCCCGATGCGGGCGCGGAGCTCTGCGGCGGCGGCGTTGGTGAAGGTGACGATGAGGAGCCGGTCGGCGTCCACGGGATGTTCCGGGTCGGTGATGAGCCGGACGGCCCGCTCCGTCAGCACGGCGGTCTTGCCGCTGCCGGCGGCGGCGCTCACCAGCAGCGCACCGCCCCGGTCGTCGATGGCGGCACGCTGGGCCGGGGTCCATTTTGTCTCGCTCACTGGTCTTCCTCCTTTTTCTCTTCCGGTTCAAAAGGCTTTGCAGGGGCGTCCAGCGCCCGCTCTCCGATGCCGTCCTCATGGCAGCAGATGAAGCCGTAGTCACACCACCGGCAGGGGCTGCGGCCCGTGACCAGCGGCTCGGCGGCGATGCAGCCGCCATAGAGCTGTTCGCCCATCTGGGTCACAAGGTCGTCCAGATGGAGCTGGATGCGGGAGAGCTTGGCCTTGTCGGCACGTTTCTCTTTCTGGTAGGGGCTGGGTACACCGTTGCGGAAGCTGAAGGGCAGATACCGCCCCGTCTCCTCGGCGTCCATGGCGTCAAAGACTTTCTGCTCGTCCCGGACGAGGCCGTCCAGCTTGTATTCCATGCTCCGGGCAGCCTTGCCCCGGGTGGTCGTCTCGGGGGCCGGGTCGGCCAGCAGGTACAGCACACCCGCAGGCTCTGCCCCGGTAAAGCGTCCGTCGGCGTCCCGGGTCAGGCTGAACAGGTAGAGCAGCATCTGACAGTCGAGGCCGCAGTAGACTTCCCGCAGGTCGAGCTTTTTCGTGCCGGTCTTATAGTCCACCACCCGCACCCAGCGGGTGCCGTCGTCCTCGATCCACTCGTCGGCGCGGTCCACGGTGCCGATGAGCTGCACCGTCCGGCCATCCGAGAGGCGGTAGGTCTGGCCCCGCACGGCGTCCTCGCCGGGGCCGATCTTCAGCTCACAGGCCACCGGTTTGAAGCTGGACTGGCGCTGCTCGTCCCGCAGGTAGCAAAGCAGGCCCGTCATGCTCTTTTTGAGGCGGGAGAGCAGATAGGCGAAGCGGGCCGTGTCCTCGGGGAGGTAGCGCTTTGCGTACTCATCTACGAGAAGCCCGGCCAGCGCCGCCATGGCCTCGTCGTCGAGGTCGAGGAAGGGTCTCAGTCCTGCACAGGGGTTGTCAGGGCCGGGGTGGGGGTCGAGGGCCATCTGGAGCACCCAGTGCATGAGGGTGCCGCTCTGGTCGGCGGAAAGCTCCGCCCGCTTCCGGGGTCGCAGGCCCAGCACGTACTGCAGGAAATAGCAGTACCGGCAGGTGTAGTATTTTTCGAGCTGACTGGGCGAGATGCGGAGCCGCCGGCCCAGCAGCGTTTCCAGCGCCTCGAGGTCGCTGACCTGACGGGGGCTGCGGCCCGCCATCCGGCGCAGGAGGGCGAGGCCCTCGGGTTCTGCCCCGCCGGGGGCATGAAGGGCCTCGGTGAGGCTGGCGCGTTCGATCTCCGTCAGGGGCCAGCCGCCACCCAGCACGTCGAGGCCGTCGGCGGCAGTGGCGGCAAGGTCGGTCAGGTCGAGTTCCGGCGCACCCGGTCTCAGCACGTCCACGATGGGCTCGAGGGCGGCGCAGAGGGTCTGGCCCTGCCCCTTCGGCCAGCTGAGCCAGAGGCCTCTGGCCGGGGCGGTGAGGGCCTTATAAAAGCAGACCTGTTCCCGCACCACCCGGTTCTCAAAGCAGTCCGGAAGCTCGATCTCCTGCGCCATCAGGGCGTCGCGGTCGGCGTGGGTCAGCAGGCCCGTCTCGCCGGGCGCGGCGGGGAATTCGCCCTCGGAGAGGCCCAGCACAAAGACATAGTCCGGTGCGTCAAGGCGCATCTTGCCTGCGCTGGCCAGCACCACGGCGTCCAGCGTCTGGGGGATGTGGCCGAGGTCCGACGAGCGCAGCAGCAGCCCGAACAGCTCTTCATACTCGGGGATGGTGACGCTCTGGCCACCCAGCAGGCCTGCCATCTCGTCCAGCAGTCCCATGACCACGTTCCACTCCCGGGCGGCTTCCTCGGCGGCGGGGATGCCCCGCTCGGCCCGGATGGCCTCCACCTGCGCGGCCTGAGCGTCCTCCGCGCCCAGCTCCTTCAGGCAGAAGTAAAGGGCGCGGCTCATCTGCTCGGCGTTGGCAGAGCGGAGCTTCGCGCGCAGGCCGTCGGCGGCGGTGATGAGAAGGGCGCGGGCCTTTTCGGCCCGGGCAAGGTTTTCTCTGTCCTCGTCGGTAGGCTCCACATCGCCGAAGCCCCGGGGGTTCTTCTCGAAGGGCGCACGCCACGCCGCCGCATTCGGCGACCAGGTGTAGGCGTAGTTCTCGAGGGCGCAGACCTCTTCCTCGGTGAGGGCGCAGAGGCCGGTCTTGGCCAGGGTGGTGAGCTGTTCCGTCAGCTCCGCACCCCGGGCAATGGCCAGCAGACACCGCACCGCCGTGGCCGGGGCGCTGAACTCGGGCGTCGTCGGCTCGTCGCAGTAGAGGGGGATGTCCGCCATCCGGAACTCGTACTTCACGGCGGCGCGGTATTTCGAGATGTCGCGGCAGACCACCGCCACCTTCCCGCAGCGGACGCCCTGCCGCATGAGGCGGCGGATGGCGGCAGCGGCGGCGCGGGCTTCTTCCTCCCGGCTGGGAGCGGCGAATAATTTTATTTCCGGGCAGGCCGTGGGCGGGTCACACCGGCCCGTGGCCAGCAGCTGAGCCGCTGCGGCGAGGCCGGGGGCATCGGCGTGGCGCATATCCCGGCGCAGCAGTTCCGGCACGGCCACTTCAGTGCCGTTCCGGCGGGCCAGCTGGCGCAGCTGGGCCGCCACCTGCTTCGCGCCGGAGAAAAGGCTCACGTCCCCCGGCACGAGCGGGGTGCCGTCGTCGCAGAGGGCCACCGTCACGGTGGGCAGCGAGGCCAGCAGAGCGCCCATCAGCCGCTTTTTCGGGGCGTTGAAGGTGTCGAACTCGTCGATAAAGACGGCCCTGTCCCGCAGGAACTCCGGCAGTTCGCCCCGGGCCAGTGCGGCCTCGAGGCGGGATGCGGCCAGCTCCAGCCGGTCGGAGGGGTCCATGCCTGTCCCGGCCAGCAGGGTCTCGTAGCCCTGAAAGATGAGGGCCAGTTCGCTGAGCTTGGCGCTGTCGGTGCCGCAGTCCTGCGCCAGCTCATAGAGCTGCCGGCCCGAGAGGCCCGCGCTCTTGAGCTCGTCGATGGTCTCGGCGGCCATCTGGCAGAAGGCGGCCGAGCGGCGGTGGCGGTAGTAGTAGTGGACGTTGTCCTGCAGTTCCTCGAGGGCGCGGCGCACCAGCACGGCACGGCCCGCGTCGCTGAGGGTCTGGACGGCAGAGCCGCCCTCCGCCGACAGGATATGCTCGGCGAGGCTGGTGAAGGAAAAACTCTCCACCAGTCCGCTCAGCGCGTCGCCCATCTCCCGGTGGATGCGGCCCTCGGTGGACGAGGTGAACTGCTCCGGCACCAGCAGGATGCTCTTCTCCCCCGCCTCGGCCCGCGCCCGGATGCGCTGGTACAGCAGGGTGGTCTTTCCGCTGCCGGAGCCGCCTAAAAGTAGTTTTAACATGGTGAATCTCTCCGTTGGGTCAGTTTTCTATCGTGGGCGGCTTGCCCTCATTTTTCTATCATTGTACCACAAAATTGCAGCGACATCTATTCTGTGGTACAATAAAGAAAAATCATCTCAGAAAGAGGACACCTGCATGAAAATTTTAGCAGTAGATTACGGCGACAGCCGCACCGGCCTCGCCACCTGCGACCGCACCGAGTTCCTGACTTCCCCCATCACCCCTCAGATCACCGTCAAGGCCCGGGACAAAGTCGCCGCCAGGGTCTGCGAAGTAGCAAAGGAGATCGAAGCCGAGCTCATCGTCATCGGCCTGCCGCTGAACATGGACGGCACCGAGGGCGAGCGCGCCCGCAAGAGCCGCAAGCTGGCCAAAACCGTTGAGATCTGGAGCGGCCTGCCCGTCCGGATGTGGGACGAGCGCCAGACCACCTGCGCTGCTGCTGACCTCCTCGACGAGAGCGGCACCTTCGGCGCAAAACGGAAAAGCATCCTCGACTCGGTGAGCGCGACGGTCATTCTGGACGACTACCTCGCATGGCGGAAGGAGCACCCGGGGGAGGTCTGAACGCCCCCGCCGCCCCTGTGGCAAAGTTTCTTTGCAAAGTCCGGACAGTTTGTTGCAAAGTCCGCAGAAAATCGTCGTTTTCCGGTTTGTTTTCACAATTTTCCTGAGCCGAATTTGTATAGTTTTCCGGCTTGACAGCACCGGCTCTTCTCCGATAAAATGAGGGTAGAAGAACCCCCTGACCAGATGGCCGGAGATGATGCTTCTTCATGAGAAAAAACAACTGGACTCACCAAAACAAAAACGATTGGAGGCGACCCACATGACAAAACTGAGAAAGCTGACTGCCCTGCTTCTGGCCGGTGCACTGACCCTTCTGCTCCTGACCGCCTGCAGCGGTGGCGGCTCTTCCGGCCCGGAGGCCCAAGCCGAAGCCAAGGTGATGAGTGCCATCCGAAGCAACTCCTCCACCAAAAATCTAGAATATGACGTTGGGATGTGAAATATCGCCAAAGACGAGCTTGCCAAAACCAATCTAGACACCGAACTGAAAGGCAGCATTGGAGGATACGGGGTCTACCACAAAGTAAAGATTGATCGGGAAAAATCCACCCTGACCCTCATCGCCCAATACGATTATCAGAACACCAATCTGGACGATCTCATCGGTTGCATCACCAAGAACAACGAGGCTTCTAACCTGAACTTCAATCTTTCCAGTAAATGGACTAAGGTAGGCGTAGCAGCTAAGACCCATAACGGGAAGACCTACATCGCCATCACTCTGCAGGTAAAGAGGACCTGACCTGTCCCTTTTCCCCTATAAACGCAGATCACCCGCCAGTTGGCGGGTGATTTTTTTGCAGCCGTCCCACCGCCCGGAGGGCGGAAAACAGCCTCTTATTCGTATTTCGTGATGCTCACGCTGTTGATGGTGACAGCCTCCGTCGGGCGCTGATTTTCGTCCACGCCGGTCTGGGCGATGGTGTCTACTACTTCCATCCCTTCGTACACCTGCCCGAAGACGGTGTCGGTGTAGTCGAGGTAGGGTGCGCCGCCCGCCGTCTGGTAGGCGCTCACCACGTCGGCCCGCCAGCCGGCGGCGTTCATCTGGTCGATGAGCTCCTGCGTCACCGAGCTGCTGCCCGGCAGGGTCTCCATGACATAGAAGACGCTGGCGCAGTCGCCGGAGGCGTCCGCTGCGGCACAGAGTGCGCCGGAATAGTGGTGGAGCTTATCGGTGGTCTCGGCGGAGAAACGGTTCCCGTTCCAGATGGTGGTGCCTCTGCCGTCCGCACCCTGCCCGGCCTCCACCACGAAGTCCTTCTCCACCCGGGTGACGGTCAGTCCGTTGTAAAAGCCCTGCTGGGCCAAAGTCGTGAAGTTCTGCACGGCCTGCGGGGCCTCGGTGGGAAAAAGCACTGCTTTGAACACACCTGCCGAGGTATCGAACACCGCGATGGTGTCCCCCGCCGCCGGGTGGGTGAACTGCAGCTCTGCCGACTCCACAGCCGGGCGGCTGACCGTCTGCACCGTGCCGGCCTTCCCGCCCTGGATGCTGGAGAGGATATTGTCCGCACTGCACCCGGCCAGAACTGCCGTCAGGGCCAATGCCGCCATTATTTTTTTCAAGGCTCTCATAAACGGGCCTCCCTGTCCATATGTTATAGCAACGATGGCTTTTCAAAAGCTATCGCTATAGTATATCACATTCCGGCCCGGGAAGCGAGAGGGAAAAGCGTGAAAATTTGTTATTGGATTTCTATGCGAAAAACATCTTGACGAGCGGGCAAAAAAACGCTACACTATAGGCGTACCCGGACCCCACAGCTCAGAGGGAGCAGAGCGGGCAGGGTATGACAGTTATCCCATTTTTTAGATATTTGACAGGAGAACGCGACTTATGGCAGAAGATATGAACAAGTCCGCCGCTGAGACCGAAGAGGAATATCAGCCTGACCTGATGACCCTCGAGGACGAGGACGGCAATGAGGTCACGTTTGAAGTGATCGACGCTCTGGACCATAAGGGCGTGCATTATCTGGCCGTTGTCGAATACGCCGAGAATGAGGAAGACCTGGACGAGGACGCCCAGCTGGTCATCCTGAGCGTCGGCGAGGACGACGAGGGCGAATATCTCGACGTGGTCGAGGACGATGAGACCCTGCTGGAAGTCAGCAAGCTGTTCGAGAAGCGTCTGAGCGACCAGTTCGAGATCGAGTGATTTCTCAGCAAAGACTTCCTGCCCGGCGCGATTTGTTGCGGTTTATATGATCCTACTAATCATTCAACGGGAGCTTGGAGTTCATCGGTGGATTGCAGACCTCCCCGTCATGGGTCGACCATGAAGGCTCGATGAGGAAGCGCGAAACCGGAGACAGAGCACCCACCTGTCCGCAAGGGTAGGTTTGATTGCCGCAGACGTCCGGGCGGGATTCTTTATAGGTATCAAAAAGGCTCTCGTGCCGTATTTCCTGCCGGCATGAGAGCCTTTTTCTTTTGTCTCTACTCCCCGGTCTCGTCTGTAAAAAGGCCCGGGATACCGCAGATAGCGGCCACGCCTACCAGCGTGAACACGATGCGTGACCAGATGGACGCGCTGCCGCCCAGCAGCCAGCCGACGAAGTCGAACTGGAACAGGCCCACAAGGCCCCAGTTGATGCCGCCGACGATCATGAGGATGAGACAGATTTTATAAAAGGTCTGCACAAAAAGACCCTCCTTCCTTTGGCCAGTATGCCCGACGGGAAGGAGGGTTATGCATTTTATAGGAATAACCTCTCCGTCATTGCTTCGCAATGCCACTGCCCGGGTTGCGGCACCCAGCATCCGCAGCGCTTTGCTTGCGTCTTGCTGGCCGCGGCCCCAACAGCGACTCCCTGTTTCCGCCACTGGCGGCGGTCGTCGTTGTTGCTCCTATCGAGGGGAGGCCTTGGCATAGCGGGAAACTTTATCTCTTCGCCAGAGGCTCCCCTACAAGGGGAGCTGGCGGGCGCAAGCCCGACTGAGAGGTTGTACGAAGGCGAGGCTTCATCTCTTCCGCAGTATCTGCACCTCCGCCCCTCCCCTGACAGGCTGGGCGGTATAAACCTGCGTCCAGCGGGCGCGGAGGGCGTCAGCGGCGGCTTTGGCCTCGGCTTCGGTGTGGAACACGCCGAAGACCGCCGCGCCACTGCCGGTCATAAGGGCGGTGACGGCCCCATTCTCCCGGAGGGCGGCCTTGATGGCCTCGTTGTCCTTGGCCCCGCTGCACTCCTCGAGGGCGTTTCCGGCAGCGGCGCAGACAGCGTCCAGGTCGCCCGCCCGGATGGCGGCTTCCTGGGCGGTGCAGTCGGGATGGACGCTGCTGCCCACCTTATCGTAGGCCGCAAAAGCCTCCGGCGTCGAGACGCCATAGTCGGGCATCACCACTGTGAACCAGCACTCGGGCATGGGCGGCAACGCCTTGATGAGGTCACCGAGGCCCTGCACCCGGCAGGTGCCGCCCATGAGGGCAAACGGCACGTCTGCGCCGATACCGGCACCCAGAGCGCAAAGCTCGCTCATGGACAGACGGGCGCCGTACAGCTCGTTCAGACCCACCAGAACAGCAGCAGCATCGGCGCTGCCGCCAGCCATACCGGCCCGGACGGGGACGTTCTTATAGATGGTGATGTCTGCACCCGCCAGCAGGCCCGTATAGTGGAAAAAAGCCAGTGCCGCCTTGATGGCGGTGTTGCCCGGGCCGGGCTTGACATTGCTGCCGGGCAGGGTCAGATCGAGGTAAGGACTGCGGCGGATGACCACCCGCTCGTAAAGCGAGATGGCCTGCATGGTCATATCCAGCGCATGGTAGCCGCCGGGCAGGATGCCCACCACGTCCAGCGCCAGATTCAGCTTGGCCGGGGCCAGGACTGTCACACGATCGCGCATCGTTTTTCCTCCTCACTTGCAGTTCTCGTTCAAAAACTCCCGGATGCGGCGGATAGCCTCCATCAGGTGCTCCACGCTGTAGGCGTAGGACACACGGGCGTATCCCTCGCCGGACGCGCCAAAGGCGTTGCCCGGGATGATGGCGACATGCTTCTGCTCCAAAAGCTTTGTGCAGAACTCCTCGCTGCTCATGCCGCTGGACTTGATGCAGGGGAAAGCATAGAACGCGCCCCGCGGCTCAAAACAGCTCAGGCCCATATCGTTGAAGCTCTTCACCACGAGGCGGCGGCGCATATTATACTCGTTGCGCATCCGCTCGATCTCGCCGTCGCAGTCCTTGAGGGCCGTGATGGCGGCGTACTGGCTGGTGGTGGGGGCGCTCATGATAGCGCTCTGGTGGATCTTGGTCATGATCTTGATGATGGGCGCGGGGCCGCAGGCATAGCCCAGCCGCCAGCCCGTCATGGCGTAGGTCTTGGAGAAGCCGTTGACCACCACCGTCCGCTCGGCCATGCCGGGCAGAGCAGCGATGGAAACGTGGTTCTGCAAGCCATAGTTCAGCTCCGCGTAGATCTCATCCGACAGCACCATGATGTTGGTGCCGCGCAGGACTTCCGCGATGGCCTCGAGGTCTTCCCGCTCCATCACCGCGCCGGTAGGATTATTGGGGAAGGGCATGATGAGGAGCTTGGTCTTCGGGGTGATAGCGGCTTTCAGGGCGTCGGCCCGGAGGCGGAACTCATCCTCCTGACGGCAGGCCACATGGACCGGTACCCCGCCGGACAGGGTGGTGATGGGCTCGTAGCAGACGAAGCACGGCTCCGGGATGATGACCTCATCGCCGGACTGCACCAGAGTGCGGATGCACATGTCGATGGCCTCACTGCCGCCGACGGTGACGAGAACTTCCTTTGCCGGGTCGTATTTCAGGCCCATCCGGCGGTCGAGGTAGCGGGCGATCTCGGCCCGCAGCTCTTTCAGGCCCGCGTTGGAAGTATAGCGGGTGCGGCCATGCTCGAGGCTTTCGATGCCCGCCTCACGGACGGCCCAGGGGGTCTTGAAGTCGGGCTCGCCGACGCCGAGGCTGATGCACTCGGGCATCTCGGCGGCGAGGTCGAAGAATTTGCGGATGCCGGAGGGGCGCATGGCCGCAGCGGCAGGCGCGATCAGTTTATCGTAATCCATCACAGCACGGTGCACTCTCTTTCATCGATTTCTTCGTCCTGATACAGACGGCCCTCTTTTTTGTAGGTGCGGAGCACGAAATGGGTGGCCGTGGACAGCACATCGTCCAGCGGCGACAGCCGCTTTGCCACAAAGAGGGCGATCTCCTGGAAGGTCTGGCCCTTGATGACCAGCTGCAGGTCGTAGCCGCCGCTCATCAGCAGCACGCTCTCCACCTCGTCGAAGGAGGCGATGGTAGCGGCAATTTCGTCAAAGCCGCGGCTCTTCTTGGGGCTGACGTTCAGCTCGATGACGGCTTCCACCCGGTTCACGCCGGCCTTCTCCCAGTCCACGAGGGTCTTGTAGCCCTTGATGATGCCCTGCGCCCGGGCCAGGTCTATCATAGCCGCCACCTCGGCGGGGGATTTATTCAGCATGGCCGCGATGTCCTCCACCGACATCCGGGCATTGTCTTCAAGGATCTTCAGAAGCTGTTCCATCGTTGTCTCTCCTTTGTTCAGCCTGTGGCGATATTTATAGATAAGTATAGCACACTGCCCGGCAGTTTGCATCTGGTTTTTGCAAGTTCTGCCGGAGATAGACATTCTTTTTCCCTTTTCCCCTGCTCTTTTTTCCAAAAAGAGTGTTCATTTTTCGTGAAATCTGCTATACTTGAGAAAACCTCTCCGTCGCAGCTGCCGCTGCGCCACCTCCCCTACCGAGGGGAGGCCTTGGCATTTCGTAAAGCTTTTTCTCTTCGCCAGAGGCTCCCCTACCAGGGGAGCTGTCTGCGAAGCAGACTGAGAGGTTGTATGAAGGCAAGCCTGCCCTCACGGCGCAGCCGTGACGGAGAGGTCTAACACTATAACAGAAGGGGTAGGAATTATGAAAGCATTCATTACCGTCATCGGCCACGACACCGTGGGCGTCGTCGCCCGCGTCTCGGGCCTTTGCTGTGAGCTGAACATCAACATCGAGGACGTCACCCAGAGCATCCTGCAGGGCATGTTCGCCATGATCATGCTGGTGGACATCTCCAAGTGCAGCGTCTCCCACGAGGAGCTGCACCAGAAGATGGACGCTCTGGCCGCTGAGATGGGGATGCAGATCAATCTCACCCGCCAGGAAGTTTTCGACGCGATGCACACCATTTAAGGAGAGACTGCTATGAGCATGATAAACACCGGCGACATCCTCGAGACCATCGAGATGTTCACGCAGGACAATCTGGACGTGCGCACCGTCACCATGGGCATCAGTCTGCTGGACTGCATCGACCCGGACCCCAGGAAAGCCTGCGAAAAAATTTATAACAAGATCACCACCCGCGCTGCCCGGCTCGTTCCGGCTGTGGAGCACATCAGCGCCGAGTACGGCATCCCCATCATCAACAAGCGCATCAGCGTCACCCCCATCGCCATGCTGCTGGGTGCCTGCCCGGACGCCGACCCGGTGGACTTTGCCAAGACCCTGGACGCCGCCGGCAAGAAGGTGGGCGTCAACTTCGTGGGCGGCTACACCGCCCTCGTCCACAAGGGCTTCTCGGCGGGCGACCTGCGCCTCATCGAGTCCATTCCCCGCGCACTGGCCGAGACGGACATCGTCTGCAGCTCGGTGAACATCGGTGCCACCAAGGCGGGCCTGAACATGGACGCCATCAAGCTGATGGGCGAGGCCGTCAAGAAGGCCAGCAAGCTTACCGCCGACCGTCAGTGCATCGGCGCAGCAAAGCTGGTGGTCTTCTGCAACGCGCCCGAGGACAATCCCTTTATGGCGGGTGCCTTCCACGGTCCCGGTGAGCCCGACTGCGAGATCCACGTCGGTGTCTCCGGCCCCGGCGCGGTCCGCGCCGCGCTGGCCCGGCTGCCCAAGGATGCCCCCATCGACCAGGTGGCCGAGCTGGTGAAGCGCACCGCCTTCAAGATCACCCGCGTGGGTCAGCTGGTGGCAAACCTCGCCTCTAAGGAGCTGGGCGTACCCGCCGGCATCATCGACCTGTCGCTGGCCCCCACCCCCGCTGTGGGCGACAGCGTGGCCAATATCCTCGAGGAGATGGGCCTTGAGACCTGCGGCTGCTGCGGCACCACTGCCTGCCTCGCCCTGCTCAACGACGCTGTCAAGAAGGGCGGCGTCATGGCCTCCAACCACGTTGGCGGCCTGTCGGGCGCTTTCATCCCCGTCAGCGAGGACGACGGCATGATCCACGCCGCTGAGTGCGGCTGTCTCACCATTGAGAAGCTGGAGGCCATGACGGCTGTCTGCTCTGTGGGCATCGACATGGTCATCATCCCCGGCGACACCACCCCTGCCGTCATCAGCGCCCTCATCGCCGACGAAGCCGCCATCGGCATGGTCAACAGCAAGACCACCGCCGTCCGCGTCATCCCGGCCATCGGCCGCAAGGCGGGCGAAGTGCTGGACTTCGGCGGCCTGCTGGGCTACGGCCCCATCATGCCGGTCAACCAGCATGACCCCTCCGTCTTCATCAACCGCGGCGGCAGACTCCCCGCCCCGATGCAGTCGCTGAAGAACTGAGCGCTCTTTATAAACTTTCTGCGCACCGCTTGACTTTTGCGCGGAATGGCATATAATAAACTCAGGAATGTGAATACTCCATTGGTTTCACCCCAATGGAAAAGCCCCCGAGGAGCCGCGAACTCCCGGGGGGCTTTCCTTTTAATTAGGCTTTGCGGTTCTCATCGTATCTGTCAAGCCATTTGCAGATAAACCGCGACGTTACATCTGCTGCGACAGACACCAAGAATGTGAATATATACTCCATTGTTTCACCCCCTCTCCCGTGGATTACGGGGTGAACCGCAAAGCAAGTATAGCATAAATTCTGACAAAAAGATACCGCAAATCGCTCCGAAAAAGACTGAATAATTTTCTAAAAACAGGCCCATCCTCTGGATAAACTTTCCAAGAGGGGGCCTGTTTTTTATGTTATACCGCCGCGAAATGGGGGCGCTGTGCGCCTCGCTGCTGTTCTGCCTTCTGCTGTCGCTGGGGGCAGGCTGGGCGCAGAGCCAGCTCACCACCGCCGACCAGCTTACCGCCGACACCCTGCGGCTCCACATCCGGGCCGACACCGACTCCGTGCGCGACCAGAGCGCGAAGCTGGCTGTCCGGGACGCCGTGCTGGCCCTCACCGACGAAGCCTGCCCGGCGGACAGCCGGGCCGACGCCCGGGCGTGGGCAGCGGAAAACCTCGTCCGCTTCGAGCTGACGGCCCGCCAGACACTGGCCGCTCTCGGCATCCGCGCACCGGTAAAAGCCTGCCTCGTGAATATGTACTTCCCCACCCGGCGCTATGACGGCGGAGCTCTGCCCGCCGGGCGGTACGACGCGGTGCGGCTGGACATCGGGACGCGGCGGGCAGGCCGGAACTGGTGGTGCGTGCTCTACCCGGGTCTCTGCCGGTCAGCCTGCGGCGGGTACGACACGCCTGCCGAAAATGACCTTGTCTGCGGGGAATATATCGTCCGGTTCCGGTTCGTGGAGTGGTGGGACGGCCTCACCGCACCCCGGGAGGACGTGGTGCTGGCCGGGTGAACAGGCCGTCGGCCCGCCGCATAGGATGAGCGCGGAAGGAGTGTGACAACACTATGGCAATTCCTGCTTACTACTCGCTCATCCAGCGCGGCAGCTCCGGCCCGGACGTGGCCCTCGTGCAGACCTGGCTCAACGGCATCCGGGACAGCTGCACCTGGTACGCCGCCCTCACCGTGGACGGAAAGTTCGGCGCAAACGCCGAGAAGGCTGTCCGGGAGTTCCAGCTCCGGTACGCCCTCAAAGAGGACGGCAAAGTGGGCGCGAACACCTGGAACGTGCTCTACGCCCGCTACACGGCCAGGCACGGCCTCACCGTTCCCTACCCCGGCATCGTGCTGCGGAGCGGCAGCGCGGGCGGCTGCGTCCGGCTGGTGCAGCAGAAGCTCAACGCCGAGGGCGAGCGGCTCACCACCGACGGCAAATTCGGTGCCAGCACCGTCGCCGCCGTCAAGCGCTAC
>OGMD01000650.1_pt1 | contig 14705 bp, 14 predicted proteins | sample 1573041 | NCBI WGS metagenome assembly OGMD01 (sample SAMEA2582007, study PRJEB24529) | metagenome | biome: Human gut stool | place: China | collected 2011 | reverse complement strand
ATTGGGGTTGATGATTGCTTCTATTGCCAACTTAATTAAGAAATAACAACTATATCTTAACTCACTATGATAGAACAGACATCAGAAAAAGACATAAAGCAGAAACAGGATAATCATAATGATGAAGAGATTGAAATTGATTGGACGGAAACTCTTCATAAGATTATAGATATCCGTAAGACAATTTACAAAGCTGCCGGCATCGGTCTGGTAGTTGGTATTATTGTCGCAATAAGTATTCCCAAACAATATACGGTTGGAGTTACTCTTTCTCCTGAAATGGGAGGTTCTAAAGGCAGTGGTTTATCCGGTTTGGCGGCTTCTTTTTTGGGAAGTGGAGTTTCTATGAATGAAGGTACTGATGCCTTGAATGCTTCTTTGTCTGCTGATATTGTGTCTTCTACTCCTTTTTTGTTGGAACTTTCTAATATGAAGGTTCCCGTATCAGGGGATGAGGAAATATCTTTAAGTTCATATTTGGATGAAGAATCTTCTCCTTGGTGGGGGTATGTGATCGGTTTTCCAGGTATGATAATAAGTGGGGTGAAGTCATTATTTGCTGAAGAAGATTCTGAATTAATAATTTCAAAAAAGGCAAATCAGGGTGCAATCGAATTATCTGGAAAGGAATTACAAAAGATTGAATCACTCAAGAAAAAGATTATAGCTTCCGTAGATAAGAAAACCTCAATGACTACAGTTTCCGTGACTTTCCAAAATCCGAAAGTTGCCGCAGTAGTTGCAGATTCTGTCGTAAGGAAATTGCAGGAATATATCATAGATTATCGTACTTCCAAAGCAAAAGAGGATTGTATTTATTTGGAGAAGCTTTTCAAAGAACGTCAGTATGAATATTATGCTGCTCAAAAAGAATATGCAAATTATATAGATTCTCATGATAATATTATCTTACAAAGTGTTCGTGCTGAACAGGAGCGATTACAGAATGATATGAGTTTGGCCTATCAGGTTTACAGTCAAGTGGCAAATCAACTTCAGGTTGCCAGGGCTAAAGTTCAAGAAGAAAAGCCTGTATTCGCTGTTATAGAGCCTGCGGTGGTGCCATTGAAACCTTCGGGGATTAGTAAGAAAATATATATTTTAGTATTTGCTTTTATGTCTGTTTTTTTTGTCGTAATTTGGAATTTATTCGGAGATGATTTTTTGAATAAATTTAAAAAAATACAAGCTTAATTTCTCCATTATTAAAGTGATATGGCATCAACCAACCAAATCAATAAAGTAGTAGAACTTATTGTAGTTTTAGGAGATCTGATCATCCTGAATTTCTGTTTGTTTCAACTCCTTTTCTTTTGGGAAAAAGCATTTATATATCTGCCTTTTTCTTGTACGGCTTCTTTAATGATGACTTCGCTTAGTCTCTGTTATCTAGCATGTTCTGCATCTCGTGGAAAAGCTTGGGATAGTAGAGAAATTCGCCCAGATCAACTAGTATTACGTGTGCTGAAAAATATAATAACATTTTCTGTCTTTTGGGCGTGTATCATGACTTTTAGTGGGATCTCGATCATTTCTCCTCTTTTTTTTGTTGTTTATTTTTTTATTCTCTTTATTATTTTAAGTATTTATCGTATCATCATCCGCCATTTGTTGATTGGTTATTGTGCTAAGGGTAAGCACAAACGTTACGCTGTTTTTGTTGGTGGAGGAAATAATATGCAAATGCTATATGAAGAAATGGAGAGTTCTTTAGCATCTATTTACGAAGTTGTTGGTTATTTTGATATCGAACCTAATGATGATCTTTCATCTCAATGTCCTTATCTGGGTAGTCCTAACAGTTTTGCAGATTTTATGTCTGAAAAGACAGATATAAAGCATGTTTTTTGTTCATTGGCAATGGAACAGGGGCGATATAATGTCTCTATTATGAATTATTGTGAGAATCATTTGCTTTATTTTCATGGTGTTCCTAATCTTTGTAAGGGCTTTCCCCGGCGTATTTGGCATAGTATGGTTGGTAATATGCCGATTTTGAATTTGAGATATGAACCACTTAGCAAAATGGAGAACCGTTTGTTGAAACGGATATTTGATATTGTATTATCTGGAATCTTTTTAATGACTATTTTTCCTTTAGTTTACTTGATTGTAGGAAGTATTATTAAATTAACTTCTCCTGGCCCTATCTTCTTTAAACAAATGCGTACTGGTTTGAGTGGTGTGGATTTTAAATGTTATAAATTCCGTTCTATGAGAGTGAATGAAGAAGCAGATAGTAAGCAAGCTACCGCTGATGATCCCCGTAAAACCAGATTTGGAGATTTTCTTAGACGTTCTAATATTGATGAACTTCCACAATTTATTAATGTCTTCAAAGGTGATATGTCTATAGTGGGACCTCGTCCTCATATGTTGGCGCATACAGAGATTTATGCGCAATTGATTGATAAGTATATGGTGAGGCATTTTATTAAACCGGGAGTTACGGGATGGGCACAAACGCATGGATTCCGTGGTGAAACTAAAGAATTATCACAGATGGAGGGGCGTGTTAAGGCTGATATATGGTATATGGAGCATTGGACAATATTGTTAGATTTATATATTATTTATAAGACTGTAGCAAATGTGGTAGTTGGAGAAAAAAATGCGTACTGAAATAACAATTTTTTAAGGAGATAAATATAGCAAAGCAAGGGGTTGATAAATATTACTATACTCATAATAAGGAGAGGTAAATAGAGGCACTCATTTTGATATGAAAGATCGTTCCAAACAAGATAATGGCAGGATAGTGAAGAATACACTATTGTTGTATATGCGAACTATTCTTGTAATGATAGTATCACTTTTTACCAGTCGTGTCGTTCTTTCTGCACTTGGGGTTGATGATTATGGTATTTATAATGTCGTAGGAGGTGTTGTTGCTATGTTTGCTGTTGTGTCGGGTGCATTGTCAGCTTCAATTAGTCGTTTTATTACTTTTGAATTGGGGCGTGATAATCTGGAAAAATTGAAGAGGATATTTTCTACTAGTATTAACATACAAATAGGAATATCATTACTCATTCTTATATTAGGGGAGACGATTGGAGTTTGGTTTCTCAATTATAAAATGAATATTCCAGTAGACCGACTGAGTGCGGCAAATTGGGTATTGCAATGTTCTCTAATCACTTTTGTAATCAATCTTATTAGTGTGCCATATAATGCTGCCATTATTGCACACGAGAAAATGTCTGCTTTTGCATATATTAGTATTTTAGAGGTGATACTAAAACTTCTAATAGTTTATTTACTTTATATCTCTACATGGGATAAGTTGATTGTTTATTCAAGTCTTCTTGTTATAGTTGCAATGATTATCCGTATGGTATATGGAATATATTGTAATCGGTGTTTCGTTGAAACTCGCTACCACTTGGTTTATGACCGTGCCTTAATTAAAAATATGACATCATTTGCAGGATGGGGATTTTTCACTAATGCTGCCTATATATTTAATACGCAAGGGATAAATATCCTTATCAATATATTTTTTGGTGTTGGGGTGAACGCCGCTTGTGGCATTGCTATGCAGGTTCAAACTGCCATAATGAAATTTGTTAATGATTTTACTACGGCTTTGAATCCCCAAATAACGAAGTCTTATGCTATGAATGATTTTGATGCCATGAATAAATTGGTGATACGTGGAGCAAAATTTTCTTATTTTTTATTGTTTATTTTGTCCCTGCCCATTTTGATGGAGACAGATTATATACTTGGACTTTGGTTAGAGAAGGTGCCTGAACATACAGTAGTTTTTGTTCGGCTTGCTATTATTGGAACGATGATCGATCGTTTGGGCAATACAGGTTACACAGCTTGTATGGCTACAGGAACAATTCGCCGTTATGTGCTTTGGATAACATCTGTCGGATGTCTGGTGTTTCCAATAACATGGCTGACATTTAAATTGGGTGCACCAGTAGAAACTGCATATTTAGTATTTGCTGCTGTTTATATAGGTGTTGATGGTGTTCGTCTATGGATAATGAAAGAGTTACTTAACTTCCCTGTCGGAGAGTTTGTGCGGGAGGTTGTGGGGCGAATAATTGTTGTTTCAGTCATTGCCACTATTTTTCCTTTTATTATCATATTCCTTTTTGATCAGTCTTTCTCCCGCTTGGTAGTATCGGCCATTGTTAGTGTTTTGGCTGCATTTATCAGTATCTATATTTTTGGTTTTACTACTAATGAACGTATTAAGATAACAAATAAGATAGCCTCTATCGTTAAAGATAAATTGCATTTTTAGTACTCACATAAGTGCATACTACATCCAATTTACCTTTTAAGAGTCGAAAAATAATATGTCTGGTAATTGTATATAGTGGGTTCGTTGAGATATATAAACAAGGCTACTGTATATAGAAATAGATTAATATGAATAAAATGAAAACTTTTGGTATTGTCAGCTATAATAAATATGCAAATTTCACGAATTACGGTTCAGCTTTACAGTCTTGGGCTTTAAATACGGTGATAAACAAGGTCGGTGAATCCATGGGATATCGTGCAATGTTTGTAGACTATTGTCCAGACATATTAGCAAAGCTTGATCCTTTGAACCCTTTTAAAAATATGTGGGATCAGGATATGGAAGCCCGTAAGCGCATAGAATTTAGTATGTCAGCTATACGAGAAAATTACGAAAAGTTTATGATGTTTTACGATAAACGTTTTTTGCATACTAAGGGAAAATATACATCGCAAAATTTCAATACAATTTGTGAACGTGAAAATATTGATGGCTTTGTTTGTGGGAGTGATACAATTTTCTGTAATAAGGAGTTTGGGTTTGATGATGGCTATTTTGCAAACTATGATGTAATGCGTAAAGGCTACAGTGTAGCTTATGCAGCTAGTTTCGGTGATACAGATTTTGATGAAATTGATAAGAAAGTCCTTGAAAGCAAATTACGTAATTTTCGCTATCTTGCTTTGCGTGAAAGTCAGTTTCTTGATTTTGCCCGTGAAGCTACAGAAGTAGAAGTTGAGCAGGTTATTGATCCAACATTACTATTAACAGCTGCTGATTACGATACTATCGTAGCTCCACGCCAGATTGATGAACCTTATGTATTGCTTTATTCGCGTCGTTTCAATCCTATAATGACAGCTTATGCAGATCGTTTATCAAAAGAACTAGGTGTAAAAGTTGTTGATATTAGTCTTTGTAGCAGTAATCAAAATGGTCATATAATGCGTTATGATGCTGGTGTGGAAGAATTTCTTTCATTGGTAAAACACGCAGAATGTATAGTGACAAATTCCTATCATGGAATTCTCTTTAGCATTATTTACAAACGTCCATTTTATCTTTTCTCACGCGAACAATGCGATACAAAGAACGCACAGGTTCTACAAATGCTTGATTTGAGCGAATGTTCTATGATCACTGGTGAAGAATTATCGAAGAATACTATTGATTATGATAGAGTGCATAAAATGATTGCTTTAAGACGAGAACAATCATTGAACGTACTTATAAACGAATTGAAAGGTTTAGAAAAATGATAGGAAGAATAAAAAGGATAATAAGTGGGATTCTCTGTCAATTTGCACCTATTGTAAAAGTTGAGATTACATCTTTATCGCCAAATCAATTATTAAAAGGACGTACTGCACTAGTTACTGGTGGAACAAGTGATCTCCGATTTTATATTATCCCGTTATTGTAGGACATATGTTAAAACAGGGTGTTAAAGGAAATATTGTAAATGTTTGTTTATCAAGGTATGTGTCTTATGGTAGTAGGAGATATCTTGTATATGACAGGTGGTTCGGGGCTGATTTACCATGAGGGTGCATATTATCATTTTGAATAAGTAAAAGACAACAAAAATATGGAAACAACAAATATGAGTAATTTTCTGCTCATTTCATTGCTGAAGCAGTATAATATAAAAAAACTAGTTTTGTCTTCAGGAACTCGTAATATTCCTTTTGTGACAGCTGTAGAAACAGATGATTTTTTTGAGTGTTTCTCAGTCATTGACGAACGTAATGCTGCATTCTTTGGACTTGGTTTATGTCAGCAATTAAATGTACCTGTAGCTATTGTTTGTACGAGTGGTACAGCTGCAAGTAATTATTTGACAGGTGTTACTGAGGCCTACTATGGTCATATTCCATTGGTTGTAATAACTTATGACCGTAGTCCGTACACATTGCATCAACTTGAAACACAAAAGATAGACCAACCTGCAATTTTTACAAGTGTCGTAAAGAAGTCAGTGGTATTGCCTGTTATTAAAGATGCTGATGATGTATGGTATTGCCAGCGTTTATTAAATGAAGCATTAATTAGTTTGAAACAACACCAGTCTGGACCTGTCCACATAAATATCCCCTTAGTAGGTGATACCAATGCTTTATGGAATGAAAGTTTCAAAAAACTAGAGAATCGTCAAGCACGTAAAATAAATTACGTTGCTGTTGATGACACAGAAGTTTGGCAACAGATGGCTAAAATCCTGAATAGTAAGAAACGTGTAATCATTGTGATGGGGCAGGATTGTAGTGAAGATGAAAATCTTCATCGAGCTATAATACGATATTGTAGTCATGCAAAGGTTCCTATCTTACTGGATAATCTGAGTAATTTTCGTTGTCCTCAAATGGTTTGGGCTGAACCTATCATTAAGGCTCTCAATGCAAACAGTATAGAGAATCTACTTCCTGAAGTTGTTATTACTTTTGGTAATAATTTTCAAGAACGTATTAAAGACTTGCTAAAAGCTCATCAAGGTAAATTCGAGCATTGGTCAATAGATCAAGAAGGTGTTATTCGTGACGTATTCAAAAGTCAGACAGCTTTGTTTGAATGTAATCCTGTGCATTTTTTCGATTATTTCGCAAAATTTGCTATTCCAACAGATGGTACATATTGCCATCGTTGGCAAGAGTTGGCAGGTGCTATTAAACTCCCAGAGATGCCTTTCACAAATTTCTATGCTATAAAAGAGTTTTCACAAGTAATTCCTAAAGAAAGTATCTTGCATTTGAGTATTTTGAATGCTACACGACTGACGCAATTCTTTGATATTGATCCGTCTGTAAAGGTATATAGTAATGTAAATTCTTTCGGAATTGATGGCTGTCTGCCTACTTTTATAGGGCAGTCGGTGGCAACTGATAAAACGTCTTTCCTTATTATTGGCGACTTAAGTTTTTTTTATGGTATGAATGCGATAGCCATCAAGCATAAAAAGAATAATATTCGCATTATGTTGATTAACAATGGTGGTGGAGCGGAATTTCATATTGTCCCATCTAGTAATGCTATTCCAACGATTGACAAACACATTGGTGCTGCTCACGACCACAAGGCGCAAGGCTGGGCTGAATCAATGGACTATAAATATCTTAGAGCAGATGACAAGGAATCTTTTGCAGTGGCGTTAAGTGAGTTTGTTCGTACAGACCATGATTGCCCTGTTTTATTGGAGGTTTTTACAAATATGAAGACCGATGGAGAATTTTGCTTATCAGTATACCGTGAAGCTGAGAAGTGTATAAATCCTCTTTTATAAAAATAGAAATATATCATATATGCTTAATTTTACAGTTGGCCCAGTGATGTCCAGTGAGGCAGTTCGGGGCATAGGTGCTGAACAGGTACCTTATTTCAGAACTCCAGAATTTTCCGAGATAATGCTTGAAAATGAACGATTAGTGAAATTGTTTATCAAAGCGGAGAAAGATGCTCGTGTGGTATTTATAACAGGTTCCGGTACATCATCAATGGAAGCAACTGTAATGGATGTACTTTCTCCTGACGATAAAGTATTGGTTATAGATGGTGGCTCATTTGGGCATCGTTTCGTACAAATGCTTGAATTGCATCATATTCCTCATTCTGTTATTAAAATGGAGTTTGGCCATAATATTAAAAGAGAACAGCTTGTTGAATTTGAAGGAAAGGGATACACTGCATTTTTGGTCAATATTGATGAAACATCTACGGGAGTTCTTTATGATAAAAAATTAATCAGTGATTTTTGTCGTCGTAATAATATGATTTTTGTTGTGGATGCTATCAGCTCTTTTTTAGCGGATGATTTTGATATGGCAGAGTTGGGAACTGATGTGGTAATTGCGGGATCACAGAAGGCATTGGCTTGTCCTCCGGGTATATCATTGATAGTTTTATCAAAGCGGGCACAGCAACGTGTGGAACAACATCCTATAAAATGTATGTATTTGAGTTTGAGAGAAGCTTTGAAGAATGGTGAACGAGGGCAGACTCCATGGACACCTGCTGTGGGTACGCTTCGTCAAATAAATATACGATTACGTGAGATTGAGGATGCTGGCGGTGTAGAAAATGAAACAAGTAAGATAGCTACGATTGCGGCTGATTTCCGTAAGCGCATTAAGGATTTGCCTTTTGAGATAGTTTCGGAGTCTCTCAGCAATTGTGTGACACCATTACATCCCACTACAGCCTCTGCATACGATATATTCACCATTTTGAAAGATGAATATAATATTTGGGTCTGTCCAAATGGTGGTGAGTTACAAGACAAAGTGTTCCGTGTGGGGCATATAGGAGCTTTGACCATTGAGGATAATATAAAGTTGGTAGATGCATTAAAAGATATGCAGAAACGTGGAATGATTTAAGCAATCCGAATACATGGTAAAGGTTATAACATACGGGACATATGATTTATTGCATTATGGGCATATAAGGCTCTTGAAGCGCGCTAAAGCACTTGGAGATTATCTCATTGTGGGGGTAACTGCTGATAGCTTTGATGTGGCTCGTGGAAAGATTAATGTACGGCAATCATTGATGGAGCGTATAGAAGCTGTTAAAGCTACAGGATTGGCTGATGAAATTGTCATTGAAGAATATGAAGGTCAGAAAATTGATGACATTCGTCGTTTCGGTGTGGATATATTCGCAATAGGTAGTGATTGGAAAGGGTGCTTTGAATATCTTAATGAGTTTTGTAAGGTTGTTTATCTTGATCGTACTCAAGGTATATCGAGTTCTGAACTTCGGGCAGAGAAAAGAGAGCTACGCATCGGTCTTGTGGGAGAATCAGGGCTTCTCAATAAATTTGAGAAAGAGAGCGGTTTTGTTAATGGAGTTAAGATTGTAGGTGTTTGTACACAAGATGAATCTGAACTTTCTGAATGTTTAAGGAGTTTGCCGGTAAAAACGAATAGCTTAGAAATTCTTTTGGAGAATGTGGATGCTATTTATATCGTTTCAGTCCCATTAAAACATTATGAACAAATTAAACTGGCTTTGCAGAAAGGTAAACATGTATTATGTGAGTCACCTATTGCAATAAATATCGATCATTTGAAAGAGTTGAGGATGTTGGCAAAGGAGAATAAATGTATACTGATGGACTCTATAAAGACCGCCTTCTCAACTGCTTATTATAGAATGCTTTTAATAGCAAAGAGTGGTGCGATAGGTAAAATAATGTCCGTAGATTCTGTATGTACTAGTCTTTCTGATTTAGAATCGAAGAAAGAGAAAAAGCTTTCTAATACATGGAATAGTATTTGTGCATGGGGACCAGCTGCTATGTTGCCTATATATCAACTTTTAGGTGCTGATTATCTTTCAAAAAATATCATTTCTCATTTTGATGAAGAATTAGATAAATTCGACCTTTTTACAAATATTACTTATATATATTCGGATGCAGTAGCATCACTGAAAGTAGGTAAAGGAGCTAAAAGTGAGGGCGAACTTATTATTAGTGGCACAAAAGGATATATTTATGTTCCTGCTCCTTGGTGGAAAACAGATTACTTCGAGGTTCGGTTTGAAAATCCTGTAAATAACAAGCGGTATTTTTATCAATTAGATGGGGAAGGTATTCGATATGAGATTTTATCTTTTGTGAAAAGTATCGAAACGCTGGCTGCCAACTCGTATATAGATGATGAAATATCGGAAGCTATAGTTCAAACGATAGCCGATTTTTATAACAACAATGATGTAATAACTATTTAGGGGTATGATTCAAAAAACTATAATGATTCAAGGAAGGCCTTTTGTTTATAACGATGAACTTTCTGATATAGACTACGATAAAATGGAAGCTATAACAGAAGAACAAGCCTGTAAACTTCTTCTTAAAACAAAGGAAGTATTTGACAAGGTTGGTCTTGACTTTTATCTTAATGTGGGGACTTTGCTAGGAGCGGTAAGAGAACATGGACTTATTAAAGGCGATGAAGATGTAGATGTATTTATTGATGATGAAGAAAAACTGTTTAATAACCTTCATTTTTTTCAAGATAACGGATTATATCTCTGTCGTATGGTAAGACGACAATTATATTCTTTCAGAGTTGGAGATAATTCTTTCATCGATGTTTATATACTTGGTCCTTTGGGCTTTTCTATTTGGGCTCCATGGTGTTATAGGCTTTGCACTTGTGTGACTCCTAAGAGATTTTTTAAGGAATATCAAGATATTGATTTTTTGGGAGTAACGTGTAAATGTGTGAAAGACCCAGAAAAAATTCTTGAATTTTGGTATGGGAAAAATTGGCGTACACCTGTTCGTGGTCACAAATTTTATTATGAAGTGCATTCAGCTTATTATTGGCATAGTTTAAAAAGAAATTTTAAGGGTGTAGTAAAATCCTGTATTGGCTGGAAGTATTGGAAGCATTTAGTGAAAGAATAGGTATAGGTAATGAATGCTTTCTTTCGTGAGATGGGAATATTGAGAGGAGATATGAATAAAAAAATTTCTATTATTGTTGCAACCTATAATGCTGAAAGTACTATTAAAAGATGTATTGACAGCATTGTGTGCCAGAAGTCTGACGAAATAGAACTGCTGGTTATAGATGGTGATTCTAAGGATAAAACTATCGACATTTTAAAATCATATGGTAGTATAATCGATGTTCTTAAATCAGAACCTGATAAAGGGGTATATGATGCTTGGAATAAAGCTCTTCGATTATCCAGTGGAGAATGGATCATGTTTTTAGGTGCTGATGACTATTATCTTCCTGATGCAATAACATTCTATTTGGAACTTTTGCAGAAAGAAGAAAATATAAATTTAATGGATCTAATTTGTGCACGATGTCGATTAGTTGATGAGAAAGGAAAATATTTGAGAGATTTTGGTTTTCCATATAAATGGGAGAATTTTATTGATAAGATGGAAATATCTCATGGATCGACATTACACAACCATAAGCTATTTAAAGAAATAGGAGAATATCAATTTTAGAATCTGTGCAGACTATGAATTTCTACTTCGTAAAAAAATGAATTCTTTTTTTATTGAACGAGAAATTTTAGTAATGCAGATAGGTGGAATGAGTAATTCTGTGAAAGGGTTGCTCGATTCCTATCGGGTAAAACAGCATCATGGCATTATTCCTCAGTACCGTAACTTGTATTACCTGATAAAAGGTACTTGTGGCTACTATTGCAAAAAGTTATGGTATTCGGTAAAAAAATAGATTGCATTCAGTGGCTTTTGCTTATTTCTATATCCTTGGGACGGTATGTAGAAGTCGCTTTTCTATTTCTGTTATTATTTTCATGTAGATGGTATAAATTTAAGAAAATAGCCATTTTCTTTTCGTTGTTATTAATTCATTTTGCTATCACCAATTATTTTGTAGGATATCCTATCGGTAAATTTGTCCAACAGTTCGTCGTTTTGTTACTTCTTGTTGTCAGTTATTATCAGTTCTTTCGGAATTATGTACCTGATATAGAAAAATTATGGGATAAATATGTTCGATTGTGTGTGTATTTGTCTTATTTCGGACTTGTCCAATTCATTGTTTATTTCTTGACTAACGTCGATATATCTTTTTGGACATCTTTCATTGGTGATGCTTCTCAACAAAGTTACAGATTACGTGCCTATCTTTTAGAACCTGGCTATTTTGCCACTTTTATTATTCCGGCTGTATCGTACTGTTTTTTGCAAGAGAACTATTGGAGACAGCACAAGAGTCAAGTTGTAGTTTTAGTAACTGCATTGCTTTTGACTTTTGCTACAATTGGTTATTTCGTTATGTGCTTTTTTCTCTTATACCGATATAGAAGAATGCTTTTGAAGTATTGCTATTTTTTTGTTGTACCCGTAATCCTGTTTTTTCTATATATTTTTAATTATTCAGCAAGAGAAGAGGGAATGGAAGGTTCTTGGAGGGCTATGATAGCGAAAACATCAGAAAGTATCAATGCATTTGGTGACTTTGAACCGGAATATTTTGAGGTGTTAAATCAAAGTACTTATGCTTTGCTTACGAATTTGTGGGTAGCCAGTGAAGCACCATCTAGATTGACAGGAACAGGATTAGGCACTCATGAGGTTAGCTATGGGATGGAGTACCAGTCTGATTTTCAATTTTACGGTTTGAATCAAATGGATGCATATTCATTATTTACCCGTTTGTATTCTGAATTTGGTCTTATTGGGGTATTACTTGTTATATACTTGCTATTCAGATATCGAAATAGTAAAGACCCCATCAATATAGCAATGTTGGTAGTATTCATTTCTTATTTTGTACGCGGCGGACATTATTTCCTATATGGTGTAATATTCTATGCTTATTTGTTTTATTATACATCTTCTGTCCCTACAAAAGACATGAAGAGATTGGACTTAAAGTAATTAGTGTTTAATAATAACCATTTTATTTTATGATTAATATAGTAATTTCCGCTACAAATTTAGTGGAAGGAGGACCATTATCTATATTAGATGATTTATTGTCTTCTTTGAATGATTATATTGGTAAGAATCCAACATATAAAGTGATAGCTATTGTGCATGATAAAAAATTATGTTTTTATCCCAATATTCAGTATATTGAAATAAAGTGGGCAAAAAGTAATTGGTTCTTTAGATTGTATAGTGAGTATGTTTATTTGTATAAATTGTCTAAATCATTAAATACTCATTTGTGGTTGTCTTTGCATGACACTTCTCCTAATGTTAAGGCTGATATTCGTGCTGTTTATTGTCATAATTCGACCCCTTTTTATAAGCCTACAATAAGAGATCTTAAATTTAACTACAAAGAATATCTGTTTTCATTATTCTATAAATATTTATATCGCATCAATATACATAAAAATGATTTTGTGATTGTCCAGCAAAGTTGGATAAGGGATGAATTTTGTAAGATGTTTCATCTAAATTCTGACAAAATGATTGTTGCTTATCCCAAAAGTGAAGCATTACAAAATAACTATGTGCATGAGCAAGATAGCATTGATTCTACTTTTGTGTTTTTTTACCCTGCATATCCTCGTATCTTTAAAAATTTTGAAGTGATTTGCGAAGCATGCAAATTACTAAATGAGCAAGGTTACCAAAATTATAAGGTAATATTAACAGTGGATGGAACAGAGAATGCTTATGCCAAGTACATTTATAAAAAGTACAATAATATTGCAGGAATTGATTTTCATGGTATCGTTTCACATCAAAAAGTTTTCAAACTTTATGCATCTGCAAATTGCTTGTTATTTCCTTCAAAATTGGAAACATGGGGATTACCAATTTCAGAATTTTCTTCATATAATAAACCTATGTTAGTAGCTGATTTACCCTATGCTCATGAAACGGCATCCGGGGCTTCATGTGTAAGTTTCTTTTCTATAAGTGATAGTGTGGCATTATCGGAGAGGATGAAAGAGGTGATTGCGCATTCGTATTCAAACTTTGGTCGTGTTTCTGATTGTCATGTAAAAAAGCCTTATACTAATTCGTGGATTGACCTAGTAAACCAACTATTAGGAGTGAGTAATTAATTTTTTAGTAATTATTTTTATGTTTCAGAGTCTAAGAAAATATTCTTTAGGGGGCATAATCTATTTATGTTGTTGCAAATTATATACCTTTTTATTTTACAATAAATCCCGTTTGATTCGTTTCCCTATTGATATTAGAAATAAAAAGGCTATATACTTTGGAAATCGCTTAACTACAGGAAAGCATTGTCGAATTGAAGCAGGGGATAGTGAAAAGTCAGAAATGAAAATGTTTTTTGGCAATAATATCCAGATGAATGACTTTGTTCATATATCCGCTTGGAAAAGTGTCTATATTGGTGATAATGTGCTGATTGCTAGTAGAGTTTACATATCAGATGTGTCACATGGTATATTTACGGATGATGTAAAGTATGTGCTTGATTTACCTCCCGCAGATCAACCCTTGAGTTGTAAGCCGGTTCGAATTGAAAATAATGTTTGGATAGGTGAGAATGTTTGTGTACTTCCTGGGGTTTGTATTGGGCAGTCTTCTGTCATTGGTGCTGGGAGCGTTGTTACTAAGTCCATACCACCATATTCTATCGCGGTAGGAGCTCCTGCAAGAATTATTAAGCGTTATTGCTTTGATTCATGTACTTGGCGTAAAACAGATTCTTTGGGTTTATTTCTTGAATAATATAAATTAAAAAAAATGAAAAATATTCTTATTACAGGTGGAGCTGGATTTATTGGTTCAAATCTAGCTTTAAGACTTATTGCTAAAAATTATAATGTAACTGTTTTAGATAGCCTTTCTCCGCAAATTCATGGAGATCACCCAGAAATTACATCTCCTTTATATAATTCAATCAAAGACAAAGTTCGATTTGTAAAAGGGAGTGTTACATCCCGGGAAGATTGGTTAGAAGTATTAAAAGATCAGGAGTGTGTTGTTCATTTGGCAGCTGAGACA
>OGMD01000649.1_pt1 | contig 14719 bp, 12 predicted proteins | sample 1573041 | NCBI WGS metagenome assembly OGMD01 (sample SAMEA2582007, study PRJEB24529) | metagenome | biome: Human gut stool | place: China | collected 2011 | reverse complement strand
GTATAACCGTTGCAAAGAAAGATTATTTTAAAATAGAAGAAGGAAAATTATTATCCAATAAAGGAAAAAAGCTATTCATAAGATGATCTTTTTTATTTACTTATTGTTTCTCTCTTCTATTTTTATTAAAATGAACAGATATTTTCCTTTTTTGAATGGGTATTTTCCCTATTTCCAGAAACTTATTATGACTTTTGCAGGTGTAAAAACACACACATTTAAAAATATTATGAATACATTCTTTTCAGTAATAATGCCTACTTACAATCATTCTTCTTTTATAAGACGGGCTATTCTTAGTTTATATAAACAGACTTATTCCAATTGGGAACTGATTATTATCAATGATGGTTGTACAGATGAGACAGAGATGTTTATCTCTGATTTTTTGGACGATGAAAGAATCGTTTATATAAAGAATGAGAACAATCAAGGGTTAGGATATGCTTTGAACCAAGGTATTAGAGCTGCAAAATATAATCTGATTGCTTATTTACCTTCCGATGATTATTATTTTGAGAACCATTTAGAGACAATAAAGAAGTCTTTTGAACAGGAAAAAGATGTAGTACTTGTATATACAGGGGTACGTTATGATGCAGGTGATTCTTTGTTTAGAACAAACGATACTGAAAGTAAAGGTATTCGTAAAGGTTTCGAAATGCAATTGGTGCAGACAGCCCATAAAAAGGTTAACGAATGGTGGGTGGAACGGTCAGAATGGATAAGCGATGATTTGTTTGCCATGTATTGGAGGAAACTGACAGTTTATGGTTCTTTTACGAGAACCTCTAATATTACTTGTTTTTGGACTTCTCATCCCTATCAACGTCATTCGATAATAAGTGAGAAACATGGTGGAGGATTGAACAGAGTAAGAAACTTTTATAAGATACAACATCCTATACGAATAAGGATTGCAAAAGAAAAGTTCTGGGATGAGTATGAATTGTATTCTGATTTTAAGAATATTACACCTGCTGTGGAAGAGCAAGAATCTTTGAAGATATTGATAGTAGGTGAATTAGCTTATAACCCTGAACGCATTTTAGCTTTGGAACAAGCCGGACATAAATTGTACGGACTGTGGATACCTGAACCTAGATGTTGTATTTCTACAGTAGGTCCTCTTCCGTTTGGTCATGTAGAAGATCTTTCTAATAGTAATTGGCAAGAAGAAATAAAAAGAGTACAACCGGATGTTATTTATGCTCTATTAAATTGGGAGGCAATTGCATGGTCATGTAGTATTTTAAAAGCTTTTCCTGATATACCTTTTGTTTGGCACTTCAAAGAAGGGCTGTCAGTCTCTTTGCGTGCAGGTAACTGGGATAAACTGATATATTTGTTTGTGCATTCTACTGCAAGAATCTTTTTGAATGAGGTTGTTAAGAGATGGTTTGAACAATTCATTCCTTCCGATGGACTATTCCTCATTATGGATGGAGATTTACCGAAGCTAGATTATTTTAAAGAGAATTTTTCGTCTAAACTATCTTCTAAAGATGGAGAAATACACACAGTTGTTGCTGGTAGAATGTTTGGAATTTCGGATCGGGAGTTGGATATATTGGTAAAGAATAATATTCATATACATCTGTATACCGAAAACTATTATGCTGCCAAAGCAAAACAACTGGCTCATTATTGTAGAAAGTACCCTCATTATTTTCATATTCATCCTCATTGTCCTCCTGGTCGTTGGACGGAAGAATTCTCTAAATATGATGCTGGTTGGTTACATTGCTTGCGTAGTGATAATAAAGGTAATTTATTAAAAGCCACTTGGGATGATTTGAATATACCGGCAAGAGTCAGTACTTATGCTTCTGCAGGTTTACCGATTATACAAAGAGATAATTCGAGAAATATAGTGGCGGTGGAAGAGTGTTTGCGACGACTGGATATAGGCGTGTTCTTCAGTGATTTTTATGATTTATCAAAAAAGTTGAGAGATAAAGAAAGAATGAATATTTTGCAAGAAAATGTTTTGAAAGAAAGAAAACAGTTTAGTTTCGATTATCATATTCCAGAGTTGATATCATTATTTAGAGAAGCTATAAAAAAGAAAAGAAATGGATAAGTTGATACAGAAGATAGCCAATACGGTTGTTGCAAATTTGGATAATACAACAGAAATCGGGTTGTTCAAAGGTAAAATGGGGCTTTCGGTCTTTTTGTATGCGTATGCAAAATATTCAGGAAGTAGTGTTTATGAGAATATGGCCGATCAATTGATAGATGAAATATATGCCCGAATTAAGCCAAATATTTCACCGAGTTTGATTGATGGGAGTGCTGGGATTGGTTGTGGATTGTGTTATTTATTGCAGAACCATTATATAGAAGGAAATCCGGATCATGTTTTGCGTGATTTGGATAAACAGTTGTTAGATAATGCAGAAGCCATAATAACAAAAGAATCGACATCTCCAACCCCTGTCTTTTCTTCTGGAGTATATTTACTTTCACGTTTATCTCTTTGTAATGCGGAACAGAGACAGAAGAGGATTATTGAAATGATAGATGTTGGCATCTTCTTTATGTGGGAGGTGGTACAAAGGAAAAGTTTTGTGCCAAAACTTTCATTTTTAAATTCTATGTTTTTAGTCTATTACAGGCTTTCTAAAGAGAATATTGAGACAGAGAATGTGAAACAGTTACAAAAGGATATGCTTCGTCTTTCTATCAGGGCGATAGAACAACAACAATACCAATTATCCGATATTATATTGTTGAGATATATTTTGAAATTAATTTCAGATGGTGATTACATTGATTATAAGTGTCGTTTGGAATCACTATTATTGTCTATAGGAATTGATACTTCTAATATAGAAGAGTGGAATAATATTTTGTGGTGGTACTTTGTATATGGCATATATTTTTTAGATTATTCTTTAGAAGATATTACAAATTATGTTGATCAGAAGATGCTAGACTATTCATTTGATATTGATATTATCAATAATCAATTTGCGGTTTTAGGTCTTGTGTTATTAAAATGATATTTGATTATAGAAATTACATAGTAAATATTTGAAGTATGAAAAAGGTAGGAAAGCTTAATTTAAATGATTTGGGAGGAAAGATACAAGAACTTACAATAGAAGAACAAAAATTAACTATTGGAGGAAAGGATGTATGGAGGATTAGTGGAGGGTATTTGTATGAGGTTGATGGCGGAGTTTTGTTTTGTGGTGATAATGATCGTTCTGTTTGGTTTCCAGGTGTAGAGATAAGCACACACTTAGTTGCAGAAGGTACTGCATATCAATATAATGGTACTATTCATATTAGTGAGGATTGGTTAAAAGACGGATTTAATATTTATGACTTTGCTCATGAATTTGGGCATTATATTCAGCAATATTTAGTGGGTGATAAATTATATTACAAGTACATTGCTATACCAAGTATGCATGATTTATATACTGATCCGGAACATCATGACGAACAATGGTATGAAAAGGATGCTACTGATAGAGGGTATAAGCATATGTACAACCAGGGATATTATTGATTTTATAAGTAAAGGTTGAATATGTTGAAATAATTAATCCTATTTGTTATATGGGTTATTATATTGATGTATAGTATATTGTGTGAATTTTAGAGTTTGTCTTGAATATAATTTAATCTGTCATGAAAAAAAATATATATATTCTCTCTGAAAGGTTTATTCTTATCTTGCTTCTAGGTTTATTGGGCTATTTGGGTGTTTATGCTCAAAATAGTTCTTCTGAATTCAATTCATTGAGCTATGTTTCGGAAGAATTTTCATTTTCTGATATGACAGAGAAATTAAATTTGAAAGGAACATTAATTCTTCCTCAAAAAATGAATTCATTTACAAAAATTGTGATATTGGTTGCTCCCCCTTTTCCTATATACCGTGATTATGATGGTTTATTCTCTACATTGGCTGATGTTCTGGGAAGAAATGGAGTTGCTACATTGCGCTTTGATAATAGATCCTATTCTGATAAAGCTCTTTTACCCAGGCAAGAAACTGTAACAATGTATAATCAAGCAGATGATGTGCATAATGCTATACTCAACCTACGTAAGGATAAACGTTTCAATCATAACCCTATTGGCTTATTGGGACATAGTGAGGGAGGCTGTAGTGTAGCAATAGAAGCCTCTAAAAATAAAACTATAGATTTTGCTATCTTTCTATCAACATGCGGTATAAAAGGCGTTGAATTTGCATATGATCAGACGGCTATGCCTTTAATGTTTAATGAAAGGATAGATAGTATTGTTAAAGAAAATATGCTATTAAGTATGAGGAAATATCTCGAAATTGTGGATAGATATGACTCTTCAGATTCCATAAGAATATGCATAAGTCAAGCAGTTAAAGCATACTATAATTCAGTGCAAAATAAGAAAGAAGTTTTTGGTAGAAGTACCTTACAAGAAATTAGTGAAACTATATCTTGGACATATACAAGGCCTAGATTTATGGCTTTTGTTAAATATGATCCTAAAAAATATTTTTCAGATTTATCTTGTCCCGTTTTAGTAATGTGTGGTAAAATGGATGGAGTACAAGATTGTGAGAAAAACTTGGGAGGAATAGCCCAAATATTCAAAGAGAATGGAAAAAAGGATTATGAGATATTGGCTATTGATAGTGTAAATCATGGATATCGGAAAGTAAAAGCTCTTGTTCCTATGTTTATAGAACAGATGTCTTCTCATAATCCTCGAACGGCAACACCAAAGTTTGCTATTGATGTTTTTCAACGTATTGCTGATTGGATAGATGAGCATTAACAGAATAAGGATTTTATATAGTCGTTTAACACTGGATATTTTTTATGTAGGATGAGCTTGAGTAAAAAAATGTAATATAATGAAAAAGGTAGGTCGATTAAGTTTGTTAAATCTAACAGATAAATGTAATCTTATTGATAAAAATACTCAAAAATGTCTGATTGGTGGTGGTTCAGGAACACCTGACGATCCTTTTACTGAAGAAGAATATAATTATTTATTTTATTCAGGTCAATGGCAAGGTGGTTGTGTTGAGGGTATGGGTTGGGTAACTCCTGATGTTTATATATATGCAGAGAAGCCTGGTGGCTATGGCGGTTATACTAAGCCTGGTAGTGGTGGGTCTGGTGGTAGCGGTGGCTCTCTTTGGCCGGGCTGGCCCGGTGGAGGAAGTGCAGGTAGTTATCCAGGACATAATAATTACTATCCAAATCATAATGATTATCCAGGCCATAATAATTACTCCAAACCTTATAGTTATTATGGCTACTATGGTTATCATTCTTCTGGAGGTGGAGGAGGGGCAAGCGGTTCTGGTGATCATGGACATGATGATAGCACAACGGAATCGTATAGAATAATAAAAGAAATTCTAATGGATGCTTTATATTCCGGCACAAATGAACAGCGCTGGAATGCTATGGAATATGCATATCGGAATATATTATCAGATATAGGGGTAAATATATTTGGCATAGATTTTTATTTCTCAGATGAAAGATATGCTAGAGCATGGAAGGTCAATACTTTTGGGAGAGATATTGCGATAGGTGCTAATTTTTTTGATTTATCAGTGGAAGATTCTATCGCAGTATTGGTACATGAATGTATGCATGTTAATTATGATGGTGATGTGTTATCTACAAATATGAAGGAAGTATCGATAGATTACTATGATAGTGTTCCTGATAATTTTAAAGAATATATTAACAATACGTATTATGAAGGAAAAGCAAGTGATATTGAGTTGAGGGCATATTTTACAGTCAATAGTTTAGCAGAGCTTACTCATTACGAAAATGAGATCAATGCATATATGAAAGAAAAAGAATTGTGTCCAAATGTTTCTTTAGCCTACGAGGAAGAAAGAAATTTTCGAATCTGGTATTACCAGAAAATGGCTGAATTTTCAAAAGAATATGATTTTTAAATGTTGAATAGTTTCATTATGGGTAAGATTAGATTTCTATTTTATTTTTTGATTTTATGGAATATCAATATTGAACTTTGTGCACAGCAACAAAAGTTTAATACATTAATTTATTATTCCTCTCTTAATGAGATAGTTGTTGAACTTCAGAATTTGTCTGATAATGAAATGACGATATTATTGGATAATGAAAGCTGTATCTATTTTTATAAAAATAGTGGACGATATAAATCTACCAATTTGAAATGTTATGAATTTGAAGCCACTGATTCAATGAATGTTTTGATAAAAATTCCTCCTCGTAAGATGTATGTTGGAAAATACAAAGTACCGTGTTGCTTATTAAAATCATATATTAAAATAGAATATTCTTTTGATTTTAATCATTCTATTGCTGATTGTCATTGGGAGTATTATTCGAGAGAATTACGAATTTTACCTTATACTTATCAACGAGCAAGCACGGTAAAGAGGGAGTATATAAAAAAAGATAATCTAGTTGGTGATTCTGTCTATGATAAACCAGAAGTAAAGGCAGAGTTTCCTGGAGGAAAGAAAGCTTTATTTAATTATTTGAGTAAAACAACAAGTAAATATAGTTCATCTCATGAACAAGGGAATATTCGTATAAGATTTATAGTGGAGAAGGATGGTAGTATCAGTCATCCTTATATTATTAAAGATATAAGTCCCTTAGGAAAGAATCTCTTTTTTAGAAAAGCTGCATTGGAAATTCTAAAACAAATGCCAAAATGGGAGCCTGGATTGAAAGATGGTAAACCTGTACGAAGTTATTATACACTCTCTATTATGTTTAAATTGATTTGACTTTATGAATACTATGACTTTAATTTAATATATATTTATAATTTAATTTGAATGATACTGTGGTGTGAGATTATGATATGAATGGAAAACATTGTATGGTTTTAGAACTTAATGCTGTTGAATTTAAGAAAAATGTAATATAATGAAAAAAGTAGATCGGTTGAATCTGTTAAGTCTAACAGGCAGGTGTAATCTTATTGATAAAAACACTCAAAAATGTCTGATTGGTAGTGGTTCAGGAACACCTGACGATCCTTTTACTGAAGAAGAATATAATTATTTATTTTATTCAGGTCAATGGCAAGGTGGTTGTGTTGAGGGTATGGGTTGGGTAACTCCTGATGTTTATATATATGCAGAGAAGCCTGGTGGCTATGGCGGTTATACTAAGCCTGGTAGTGGTGGGTCTGGTGGTAGCGGTGGCTCTCTTTGGCCGGGCTGGCCCGGTGGAGGAAGTGCAGGTAGTTATCCAGGACATAATAATTACTATCCAAATCATAATGATTATCCAGGCCATAATAATTACTCCAAACCTTATAGTTATTATGGCTACTATGGTTATCATTCTTCTGGAGGTGGAGGAGGTAGCTGGGGTGGTTCTGGAGATGAAGAACATGGAAAGGATTGGGATTTTATAAAAGTGGATGACGGTGAATGTATTGTAGGCTCAATTGTAAATGCAGGTAAGATGTTAGGGGTAAATTTGAAAGAGTCAGGTATAACTTCCGATTTATCAGATTATAAAAATGATAATATTAATAGATATTTTGTGAGTGATGAGAAATTAGAAGATATTTTAGATAATTATTTTAATGTAAAAGTATCTAAAAAGGTAGGTGACATAACCAAACATGTTTCTAGTGGTAAACCTGTTTATATACGATTGGTTGAGAGAGAAAGTGATTTAAATGAAGATATTCAACTTCAAGAGTTGCATGATGTTATTATAACAAGTATCAATAATGTTGAAGGGTATTTTGAGTATTATGATCCTGTAAAGGGAGTTACGAGAAGGCTCTCAGAAACTGATTTGAGAAGTAATAAAGTTATTAAAAGCTATTATTTATTGGATAGTAAATAAATTTAATCATATTTATATGAGAAAATACAGTTTTTTTTTAACAATGCTATTGGTGTGTAATATGGGCTATAGTCAAGATCAGAATAACGCATTGGTGTATAAACGTATTCCTGTCGTTAGATATGATCCAGTCTATTTTTTCTCTACTGTTGATGATGCTTTTATACATAGTCCTGAATACTTGGATATTTGTCTTTCTAGTAAAGATACGTTGTATGCGCAGAATCGATATGGAGAGGTAAATTTCTATCATAACGATTTCTTTGAGCGGAATCGTATTAATACGAAGCTGTTTTTTAGATCGGACAGTGTGTTTATTCTTTCTGTAAAAAATGAATCAGCTTCATGGAAGGATCTTCCTATATATCGCATTTATGGAATAAAGAAAGGTGGAGAATATAGATTTGGTCTTACAGAAGGAAATGAGGAATTGTATCCTTTTACAGATTTTTTGAAGGTTCGTTATGGTTCAATAGCTAAATTCCAGGAGGTTTATTTAAGCTATATCAGTAACAGGCTAAAATTGATGGGAGATAAATACAATGGAATTTCTCTTTATCCTCAAGATAAGGCATCAATGGAATCTTTTTTAAAAGAAGACTATTTGATTCATGAAAAATATAATCCTACAGATACGCTTAATGTATTGAATCGTTTCATGTCTCTTGTATCCTCTTATACACTGTTGAAAGACAGGCAAGAAGAATTATTACGAGTCAATCTGTTGAAGAATATTCGTCGTGAACCACGTACTTATGCTAAAAAGCGGGAATTGTCAGAGTACGTTTATCATGAATTTATAATATATGGTTTAGAGATATCTTCTGTTCTTTCGGCTGTATTGACTAAACAGCAAAATGATGAGGTTAAATGGGGATTAATGAAATATAATGAACATAGAGTAGAATCAGTCGTGAGTTTGCAATTGTATAGAACTCCAAAGAGTCTAACGGATGATTATCCTATGCCATCTTATGAACAAATGTTGAAAGAGACTGCGGATATTCTTTTGAAAAATAGATGAACATAATTATTCGATAGTTGATACTAGTGATAATTTTGTGATATTGTTTTTGTCTGTTTTATAAATAATGGATGTTGATGTTATTTTATTGTTTTCGCAAATAAAATCTGTAAAATGAACTTTTTTTCAGTCATAATGCCTACTTACAATCAGGCACATTTTATAAGGAGGGCTATTCTTAGTTTGTATGAACAGACTTATCCTAATTGGGAATTAATCATTATCAATGATGGATGTACTGATGAGACGGAGATGTTTATCTCAGACTTTTTAGACGATGCAAGAGTCGTTTATATAAAGAATGAGAACAATCAAGGATTAGGCTATGCTTTGAATCAAGGGCTTAAAGTTGCAAAGTTTGATTTGATTGCTTATCTACCTTCCGATGATTATTATTTTGAGAATCATCTGGAAATGATAGAAGCGTCTTTTAGACAGGATAAAGATGTGATGCTTGTATATACTGGTGTACGCTATGACGTAGGTGATTCGTTGATTAGAGCAAATGATACTGAAAGTAAAGGTATTCGTAAAGGTTTCGAAATGCAACTAGTACAAGTGGCTCATAAAAAGGTTAATGAATGGTGGGTGGAGCGGTCGGAATGGATTAGTGATGATTTGTTTGTTATGTATTGGAGAAAATTGGTCGTTTATGGATCTTTTGCAAGAATCTCTGATATTACTTGTTTTTGGACTTCCCATCCATTTCAACGCCATTCAATAATAAGTGAGAAGCATGGTGGAGGTCTGAGCAGAGTTAGAAGTCATTATAAGATACAACACCCTATACGAATAAGGATTGCAAAAGAAAAATTTTGGGATGAGTATGAATTGTATTCTGATTTTAAGAATATTACACCTGCTGTGGAAGAGCAAGAATCTTTGAAGATATTGATAGTTGGTGAATTAGCCTATAACCCTGAACGTATTCTGGCTTTAGAACAAGCTGGACATAAGTTATACGGATTGTGGATATCCGAACCTAAATGTAGTGTTGCAACAATAGGTCCTCTTCCGTTTGGTCATGTAGAAGATCTTTCCAATAGCAATTGGCAAGAAGAAATAAAAAGAATACAGCCAGATATTATTTATGCTTTATTAAATTGGGGAGCTATTCCGTTTGCATATAGTGTTTTAAAAACTTTTCCAGATATCCCTTTTGTTTGGCATTTTAAAGAAGGACCTTTCGCTGCTTTGCGTGTAGGAAGCTGGGATAAATTGATTTATTTGTTAGTACATTCCACTGCAAGGATCTTTTTGAATGAGATTGTGAAGAGATGGTTCGAACAGTTTATTCCTTCCGATGGATTATCTCTCATTATGGATGGGGATTTACCAAAGTTGGACTATTTTAAAGAGAATTTTTCTCCTAAGTTGTCTTCTAAAAATGGAGAAGTACATACGGTTATTGCCGGTAGAATGATTGGTATTTCAGAACGAAATTTGGATATTTTGGTGGAAAATAGAATTCATCTACATATATATACGGAAAATTACTATGCCTGTAAAGTAAAAAGATATGCTAACTTTATTAGGAAGTATCCTAAATATTTTCATGTACATCCACATTGTTCTCCAAGTCATTGGACTGAAGAGTTTTCACAGTACGATGCTGGCTGGTTGCATTGTTTACGCAGTGATAATAAAGGAGATTTATTAAAGGCTACTTGGGATGATTTAAATATACCTGCGAGAATTAATACTTATGCTGCTGCGGGTTTACCGATTATACAAAGAGATAATTCTGGAAATATAGTGGCAGTGGAAGAGTGTTTGAGAAAACTGGATATCGGTGTGTTCTTTAGTGACTTTTATGATTTATCGAAAAAGTTGGAGGATAAAGAAAGAATGAATGTTTTAAAAGATAATGTTTTGAAAGAGAGGAAACGGTTCAGTTTCGATTATTATATTCTAGAACTGACTTCACTATTTAGAGAGGCCATAAAAAGAAAAAAGAATAGTTGAACCTAATATTGCGTTTGAAATATAAAGTTTCAGAATATGAATTATTTGTATAGTATTGATTAGATAAAATGTGAGATGAAGCGATATGATTATTTAATAATTGGTTGTGGACTATATGGTTCTGTTATCGCCGAACAGTTAACACGAAGTTCACGTTCATGCTTGGTTATAGATAAACGTAGCCATGTTGGGGGGAATGTATATACTGAAAAAGTCAGGGATATTATCGTTCATAAATATGGTGCTCATATCTTTCATACAAATAATAAAACTGTTTGGGATTATATTAATTCATTTTCAGAATTTAATAGATACACAAATTCTCCATTGGCTAATTATAAAGGTGAACTTTATAGCCTACCTTTTAATATGAATACTTTTTATCAAATATGGGGAGTGACCACACCGATAGAAGCTTTAGCAAAAATTGAATTTCAGAAACTGGAATCTGGTATTATCGAACCTAAGAATCTGGAAGAGCAGGCAATATCGTTAGTGGGGAAAGATATTTATGAAAAATTGATTAAAGGGTATACAGAAAAACAGTGGGGAAGACCAGCGACTGAACTACCAGCTTTTATCATCCAACGATTGCCAATACGCTTCACTTTTGATAATAATTATTTTAATGACAGGTATCAGGGAATACCGATTCGGGGATATACTCCAATCATTGAGAGAATGTTACGACGGAGCGATGTGCTGTTGGGAGTTGATTACTTATCTAATAAGGAGTATTTTGATAATGTAGCAGATAGAATCATATATACAGGAGAAATAGATCGTTATTTTGACTATTGTTATGGTACTTTGGAATACCGAAGTTTGAAGTTTGAGACTTGTTTATTAGAAAATTTGTCTAATTTTCAAGGAAATGCAGTGGTAAATTACACGGATTCAGTTATTCCTTATACTCGTATTATAGAACATAAACATTTTGAGTTTGGGCAGCAACCATATACTGTGATAACGAAAGAATATCCTTTCGAATATCAGATGGGAGCAGAGCCTTACTATCCTATAAATAGTGACGCAAATATGATACTATATAATAAGTATCGTGAATTAGCCCAACAGCAGGATAGAGTATATTTTGGAGGACGGTTGGCAGAATATAAATATTATAATATGGATGTAATAATAGAATGTGCATTGGCATTAGTTTCACAGATAAATCATTAAAACAAGACTATATGCTGAAATATATAATATTGTTGATTCAAGATTTATATAGTAAACTAGAAATAAGGCTATTATGAAAAAAGTTGGTAGATTTAGTTTGTTTGAATTGCAGAATAACAGTTCTGTAATAAATGAAGAGTCTCAAAAAGAGTATGTCGGTGGTGGTTCTGGAACATCCACAGATCCTTATACACCACAAGAGTTTGATTATATGATAAATGACGGTCAATGGCATGGCGGTTGGGTATATGGTATGGGGTGGGTTACACCAGAGGTGAATGTTTATGGACATTATCATAGATATTCTTATGAAGAATATTTAAATAGGGAAGGTGTATGGAATGGTGGGTATGTTGAAGGATATGGGTATATTGGTCGTGACGTAACGATAACTACTTATGATCCAAACTCTTTGCCAAAGACGGGAGTATATAATTATGATATGATGTATCACAGTGGTTTTGATCTTGGATATAATGCTGGAAAATCAGGTGAAAGTTGGGATGATGTTCTTGCTTGGTTAAGTGCAGCTTTGGCTGATGCATCTGCAGGTGATAGTTTTGGAGATGTTAATTATGATATGACATATTTTGCTCAAGGTGTTAGAGAGGGATACTGGAAGGGAAAATCTTCGGCAAATTATTATTGAACAGAAAGATATACTTGACTGATATTATGTTAATCTATTGAATTTATTGTGAAACTATATAGACCAAATGAGGAAGAAAGAATATTTCATATTGATTTTTATTTGTGTTTGCATTTTATCCTGTGTAGCTCAACCAGTCTCTAAATGCTATAGTGATGTATATAATTTACATTTTTCTATAAGCACTAATTCTTCGATTGAATATCCATGGATGGAGAACACAGCATATCTTGGTTGTGCAGTACCTTATCTGATCGAAGAATCAGGGAGAAGGTTATTAGCGAAAAAATATTTTAAAGGATTTCAATCTGACCGTCTTCGTACAGAAATAGAACAACGGATTGTGCTTCCTAATAATAATGAGAAGGAAGGACAGGTGATATTTGAAAGCAAAGGAGAGAATCTTGAAAATATCTTTATTATATTAGATGGGATAAATAGTGAAGAAAAATATATATTTTCAGATACTGTGAAAGTTACTTCGGGACATTTACTAAACAAGGTATCGAAGAAAATACCATTGATTGGAGTTAACCTATTGAATATAAGGATTCGGACTGAGGGCAAATTTAATAAGGAAGCATATATCGCATATTCTAAATTGGATATTATGATTGGCAATAAAAATATAAATGAATACCCTTTGATCCTTCCGAAGTTACCAACTAATAAGAATATCAATTTTATTCCTTTGAATACTGATTACGAATTTGGAGAAATAGATATAATGAAAAATGGAAAGATTATAGCCATAGGAGAATCCGTACATGGAAATAGTTCTGTTCGTAATTTTGCTTATCGATTAATAATGGAAAGTGTAAAGAAACGAGGGTACAAGCTAGTCCTTTGGGAAATGCCTATGGAAATGTCTCTTGTTTACAATAGGTATGTGACGGATAGTAAGTTCATGCTTGATTCTATTGAAACAGCGTTTATTGATATCCAAAGTCTAAATTTTATAAATGAATTGAGATTACATAATTTTAGTAAAACGGCAAAAGAGAAGGTGTGTTTATTAGGTATAGACTATAATAGTACGTGGAAAGCAGATCAAAATTCAGCAATGGATATTTTCGATTTTATAATGCATTTAAATGAGAAACAAAAGATATATGAAGTTAATATGTTATTAAGTTTACTGATGGAAAAAGATTGGAATAAAGCAATTGACTATCTTAAATCCCACAAAACTAAAATTCGAAATTTACTTACAGAGGATGAGATAGAGTGTATATTACATATTCTAACTCTTTCTTTGAAAATGGGAACAGAGAGAGTAAATCGATTTGTAGGTCGCGATTCAGTAATGTTTGTGAATACGAAATTTTTATTAGAACATTTTTCAGTTCCTGTTGCTATGAAGAGTATTGTTTATGCACATAATGTACATATCAATCCGGTTTCAACATTTCCTGCTGTACATTGTGATCCTTTTGGCATGTATATGAAGAAACAATATTCGAATGATTACATCCCTTTACTGATATTAATAGGTAAAGGTAGTGCAACTGTGTATGATTGGCAGTATAATAAAAAAGAAAAAGATTTGCAACATCCTCCTGTTGGAAGTATTGAACTTTTCTTAAATCAGCAGGAAAGTAATGTATGCTATTTCCCTATGTCGACTTTTTTTGATAAAATAGTACTATCTAGATATAAAGGAGATAAGCATACTATACAGGAGTTTTATCCATACAATTTATACCAACGTTATAAAGGGATGTTTTTTATCAAAGAGGAGTATGAAAATGAGAATATTAAAAAGGAGATAAAATCTGTTGATGAAACTAGAGCGACTTTATCAATAAGAAACAAGCGAAGACTAAAATTTTTAGAAAGCATAAATGATCATCAATAATTTTAAGTGATATGTAGGTACATGAAAAGTGATGTCGGTTGAACACCCTATTTGCATAATACATTATTAATTTTTCTTGGTTTCAAAACACAATTAAAGGATTAACTATACCTTTGCACCATCTTTTATAAAACACGTATTATTATGGAACAACATCCGATAAAAATTAATAAAGTGCAGATACGCAATCTGCAAAT
>OGMD01000638.1_pt1 | contig 14910 bp, 7 predicted proteins | sample 1573041 | NCBI WGS metagenome assembly OGMD01 (sample SAMEA2582007, study PRJEB24529) | metagenome | biome: Human gut stool | place: China | collected 2011 | reverse complement strand
CATTGATTAGGAATCGCACGGTTCCGTTGATTCTTTCTATCCGACAACGGTAAGTCTGGTTCCAGTCCTCTGATGAGACGACATCTGCCCCGCCGGCAACCATTACTTTGCCGGGCGCACGGCGCAAGTTAGCTTTTTTGCGCGACTTATGAAAGAATGAAACGCGATACATAGCCATATCATACATTGTTTCGTCCTCCACTCCGTAACGTGTCGGAAGGGAAGCGTCGAAAACACTCTCTCCTTCCGGGCCGGAAGCACAAAACATCAACATGTGCAGGGGAGCGGGTGAAAGCGGAGTGAAATCAAACTCAATGGCGAAGTTTTCGGATGTCCTGACTCTCCGGTTCCATACGTTGAAGTGTCCGCCCATGAATACCGGCTCTTTTCCCTTTCCCAAGAGGAAATAGTTTCTGACGTCGTTCCCGTATTTGGCTTTCATGGCTGTGTAGAGATAGGGCTCGTATTCTTTCATGTGGTTGTCGTCGGAGATGGCTCCGGCTTTCATCAACGTTTCCATAAGCGGGAAGAACAGAGGTTCCAGAATCAGTTTTTCGTTTTCGATGTATGCTTTGCCTTCTCCTTCTATCAGCCAGTCGGAGATTTCCTCTTCCTGGTCGAAGGTGTACATTGCGGATACCGTTTCTTTGGCGCTTTGAGAGTAAGCGTTGCAATAAGCAAATAGTAAAATCAAAAAGATAGATGTAGCCTGTTTCATATTCATCATTGTTAATTTGGGGATTATTTCATGTTAATAGTTGATTGCACGTGTGGAAGCCGGAGTATAGTCCGTTTGTTCCGTTACGCCGTATCTGTCGTTCGATTCGTCGTAGAGTAGGGACGAACGGGGAGATTTCCGCAGATATATGCTTCCGTCGATGAGCGGGTTGTCTGGCGAATAGCTGAATATCGTGCTATTCGTCCGGTTGGTGACAATCAGTTCTGACGGTTGGGTGGGGCTTAGGACGGCTTGGATGTTCCAGTCGCCACATTGGAAACTGTCTCCGGTGCGGACGATTGCAGGGGCTTGCTCCGTATCCGGGGTAATCTGTATGATAGTCAGGATGCGGTTTTGGGCGCAAGGAGTGTAGGTCGCTGTCAGGTGCCACTGGTCGGGAGCCGGTGTGGCGGGCGGCACCACAAACCGGTCTGTCTGTGAGAACTCGAAAGGAGAGTCGCTGAATTGGCGGACAGTCGTCTTGAATCCTTTGGAAGAGTTTTCGGTGGCAGTGGTGTTCTTTTCTATGGTAAACCGGGTGGGGCTGTGCAGGAGCCAGTCCCAACGAACCGCTTCGGTGGCTTCCAGTTCGTCGTAGATAACCAAGGTGTGGGGATGCAGCACTAATAGATGGCGCAGGTATTTGGTAAGCGGAGTCTTGCCGAAACCGTTTTCAGGAGTTTGGGTGATACCTGCGGTTGCAAAGGCGGACACCCACATTGGATCGTCGCTGATGCCGCTATATGCATGGGAAGCGTCTCCGAGACAATAGGAGATGTGGTCGCCGCCCATGGCACGGGTGATGTTGCCATATCCTTTCAGAGAATAAGGCTGACCGATGCCGTTGACTAAAATCGTGTTGTGTGCACGGGTGTGTCGGTAAGACATCAGGTTGTGCGCGTCACTGAAATTCTGGTAATATCCGCTGCTGCGGTATACATCGACTCCTTTATATAAAAGGTTGAAACTGTTTTGGTTGGCTACCGTATGGCTGCCCGAAGCGAAGGTGCTTGAACGGAAGCCGATAGCCATATCCTGTTCCGGATTGGCAAGATGGGTGTGTATGGCGACTTCTCCTGCATCCTTATACCAGATAAGTTTGGGAGCGTTTGAAGGCAGTTCGGTGGCGTAGCTTTGGGTGCGTATCATGCGGTAGAGCCTGAACTCATAGTCCTGTTGTACCAGTTCCTTGCATTGGTCGGCATACCAACCCGAATACGGGTCGGCATTTTCTTTCGCCAGGAAGTCGGCAAAAGCGGCCAATACCCGGCTCGGTTCGTTTCCGCTCTCACTTCCGTCGCCGAACCCTATGCTTTTGGAATGTGGGGGACTGGTATAGACCAGTGCTTTTCCGGCATTCAGATACCACGGATGTTTCAGGAAATCGCTTCGGGTGATGTACGAGAAAAGAGAAGGAATATAATACAGTGTCTTTATGTTGGTGGCGATGTAGCCCGTTCCGTTATGCCATATCCCGTCCCGGTTGAAGCCGGAAGCGGGGGCGCGTGCGCTCCATATTTCGTAATAGTATTCCAGCATCGGGAGAATTTCGTCCGCATACGCTGCTTTGTCGTAAAGGATGAAGCAAGCCTGAAACAGTACCCGCATATTATGTTGCCAGAAGTGGTTGTCGAAAATATGATTCTCCTGCCGTCCGCAGTTGGATTGGAAATAGTAGCGTGAAACGCGCATCAAAAGGTTTTCAATACCGGACTTTTCTTCCGGAGCCAGTTCGTTATAGAGTAAGTCGTAGATTTCGATAAAGCTGATAGCTATATCCGTAGCACCGAAATTACTGGCAAACAGTTGGGAGTCCGATATGGGACAGGACAGTAAGATAGTCAGTATCTCGTGCAGTTTGTCCGCGTATTTTTTGTCCTGTATCAGATGATAGGCCTGATACAGATGTTGGACGGAGTTTTTTATTTTGGCTGCCTCATCGTATGGATTGGGCAGGAGAGAATAGTCTGTATTCAATGCCGTTTGTGCACGGCCTGTCAGTTGCTTGTATTCCGGATGTGACTTCACGTTGCGTCGTGCCTGCTCCAGTCCGTTGTCGAGAAAACTGAACAGGCGCGGATGCGTGCGGGGAGCGTTCTTGATAAATGCTTCGAATGTGGGAGTCACGAATTTGGGTGTTTCGTCTTTTACCTCAAAAGAGTAGGTGTCGCTCCACGGCTGTTCGGTTCCGTCGTTGCCGACAGAGCGGAAGCGCCAGTGCCATGTACCGCTTTTGAGTGTTTGGTGTGGGTTGTACATACACCATTGTCGGGGAGTAGACACGGTTGTTTCCGTATCGGGGAAGTCTTTCGACTGTGAAAAGGCAAATTGCAGTTTTTCTCCGATCTTCATGGCTTGGGGCACGATGAACGGAGAAGGGTTGATGTAAAGTTCATTATCCGCTTTAGGGTACGGCTTTTCCCGTGTCTTGTCGTGCAAGGCGTCGGGGGCTGTTTCCGATTGTTCTGTTCCCGGGTATGTTGTTGCGGGAAGTGTATCGTCGCTACAAGCAGTCGCCAGAAATAAGCAGGCGAGGAGTTGGAAAAGGATGCTAAAACGGAAGGTTGTTTTCATAAGGATGAATTACATAAAAGATTGATTCGGAAATAAAGAGGAAAAGCCGATAAGCAAGGCTTTGAGGGGATACCTTGCTTATCTTGACTCTTCTATTGTGTTTCGCTTTTGGCTGTTTATTCCAGGATGGTGAGGATAGGACGGATTTGTCCCTGTATACCGGCTTTCGTGTTGTCAGCATGGAAAATAGCTACGGTTTTTGTAATATCCGTAATCGCATTATTATTGAACATAACAGGTGACATCAGTTTATTACTGATACTGCTGGTAAGTAAATAACGATCAGATGTTGTGAGGTGAACAAACTTATTTGCCCCCTCGATGGCATCCACTGCATGTGCGAACGTTTCATTTTTAGCTGTCTCTCCCAATCCATAATATCTTATGGAAAATTCCTTTACTTCTTCAAAAGAAGGCATATACCACCCGCTGGAATTTGCAGGGGTAGCAGTCTTTTCTTTAAAGAGAAGGAAGTCTGCTATCACCAGATATTTGTCTGCGTGGTCTGTATAACGACTATCTGCAAGAAGGATATTGGTATTCTCATATCCGGTTTTGGTTAATTCCAAACTGGTGAGGTCAATCGTGCCATTCACGCTTTTATCGCAGAATTCTTTACGTGTAGCAGAAGGTGCGCTTTCCAAAGCCATGACATATCCTTTGATGCGGGTATATGCACCATATTTTTCAGCTTTATCACCATTCAGCGCTTTAGTGGCAAACACAACTCCGATGCAAGGATTATCAGCATCCGTTTTCAATTCTGAAGCATATTCACCATTCTTGTAATAGTAATCACCAATTTTTGGGTCAATGGTCGGTTCTGTCGGTTCAACGTCTCCTCCGTCTATATCCGGATTCCATTCACCGAAGTCCGTATCAATTTGACCGTTGCTTTGTGATTCGGCAACAAGATAACCTCTTACCAGAGTGCGTGTATTTTTTTTCATCGGTACATTGGCAGGGATAGCGACTGTACGACCACCGTCAGTGTTGACAAAAGTCAGTCCGATTTCCCCTAATGCGTCATTGTCCGCAAAGATATAATATGAGAAGAGTTTTAAATCAAATCCTTCTCCTTCTTGTTCTCCTGTGCCGATAGGAGCAGTAGCCGGAAGAACAGCCACTACTGTTTCCGTAGAAATAGTACCGGTTGATGCATCGAATCCGTTAGGAATTTCCAGGCTGACACTGACTGACGTACATTTTGCGAAATTCTCTTTACTCTTGTCCGATACAATCAGTTTGGCAAACGGACGAACCAATGTGACGCTAAGCGGATTATCCAACGTTGCCTGACTTTTCTCAAAACTTCCGTTGCCGGAGAATGCATCACATGCATCGGTGTTATAAAGCAAAACCGGATCTTTTATTGTAATCTTAGTCAGGTTTTCCGTATTATAAAACTTGTCGGTGTAACGGCCTGTAATAGGATCTTTTTGTTGTCCGTTGGCTTCAATGAAGTCTGCCCACATCTTATAATTGTATGTACCAGCTTCTTCGAGGGCAAAGGTAAAAGACAGCTTGCCGTCTGCGCTGCCTTCGGTTCCCAGTTTTTCTTCTCTGTACACTCTGTCTCCGTTCTCATTCGTTATTTCAAGAATACAACGCAGGTAATGTCCATCTACTGACGGAACAGCGCGTGTTAGGGCAAATTCTTTCGGTAACTCGGCAGAGATATTGACCAACTTGTTCTGACTGTTTGAAGTACTTGAATCGTTCTCTTGGCTGCATGAGGTGAATAATCCCATGAGCAGCGTGATCGCTAAATAGATAAAGTTCTTTTTCATAATGGTAATGATTAAGTGTATTATAATTATTAGTTGTTTTTGACGATAGGTGTTACATCTACAATGATGTCATCATCGTTGAAATCAGGATCGAAACTGATCCCCGGGCTAGCCGTCAGGAAATATCCCCGAATAGTTGTTTCTTTGTTCCGTTCATAGGGAACTTTCAGATTTTGGTAGCGGGCTACCACTGTTTTACTCTCGTTCGTTATCTCGATAGTCACCGGAATAGACGATGCAGATTCATTGTTGATAAGCAGGAAGTCGAAGCCGATGTTAACTTCTTCCTTGTTCTCCTCTTTCTGAAGAGTTGCCAGGTCAACCGTCTTGTTGTATTCTATATACTGCAAAGAGTTTTTCAGTCTGCCGGTAAGCACATCGAATCCTGTGGGCAGATAGTAGTTGTATTTAACGGTCATCGTAAATTTCTTTCCGGTGATTTCCTTGTCTGCCACTTTCTTCAGGAATTTGGCTACATCCGTCGCTATCAGGTTGTACGATGCCATAGGGCGGGTCATCTTGATATCTACGGGGACGGTTACGTTCCATTGGTCCCGGTAGGCACTTAAATCCATTGGAGTGTTTCCATAGAAAGCGTCGTAGTATTTAGAGTTCCCAGTGTAGGGCGCGGCGCGTAATATGAATGCCATGTCCGCTGCGTTATAGAAAGTCTGATAGGTTCCTTCTTCAGACTTTTCTACATAGTCCGCCCATACGGCAAGCTGATACTTGCGGGCATGCAACTTCATGCTCAGAGGGATGCTTACTGTTGTTTCACCGTCCTGTATATCCTGATAGATAACCTGCCCGGCTACTTTTTGTGAACCTTCGTAGACGGCAACAACGAAGCGATGCAAGTAGGTGGTGGCTGCGCGTGTACCGCGATTCACATTCACGAGGTCGAATGATGTTTCCAGTGTCAGGTTCGTCATGATATTGACAGCAGTGGGATCAACTCCCAGTTCACCGTCAGCCGTCAGTTCCGGCTTTTCATAAAGGCAGCTGCTTACGAAAACCGGCAATAGCAGCAAACAACCCAACGTGCGGATAATGGATGTATATGTATTCTTTTTCATAATCAAACTGGCTTAAAAATGATAGGACAATGAGATGCCGAGACGGGTGATTCCCCAGTAATTCCGGCTTTTGGTTTCAATCAGGGCACCGTTGTCTATATTATAATAGGTGTTATACTTCATATTGGCATAACCGGCTCCCAGCGTAAATTCCGCTCCCCAGTGCTTGGAGAAAGGCAGTTTGTATCCATAACTGATACCTGCGCCCAATAACGGACGGTCGGTACTTTGGTAGCGGTTCTCGTCCCATTTCGCATTGAACAGAGCCATGTGGGCATGTACACCGAAGAAATGGCCTGCTCCTGCTTTCTCCAGCCACCAGCGTCCTTCGGGTTGAATAGCGAAAGTGCGTACAGCATATTTATGGCTGATATCCCAGCCGCTGAACATGACAGGAAGTTCTACGGAAATATGCTTACTGAACTGCATTTCGAAGGCCAGGTTCGACACAGCGATAGCATCATAGGCAATGTTGGTTTTGAGTGCCATGTAGCGTTCGGAAGCTGCTTTTTGTTGAGGCTTCTTTTTAGCCTGCTTGCCGACTGTACCGTCTTTCTGTTTCTTTCCGGCAACTTTGACTGCTTTCGTTTTTTCCGTTTTTGCCTTTCCGTTTTCCGCCTTTCCCATTTCTGCATTGGGCTTGAATACGATTTCCTTTTCGCTTGCGGAAGTCTGTATGCGTGGACGTTTACCCGTCTGTTTCTGTGGGTTCTGCGGATCTTGTGGTTCTTCGGAAGGCGAACCGGCTATTGCTGTCATTGAGCAGAGCAGCAACAGGAATCCTTGTACTAAATATCTTTTTGTTTTCATATTCTTCTTATAATCGTTTAGATTTCCAGTTCCGGGCGTTTGTCTACCAAAGTCGTTTCGTAGCCGTCTTCGCGTATGATGGTTGCTCCGCCTTTGTAAGTGATGTTCACATCTTCTCCTTTCCGGGTAGAGCGGATGAAGAAGGAGGGAGTTCCTTCTGCCGAGACATTGACTTTGATAATCCAGCTTCCTGCTTTGATGCGTCCGTCGGGAAGTATTTCCGGGTCGGCAACGGGGCGGGAGAGAGGATGAGTATTAATAATAGTGGCAAAACGGTATGTCTTCTGTTTCTCGGAAGTCGCCGTGAAATGCCAGTGATTGGGATAAGCGGCAAATTTGCCTTTGGCGTCCGCACGCAACCAGTTGACAGCCGGAACAAAGAACTGGCTGGTGGTATCGGTCTTCAATGTGCCACTTGAGAAAAGATAAGCGTCGGATGCTCCGTTCTTGTTGGTGGCCTGTATGTGTACAAATTTGTCTTTCTTCGTTACATTCATCGGATTGATGACCGTGTGAAGCAGATAATCCCAAGTGACAGGTTCGTCGGCTTCGAGTTCATCATAGATAAACACTAATCCGGTTTTGCCTAAGGCGACAGTGTGGCGGCGGAAAGTTTTCAGGTGGTTCTTGTCCCAGCCGTTGGCAGGAGTATATTCTATTCCACCTGCTTTCCCACGTTCCAACCAAAGCGGAGAGATTTCTTCACCATAAGCATTGGAAGCGTCACCCAACAGGTAGCCGATTTTTTCGCCTGTATAGTAACGGGGAATCCAGCCGTAACCTTCCGTACCGATACGCTGTCCCATGCCGTTCACCAGGATTGTGTTGTGGGCGCGGGTGGAACGGTGGCAAAGCATGCTGTGTTTGTCTACAAATGCGATGTGATGGCCGCTGCTATAAAAAAGCGAACTTCCGCCGAAGAACGTGTTGAACGCGTTTTGGTTGGCAATGGCGTGCGAAGTACTGCCGTAAGGGCTACTTCGGAAACTGAACATGGCATTGCCGCCTACACGCTCCCAGTTGGTCATGAAGGAAGCCAGTCCGCTTTCCGGAAAAACATATCCCATGGGGAGATTGGCGAGTCCTTCACCTTCTGGCAACGGCTTGTCACATTGCAGGCGGAACCATGCCAGGCTACCGGATTTGGCAGTCAGATGACGTTTGTGAAAATCGGGAGTGGTGGCGATGCGACGCACATAGTCGGCGGCATATGTGTTGCCTGTCATGCGGGCTAAAGCGTCGGTGTATCCCACACGGATGGTACTAGGTTTTAAAGTGCTTTGGTGACCGCTACCATTACCTCCTGATTTGGAAAAAGGGGGTTGATGATAAATAGTATACATGGCAGACCCCTGATACCATGGGTCGCTGAAGAAGTTGAATCCCGTGACGGTGGTGTAGAAGTAAGGCACTTCTATCAGTGTACGGGTATTGACCGTGAAGTAAGAGTCGCCGTTGTGCCAAGCTCCGTCCTTGTTCAGTCCGGGAAAACGTGCCAGCCAGAGATTATAGCAGTAGTCTGCCCAGATGTCGGCTTCGGGAAGGTCGCCATACACGCTGAATGCCGCAAACGTAAAAATACGCAGGTTCATTTGCCAGACGTGATTGTCGGCGATGTGGTTTTCCAGATGGTTGTTGAAGTTCTCATAAAATTCACTTCCGCGTTTCTTGATTTCTTTCAGCAGCGTTTGCTTCTGTGGCTCGTCCAGCAAATTGTAGAATGAATCATAAGCCAATGAACTGAGTGAAAGCATGGTGGAAGCATTGAAGTCACCTTTCACGTTCTCGTTTTCATCCCAACTGACCATTTCCAAGATGCGTTTGATCGCTTCCTTGCTATATTGTGTATCTTGCGTCAATAGATAGGCGCGTATCAATAACTCTACATTCGATTCTTCGTTGTCGATAATGCGGCGGCTTTCACGGGTCAACATGGCATTACGTTGCATCTCGTTGTCCAGCCCTGCAGCTAGTTTGGCATTAATATTATTGACAGACTGCATCGGAGTCTTTAATACCTTCTTTGCTTTTTCCAGATACCATTGATACTCCGTCTTTGAACGGCTGTTTTTCATAAAGTCCGCCCATTTGTCTTTTTGCACCAATATACGTGGATGACTTTTGGAAAGGTTTGCCTGCATCGTCTTGAATGAAGGCGGGCAGAACTTATCCGGATTAGCTTCCACCGTGAATTGTAGAACGGAAGACCATTGAGCCTTTCCTGCTTCATTCACATATCCGTATTGCCAATACCATACACCGGGAGCTAAATCTTTCTCCGGGTTGAAGAAGGGCCAACGGGTTTCTTCCTGCATCACGTTATTTTTTAATGCTGAATCTTGCGAGTAGCGCAGCCGGTATTTCAGACGCGATTTGTCTACCTTCTTCTTGCCGGATTTCATTCCGTCCAATGCCGTTTCGGATGTATTTATATCTGCCTGTAATGGCCATTGGAATGAAACGGTACGGTCAGATATCGTTGCTTTGTCCGACGGGGAAGGGGTGACACGCATTTCGTGCATAAGTGTCACGTCTGTAAGTCTGATTCGTGCCGACTTTTCTTGTGCCTGCAAACCGGATGATACCAGGCAACAAAGTAGTATGGTGCTGATTAATTTTTTCATGATACTATTTAATAATTAGGATTGTTTCTGTTTTCAAACATCGGGTTCAACTGTAATTCGTCCAACGGAATAGGGAATAATTCATGTTTGCCCTTTTGGAAATTCTCTCCGGCAGGGTAGAAGCTCTTCACTGAAGAACGGTTGCCGAACAGGGTTAATGCTTCTTTGATAATCCCCCAACGAATGAGGTCATATTTGCGCTGTCCTTCGAAAGCGAGTTCGAAACCACGTTCCCAATAAAGTGCCGTGCGGAATTTGCCGGCATCATCACCATCGGAAATAAAGTTTAGTTTATACACTTTCTCTTTCAGCAGTTCGGTGTAGTTTCCGGTAGTGATTTCTCTGGCTCCGGCACGCTTGCGTACGCTGTTGAGAAGCTTCCATGCTTCGGGAGTATTATCAGTCTCATTGTAGGCTTCGGCTGCCATCAGTACAACATCTGCATAACGCAGATAGCAGAAATTGACATCGGTGACGTTCGGGTCTTTGTAGCCGATAGGCATCCATTCACGGCGCCATTTGCCCGGATACCAGTCTTTCCCGTTTTTGTTAATCACTTTCTTGTGATTATAGAGCTCTTTGTCCCAGTTGAATTTGTAGTCGCAAATCATCACATCACGGCGTTCGTCACCCGTTATCACATTGCCATCTGCATCTTCTTCCTGTACATCAAAGAATCCTTTCCATTCGGGAACCACCCGGAACGACGCGTTGGCACGTCCCATAAATTGGTTGACTTCGGTTACGGAAATGCCGGGGTGTGCAACTAGCGGGCCGATGTAAGTGCCCCAGTAGCCTTTGGTTCCTGTCTTTCCGTCCGCACTGTAAAACGCAATTTCGAAGAGACTCTCTACGGAGTTGAGTGTTCCTGCCGAGAATCCTTTAAACAGTTCTCTATAGCCTTCGGGATAGAAATCATGATAACCGTTTGCTTTGATCGCTTCCCATTCTGCGGTGACAGCTTCAAAATATTTTCTGCGCTTGGCGTCATCAGGACGGGTAATGCTTCCGTCCATTTGAAGGCTGTATCCGGCACGTTGCAATAATACCCGCATAAGCAGTCCGCGTGCAGCGCCTTGGGTGACTTTCTCCGGAGTAGTAGCTGCGGTAGCCCAGGGCAAATGAGCTTTGGCAAAATTCAAATCCTCAATAATCTGGTCGTAGATTATTTCTCTGCTGCAACGTGGCTGAAAGACATTCTTATCTGCATTGGTAGAGGATGTCTTGAAAGGAACATCTCCCCAGTAGCGTACCAAATTGAATGCATACAAGGCTCTCAGGAATTTGGCTTCTCCGACCAATGATTGCAACTCCTTATTTTCTTCGTAATCAGCCATTCCTTCGATGCCTTCAACGGTATAGTTGGCATGTTCAATTCCGGTGTAGTTTCCTTGCCAGACACCATTTACCCATGTGTTAGAGCTGGTCACTTTATAATGAGCGATATCCCGGCGGCTTTTGTCTGATGTCTGTCCTGCCGCATAGTAAGTGTCGTCCGAACAAGGAAACGCCATATCCATAGAGCCATAGATAATCGGAAGTTGCTCGTATACTCCGGTAACGGCCATAGCGGCCTTTGCCTTTGTAGCAAATATATCCTTCTTCTCGTAATAAGAGTTGGGGTCTTCCGTCAGCAGGTCGGAACAAGAAACGTTTAGCAGATTTCCTGCCAGTATGCCGAGTGCATAAAGATATGTTTTATAGATTTTCATATTTCCGTTATTTTAAGGTGAATTAAAAGGTTACGTTCAATCCGAATACGTAGGAATGGCTTCTCGGGTATGCTCCGTAGTCTACTCCGGGAGTCAGGTTATTGCCTTTGGTAGAAACTTCCGGGTCGAATCCGGTGTAGGGAGTCCAGACAAACAGATTGCTGCCTGTTGCATACAGACGGAGCTTCTGGATGCCGGTTTTCCGTAGCCATTTTCTGGAGAAGTTGTATCCGATAGTCACGTTGCTTAATCGCAGGTATGATGCATCTTCTATTGCCCCTGAGTGGATATAAGTGTCACCTTGTTCCATATCGTTGATAACTGCTGCGTTTTTGCCCGCATTCAGTGCGGCAAGTTCCTGCGGGTCTGTTATGATATCGCCATTCTGATTGATAGTCATCCAGCGTTTGCTGCTGTTCACTGCATCCAGTACGTTGTATCCGGGCTTGCCGGCATGCGTATTTGTCAGTTTGGTAGCATTCAATACTTCGCCCCCGTAGGAGAAGGTAAAGAATATGCTCAGATCGAAATTCTTATAGGTGAAAGAGTTGTTCAAGCCGCCGAAGAACTTCGGATTGGCGTTACCGATAACCGTTTGGTCGTTTTCGTCAATCACCTTATTCCCGTCGGTATCGGCAAATTTCCACATGCCCGGTTGCGTTTCACTGCGGGAACCCCGGTAGGGGATACCTTCTTTCAGTGTGTATTTTTTAGTGTTCGGGTCGTAATCAAAGTCTTCCACCTGATAGAGTCCGAGGGTACGGTAGCCGTAGAACTGGCCGATTGGCTTACCTACCTCTATCTTGTGTGTCTTTTGGTTATAACCGAATTTGGCTTCTTCGAGGAAAAACTGTTCGCCGGACAATGCTTTGATTGTATTCTTGTTGTGAGACAAGTTGAAGTTGGTATTCCATGTGAAGTTACGTTTTTGTATATTCACTGAGCTGATTGTCAGATCGACACCGATGTTTCGGGTCTTTCCGATATTGCGAATCATGTTGCTATATCCCGAAGAACTCGGTATGCGTGAGTTCAGCAGCAGATGGGTACTCTCGTTCACGTAAAACTCCGGGGATATGGTCAGGCGTTGTTCGAGGAAGCCTAAATCCAATCCGACATTGAACGTGTTGTTGGATTCCCATTGAAGCATTTCGTTCGGGATAGCGGTCGGCACATATCCCGGTATATAACTTTCACCATTCGGATATTTCGTGGAATTCAACAGGTTCAATGAAGCATAGCTGCCGATACGGTTGTTTCCCGACATACCATATCCGATGCGTAACTTCAGGTCGGAAAACAGGTTCAGGTTCTTGATAAACTTCTCTTCGCCCATGCGCCAGGCAGCGGAAACGGAAGGGAAAAGCCCCCATTTCTTGTCTTCACTGAATTTGGAAGAACCGTCGGCACGTAAAGTGGCAGTCACTAAGTACTTTTCGCCGAAGTTGTAATTGAAGCGGGTGAAGAAGGACAATAGTTTATCATCGTAATTGGCATTAGAGGTGATGGAACCTGGAATACCAAGGTTCATATCGTCCAGATTAATATCGTTGTTGGGGAAATTAGTCGCACTGGCACGCATATTACGTGTCCACCGTGATACCCATTCCTGGCCGAGCATAGCGATTAATTTATGCTTTTTCTTCTTGTATTCATAGTTGAGCACATTGGAAGTCTGGAAGCTGCTGTTTTCTGCGTATTGGATATATCCGTTAGCACTGGAACGTTTCCCGTTACTGGATTTTTCTCCATAAAAAACATCAAAGCGCGTAGTCTGGTAACGCATACCGGTATTGTTGCGGAAGCTAAGCCCTTTGGCAATATTGAAAGTCAGTCCGCCATTAGCTTGGAAAGTGCGCAATTGTCTCTTGTTGGTTTCTTCGGCAGCAGAGGTGAGCGGATTTTGCATCGGGTTGCCTTCCTCGTCGGTGATATTGTCTTCTTCACTCTTCAGGAGGAGCTGGTCATCTCCATAGATACCTTTGGTGGGGCGATATTGCAGAATGTGCTCCATTTTGTTGAAACGCGTGGACTGGTCGGAAGTTCCCATACCATATATATATGATTGGTCATAGTTTACACGGGCATTGACTGAAATACGTTTGGTAGGTTTGTGGGAAAGGCTGAATGAAATATTATGTTTATCGTTTCCGCTATATACCATCGCGCCGAGGTCTTTGAAATACGTATAATTCAGAGAGTATTGCAGTTCTTTGTTGCCACCGGAGATGCGCACACGGTAGTTTTGTGAAGTTGTTGTTCTTCCCAAAGTTTCTTCCTGCCAGTCGATTCCGGCATAGTTGCCGTAGTTTTCGTTGATGTCCAGGAAAGAACCGTAGATAGACTGGAAACTTTTGACCCCTGTTTCACCGTTGAACTGCAATCTGCGCTCATAATCCAATAAGACAAACTCTTTGGTGGACAGCACCGGCAGTTTGCGTGCCAGAGTTCTCACGCCTACGTAGCTGTCAAAACTGATACTCATCTTACTTCCGTCTTTATTTCCTCTCTTAGTGGTGATGACTACTACACCGTTCGCTCCACGTGCACCGTAAATGGCCGTTGCCGAAGCATCTTTCAGGATATCAATCGTTTCAATTTCGGCGGGGTCGATAGTAGACATGCCGTCTTCACTGGGGAAGCCGTCGATAATATAAAGAGGTTCGTTGCTCTGTGTAATGGAAATACCACCGCGTACGCGTATGGAAATGGTAGAACCCGGAGCACCTTCGCTTTGCGTGATTTGTACGCCTGCCACCCGTCCCGCCAATGCCTGGGTGACATCGGAAGTGGGCATTCTCATCAGGTCTTCGCTTTTTACGGAAACGACCGAGCCGGTCAGGTCGCTACGCTTGCTGGTTCCATAACCTACCACAACCACCTCGTCCAGTGCTTTGGCATCGCTTTGCAACGTGACGTTGATTGCCGTCTTTCCTTTCACATGGATTTCTTGTGTTCTCATTCCTATATAAGAGAATACAAGAATGTCCTTAGTGGCATTGTTTACCTTAATCTTATAATTTCCGCTTAAATCACTGATTGCACCGATACCGGGACTACCTTTCAGAGTAATGTTGGCACCAATCACCTCAAGACCTTCTGAGTCTATGACCTTTCCGGTGACGGTCAGGTTTTGTGCGTTGACCGTAAATGCGGTGCAAAGGCAAACCGCAAGGAAGAGAAGTTTTTGCATGTTTTTCATATCAATTCTATTCGTTGTTTTTCTGAGTTAAGAATCTGTAGCAAAAATACAGGCTTTTCCGATGAATCGCCTTTTTCTATTGTCCGTACTTCGTTTGAAAACAGATAAATGGCTTTTGAAATTGTACAAAAGCCTTTCGAAATCAGCTATTATAAGTAACTCCAAAAAGTTTATATCCTTGTGGCGCACCTGTTAGGGGGAATAATAAGGGCATTTTTTTCAGAAATCCGTGCTCTTCTTCTTATAATGGATAAAAACAAAGAAGCTTTGGACGAAAGCAGAGTTGGTAGATATGGAAACGAAAATGAAAAAGAAGATTTCCAAGGCTTATGTCTGTGAGTTGCTCTAACTTTGCTACCAGTAAAAAGAATACAATAATAGAAATAAAGTAGAACAATGAAAAA
>OGMD01000634.1_pt1 | contig 14961 bp, 7 predicted proteins | sample 1573041 | NCBI WGS metagenome assembly OGMD01 (sample SAMEA2582007, study PRJEB24529) | metagenome | biome: Human gut stool | place: China | collected 2011 | reverse complement strand
TTTACAATACTTCCAGTTCCGTTCGCTCTTCTCATTGACTTTTCCTTAAAATATGCTGCATCCAGTATCCGGAAAACAAAAAATTAAAAGCTAAAATAATTATAAAGAAATATCCCCAAATTCAGTTCATTACCAAATAAAGAAAGTACCTTTGTTGAATTAACAAACTCTATTCAATGAAAATAGCCCAATTAAAACTCATGAAAAAAGAAGAAGTATTTAATTTTATCAGACAACGCCTTGCTTTCAGTGATGAATTAAAAAGGCAACTAAAACACATAAATGAAGATGAGTTTAAAAAAGAGCATCGCAGGTTTGAAATGTCCGGATGCGAAAAAGCAACAGGATGGTGTACAATCTTCAATACTGCCATTTTAAATGAATTCGCAAACTTAGGCATCTATGATTACACTTCTTACCTTTTTCTCGATTTCGACAAAGGTACTCCAACTGTTTATCTCAAATACTTCTCCGACAATGAAAATTTGGAATACGATCTCAATGGCTACTCTACAACAGAAATCATATTCACCATTTTTGAATTAACCATTTTTTCTGGAAAACCTAAGAGAGACCGAAACTAACTCTTTATAAAGAATCAAGAAGCCAGAGAGTGTGATAACATGTAAAAGTTCTATTCGTACAAACATACTATATAAAACAACCGTACTAAAATTAGGAATTGCGACATCCTTTTGATTTATTTTTTATATATTTACCACACAATTAATACTATAAAAACAATGATAAAGTTTTTATCCACCATAATAATATTTTGGGGTATAACCGCTATTACATATATAGAGAAAGCTTCTGCCCAGTCCACATTCTACTACTATAAACAATTAGGCATTAAAGAGGGATTATCCCAATCAAGAGTGCAATGTATATTAAACGATCATAAAGGTTATCTTTGGATAGGCACTGGAGTCGGACTAAATTGCTATGACCGTGATCACTTAAAACAGTACTTACATCATTCGGGAGACGAAAAATCACTGCCCTCCAATGACATACTCTTCATCGCCGAAGATTCCCTACTCAACTTATGGGTAGCCACAAGAACCGGTCTATGTATTTACGACCGTACCAATGACTGTTTCAACCGACCTGTTATTAATAAAAATAAGAATACCTTTATTTCTTCATATGTATCGCTAGACGATGGCATCATATTTGGAGCCGCCGGAATCATCTACAAGTACGATTATGCCACCCAACAATGGCACACACTATACAACCAATCCTCTGGACCTTTCATCACATTCAAGAAAATGCTTAAATATGATGAAAATCATATCTTAATCAATACACAATGGTACGGAATCTATTTGTTCGATCTAAGAACAAATCAAATAAAAAAAATAGATGCTTTTCCTGATAAGAACTATAATAGCATTTATATTGATTCACATCAACGTTTGTGGGTCAGTGCATATGGTGATGGATTATACTGTTATCAAAATGACAAACAATTAAAACACTTTACTCCCTCCAATTCTCAATTAACTTACAATGTAATCTTGGATATTGCAGAAAAGGATAATCAGCTGTGGATAGCAACAGATGGAGGAGGCATCAATATCTTATCATTGGATGACTTTTCTTTTTCTAATATCCAACAGCAGCAAGACGATGTCCACTCCTTTCCGGCTAATGCCATCTATCGCCTTTATCGGGATCCTGCCGACAATATATGGGCAGGGAGTATCCGACAAGGATTAATCGGTATCAAAAAAGTATATGCCCGTTCTTTCCAAAACGTACCCTTTGGAAATCGCTACGGACTGAGTAACCAAACCATTAACCGTATATCACAAGATAGCGAAGGGGTGGTCTGGATCGGAACTGATGGTGGTGGGATTAATAGCTTTGACCTCTCAACCACAACTTTCAAACATTACCCTTCTACTAGAAACAAAAAAGTTGTTTCAATAATAGAATACTCTCCACATGAACTGATGTTTTACTCATTCAACGAAGGGCTTTTTATTCTCGATAAGCGTAGCGGACAAATACGTCCATTCATGTTAGTTAACAAAGAAGTCAATGAAGAAATGTGTTTGAACGGATACTCGGTAAATATTAAACGATTGCCAAATAATAAACTAATATTCAGTTCACAACAAATTTTCAGTTATGATACAAAGACTCACAAGTTTGAGAAAATAGCAACAGTTGGACAGGAATATGTCAGAAACTCACCAATCGTCATCGGTACCAAAGATTACAATATCTATTTTCTTGATTTGAAAAATATATGTGAATACGACTCTTCTCGAAAAACTTTTAAAACAATCTATGAAGGAGATATAATACTCAATGATGGATGTATAGACAATGAAGGAAACTTCTGGTTGGCCTCTACAGACGGATTAATAAGTTATAATCCTCAAACGAAAAAAGTAGAACCCATTCAAACACCACTATTTAATGAAGCTACTTCCGTGACAGTAGATAACCAACATCGTGTATGGGTTGGTACTCGTCAATACTTGTATATCTATCATCAGCAAATGAAGAATTTTATCCGGCTTGATGAAATTGATGGTGTCCTTCCTAATGAATATTTAATGCAGGCCACTCTTGTCTCCCCTAAAGGTATGGTTATATTTGGAGGAGTTGCTGGTATGACTATTATCGACACCCAAATTCGCTTTAACCAAAAAGAAGGACATAAAATAGAAGTACTTGATATACTGATGAATGGAAGACCAGTTCCTTTAAATGAAGAAATTCAGGGAACTGTGGAAACAATCGAAGTTCCATGGAATTTTTCTTCCTTGCAACTAAAAGTTTTATTGAATGAAAAAGATGTATTCCGGAAGAATATGTTTCGCTTCCACATCAAGGGACTTAAAGAAAAAACAGTGCTCTCGAACAATAACTCTTTCGTTATCAACTATCTGCCAACAGGAGACTATACAATAATGGCTTCCTATTATACAAAAACCGGTGCCTGGAGTAAAGAGCAAAGCGTAATCCGAATCATAGTGACGGCTCCCTGGTGGCAAACGATCTGGTTTTATGCAATATGTTGCCTATTTATCGGAACAATGACATTCTACGTTTCTTATGTCATCCACCGGAAGAGGCGTGCCAAACATAAACGCGAAATTCACAAATTGAAAAACAGAATGTATGAGGAAAAGATTAATTTCCTTACCAACATCAGTCACGAACTTCGTACTCCCCTCACCTTGATATGCGCTCCCCTAAAAAGGATCATCAATCATGAAGTAGCCACTGAGAATATCGATACTCAACTTACTTCCATTTATAAACAAGCCGATCAGATGAGAAATATCATCGACATGGTGTTAGACGTAAGAAAATTGGAAGAGGGAAAAGATATACTATGTATCGTTTCTCAATCCCTTAATAACTGGGTCAGAAGCGTCGGAGACAAGTTTCTCAGCGAATATGAAAATAAAGGAATAGAGTTAGTCTATCAACTAGACGAGAATATCACTGATATTCCTTTTGATAAGAACAAATGCGAATTTGTCTTATCTAATTTTTTAATGAATGCCTTAAAATTCAGTGAAGCCGGCACTAAAACAACGATCACTACCGAGTTATCACAAGAAAGAGATTCGGTGAGAGTAGCTGTCAAAGATCAGGGTATGGGATTGAATATGGTTGATCCCGAATCGCTATTTACAAACTTTTATCAAGGAGAACACAGTAAGGGAGGAAGTGGTATTGGATTATCTTATTCAAAAAGCATTATCACTCATCATAAAGGAAAAATAGGAGCGCTGGAAAATACAGACCAGGGAGCTACTTTCTATTTTGAATTGCCACTTTTTGTCAAAGAATCAATATCATCACAAGCGATTATCGACAAAGGCACTTCCGAAACAACAGTAAAGAAAATGAATGAAATAGACTATTCTTTCTTGAAAAATTATTCGGTAATGATAGTAGAAGACACTTCCGATTTAAGAAGTTATCTGAAAGACACGTTAAGCCAATATTTTGCCAAAGTATATGCCACCAAAGATGGAAAAGAAGGCTTGGAGCAAATCGAGTCAAAACTACCCGACATTATAATTAGTGATGTGATGATGCCCCGGATGAATGGATTCGAACTATGTCAAACGGTGAAAAATAACTTAAACATCAGTCATATCCCCTTTATCCTATTGACTGCGTACCATAATTCACAGAATATGTACACCGGATATAAAACAGGAGCAGATGCTTTTTTGCCAAAACCGTTTGAAGTAGATGGACTGGTATCATTGATTTACAATCAGCTAAAACTCAGAGAACAAATAAAAGCAAGATATAACGAAGACAAAATTCCGACTTCGTATAAAGACATCAGCTTTAGCAATGCCGACGAAACATTTCTCCAAAAACTAAATACACTTATTTGTGAGAATATCAATAATCCGGAACTGGATGTGGCATTCCTTGCTACCAATATGTGCATCAGCCGTTCATTATTGTTTAATAAAGTCAAAGCCCTGACAGAAATGGGAATTATCGATTATGTAAATAAGATACGCATTGATAATGCAGCCATATTGCTGACTACCAGTTCTATGAATCTTACAGAAATATCTGAAATGGTAGGCTTTTCCTCTTTACGATATTTCAGCAAAGTATTCAAAGCTGTAAAAGGCGAAACGCCTTCCACATATAAAAAACAGAGAGAAGCATAACCTCTATCAATCAGAAATAAAAGGGATGAAAGACCCCTAACGGTCACTTTCATCCCTTCTTCAAAAGCACTCTCCCGAAAATAACAATCTCTGCCTTGCTATCCTAATATTTATTTGTTCTGTTTGTATACCTTTACCCAATCCACCTCCATGATAGCAGGCAGTGCGGCATCATTAATAGGACCAGGCCATGATCCTGGTTTTGAACTTCCCAATCCCATATTCAGAATGAGATAAAAAGAAGATTTATCTGTAAATGGCCATTGTTTCATCGTAGCTTCATTACTAAGATGTTTGTTGGGATAAGTAAATGTTTTCGTTCCGTTCACATAGAACGTGAGTGCTTCGGAAGTCCATTCCAGTCCGTAAACATTATAATCATCTATCTTATAAGAGACATTTGCCGTGTTGGCTGGATTGGAAGTATATCCCAGTTCATAGGTATAATGGGTATGTATCGTGTGATGAATAGTTGTTTCTTGTTTCACATGCTCCATTATGTCAATCTCACCCGCAGCAGGCCATCCGGTATAATCAGGATCAGCAACCTGAGGCATTAACCAAATAGCAGGAAATGCACCATTCGGATATTTGGTAATACGTGCACGTACTTCCACTCTACCGAAAGTAAAGGAAAACTTTCCATCTGTCTTGATACCACCGGCTTTATAATTACCATCTTCTCCTTTTTCACCCACCAGCACAAGATTTCCATCTTTCAGATAAGCCTGTTCATAGCTTTCAGACATCTCTTCGTTCCATTCGGAACTTCCTTTCGGACATAGTTTCCAGAAACTTTCATTCGGTTTGTCTCCTTTATCAAAGTCATCAAAGAAAATAAGATTGGTGAGGTCATCGTTATATTTAGGTATAACAATGGTATAAGTCGTAGTCTTCTGATCATCGGTAGTAACTGCCACCTGCTGTTCCTTTTTCCACGAGCCTAGAAAAGTTGCAGGATCAGGAAAGATAGTAGCGCTTTCACTCATTAAAGTATAATCCACTCCTGTAATCGTATTACCGTCTTCAATAGTACCAATTGTTACGGTATGAGCATCCTGGTCTATTTGGGCATGATAATAAGAGTCCCCAACTTTCAAGGCAAAAGCAGTCAGAGGATATTTCTCCTGGGAAGGAAAAACCATATCATCATCTTTATTACTGTCCGAACATGCAACAGCAGAAACAGACAACATGATCGTATTCAACAAAAGGAATATTTTTCTTTTCAACATATACTATATATTAAAGGGTTATTATAAATTTAAGCTATTGCAATGACTATCCGGTGGGTATCCCGGATAATCATCGCCTTTATCTTTTTTGTCACTCGCCCCAGTCTAATGCGGGAATAAATTCATATTTCTCGACATATACAGAACCTGCACCAGCACAATTCAAAGTCAATGTAGCTATTGGCTCGGTCAGTTCATGCCACAAGTTAGCCGGATTAAACTTCGATTTCACTTTAGAGAAATTGGCCTTTTCCACTCCATCTACATACCATATAATATTTCCGCCAGTCAGATTTCCAGCATCATCGCAGGCTGTCCCTGGTTCCAACCTGAAACCTAATGAATGAGGAGCATCAGTCAATGTCTGGTAGTAAGGACTTGTATCCGCCAATCCCATATTGAGTGTATTGTTCCATGGACTGGTCTGTGGTTTAGCTATGTGATTCCTGATATGATACTGTACATTTGAAATATCGGCAGTTCCTGTTCCCCAGCTCCACTGAAGAGTCATACCGAAGTCTGCAGCATCAAGTGGTTGAGTAACATAAATAATGTATGTACCATATGACAAGTTACCTTCTGTGTATGTACTACTGGAATTAATTGTCTTCTTCACATCTTTAAAAATAGAATATTCAAGATTGATCTGTTTTATCTTCACTTCTTTCACCACAGGTTCTGCGCCGATCTCAGCTTTAGATGTGAGAATAACAATAGTAGTGCGTACCTGCTGTCCCTTGTTTTGAGTGACATCAATCACTAGTTGCCTCTGAGTCGTTTCAGCCCCATTAATCGTATACCATTCGTCTTCTTCATCCGCTTTCTTTACTGTCCATTCCACATCTGCATCCACCGGAATAGTCAATTTCTGCGCTTCTGCCTGCAAAGCAAACCACTTACCGTTTTCAGGAACAGCCGGAGACAAGGTTACACCATTCTGCACACAGGTAACAGCAACGTCGGTCAGCTCAACTCCATGACGATCATATAGTGAAACCTTTCCTGTACGTTTCTCTCCCTTATTGGCCACAGCCTTCACAGTAATCGTACCATTCATTTCACCCGTAGCTCCTTGTTCAATGGTGAGCCATGCTTCTCCCTCCGTCACCTTAGCAGTCCATTTTTGATTGGCTTCTACCGTAATTGTTTTTGTATCGCCTTCCTTCACAATCTCTTCCAATGTCGAAGTTCTCAGATAAGCTGTTCCTTTTTGGATAATGGCAAATCTTTTACCTGTCCAATAGTCACTTTTGATATTGATAGTATCGATACGATCGTCCAAATCATTATTGTCTTTACAGGTAATCGTTACCGTATACTTTTCACCAGCCCCACCCTTATCAGGTGAGATTGTATACCAATCCTGGGTTCCAAATACCTCCCACGCATCAGTCGATTTCACATACAACTCTTGCGGAGCAGCATCTTTCGCCGCAAATACGTAAGGCGTTTCACCTGCAAACTTGTATCGGAGATCGACCCACTTCGTTGCTTCCTCCTCCTCTTGACAACTCTGCAAAAGAGGAAAAGTTGTCAGAAGCACCAGGCAAGAGAGGCCTAACCATGCTATTTTATTAATATTGAATTTCATAATTATTCGTTTTAAAGCGTTTTATGATTATTCGTAAGGCTCGTATGTAATCGATTCAATAGTATAAGAATTGTCTGCCGGAACATTATCGAATGCGATCTGAACAGGAATTCCGTCCTTGTATTTTTCTGCAAAAGCAGCATCATCAAACACATTCGTTTTACCATTTCCCACTCCTTTTCCTTCTTCGTTTATCAATAGTCGAATTCTCAACTTACCAGCAGTATTCGGATCATTTTCCACATAAAACTCAATTTTACGTATCTGTCCAATTTGGTCTGCCGTTAATGCAACAGGTGCAGCAGCCTGCCATCCAAATTCTCCGGCAAGATAGAATTTATTATCTCCTTTCTCTGAAATATTATATTTGTAATTACCTGTACCAGGAGCTTTTGCCGTCATATTCAGCATCATATGTCCTGTTCCCGTCAGTTTGATTTCTTTAAAGTTGAAAGTCAGATGTCCTTTCTTCACATTAAACTTGGCAAAGACGTCAGATTTGCCTGTTACCTTCATAGAGCCTCCAACTTCGTCAATGGTATACGTTGTTTCATCTGTCGGAAGCGTAAAGGCAATACTCTGATTAATATTCAATACTGTCTCTTCAAATCCAGCAACAGGATTCTTCATGCCAAGCATCACCTTACCAACACGTGAAATAAAATATGGATTAGCCTTCATCGATACAGTCAACAAGGAGTTATCTACATCCTCTTCCACAGAAATCCAGTCTTTGTATTCATCAGGCACGGTAGCTTTCCATGCAGCATTTGCACTAATCTTAATCTCTTTTTGCTCTATTAAACCCGTTGCTTCTATTTCCGTGACTCCATCTTCCGGAACAATAGAGATACCACCTTGTGTAATGGTTATCGTCTTCTCTTGAGATGCAGTTCTGAATGTCAAATCAGCCATTCGCTTTGCAGCAGGATTGGTAGGTACTTTTATCTTCACAATCTGCCATTCACCTTTCTTTCCTTCACCGGACAATTTGTCTATATTCGACAAGAACTGATCTGAAGAGACAACGCTCCATGCTTTATTGGACATAAACTTCACTTCAATCTCTTCGCCATCAGCAGAAACCATTTCCGTATAATTAGGAACCTGTAAATCATTAATTGAAGGTTGAGTTATAGTAATCACCTTACTATCAGTCACTCCATCTGCCTTGATGGTTAATGTAGCCGTACGCTCTTCAGCACTGTTATTATCTTCAAAACTCACAGTAACAGCAGCTACCAATGAACTGGCCGAACTCATTGCCGGATCTACCTTACACCACTGTCCACTGCTTTCAATCGTCCAAGGAGTATTTGCACTCACATTAAAAATGATATTTTCGGGCGAAGTTGAAACGACAGTATATGTTTCCAATGCATCAACCTGAACCTTTAGAGGTCCAACTGGTTGAGAGTCTATACTATATTCCTGACAAGCAGAAAACCCAAATATGCACAACGCAAAAATCAATTGCAAAAACGTGCTTCTATATAACTTCTTCATATCTTTTAATTTTATTAGATTAAACAATGGTTACCATTCCGGATTTTGAGGATTCAGATTTGTATTGATGTACAATTCTTCCTGAGGAATAGGAAAGAGATACATACAGTTTTTCCACGTGCGTTTTTCACAAAGCTTCTTTGTAAATTCCTGTACGCCGCTTCTTTCCTTAATTTTCACTCCATATATATCCCGTTGAGTAGTATCTGCGATTTTCCATCTTCTCACGTCCCAAAAACGATGGTCTTCGAATGCGAATTCCACCCGCCACTCATTTTGCAGTTGTTGCATAAATGCCTCTACATTAGTGGTTGTGATAATCGGCATTTTCACATTGTTTCTCACCTCATTGATTGCCCATCGTGCAGATTTGGTATACGTATCGTCGGTATAATCCAACCCTTTATCACCAAAAGCATTCGCCATTGATTCGGCATACGTAAGCAAGGTTTCCGCATAACGGTAAATCACCCAATGATGCTTGTTTGATACCAGGTGGTCGGGAGTAAAGCTAGTGCTCTCCTGAATATACTTCCGCAAGAAGTAACCGGTAGGCGATCCGCCTTGCGACACCAATACATCATCCACACCACCTTCCTGAATCTGAATTGTACTTTCTTTAAAACTCATCTTATTGGCCAATATCACTCTTCCAAAACGTGGATCGCGTTTGGAGATATTATAAGGATCCTGAGGATCGAAGTCCGCATTTTCGTCATATACCCAGCCGTCAGCCCCCAACGTCACTGTATAGCCTTTAGTGGTTTGAAACGCATCGACCAAATTCTGTGTCGGATAGGTACACTGAGACAACAGTCCGGTGGTACGACTCCCCTCGGTGAAACGTATCGGAAAATTCTGCAGCTCAAACTTTGAGTTGTCATTATTTACCCTGAACAAGACAACTTCTTTAGATGTCAGATTGTTGGCAACTTCTTTTCCGTCCAAAGAATACAAATTCAAATTGATAATATCCAAAGCAGCTTTAGCCGACTTTTTCCATAATTCTGTATTCATCGTCGGATTGTGAAGCTTACTGGCAGCATAAAGTAATGCTTTCGATTTGACAGCCATGGCAAAACCTTTCGTCACTCTTCCTACTTGTGTATCATACAATGCAGAGTTGTAATTTTCAGGTAACCCATTGGCATTCACAGCCTCATCACATTGCTGTACGATAAAATCTATCACTTCAGAAAAAGGAGTCTTACCAATCGCATTGGCTTCTTCTATGGTGAGCGGTATTAATGGCATGGCAATATCCCCATAGCGGCGTGCCAATTCGAAAAAGTAATGTGCACGCAACACTTTGGCTTCGTAAGGGAAACATTTCAGCTTCGTCATCCACTTGTTATAGTTTCCATCATGCTCGTAGCGAGACAAGTCTACATTGGCTACATCCTGAATAAAACTATTGGCTGCACGAATACCCTCATATAACTTCCAAGCCGTATCAGCTGTTTTAATAGCCGACCAACTTCCATCGTTGAAACGTTGCACTGTCCCACCCGAATATCCGAATATGGCATCATCACTGGCACAATCCCGCATTGCATTGTCTATCGTACCAAAATCTTGAGGCATATACGAATAAACATGCGTCAACATCTGTTCGGTAGAATTGAAATATTCATAAATATCGTCTTTATCCTTCAGTCCGTCTGTTTCGTCAAAGTCCAAATAGTTACAGGAAACGAACGCCATTGAAGACACGATAGTCATTATTATATAGTTGGTTCTCATATATTTCATCTATTACAGTATTAATTAGAAATTCAGTTTAAGACCTGCCCAAAAAGTTCTGACAGAAGGATAACTTGTTGCCAACTGTTCGGGGTCGGTAAAATGAAGATTATCCAATGAGAACAGATTATCACCTTGCACAAACAGCTTAATATCTGCAAAGCGAGTTTGCGCTTTGGGGAATGTGTAGGCTATCATCAGATTACGAAGTTTCAGGAATGAACCATCACGATACCATAAAGAACTATTACGATAATTATTCAGATTGTCCAGCGTAGTAAGTCGGGGCATGGTAGCATTGTTTTTATTATCCGGAGTCCAATAAGTTTCTTCATTGAGGAAAGTGGTTGAAATCGTTGAATTGCCAACAAAAGGCTTATACAATTGACTGTTCAAAAGATTCACCGTTTTTCCTGTCAATCCCTGGAAATTGGCATATATTTCAAAGTTCTTGTAAGACAAACTCACGTCAAACCCAAAGTAGAAACGAGGCATGTTTGAACCAAACATTTTCACTATGTCTTTTTCGTCAATACGGTTGTCTCCATTCTGATCTTTGTATTTAATATCACCCGGAGATACGGAATAGAACGTCTGTGTAGGGCTGTTATTGATGTCCATCTGATCGGAAAAGAATCCGATAGCTTCCAGTCCATACATTTGTCCCACTGGGTTTCCTTTATGATAGAGATAATTGTAGTCCTGATAGGCTTGATTATCATTCACCAACTCCGATTGCATGTATGACATATTAGCACCTATTTCGTATCTGAAGCTACCTATCTTATCCTGCCAGTTGAGCGAAGCATCGAAACCTTTGTACTTATATATACCTTGGTTCAACATCCCCACACCAATACCTATAATACCCGATGTGCTGGTAGTACCTGTGACTAAAATATCCGAACGTTTCTCATAGTAACCGTCCAAAGTAACATTCAGTCGGTTGTTGAAAGCAGCAAAGTCTATCCCTACAGTTGCCTTTTCCGATTTCTCTACTGCAAGCCCAATCACCGGCAGACTTCCTTCACTATTACCATACACAGTACTCAAAGCACCAGTTCCCGGATTATAGAAAGAATAATTCGTACCGCTTGTACCATAAGACTGTCTCCATAATTCGTGTGTCAAACTGCCATCCCATCCGGACACCCCATAAGAACCACGAATTTTCAGAAGATTGATAACGCTTACATTCTTCATAAACCCTTCGTTAGAGATAATCCATGCAGCTGAAACAGCCGGATAATTACGGAATTTATCTCCATCGGGCAAATAGGCTGAACCCGAATGATTGATAACAGCGTTCAGTGTATAGCGATTATCATAGGTATAGGTAGCATTTGCCAAGACAGACAGGTTTTTGGTAGAGTTGTTTCTTTCATTCCGAACAACCGACTGCATATCATAAATAATAGCTCCACCTACCTGATGCTTTCCAAAAACACGGTCGTATGCGACTTTTGCCTGGAAGTCACTGCGCATCAACAATCTTTCGAACGGTTGTTTGGGGTGATCCAACGTTTTTGAATCTTTACCATAAATCTGAGGAGTAGTGATATATGTACCGTCGGCATTTATTTTAGCATTCGTATTCATATACCGATATTCCTTGACACTGGTTTCGCGAAGCGCTCCCATATTATCGAATGAAATAGAAATTTCGGCAGAAAGCCCTTTAGTGAGTGCGTCCAATTTCTGACGCAAACTCGCATCTGCCAGCAAACTTCCTTCAACAATACGATTATTACCATAGTCTTTCAGAAGAGCGACAGGATTTTTTTCTCCGTACACTGCACTTCCACCATAAATTCCATTCTCATAACGAATAGGAAATGCAGCAGAAGGAATATTGCTAATAATTTGAAAAATATCATTCCTACCGTAACGGGTTTCGTTAGTTTCTTTCAGTCTTCCTACGATACCTGCTTTCAGGAGGGTGCTTTCGGTGATATTCACATCTATATTGGTACGAAGTGCCAAACGGGTATCCGTAGGTTTAGTACTAAAACGACTGTCTTTCGTGTTTTCCTGCAGCATAGAACGATCACGATAATAGTCTACAGCCGTAAAATAACGAAACTTATTATTACCGCCACTGAAAGACATTTTCAGATTATTCGTAAACCCGGTTTTATTCACTGTATGATCCCACCAGTTCACATTAGGATAGTCGTACGGATTACTTCCGGTGCGGAACATTTCCAATTCGGCCGCATTGTAGCGCGCGCTAAGTCCATCCCCCTGCAAAGCAGTGTTGAGGGTATTGGCATAGGTGTATGCGTCGACAAACTCCGGTGTGCGGAATTGAGTATTGAGTCCGAAAGAATAATCGACTTTTACATTCAGCCGGGCATCTTTTCCTCTTTTGGTAGTGATAATCAGTACACCGTTGGCTCCGCGGACACCATAAAGCGCAGCGGCAGCGGCATCCTTCAACACATAACACGACTCTATTTCCTGAGAAGTGATATCAGTAATGTCGCGTGGGAAACCATCAATGAGTACTAACGGTGCATTACCATGCAAAGAAAGTGTAGAAACATTGTCGGGAGAGGCTCCCATGCCCTGATAGACATTCAATCCGGCGATTTTTCCGTAGAGTGCCTTACTTATATCCACAGCCTGCGATTTTTCAAATGCCTTCGAATTGACTCCTGATATGGAATAACTGCTCGTTTTGACAGAGGTATTCATTTCATACCCGATGCTCAGTGTGTCCTGCAACTGCTTCTCGGAAACAGTTCCGGATTGCTGGGCATTGGTCGATACGAAACCTCCCAAGAGCAATGTGATGAATATATAATTTTTCTTGTTCATTTTTCAATTGAATTAGTGTACATACGAATTACCAACCCGGATTTTGGGTCATTCCATATTTCTTATTAATCTCGTTCTGAGGAATCGGTGCCAAGTACCAACGAGTATCCCAGTTCGTCGCCCAAAAACGCTTGTTGATAGTATAAGTATCGAAAGTGAAACTGGTAGGATGATTAATATCATTACCTTTGCTTCGCAAACCATACAACTGCTTGGTGAAATCCTGAACACGATTACGGCGTACAAGGTCGAACCAACGTACTTCCTCAAATCCCAGTTCCAATGCTCTTTCCTTTAAAACAGCTTCCAAAAACTGTGTATAATTCAATTTGTCCGGTAATTCAGAAAGTCCCACCCGGTTGCGTACTTCATTGACCATCGCATAAGCTTGAGAAGTGGGGCCTCCCTTATCCTTATTCAATTCATTCAGTACTTCGGCATAGCCCAGCATAACGTCCGGCAGACGGAGATAAGGCCATTGAACAGGACGTCCGGTTCTGTCTTCACTATACTGCAATATGAACTTCATATTCATGAATCCGCTACCTGTTTTATAGTTATTGCTATTGGTATACGTAGGAGCCGGATTTCCATCCACATAAGCATCTCCGGGGCAAGCTACGTTTTCATACAGTCTCGGATCTCTCGTCGGTATCATATCACCAGCAGTGAAGAAAGGTTGCCGGGATGGATTCTTCCAGTCGAAGTCCGACGGAAAATCGGAACCATTATCCCATGGGAACATATTCACGTAGTTCAACGTAGGACCGCTATAATAGCGTTGGTCAAGAATAGGAGAATGAATAGAGGGATCATAGCCTTTACGGATGGAAATTAAAACTTCAGAACCTCCTCTGTCATAGTACGCTTTCCGATAGGCCAACCGCCGAGCTTTATGCGTGGCTTCATCAGGCAAAATCAACTTATATGATCCTTGTCTCTTAACCTCCTCAAAGAAGTTATATCCTGCTGTTTCGGCATCTTTCCAACGTTGAACGTCATAATTACCATAACAAGTATATTCGTCTGCCGCCGGATGCCATTTTGTAGCCGAGTTAAAAGACGGACTTGCTGCCCACAGCAACACCTGAAATTTCAGTGCCATCGCGCCGGCTTTCGTCATACGTCCGTCATTCAGGTTGTCTTGTTTCCAAACCAAGTCGGGAATAGCATCATTAAGTAAAGCAACAATTTTACTAATAGTTTCGGCGAATGTCAGACGTGGAAACTGCATCGCTTCATTGGCTTCAACAGAATGGTCGAGCCAGGAAACTCCACCCACATAACGCATCATTCTGAAATAAGACAGAGCGATCAGTGTTTTGGCTTCGGCCACTCGGATCTTCTTGTCGGTAGAAGATATATCAGGCACTTTATCTATATTCTCTATGTA
>OGMD01000625.1_pt1 | contig 15099 bp, 12 predicted proteins | sample 1573041 | NCBI WGS metagenome assembly OGMD01 (sample SAMEA2582007, study PRJEB24529) | metagenome | biome: Human gut stool | place: China | collected 2011 | reverse complement strand
TTTAATTTCTTGATCATATGAGTTTTAATTCCTGCTTCTTCTAACATATCAAAGATAATGCAAGAAATTGTATTGTTTAAAACTCCCTTACCTTCAAACTGATCATGTTTTACACCATTTCCAGCAGTTGCGTCATCTTTATAATGAATCAAATATTCATCTTCTTTATATCCAAACTCTGTTCGATTGACAGACTTATTAGATAACATTATCATATTATTCAATTCACGAATAATATAATCACTATGAGTACTAATAACTAATCTTATTCCCGCATTAACCATTCTCACTAAAATTCTTGCGAGTAAAATTTGACTATCAGGATGAAGATTTATTTCAGGTTCATCAATAATCAATGTCTGATTTTTCTGCGCCTCATGCTTCAAATATATTACAATTCCAGACAATGTTTTTACTACGGAGGCAGACAATAAGAAAGGGAGTTCTCTACCGTTTAAAGCATTAGGTTTAAATACAACATCACCCAAATCTGTAATAAAAATATTACCCCCTAATAAATTTTGCTCAATATCAACTCCCAACTCATAATAAGATGATCTCTTTTTTTGTATACGAGCCAAATCTTCTGCTTTAGCCAAAGCATCAACAATAGCTAAAGGATATCTAGATGTTCTTTCTTCGAATTCTTGAATATTAAAGGGGGCATTCTTTAGTCTTTTTATCGATAGTTCCTTACTAAAAGTATATATAGAATTCCTTTCAACAGGTAAAATTACAGGATTCACTATCGTATCTGACAATAATATTTTAAACATTATATAGTCTAGGATAGGGGGAATAGACTTAATATTACCCTCTAAATGCGAAATTTTAGACGTTGCCTTAACTACCAAAGAACCTTTATCTTTTTTTAAACCAATATCAATACCTGGTAAAGCTACCTTTTCATTAAATTGTTTTCTTTTTATTTCTTCAATGATATCATCATCTGAGTCGTCAACGCATTCAGTTTTTAATTTATCAAAACCAACATCAGTCGTAAATACCTCTTTAAGAAATGCACTCTTTATTCTTTTAGCAGACTTATTGACAGCCTGTTTCAATAATGCTGGTGTTATTTCAATATCTAATTCTCCTTTTGCTATAAGTTCTTTATCATCTATAACTTTAGGAGAAGCAATTGATACATATTTTTGAAAACCATAAATCATATAAGATACATACGTTTTTCCTGTCCCATTAGGACCACAAAAAATCGAAATCTTTTTATCCAAATCGAAATCAATTTTATCAATAATCCCCAAATTCTCAAATCGTACTTTCATATTTATATTTATTATCAATGCAAATTTAAAACATTCCTAGTAATTTCTCCCTATTATACATCTTTTATTTATTAATATATTAGTTATTAATAACTCAGAATTGCCATTTTAGTTCTCTTTTTTTGGTCTTATATCATATAAGTTATTATAAATAAACACAATACTCTTATTTTCTCGCTATTTATTTTTTCACTCACTCACCGAAGACCGAGCCGCTCAGAAGTCGAAAGGCGATTGCCTTACCCCTCAAAATGTGAAATATGATTAATTACGTTAATTTAATTAACAATTTACGCCTTTAGCGACAAAAAAAGACCGATCTCGGTATAAGATCGGCCTAGTGGGGCAATTGCCTTTATTGCCCTTCCACATCATCAAATCCTGGCACATAGGGACTGGCATTGCTAGCCTTGCCCTTGCCACTAATAGCTCGCCGCCAGAGTTTGCGCATCATTAAGTATTTAAAGGCATCAGAGAAGTTTGTAGAGAGCATAGGCAATTTCTTAGGTGCCAGCTTCTCCGACTTCTTGATCTTATAAACGATCTTTTGCTGCCCCTTGTATCGAATTCCGGCCGGTGCCTTCTCAATACTAGACACGGCTTCTTTGCAATTAACTGCATCAATTAAAAGAATTGGTAATGCTCTGTTTTCCCCCTTCATTAGTTCTAACATAAAGTCGTATTCTTCATCCTGCCGGATATTAGCTTGTTTGCGGCTCATAAGATTAACGATCCATCCTGTCCGGTTACCTCCCCCGTCTATCTCGATGGCCTCTTTCAATTTTCGCGCATAATCTTCCTTCTGCTTTTCAAAATTATTCCCAGCACGATCATAATACAAATTTAATTCCTTTTCCTCGTGATTCAGGAAAAAGCCCAGGAATTGATCTGCTAGTTCTCTAAACCAATTAGGCGGTAATTCAAAAAAGTTCTTATGTAATCGATAATACGCACCGTCCTCCTGTCCTATAATTAAAGATAGCTGATTACCAAAATCGACACCTGCATCTATCGGGTTATCATGGTGTAAAAAGCGAAGATCCCTAGAATTGACTGCCGGTTCCCCATGATATACACCATCTGTATATTTGTGCTTTTCAGAAAAAGCCACATAAAAACGGATATCTCGGCGAAGCCCAGGGCGCATACCTACCACCGATTTTTTAAATTCGTGTAATTCAAGTGTTCCATTAAAAAGTTGCTTTATATACCCAATTGTTAGAATATCAATGTTCGTAAAGCTAGAAGCATTAATAAAATAACTTTCACCCTTCCGCATCTTAAGCAAGGCAGCTTCATAATAGATTATCTTTTTTTTAATCCGTCTTAATTTATCAGGAGAAGGAGATTCTTTGTTTTCTTCCCGTACTAGCTTAATACGCAGTTCATTTAGTTCCCCTGCTGCTTGGACTATTTTTAGAATACGTTCTGGCTTCATCAGCTTTACATAACGAAAATACCAGTCATATTCCCCCTCCAAAACATCCGGCATATCCGTAGTAATGGTTACCCCTAAAAAGTAATGACTATGCCCGTAACGAATGGCATCACCACGCAAAATCGGCATAGCTCTATTAACCTTCTTATCTTGATCGTATTTAGCTTCGTCAAAGAATAAATGAACTACTGACTTACCTGCCAATAAAGACGGGTGATCCAGGGATCCTAGAAAAATTATAGATCCATTCCAAAATGAAATAGTATTTTTATAATCATCTACTATTATACTGCACCTTCTTCGCCAAGATTCAGGCGGGCGTTTGTTAGAAATGTAATGCACATCTTCATAAAGCCCCATTAACTCCCAGCCTGTTTTTACCACAGGCATAATATTATCTGTCAAATTCGTGTACGTATTAGCTGCAAAAGCAAGCGCCGCACCTGGCATATCATAAACACAATCGGCAGAGCGTCTGGCCTGTATAACAGTACTTTTAGCCATTCCACGACCGGCACTTGTGATTAGATTAGTAGTATCTATCCAGTCCGTCAGTACCTTTATAATATGTGAATATCTTACTTCAACATCATCGGTATTAATCCTCTGTATCGTCTTCTCTGAACTCTTCGACATCTTCGATCATTCGTTTTTTAAGATTAAATTTCTTTATCTGTGCATCTTCTTTTAGCCTATCCCGTACAATCATTGGTAGATCTGGGATTTCATCGATAAACTCTTCCAGCTCTTTTCGATCCGTTTCTGGTACACCTAGATCAGATCGTTTTGTCGTATAAATGACTATCTGTTTTTTATTTAGAAGTTCTTCCGGGATTTCTGTTTCAGTCGAAGCAAAGCGTAGCCTTAATTTAGCGGCACGTTCCAGAATACGCGAAGCTTCTTCACCTTTCCCCATCAGGAACATAGAATCTGCCCACTTTTCCAGCTTCTCGGCGTATAGGTTCGCAAATGCTTCCGGCCTTATATTTTCTTGTGCGTAGAAGAAATTTATAGAATCAGAATAAACCTGTCGGGCCATCCAGTCAGACAAACCGTAAATTTCTGACTTAAGTAACTTAATGATACCGGCTTTTGTTATTACCTTACCGTTATACCTCATTCTAGCCCTTAGCCCTCTAACCATTTCCATAAGCTCGTAGTAGGCGCGTTCCTCTGGCGGTAAGGTATCTAAATCACCAGTAGATAAAATCTGTGTGATCTGGTTAATATCTATATTTTCAAGATCTAGCCGTGTCGGCTTAGTTACATTCATCTTCATCGATTTGCTCTACAATTATTTCAAATGTTCGTCTCCTATTCACCTTCTCCAGTTGTTGAATAGCAATTATATTCCCCTCTTCGGCCTGCTCATGCAGTTTCATTTCCGGGTTAGCCCTAGAAACTAATATTCCCTGCCGGATTATTCCGTTAATTGTTGTACCCTCTATATAAGCATCCTTTACAAAAGAATCAACATCTACGCCTAGATAAATTGCTATCTCTTTTGGGCTGTATCCTAACGCTGCCATTCGCTGTATATCTTCCCTTTGCTCTATATCGAAAAAGAAAGAGTCTACCGGTAAGTTATTCATTATTTAAAATATTAAGACGTTCATAATCAGACTGAATTTCAGCACCTACTTTCTGACTCTGGATTCCGACTTCGGATCGATCGCACGGGTGAGAAAAGCGGGTTTTCATAGCTCGCCATGTAGCCCGCTTTATTTCCAGTTTGCAAAGATGGAAACCTAGTTTTTTTTTCTAGCTTCGATTTCTTTTTCCAGGATATCTTTTTTGTTAGTCCATTTTTCGATTTTCGCTTGGGCCTTTGCTTTTTTTTCTTCGTTATCGGATTTTTCAAGGTTATTCTTACCTTTGGATATATTCGACTTTGCATTATTCAGTTGCTTCACGAGATCCAAATCCGGCAAAGCTGAAATTTCATTTCTTTCAGCGAGTTCCTGCATAATTTTTGCTTTCCCTAATATCTTATGATTTTCCCGGTAATATTCTAGCTCTTCCCACATTTCCCGGTTATCCAGATAGTTTTCTACTGCTGTCTTCGCCCATCTGAACGTTTCTTCACTTGCCACATCATCCGGTGTATTGGCTAACATCTCATGACTTTCCCGGTACAGGTCATAAGCTGAAAACATATCTGATACCAATATTTTAAACTCATTCGGACAATCTTTTTCATTTAAGAAGGGAAATTCTTCCCGAAAACGAATTGTTTTACGTACAGTTTCAGGGACTTCACAATATTTTGATTTTGCTTCCTCTAGTTCCTGTTCCAGTTCGTCTACCTTATCTTGGTTTTCGTCTGCTGATAACACCTTCTCGATAAATTCATCGCTAACAAGTTCATCAACAGTAACACCGAAGCGGTCAGCTAATGCGATAAGAGAATCATCTACATACGTTTTAGGAAAAACAGATTTAACGGTTTCTGGTATCGGTTCCGGCTTTTTGTATGCAGTTCTGCGCATTGAAGAAAAATCAATTTCAGATAATCCGGCCAGTTTGCGTAATTCTTCAAAAAGCATTTTTTTTACCATTTCACATTCCCCATGTTGGCGAAATTTAGCTTTCAACATGCGGTTTACTCCGAATATTTCATAAAGCGCCACACCTTCCGAGAAGTTTCTAGGCCCTTGTAAATAGGAAATAATTTTTTCTTTCATTTGGTTGATTTATTAAGTGAGACACAAAGATCAAAAAAGGCAATTGCCAGGCAAAGGACTAAAAAAGCCCCGAACATCACTGTCCAGGGCTTGCAAGTAGTTACAAGTAAAAAATTAAGCCTCGTATCTTGATTGCTCAATAAATTTCATTTCTTCACCTCCAGTATCAAAAGCCTTAAATGTGATCTGGCTTCCAGGTGACACCTTACCAGCTTGCAAGAAAAAGGCAGATGAAGCACCCGTTTCGATAGTTGGAGCAACACCTGTTACAACACCCAACAATGTTAACAGGTCACCATGCTTAGTACCTGTGACAGATGCGATCTTCGCAGCTCCGGCGCTTAACTGATATTGGCCTGTACCTTTGAAGGCAATTTCGGTTGCAGCCGCTTCCACTACTGCCAATGGTTCTTCATGCGGGATTGTTCCTTCATAAATACCAATATCATCACCTTTGCTAATTTGAGTAAAGGTAAATTCTGAAGAATTGGCATCTTTATTACCAGTATAGTTCACAGCCATTTCGATAGGATTGCAAGGAGAACCAATAATATCTGCCGGTTCTCCATTACAATACTGCAATATGGCAATACAATGACGCCCCAACCAATTTGTCTTAAATTCACGTACTTCTCTTTTATTTCCCGGATGTTTGCCTTTAACGGAAGGAGTAAACCCTTTTGCATCTGTTTCTCCTTCACCGTTAGAAGCCAATTCAACTGTACCAGGAGTCATATAGAGATCAACAGAGTATGCAGATGGTTTCACCACAATATCACCAACAAGCACAACACCGGCACCGTCACGAGCAGGGAAAGAAACGAGATCATCAACATCGATCAACGTAAGGACATCTTTTGGTGTTATTCCTTTACCGGGACTTCCCGCTGGTCTAGGTACGGATGTTTTTATGTAAGTATTCATATACTTCTTTTTTAAGATTAATAATAGATAGAGGGAGTATTTCCCTCTATCAATAACTATTAGCCGCGTGCAACTTCGTAGAACTTGCCATCGTCAGCTTTTACCAGCTTGATAAACTTACCAGTACTTAACGTTACGGCTTCTGTCAAAACAAAACTTCCGCCGGTAGCAATTGTACTAGCATTTTCTTTACCATTTCCATGGATCACGTACGTTTTTCCGGTGATTGCATCCGTGAAATTAGTGATCGCAGTAGCTTTCGTATTTTCACCTGTTACGTAAACAGATCCACCCAGCAAAGAAGGCGTGGTTTCATCGGCGGCAAACTGCAAAGCATCAGCGGCACCTGTTTCGCGGCCTATCTCAATAAATTTCCCGTCATCACGCTTCATTAAACGGATCATATCACCCTTTTTAGGATTCCAAGTTTCCGAAATAAGGGAGAAATTACCGGACTTATCAATCTTAACGCCCTTGTTCGTATTACCGCATTTCAGCGTGACAATCTTTCCGACTTCTGCATCTTCAATATCAGTAATAGCCAATAAGTTTGTATTAGCAACTGTTACAATAGAAGTATGATACTTAGCAGATGGTTGCGTATCCTTATCAGCTTCGATAAAATAAGATACTGGGCGGTCATACTCATTACAGAAGATCATTTGGCGAGTATAGTCCATATCTTCTTTCTTCGTGTACTTAAAGCCAACAGCATACGCCCAAATAGATTCTTTCCAATTGCTCCAAACCTTTAAAGTCCAATCTTGCTGCTCAATATTGAACTTTGTCATTTCTCCAGGCACATGTTCAAACGTGTGGATATTATCAGTCATAGTCCAGATAATACGATGATGATTATCCGCATTAGGTACAGGAATCAATTTTACGGAAGGATATTCCTTCACATACATCATACCGGCCTTATAATCCTGATTAGTACCATAATGCAACTCATTGTACTTGTGATACCAAACGATCATATGAGACGGGATATAGAGAGACAAGGAACCTGAATCACGTAAAACAGCCGGAATCATAGATGTTCCCTGAAACAGCTTTTCTCCAATATTTTCCGGAGTCAAAGTACCGAGTTCAAATGGTTTTACCTGATATACAAGTTTCCCGTTATTGATATCAATATGCCCATTTACTTTCTTGTTAATGAACTCATAGATTCCATCAGCGGCTCCCATAGCGCGGCCCGGTTTATTCAAATCCGGTTCTTTACGTACACCATTAACGCGGCGTTGTTCACGTTCGTTATGTAGTTTTTTCGCTGTCTCTGCAAGAATGTATTCAATAAAAGACCACTTAATAACCTGGGATCCTTCTTTATTATAGCTTCCGATCCAAGATTTTTCCAGCGCCTTCAAATCTTTGAATTTGTGAGCAAACATAACGCTAAACATACGTAGCGTTTCGTTATCAAATTCATAATTACCCTTAGTAACATTATCGAAGTCACTTTCGGTATTATCAGCCTGTGAAAATTCTCCTAGCCAGATATTGGTTAATACAGCCAAATCCTGATAACCGGATTCAAGCGGGAAAATGCTTTCGATTGATGGCAAAATCATCAAGAAAGACTGTAAACGATCCTGCCACGGAACACGATAGAAAGCGCCTAAGTCTTCTTTCAATCTGGAATAATCGATGGAACTTGCCGTAGGTACCTGAATTGCAAAACCTTTACGATAAAGCATTTCAGCACGTAAACGTTGATTATATGCTCTATCAAGTCCAAACATTTCGCCAGTAAGTCCACCTAGTTGCTTTTCATCGTCCCATTTCAAAACGATGTCTTTGGCTTCCGGGTTAATCGTTGCATGTTGCGCCCCGATCCCGCTGTCTCGTTCTTCCATGTTGGAAAGTGTCTTAATTTTTTCATTCAATCCGGTAATTTCGGTTCTCTTAGCCGTCACTTCCGTAGAAAGTTCTCCCTTCTCTTTTGTAAGAGCGACGATTTCTTCCTGCGCCGTTGCTAGTTTTGCTGTAATATCAGCGAGTAAACCTTGTATTACAGCATTTGACGCACTCCCTTCGGATATGCCAGTTTCTTTTCCTGCACTTCCTTCCGGTTTATCGTCCGGAAAGTCATTGCTTAACGCTTCACAAAAGCCGGTAAGAAAGGTTTCATTAAAGCCCATATTTTTAAGCTTCTCTTTCTCTTCTGCCAGTAAAGCGTTTTTTTTGTCTGAGTCCTTATTCCAGTCTTTAATACCAAGAATAGCCATTACAGCTGGAACAAATTGTACAAAACGATTCTTCATAATGAGTTGATTAAATAGTGAATATTAAATTATCTGATTAGCCTGTTGTATTGTTGCTTGGGATAACACCCATACGATCGCATCTTCCAACGTTCCATAAGCATCTACATAGCCATTTGCCAGCGCAATATCAGCAAAATAGGTTTGTCCGCGGAAAAGCGGATCGGTTCGATCGTATTTTATGCCTAGGTTCCGGGCTACTGATTGCGCGAAAAGATTATGATAAAAAGATAGTTTCTCTTTAATAAGGCTATCATCCTGTTTCTCTTCCATATCACGAATCATTTTATTTTTCAGATCCGCACTATCTGGATAAATATCCTTAAGCTCAACGCCTAGTTCTGCATAATACTTTTTAAAGCTTTGATAAGTGTAGATAATCCCGCAGGATCCTATTTCATCCATTGGGGAAGAAACGAATTTCCGCCCACATGCAGACACAAACCAAAAATGCGCGGAAGCACATACACCAGTAATGTATGCTGCAACTGGTTTAGAAGATTCCCGAATCATTCTTTCCAAAAGATCTACACGGGTAATCATTCCGCCAGGGCCGTTTACAAATAAGACAATACCAGCTATCTTCGGATTTGCTAGGGCTTTTGCTATAAATTGTTCCAAACGGTAAGTTTCCCAAGAATATAAAACGCCATCACAGGTAAGTATAACGACTGAATTTTCCGGTAACGAAGCGTCTTCCAGTTCCCATCGATCCGCTACATAAGGCATAGCGGCATAAGCCGTAACCTTATTTTGCAAAAGATGCTGTTCAATAGCTGCTAAGTTACCGTTATTTATAGAAGGCAAGATAAGTGATAAAAGGTGGTGATAATCCTTTGCCTCGATCGCCCATTTCTCATTAAAAATCTGCTGAACTTTATCCACGGTTTCTTTTTTCTGCAAAAGAAACCGTTTAAAAGCGGGCTAGAAAGGACTGTAAAAGGCTTCTGAATGTGACATTATACCGGTTAGTTTACATTGATATTGCCCGGAGACTTTTGCATAAGTAAACGCCAGTGGTGTTTGTTGTGTTCCAGAAACAAGATCGTACCCAGCTTCATTGGTATAAATGGCGATTAACGCTTGTTTGCTCAATGCAGCCAGCAAATGTTCATTAACTATATCAATCAAGGCAACGTTAAACGTATGCCCTACATTATATATAAGGCCGCCTTCCGCTTCTTCCGGTTGGATGTCAGGTATAAATGATCCCGGCACGATTGGAATTTCATAATCTCCATTTTGAAAGGAAACAAAAGCACGTGACATAATTAGAGCAAAACGATTAATTTTGTCTATCGGTATCAGCCGAAGCGAATTAGCTGCTGAATAAGGTGTTTTCTTTGTTCTCATATTATATAAATATTTGATATTCAATCACTTCGCATTTTTCCGGCATCTTTCCGGCAAAATTCCTGCAAAAAAAGGACATTAAGATACACTTCGTAGGTGAAAAAAACTTCTATTTTTTCTTGTATGGACGTTTTTTACTTGAACGTCTTATATTGTCTCTCCATCGCTGGTAATCCTTCTGCAATGCTTCTTCGGTTATTGATTCAATGCAGTATTTTTTCATAAAGTAGTGTACAGACTGAATCTGATCGATCCCGAATTTGTGTTTATTTTCATCGATCAGATCATGAAGTTCTGCACGCATCATCAGTTTGATTTTCTTATTAAGTATCTTCTGACTGCGTATTCCTAGATAATTGAAACGTTCTGGGGATTTCCCACCGGCCAGATCCCCTTCCCTACGATCCGGTAATATAATTTCTAAATTACCCTGATCCCTAGAACTGTTTATCGGTCGTTTTTCTAGCAAATCATAAATAAGATGATAGATATCCAAACTATCGGGAAACTTCACTGGTGCCCCGTCTGGATCTGCGGAAAATTTAGACCAGCAATATTCCGCCAAATGTGCTTCAATTGTTATTTTTGTTGTTACCATAATTTGGTTTTTGCTACAAAAATATAAATAAAATATTGATTAACAGCATAATATACGCAACAAATTAAACTACTGATTCCACAGCGAAGAATATAAATATATTTACATACAATAACAAGCGGTAAATTTACCGCCTATTATACATACTCTTCAATCGTCTGTTTTTTCAAATTTCGCTCTAAATCTTTGTAATTTTGTAACCTGTAACTTTATTATCTTAACTTACTATATATCAACGCTTTATTTTAGTTACAAAACCATGATACAAAAAAATAAGAGAAAAAACAGTTTGTAACCAAGTTATTTTCCACCGTCACAAAATGCAAGGTTACAAACACTGTTTTTTTGTAACCAAGTTTGTAACCAAGTTTGAAACCAAATTTGAAACCGATTATCTTTCTTATTATTAGTTACTTATCTTCTTTTTCAAACATAGGATACAGAGTTACAAAATTTTAGTAGTAAAAAGGAAAGGGGTAAGGGGAAACCGGAAGGCAGGGCGGCTGGCGCCGGGCGCTTTTCAAGTAAAGAGGTCAGACACTTTCGTATCTGACCTCTTTACTTTGTACCCTTTGTTACAGTCCTGGACGCAATGTAGGCACATAGTTAGCTGTTCCGTAACCTTTCGTAATACTCTTCTTTCCATTTTTTTTCGATCTCCATAAGACGTTTACGCCTTATCTTTGTAAAATCATCGTTAAACTCATACTCAAAATGCCCGCACCATATAAACAAACATGCTACCTTAATAAACCATTCCAGTTTTTGTTCATCCTGGCATTTTGCAGCGAAATTAAAGATAGTCCCTTCTTCCATCACTTCCAAAAAGTCGTATACTGGCTTAGCAAATTCATAGAATCCAGGTACCTGCATCAGATCCCTAAATTCTTGATAACTGGTTAGTTTATATTTAGAAAGGCGCATTCCCAGAATCAGTTTTTGTATCGGTGAAGCCTTTAATCACAGTTTGTGCAGGTGTCCGGTTTGTTTCAGTCTCCCCCATCTCCATATCATTAATTCCAGTGGCGCTAACAGTCTGAATGTAGATCATATCACAGGATTTACCGTCTATCTTCCTGGTGATACGCCCAGAACTATTTCGCATAACTTCTGGATTAAGACATTTCACATAAGGCGTGAGATTCGCAAATCCTTTTAAGGCTTTTGTAAAACGCTGCATAGTACATTTACGCATACCAGAAAAGTTTATAAAGTCCTGAAAAGCGGATTGCCTATCAACTAATACATTAACCTTATCTCCTTCTTCGGCAAAGTATCCTTTAGCCCAATCTTCAAAACCGGCTCCCATATCAGCTTTATATTTTCGACGCATGATGTCACCCATTGGGGGCAGTATTTTAACTGAATCATCAATCAATGAAAGATAGAACTTGCAACATTGCAACATGAAGTTAATATCCTGGTTCCATTCTTCCTCGTTATAGTCTGTTAGTAAATTCTTCCCGAAATCATCCCGAATAGATCTTGTTTCCATATAGTCATTATCTGGTGTACGTTGGTGATAATAGTCTGAAAATACCATATAAAGCAACCTTCCTTCTGTTGATGGATCAAAATCCACCGGCACAAAGTTTGTTGTAAATCCAATTTTCGGACTATCCTTATAAGGTATGTTGAATGATTGATTGTTCTTCGGGTTTACGGTCATGTCAGACGAAATAACGTCGTAAAACAAACCGGTAGAAGTATATCTGTCGCAATCATCGATTAATAAAAAGTCGGTGTGTTGGGTAATCTGATCGAATACGTGGGGATTATCCATCAATTTAGGATTACGCCCAGATAACTTAACAGTCTTCATAAAGTGATCGAAAGTTTTAAAAAGAAAAGATTTTCCGGATCTTCCGTTACTGTCCCCGTCTTCCCCTAGTTTATTATCCATTGCATAAGGTGACCAGGCGCGGGACGGTGATTTATACCGGTGAAGAATATAGCCGATCGCGAAAATCTTATTTATCAAGTTCTGTTTTTGCTCCGCTATTTCTGCCGGTTCCAGGTTAGACCCTGCAATATCAAAAATATGTTCTAGCCGATATCGATCTGCTTCCTCATTATCCAAGTGATCCAAGGAATATTCAAGTTCTTTCCGCCAATGTGTTCTACTCGTATTAATTAAGTATCGAAAAATATTACTAGCATGTTCGTGTATATCGATATCCCAAGCATCTGTCCCATCTGAAAGCTTATTTCGTTTTATCGTAAACATATCCGATAATACCTTAACATTGTGCGGTATTACATTTTCTTCCCAAACATAGCGGTCTGTAATGCCCATATTCGCCAATTGGGTTTCAATCTTATCCCCTGTAACTTCCCATACTGCATTAGGGAAGAAGAAATACTGGCTCTTCCTGATATAACTTGTAAAGTCCAGCGTTATTTCGTCCAGATTTTCCAATGCCCCATCGCTCATACGTGGCGAATTTAGGATCAAATTACGAATGTTCCGATCCAAATAACGTTCCCTCGCAAATTGTCGAAGGAAAGTTCTTATATCCTTTCCTTTTATAGGCGAAACAATCCGTCCTACTACGCGCACATATTGAGTATTAGCCGAATTTTCATCCCGTAGGGCATGAAATCCGTTTAGCTTCAAAAAATAGTGTAGGCAATCCGCATCTATTTCGTACTGTTTCTTCCCGGTTTTCTCGTTTTGTGTTATCTCCCAGAATCGTGCTGGCATAGCCATTTTAAGGAGGTTCCTAAAATCTTCATTCCTTTGCCTTAACTCCATGAAGTCCCGGAAATCTTTTCGGGGTTTCCCGCGCCAATCTTTATAGGTAGTCAGCCAAGAAGGTAGCCAGACCGTTAAGATATCCATGTACTTAAGTGCTAATTCCGTAGCCTTCCTTATACCGGTCGAATCAATATCCGGTATATTATATAGTTTCTCTACATACTTATATATTTCCTTTATCTCTTCTGGGCTTACTTTGTAGGTTTCAGAGTTAAACCACAAAGGAGAATAGCCAAGCGAAGCAACACAAAGCGAATCGCGTTCACCTGAACAAATGAAAGCGTCTTCCAATTTCTTTTCTTTATAAGGCTTATCATCGTTATTTTTAGGATCGTTCCTGAATAAAGCTTCTTCTTTCGCATTATATTCCCGGTACAATTTCTTTAGCTCTTCCAATCCGTTAATAAACTCTTTAGGCTTCACCCCATCCGGGGTATAACTAAAACGCCATTGTTTATCTGGATTTAATGGTTCATATATCTTATAGAATTTAACAACCTTTTCAGGATCATTACTGGACTGTACAATACATTCACGCATAAATATGGGATAGGTAGGCGTCGTGTATTTAGTGGTAACTTCCCGATTCTTAACATAAGATATTGATTTTGCCACGTACCAATTTAACAGATCCACATGCTCCTGCTTTACCCGCGGCCCCATAATCTTTAGTTGATCCGCCGTGAATGTTTTTTCAAGTTCAAAGAAGCGTGACCCTTCCTTTTCGTCAGCTTTGGCCGGTCGCTTCCTAATATCCGGCTTATTGACTGACTTATTAAGTTCGTTAGTCACATTATAACGGCTTGCCAGCTTAAAAATCGCTTCTGAAAAAGAGATACCTTCTTCATACATGCAAATATCAACCGGGGACATTGCCGTAGACTGATCCCCGAAGTCCGTTACCTTATAGACTTCATAATCGTTGTTTACTTTGAATTTCTTGACACATGCCGAAGCGTCGTCTTCTTCCGGGCGGCGTTTAAATTTCTTTTTATTATCGACGCATCCTTCGGCCTGTGGATAATAATCTAAGATTATATCTAGTCCATCATGCGTTTTGCTATAAATGTCACTAACTTTAATCATAACTTCTAAAGTTACACGGTTACAAACTTCTTTCTATCTTTTTGGGGTATATGCACTAACTAAAGCATTTTATATTGTAGGCGAAAAGAAAATGTCTTAATTCTCTTTTCTTGTAATGGAGATCGTTTATCTTCATCAGCAAGGACGCATACACGGTCTTTGTCATTGATAACATACCCTTTTTTTCTCATTTGATACTTTAGGTTCCTTAATCGGCGATCCTCCTTTACAGGCTCTTCCCCCTTACTTTCAGGCAAAACACTTTCTCTCATATTTCCTAATACTTATTATTTGCTTAAGTGTCATAATTTGATGCAAAGGTATCGGGAGTGGACGACAAAAAATGTCGTCCTAAATATTTTCTTCATATCTATCTTTTATAATGTTAAAGCCTCTTCCCCTATCTCTGTAATGCTATATAATATTTCTTCCGGTCTATCTGGATGAGTTCTACCTATAAGACAATTAGAATACATATAAATACATTCTATAGTAATTTCCAAACTACTATAACCAGACAATACTGCTATATCTTTGGCAGATAGTCCACCAAAGACTTTAAGTATCTCCAATATTTGCACCTCCATTCTTGAAATATATTTCTTCATATCTTTATTGGTTATACATTTAATCCTCAATGGAATATAATGCCTGCATACACTCGAAAGGGAAAGATGAATTTAAAGCGTCATATACTTCTTC
>OGMD01000618.1_pt1 | contig 15180 bp, 9 predicted proteins | sample 1573041 | NCBI WGS metagenome assembly OGMD01 (sample SAMEA2582007, study PRJEB24529) | metagenome | biome: Human gut stool | place: China | collected 2011 | reverse complement strand
TTATTACTTTCGATTATTGTGAAGGCGATCGTCTATCAGGTGACTTATTCATCAGTCTGGATACAATACGTACCAATGCTGAACAGTTTGGTACCTCATACGAAAACGAACTACATCGCGTGATTATCCACGGGATTCTTCACTTGTGCGGCATCAACGATAAAGGTCCCGGAGAACGGGAGATAATGGAAGCTGCGGAGAATAAAGCATTGGGCATGCGACAAGCGTAAGCAAGTTTCAACTGCAAATGATTTCAATAAGCAAACGGTTTACTAAAACGACTATACTGTAACATACTGTATAACGAAGACGCCCCATCGTAATCACTACGACGGGGCGCTTCATTAGCAACAACATGCTAATATTAACACTAAATTATTAAGAGAGAGATTTATTACTTTTTGTTGGGAGCTACTTCTGGAGTAACCAATTTCTTGATTGATTTCGTATTCAGATACAGAAAAGCCAATCGCGGAGGCCCGTCCTGTGTTACCAACTCCAATGAATCAGATGTCAACTTTCCAATACGTTCACGTGTTTTATACACTTCCATCTTTCCATTATCTTCTTTACTAAATCCTTCGATAATCAAATAACCGTCCTTATCTATTTTCCAGGTCTTTAAATCCAAAGAAGGGATATTAACTGAAGAACATTTCCCACCTTTTTTAAATTCGAATCCCTTGAGTTCACCTGTAGATTTATAGGTATAAGGATTACACCATTTACCGATAATTTGTTTCTCCGTTTTGTTCTGTCCAAAACTGCTGATTGCGAAGCAAGACAGAACCATAGCTGTAATTAATAGTTTCTTCATTTTATTTATTTTTCTAGTAAATCATATTTCTGGTCAATTCCACGTTCTCTCAAATGAATACCTTCCTTCATCCAACGTGGTTCTTTTGTACCTTTCAGGTAATAGTCGAAAAACTGCATCATTCGGATGGTCCAGTCTTTCTGGGCAGCCTGATTGCCAAGGAAATGCCCTTCTCCTTTGTAATTGAGATGCCATGCCGGACGTTGCAAACGACGCATAGCCAGATACAGAGCACGACCTTGTTCGTAGGCTACAGCCTCATCATTGTCATTATGCCAGATCAATAAAGGGGTATGTATTTTATCCGCTTCCACGATAGCAGAGCTTGCCAAATACTTATCTTTGGCTTCCCACAATGTTTTTCCCATACGACTCTGTGTCTCTTCATACATGAAATAGCGTGGCAATCCACTTCCATTACGGATACCCAAATAGCCGGTTACCATGTCAGTGATAGGAGCACCAATATTAGCGCAGGTGAAGATGTCAGTCTTTGTCACCAGATAACTCGTTTGGAATCCCGACCAACTATGCCCCTGAAGGCCGATCTTTCCCGGATGAGCTATCCTCTGCTCTATCAGATATTTTGTCCCGCTGACCACAGCGTCATAGCAACTCTGTCCTGGTGTGCCTACCGTGAAATATACATCCGGCATGAATACAATATATCCATTGCTGACAAAATACATCACATCTGCCATTGCACTGCTCAACATAGGAGCATGATACGTATTCAGTCCGCCGGAATGTGTTTCATAGAATTGCACTAGTACAGGATATTCTTTTTTGGGGTCATAATCTTCTGGTAGATAAAGTACTCCCTTATTAGGTCTATTCTCGTAGTTAGTCCATTCCACCAATTTGGCAGTTCCCCATTTGTATTCACTCTGTTGAGGATTGGCGTTCGTTATCCGAATCGGATCGGAGAAGTCGGACTTACTCCACCACAGATCACGGAATTCGGAAATATTCTGGCGATTCCAGATGCAATACTTCTGATTATCTGAAAAACGATGAATTGAATAAACGTAAGGCCCTTCTGTCAACTTCTTCAGGCGACCTTTCATATCCAATGAAAAAACACCTTCATTCATCGTGTTTTCGTCCCACACACTGACCACAATCTTTTCATCCGTTTCGAAGACTTCCTTATCAATATTGCTGGTCATTTTGCGGATAGACTTCAGGTTCTTACGACCATATCCTTTGGTGAAGCATTCCGGCTGACGTTCTCCAGTCAAGTCTATCTTCCACCAGTCATAAGCGTCGTAGATCAATACATTATTCCCATCACTAGTCCAGCCTGCAATACCATAAGCAGGGGCAGGAGCCGGTTTATCATAAGTTTCCTCATATACAGGGTATCCGATGGCAGTTGATAGGTCAATAACCTTACCCGTTGTTCCATCAAACTTATTCCAGACCTGTGCAATAGGATCATACATCACGGCATATTTACCGTTCAACGACCACTTCGGATTTGTCCGGTAGCTACGTCCTATCAGCTGTTTTTCACCAGTTTGCACATTCACAGAGTATATATCAAACGGTACATTTTCAAGCCATTCTTTCTGCATCCGGTAAGGAGTTTGATCCGTATAAAGCACATAATGAATTTCGTTCGCATGACCAGGTTCCAACAAGTCAACATGGCTGGAAGCCACTTCCGTTAATTTCCCGGAAGTAATGTCATAGATATATTTCGGATATTGAGGGCGGGAATAACGACTGCGGGTCTGCAAGGTAGGAACTTCATATTCATCCCAAGTCCACAACTCTAGTTCAAAACTCTTATCCGGCTTTACTTCCGCTTCTTTTTTATCTTTATCCACTTTATCCTGATAAGGCTTGAGCTCTATGGTCAGGAATTTCCGGCTACGTGATAGATCGGCACGGACAAGTTCCATCCCTGCAGGAAGAATTACCTCTTTACGGTCGAATATCAAATCACACGTATTTTTCTTCAGAGAGAAGTTATACCACAGTGAATCTTTGACATTGAAGCTCCCTGTCATCTGATCCTCGTTCAGGTTGAAAGAAGTGGGTTCTTTCTTTATAGGACTTTGATAGATGGTCTGGTAAGGTCCTGCCAATGGTCCATAGCACAAGGCATTCCCCTTTGCCTGTTTGCGTACAAAGATGATAGAATGTCCCTCATTACATAAAGAATGATAACCGATACTATCAATCTGAAAGGCAATGCCGTTTTTCATATGACGAACCACTAAACGATCAAAAGACGGAACATGATTCACTGTATCTTTCGGTACGTTAGTCACAGAAATTGAATAGGGAGTTCCCTTTATCGGCCGAAAGGATTCCTTATATGCCCATTCTTTCTTTACGCCTGAAGGTAATTCCATCAGAAACGTTTTCATATTTCCTGTAGAGTCTGCCTTTTGATAAGAAAGGGCTTGGTCTGAATTATAAAATTCGATACTTTCTACATCATTCAACAAAATTTCCTTGCAAGTATGTGTATCGAATAAATGTATTGTTTTCGCATCTTTATATTCAGGATTATATTCCATAGGCACAATCCGATAAGTAACCCACCGTCCTGTTGGGGAAATATCAGGAGATTCAACCCGTTTCCACAACATACACGCTTCAATATCAACCGTTTTTTTCTGAGTCTGTGCACCGATACTTGGAATAAGTCCGATTAACAATCCCATCGTTAGTCCGATTACCACTATTGCCCGTTTCATTTTATCTTCTCCTTTCATCCTTTATCATATATTTATTCAAGTCAACATCTGCATCCGCCGAACTATCCTCCAACAACAAACGTGCAAAATGACGCCACATTTTATGCTCAAAGAAGTCCTCCGATTCACCAAAGAAGCCATGAGTACATTTTGGCAACACAAACATATCGAAATCCTTATCAGCCTTAATCAATGCATCTACAAGACGCAATGTATTGGCTGGGTTTACGGTTTTATCCATCGCACCGGTAAATAGCAATAAGCCATGTTTATAATTCTTTGCCAAGTCTTGATTCGGGCGTACACGCACACCATAATCATAAGTAGTATGTTCCACTCCCAGACTATCTTTCTCCGTTTTCACTTTTTCATCCACACCAAAGTGAATTTCTACAAAACCTTTATTATAGATTCGGTTATCATGATTACCTGCTGATGAAACAGCCGCCGAATAGAAATCCGGATAAGTGCAGATAGCGGAAGCCGACATGAGTCCTCCTCCAGAATGCCCATAAATACCTACTTTAGTGCCATCTATGAACGGATAACGAGTGGCCAATTGTTCGATAGCATACTTATCATCCGCCAATGGATAATCGCGCATATTATTATATCCATAAGTATGATAGGCTTTCCCACGCATCGGAGTACCCCCTCTGTGACCTACTGTGATAACAATAAATCCCAGTTGCGCCAAACGTGTATTATACCCATTATTAATCGCAAAACGTGTTGGCACATATTCAAAGAACGGCCCCGGATAAACATTTGAAATAATAGGATAAACTTTTGTCGAATCAAAATCAACAGGCTTCCACATGACTCCATAAAGATCTGTCACACCATCGGCAGCCTTCACTTTAAAACGTTCCGGAGCTTTCCATCCTAAGTCATAAATAGGTTGCAAATCCGGTTTATCTAATGTCATAATCACTTTTCCATTCCGATTACGAACGACATTGATAGGTTCTTGAGATACAGTAGAATAAGAATCTACAATATAACGATGAGAAGGAGACACAACAACATCATGTGATGCATTTTCGGATGTCAATAGACGGATAGCATTCGTTTGATCCATCTTAGCCTCATAAAGAATGTAATAATAGGGATCAACCCCTTTCTCACGACTATAACCATAGAAGTACAATTTACGGCCAATAGTATCAATTTTAGCAATCGGTCCAGCCACCCAAGTTCCGTCTGTTACTTGGTTCTTCAAGTTTCCGGTTGCAGTATCATAGAGATAGTAGTGCCCCCAGCCGTTACGTTCCGATCGAAATAATATTTCTTTTCCGTCGTTCAAGAAAGATACACTACGCATCTGATAATCAAGATACGGCTTATTCTCTTCGTGAATCACCACACGTATTTTTCCGGTTTCCACATCTACTTCACAAATATCCGACTGATTCCATGGGCGGTTATAGCGTTGAAAATAGATGTATTTGCCATCCTTTGTCGTATGTAGCACATCAATATACTGATCCGGCCAACGGTTGATATCCACTATCTTCACTTCGCGCTTATCTACGTCGCCAAGTAAAAGCTCATATTGCGTCACGTCTTTATCTCCAGCAAGCTCCGCTTTATAAGTCGTTAATTCAGGAAATGGAGTAGATAAGGAGTTGATTAACCACAAATCACGCACTTTGCGGTTGTCCTCACGAACTGCATAGAAGCGATGGGTATTCGGAATCCAACAGGCGGATTCAGCTCCGAAACGCCCCTCCATCTTGCCCTCGTCTTCACGATTGAATGTATAGTTCGGTGCACCGTCTGTAGTTAACTGTACAGGTATTGTATCTTGCCCTTTCTTCAAGTTTCCTACAAAGTATAGGTTGTCTTTGCTTGCATATAGCATATACAGACTATCTGGAGAATATTTCTTCCAATACGGTTCACTATCTCTATAAGTAGGTTTTTCGTCGAGTTTCTTCAATACTTTCGTACGGATATTATAGGTATAAAATTCACGGTCAAAATCCAAACGAATGGTTTCGTTGTCTTTCATAAAAGTGAAAGAGAGGTAGGGATCTGCCGGAGAATATGCCTTCTTGGTATATGCTGCAATCTTGCTCAACAACTCTGGAATATCAAACAGCAACTTCTTCTCTTTCTTTTTCGGGTTGACATAATAGTATTTCTTCCCTTCACGTGTGGTAAACGAATAGTAGAAACAATCCGTATTATTGATGAACGTAGGATGAATCTCTGCCGAATATTTCGTAATAGGATTCTGTTCCAACAAACGGAACTTTTCCGCCAACTGATAATTGGCTTTCTGTTGTGCTGCAGCATTCACACAGAGCAGTGAAACAACTACCAGCCACATATATTTAAAGCGAATATATTTCATCATTTCCTTCATACTTCATTATTTGATACGTGTAATGTCTCCCCAATGATCCGCACGCTCATCACCCAACAAATATTTGGCAAAGAAACGGTACATCTTTTTCTCAAAATATTTATCAGCGGAGCCATACCCATGGCCTGCACCCGGAATCACCAACATCTCAAAATCCTTACCTGCCTCAATCAAAGCCTGTGCCACCCTGTATGTATGTGCCGGATTAACGTTCTTATCCATATCACCTGTCACCAACATCAAGTGTCCTTTCAATTTTTTGGCAATCGATGCATTAGATTCTACCTTGAATTTGTATTCATATTCTTTCCGTTCATTCCCCAAACTATCTTTTACCACTTTTTCCACTTCACATACACCATTATAACATTCCCCCCATCCGCGGTTGTAGATACTATTGTCATGATTGCCCGAACAAGAAACAGCCGCTTTATAGAAATCGGGATAAGTAAAAATAGCTGCTGCTGCCATGAATCCGCCACCAGAATGGCCATAAATACCGACTTTCTCTACATCAATATATAAATGTTCTTCTGCCAGTTGTTCAATGGCATATTTGTCATCCGCCAATGGATAATCACGCATATTTCCATATCCAAAACGATGATATACTTTCCCACGCATAGGTGTATCCCCTCTATGGCCTACGGTAATCACAATAAAGCCCAATTGCGCCATACGAGTGCAGTAGCTATCATCCAATGTAAAACCGGTCGGGACAAAACCAAAATAAGGTCCCGGATAAACGACCGAGATAATCGGATATTTTCTGTTAGGGTCGAAATCCGACGGTTTCCACATCACTCCATAAAGATTTGTTTGCCGATCGGCAGCTTTCACAACGAAGCGCTCCGGTTTTTTCCAACCTTCGGCATATACTTGGCTTAAGTCCGGCTTCGCCAGCTCCATTATTATTTTTCCAGAATTGTCTTTCAGGAAAATCTTCGGTTCCATATCCACCCTTGAATAAGAGTCAATATAGTAACGTTTCGATTTTAAGAAATGTACATTATGCTGTCCGTCCTCTTTGCTAATAAGGGTAGCTCCTCCTTTATCCATATCGGACTTGAAAAGCCGATAATAGAAAGGATTGATATTCGGATCATCACCATATCCATAGAAATAAACCTTACGCTCCACTGAATCTACAGCCACAATATGTCCGCAGACCCACGCTCCTGAGGAAAGTGCATTTTTCAGATTTCCATTGCCATCATAATGGTAATAATGTCCCCACCCTGTCCGTTCGGAACGAAAAAGAATATCTTTGCCATTGTTCAATATCTCTACATTACGCGCATGTGGATCACGATAAGGCTTATCTACTTCATGAATTAGTTCTTTAACTTCCAGCGTGGAAGTATTGACCGAGCAAACATCCACCTCATCCCATGTGCGTTTTGTACGTTCGAAGAATACCAATTTACTGTCCGGAGTGACGTGAAAAGGCATCACATACTGGTCATTCCATTTCTGGATTTTAGCTTTCTTTGCTGTCCTTTCTACGACATCAATGATTACCAGTTCATTCTGTGTCACACACTTGTCACCGGGAAATTCATATTTATATGTCGTCAGCGAAGGCCGTTCGGAAAGTGAATTAATTACCCAAAAATCTCGAAGTTTTCGTTCATCTTCAAGTACAATGTAGACGTGCCGACTATCCGGGCACCAATGTGCATCAGTACGAGCCTCTCCATCATCCCCTTCCGGTGCCTCTTCCGCATATGAGAAGTTCTCTACACCGTCTGTGGTTAACTGCACTTCAGTTGTATCCACTCCTAATGCTTTATTACCTCTCACATACAAATTATGTTTTTTCGCATAAAGGATATATTTTTTATCTGGAGAAAAATTCATCCAAGAGTATATAGGATCTTTATCTTCGTTTTCTTTCTTTTCCTCACACACTTCCGACACTTTACGTGTCAATCGGTTGTAGTCATACTTCTTCGAACTGTACCTAAATACAAACGTTTTCTGGTCTTTGGCAAATTCCAAACCGGACAAATCCAACTTTGCCGGATTAACCACCGTACGTGTCAATTCAGTCAACTGCATCGCCAGCTCCGTATTATTGAAAAGTAGTTCTTTCTTCGCAACTTTCGGTTCAACATAATAGTAACTTTTACCAGCGGCAGTGGTAAAATCAAACCAAAAATTATCCGTTTCATTAATCTCGTTCGGATAAATTCCTGTACTATTAGAGGTATTCCGCCCGCCTAAAGAAAACGTTTGAAACTTTTGTGCCAAATCATAGTTCGCTTGCTGTTGAGATCTGGCTTCCGTAACCAGACCTCCTACAAATAAAGCAAGCGCAATCCTATAGATATACTTCATTTTTATTTAGGATTCTCTGTTTAATATGTAAACTCTACAAATTCATGGACATTACCATATTTATAAATAATATCCACGATCTTACCGAACTTGTTATCCACTGGGGTCTTCGGATCCGGGAATAACTGATTAATACTTGCCTCCGTCGTAGAGACTCCTGTTGCGTCTTTCTTCTCTATCACTTCGAAGATGCTAAAAGTTCCATCTTCCAATGCGACGCCCAGTTGTCCATTAGGCTGAGGTTGCCATGACGTAGGCGGATTACCTGTAGGGTTATAATGACATTTAATATCATTCGCTCCCAGTGCCTTGATATCAGCATTAAATGTATGTAAATGTTTCAAAGTAGCGGCTCCCCCCTCTTTATATTGAAAATACCACAAATCACGACCGTTGGCAATCACTGCATATTGCTTCATATTAAATACAGCCATGTCCGTATATCCCGGTAAATTATCCAGATTCCATTCATCAAAATTCAGATGATAAATCAAACGTCCACTATTTCTGGCATTAAGCCCCCATTGAAAACATAATAATTTATACTGACCATTCTTCTCCAATAAAGCTAACCAGTAAGGATAACTGACATCTTGATGGTTGCTAGTATTAGCAGCAGGCATTAGTGTTTTGATTTTCCACTCGCCCAGTTGATAGCCTTCATAAAAAGGTGCATCTTTAGCATTTCTAGTTTTCACCCTACATATGGTACCACTAAAATCAGACTCTTCAAGAATATCTCCATTCCCACCGTAGAGGGGAGTTCTTTCATCTACAAGTCCTACGAGTTCATTGCCTTCCGTACAAGCAGGAATAATAGCATAAGATGCATTCACCCTATAGCTGGGATACACCCCGGTAAACTTCTGATCTTTACCCAATGGAAAATTCAGATAAGTACACGAATGAAAATCGCTGGCAAAGCTATTCATCGCCCAATAAATATACCCGTCGGAATTCAGTAAAGCTTTGGCCGAATAAGTCATGGCAGCAGCTTGCGGATGAAAACCCGCCTCAGGAAGTTGTCCTCTGAACTCTTCTTCCGTGTAGACGGAACGTTCCAATGTGGTACCATTTAACTCTGCCCAACGGTCTTGCATAACTCCCACTTCATCACTGACTTCGAACAATTTGTCATATTCGTCCGCATATCCAGCATTCAGAAATAATCCGGTGGGGTTTGTCCCCAGCCCTGGAGTCACGTCTCTCATCACCAAGTTATACACAAGCGTATCCCTGTCAATAACATCCTTTTTCGTCGCATCTTTCGGATCCGTCACTGCCATTTTATGGGTTGCAGAACTTGCACCAACGAAAGAGAGTACAGATTGCCCTCCATTATCGCTCAAGATTACCCATCCGCGAGTAAACGGAGAACGCACCCGAAGTTTACAACTCTTTGAAAACCTTACACCACTCTTGTTATCTACCACTGTAAAGGTTAACTCATACGTCCCTCCACGTTCAAAACTAATCGTACAAGAAGCACCGGTTTCATCAGGAAGTAAACTTCCATCTACTCTCCATTCATAAGACACATCTGGATTTTCTTTATCAATTGAGAATTTAAAAGATGGGGTAATCGTCACCTCTTCTCCATAAGAAAGTAAATATTCACCCTTCATATCCTCAATGTCCCCCTTCAACTCGTTAATCTCACTATAATTATAGTTGTTCTTATCATCCAAGCAGGCAGATAGCCCCGACATACCCGCCAGAAATAACATATATATCAATATCTTTCTCATAACTTTATTCATATTTAATTATCCGGCCACTGGTACTTCTATTAGCACATTATCTTCATCTCTCAAAGGAGCATTCGGGTGTTCTGCATTATATTCTACTATCATATATTTCAACTCCAAAGAATATTTCCGCAATTTCGTTCTATCTTTACCGTCAAACTGCTCATCATCACTTGCTTGCAAGACTCTTAAGAACCAACGATGCTTCACTTCTGAATAGTCGCCCAGATAATACAAATCCACAGAACTATACTCGCCACTATAAAGATCTTTATATTCCCACCAATCCGGTTTCACCAAACGGTCGGTCACTGCAATAACAGCTCTAGAGTTCATCAGAACACTTTCACTTACTTCGCCACCTGCATTAATCTTCAAGACTAAGTATTTAGTATCTTTCTTCAAATCCGCCGAGTTTTTCAGTTTCACATAAACTGTATCCAGTAGTTGTCCCTTATCAAAGGTACATTTTTCCGGAAGGATACACTGCGACAATGGAAGTGTGGATAAACCCTCGTCAATACCAATTGTAAAGTTCAAATCCTTATCCTGAATCTTCCCACGGATAGAGACTTCTATAGGTATTTCTGCAATCTTCGTTTGCTGTCCCTCTTCCAAAGAATAAGATTCGAAGCTGATTCTGGTCGTATCTTTGCTCATGTCTTTAGTGAAACCAATATAAGATACGTCATTGTTGCTGACAGTTAGTCCTTCCTCTTGGCAGGAGATAAGAGACGATAAGCCCATACACACTGTCACTCCTGCCAATACCATATTTTTTGCTTTCATAATTTCATTTCATAAGATTAAATATCACTTTCCGATTCCGGCAACGGGAGCACCATATTTTTTTCATTGGCAGCAACTTCACCTTCTCTTCCCACCATTGTCCTCATCAAGCGTTTGAACATAAAAAGAGTTTGTCCTTCTCCCATAAACTCCCTCAAAGCGTCGTTCACAAGCACATTCATAAAATTCGCTGTTGTCACTCCCTCCAAATCATCGGTCAGTCCACGTCCTTTCTTCACCAATGTCAGATAGCCTTTTGCTTCAGTCAAATTCTCTTTATAAATAGCCTCCGCTGCAATATAATATACTTCTGACATACGAAACATGGGAACAAGTGCATTATTTTCCTTGCCATATTTATAGCTATCCGGGCGCTGATTATACTTCAATGTCCGATAGTCATTGAAGTTTCTCTTTTCCATTTGATAGCAAATTCTCCAGTCTTTATCTAAATCGTCGCCATAACGGGTTCTCGCCATCTCATTAGTAATACCGAGAAAATACTCTATATCTTTGTCATTACCATCAGATTTGTCACTACTATGATTCATCAAACGATCCCAATCTGACTGGTCTATAGGAGAATAGAGCGCAAAAATAACATCATCATACATTTTCAGATTACCATCTTTAATCCTTTGTTCTCCGTCTTTGCCGGTCAAAGCAGTAAAATACTGACTGTCCTGAATGACGACTTTGGCTTGCTCATAGGCTTCCTTCGTCTTCCCAGCATATAAATACACACGAGCCAACTCGGCAGTCACGGCGTAATAGTTCAACCTATACCCCCGGCTAGCCAAAAACATGCTCGCATCATTTTTTGCTCCATCAAAGCGGTTACTCCATCTCACGTCATCATCTACTTTCAACAATAAATCCTGTGCCCGCTTCAAATCATTAATAATCTGTTCCAAACAATAAGATACCGTTTCCCGGTTACTGACATAAGCGGGATAAGTGTTTATATAAGGAATAAAAGTACGTTTATCCGGATTCATCGCAAGCGAAGGAGCATACACACGCAACAAATCGAATTGCAAATATGCACGCAAAGCAATCGCTTCTCCCAAAATCATTTTATGTTCCTTTTCTCCACTATAGAAAAGTGTACTATCTGCCTGTTCCACTTGTTGTACCAACTCATTACAATTGGCCACTATATTCCATGAGTCATTCCACATATTATCCGTGGTCGGCGTTATTTCATAATGCTTGAAATCAAGTAGTTCTATTCTTCTCATAGGTATAGAAGTACTTTCTCCTTCTTCGACCGATGCCAAGTCCATATCATACACTTGTCCCCAAGCATCTACAATCCCCCACGTCAAATTACTTCCATACAAATCAAATGTTGATAATTTACGATAAATACCATTCAATGCTGTCCGAAATCCATCACCTGAAGAAAAAAGATACTCTTCCTTGATTTCATCAGAAGGATATAAATCAAGCCAGTCTTGGCAGGATGAAAACGTTAGTGCCAAGCAGGCTAATGATATGATTGTTCTATATATTTTTTTCATTATAGTAAGTCTTAAAATTGTGCTTTAATTGAAAAATTCACTTTCCATGATTTTGGATAACTTAATCCACGCTCTTGACGGATGGAGTTCCAATTTATAAAGTCACTTGAACTGGCCTCAAGACGAAGCATATTCATACCTAAATACTTCCTTATCCATTCACGTTTGAAATCATAACTCAATGTCAATGCACTCAAACGGATATAAGATTTATCCTGTACAAAACGTGATGTAGGCAAAGTAGTCAATTTACTATCCTTAATATTTTTAAACTGGGCAACATCACCAGGTTTTTGCCAGCGATCTGTCAACACTCGTAAATCGACATTTCCTCTCTCTATTGCCGCATTCTCCACTCGATCTACCAAAGTCTGATTATACTCCTGCCCTCCCCATTCATATAAGAAAGAAGCAAACAGACTCCATTCTCTATAAGTAAGATTTACACCAAATGCTCCATTAAATTTCGGTTCTGTATTACCCACAACAACTTCTTGCGTAGCATCCCATTTATCGGACACTGTACCATCTCTATTCAAATAGATCTCTTTACCAGTAGTTGGGTCGATACCTAATGATTTAACTGCCCAAATGGATGTCAATGATTGCCCCTCTTCATATTGTGCAATAGGCACAGAATAATTAGCATCTTTCAATGAATAATTTATATTCTGTGCATCCTGCTCCTTTTTATAAAATTCAGCTACACGTTGATTATATGCTTTCTGTGAATCAGATATTTTCAATATTTTATTGGTATTGTGTGCCATATTTCCCCACAAAGCTACTATCCAATCACGATTCCGATACACATCAGTACGTACAGTCAACTCAAACCCCTTATTCATAACTTCACCCATATTACTTTTATAGGTAGAAAAACCTGAAGTATTAGAAAGACTGACATCATTAACTAAATCTATCGTTTTCTCATAATAATAGTCAGCTTCTACTGTTAAACGCCTGTCAAAGAACTGCGTTTCTACACCAATATTAAACTTGTCTGTTTTTTCCCATGTTAAATCCTTGTTACCCAAAGCTTTTAATACAGCTCCGTAACCAGTTGCATACCATTCATCGAAAAGAGTTTCATACATTGTAGTTGCTGCATAGGAAGGGAAATTTACTTTTCCCGTACGTCCGTAAGAACCACGTACTTTCAATTTATTCACCCAGTTATTTCCTTTTAAAAAATCATAATTATGCAAGTTTACTCCCAAACCTCCTGAGAAAAAGGGTGCCCACCTTTGATTAGAACCAAATGCAGAAGAACCATCAAAACGTACCGAAACATCCGCTAAGTAAATATCATTCCATGTATAGTTGGCTGTAGCCAATACACTCACCATGCGAGAAGTTCCTTCTGTACGTGTTGGTTTTTTATAGATTTCTGAAGCATAATTTAAAGAGTGAAATTGTCCTGATGAAAATCCACGATAATGGGCACTCGTATTATCCTGCGAACCTGCCGAGGCTTCCCATCCTATAGATACATTTAAATTATGTTTTTTTCTCAAATGTACGTGTATAATACAAAAAAGCATTTGCATTCCAGTCTAAATTATTCCCATTAGTTGTATATAGGTCCCCTACCTTATCTTCATTTCCACTTGAAGATTCCCCCAGCACACTAGTTTTAGACGATAACGGATCTATAAATTTCTCACTATTAGCATACTTTCTAGTCACACTAAATTGGCCTCTTACAGTCCAATGGTCAGTCAAGTACCAATTTAAACTTAAATTATTTGTAATCTCATCATATGCATTCCAATCATAATTCGCCAAAGTTGCCTCGTATAAAGGATTATTTGCTGCACTATTCCTATCCGTTTTCGAGAAGGCTAGTTGTTCTACTAATATTCCATCTTCATAAGGAGTATCATAAGGTTGCATGCTCGTGTAATCACTGAATGAGCCATAGGGTGATTCAGTTGATTTCGTATGAGTAAAAGACACTGTATTTTTTACTTGAAGGCTTTTCATTCTATAATCCAAAGAGAAACCGACACTATAACGATCGCGAGAGGATCCTTTCATAACCCCTTTTGTTCCATTATAAGAAGCATCCACACCATACCTTAGGTTTTGTGTTCCTCCTTCTACGTACACACTATGTTTATGATCAAAAGAATTTCTTAATGGCAATACTAACCAATTTGTATCCACTCCTTTTCGTATCTGCGCATATTTTTTACTATATGAATTTATGATATTTCCCATATTATCTCCTGCCGATACATCAAACAACCCGGCAAGTCTCTCTATTTCCAACTTCTCGGATGCGTTAGCCAAATTATAATCTCTCAAGTCAGGCATTTCCAAAGTCCCTGTAAAATTATACGACACACGTACCTCACCCGGTTTAGGAGCCACTGTAGTAATGACAACAACCCCATTTGCTGCACGTGAACCATAAATTGCAGTTGCAGCAGCATCCTTCAAAATTGTCATACTTTCAATTCGGGTAGGATCAAGATCATACACCTTCTCTATGCTCACTTCAAAGCCATCCATAATGAAAGTAGGCAAGTTAGGATTATTCTCTAAATTTGATTTAGAAAGTTGATCTTTATCCAAATCCCTCACTCCAACTCCTGAACGTCCACGAATATACATCTCTGGTAATGCATTTGGATCTGAACCAAATTGCGTATTTGTCATAAGACGGAAAGAAGGATCAAAAGACTGCATAGCATCAATTACATTAGTTTGCGATACCTTCCGTAAATCATCGCCTGTAATCTGCGTAGAACTACCAGTAAAGCTAGTTTTACGAACATTACTATATCCAGTCACAACCACATCATCCAATGTTTTTACATCATCAACCAAAGTAATTTCAAGACTTTTCCGACGAGTAGCATCCACTTGAAGAGTC
>OGMD01000616.1_pt1 | contig 15202 bp, 11 predicted proteins | sample 1573041 | NCBI WGS metagenome assembly OGMD01 (sample SAMEA2582007, study PRJEB24529) | metagenome | biome: Human gut stool | place: China | collected 2011 | reverse complement strand
AGTTATATATTAAGAGAGATGTTTTATTTCAGAAGTTGTTCTTCAATGATTTGCATATACTTTTCCGGCGTAGCACCAACCTCGATTATCGGTTTGCCGCCTACCGGTATGAAGAATAACGTAGGTAATGCCTGTACTCCGAAATGTTTGCACAGGTCTTTTTCTTTATCTGCATTCACTTTGTAAAACATAACTTTACCCTTATATTTCTCGGCCAGTTCTTCCATTTTCGGGAGCAGTCTCATGCACGGACCGCACCAGGTTGCCCAAAAATCAATCACCACAGGTTTGTCTCCGTTATAAACGAAATCATCGCTTTTCCGATAATCGAAAATATGTTCCAGGAAGAATTGGCGGGTGATCGGATTCATCTTGCCATCTTCTGCACTGACTTCCGTCACCTTAGTTTCCGATTCTGGTATGGGAACCAGGTCAAAAGGTTGGAAATAGATTTTCTGGTGAACATAATCAATGGACAGAATACCATAGTCCAATAGTTTTTTTCCTAATGTAGAATGTTTCAGAGACGGACTTTTCACCGCTAAAGCATTTTCTATTTTTGTTTTTACAAACATTGTTTCCGGCAGAGTCAAACTTTCTTCTTCCAGTGCTGCCTCTTTATAGCTGTTTGAAACTTTCTTAGGGGTTCCTTTTGGATAAAGTGCACTCCATTTACTGAAATCTTCTTCTGTGAGATTAACCAGTCCGTCACTCCAGGTATCTAAAATGAGAGAAACCGGTTTTCCCTGAATAGATATCGGACATAGAACTCCTGAACCGGTTATTAATTCTATGCTTTCCCGATAGTTCAACTTCATATACGAAGGACGATAAGGTTGTGTAATCGTGATTTTTTTCCGTTGCATATCAATGGTCAGGACTGAAGTGCTGAAAATTGCAGAATTGAGAATACCTGCAACTTCCAGTTTACGCAGATAAGGCTCATCTTCTAAGATAAATACAGGTAGATTGTTGCTGAAAAGATGGTTGCCCACAGCCAGCGTTCCTATTTCATATACTTTTCCGGTAGGTACATCTTTGAATACAAAATTCTGATGCGTATTGAAAGAACCGGCCTTCTCCGTATTGATACGTAACTTTTTGATCGCTTCGGGGAGTAAAGCATTATGTCCTGCCAGATCGAGGACAAAATTTGCAGTCACACCATTGACGATAGCTTCCACAATAATTCTCCCATCAACCGTTTTAAATGGAATGACCTCTGTCACACTGTTTTGTGTCTGTGCTTTGCCGCTTATGGCTAAACAAAACACAAGTAAACAGAAAGTCATTTTCGTTATCATACGTCTCATATCTTTTCCAGTTTAAAGTTTATTTCTCTTTTCTGATTTTGATCTTCTTTTCTTGATTGTCTTTTTCGATAATGATATACCCTGTATTACCGGGAATGGCATTCATTATTTCTTCTACAGCCATCTGGCTCATCGGACAGTCTTTTAGTGACGTTCCGTTGATGTTAATCACCGGGTCGCCGAAAGTCACTTTATCTTTCATACTGTCCCATACCGTGGTAACTTCAAACCGTTTATTGCGTGGCAATATACTGACATTCCAGAGCGAGGGTGCACCACTCATGTCGGTCACCTCGTTTTCGAATGGGAAGAAGTAGAAACGTCTGCGCATATAATCGATAATAACTTTCCCATATTCCAATAAATCTACTCCAATGATTGTAGTATTCATTACTGTTGTTGTGCTGCCTATGTTCGTGAACTCTTTTCCCTGAATTGTAATGGAAGGTATATTTACTTTTTTAATATCTACCGGTTTTCCCAGCCCTGCGATACCGGCTCCTACAATGCCGTATCCGTGATTTACAATTTCTGTTCCGGTGATATCGGCCAACTTATTACAATCTTCCATAGAATAAAGCAGAAAACCACTTGCGCCTGTATCGAACAATGCTTTTAAATCGTGCCCGTCCATTCGTACATTGATAATTGAATGATGTCCTGCATCGGTTACAAAAGGAATTCCTTCTGTTATTTTCAGTCCTTCGGGACGATAAGGAGAGTTGATAACCATGATTTTTGTACGCGAATCGAATGTGACAACCGACTGTGTAAATGCATCTCCTCCCAAGATTCCGACTACTCCCAAACTTTTGAAGAACGGATTCTCCGGTAACACCATTGTCCTTAATTGTTTGATTTGGTAGTTTTTGCCGATTGAGACGTTTTGTACATGCGCTTCCTGATAACTGGAACCTTGTGCATTTAAGTCCGATACACGCATAAATCCTGCTGCGGCCGCTTTCATCTGTGTGGCGGCTTCATAGGTGGTACCGGTTTTGCCTCCGGTGTCGACAATGTACTTCACTTTCACACCGTTCACAGTGACAGGAATGATAATTTTATTCCGGATAAATTCATAAGGAATAGTGTCACAAACCTTGTTCTTTATTTGTGCCGTTGCTTCTTGTCCGCAGATTAGAAAAAAGAGCAGGCATAAGCCGATCTGTATTATTGTTCTCTTCATAACTCCGGTGGTAAAGGTGTTTTATTTGCTGATTTTTTCAGCTTCCAAAATAGCCTGATAAGCATTTACAATTCCTCCCGAAATACATAAATCATCAAAAAGGAATAAGTCTTGAGACTGTTTATTCTTGATAAGAATGCCTTTCTCTACTTCAACCCCTTTGCGTGAAGTTACACTTTTTAGAAGAATATCGCGGATTTGCGAACCTGTCAATTTCGGGAAATACGTTTTCAATAGGGCAGCGATTCCCGCGACCGTTGAAGAAGCTACCCCTTCACCAGATCCCATTTGATAAGTATCACCCATGTAAGAAGAATAAACGTCTGTTCCCGGTGCATATAGATCCAATGTACTTGCACCATAGTTTGTGTTCAATACCGGGTTTCCTTTTTTATCCGATGAGGCGACTACTATCAGATTAGTAAGTTCTCCGCTTTTGTCCATTTTCCGATTAGGGAAGAATTCCTCTTTGTCCATGTCAATCGACAAATCCCATACGGGCACCACTACCAGTGCGCCTTTCCTTTCAGCCTCTTTCAATGCATCCGTCACCCATTGTTTCTGTTCTTTGGGATATAGCGAATTCTGTTCGGGCAGTAAGATAACATCCGCTCCATGATTGACTGCATAGCGGATTGCCAGTGCCATGTCTTTCAGATATGGTTCTCCCTTTCCCGGATGAATACGCAGCGTCATAATTTGAGCATTGTCGGCAATGCCGTTGCTCCCTATTCCATTATCACGTTTGGCCGCGATGATACCGGCTTTCATCACTCCGGTTGCAGCGTCAGAAGTCAGTAACACATTATTTCCATAACGGGTATCTTTGATGTCCGTGGGATTGTCGCCTACAATCTCTTTCCGGTTGTCGTTTCCGAATTTCCTCAAAGCGTTTTCATAGTTGACGATTGCTGTTTTCACTGTCTTTTTACCCATATTCTGATAAACAGGTTCCCATTTGTCCGTTTGATAAAGACTGAATGCATAACTTGTGAAAACGAACACAACTTCGGAAAGACTGTCACGTTCAGCTTTCGGGTTATAACAAGTCTGAAATTCATTGGCCGTAAGTTCCTTTCCCGGAAAACGCTGCTTCATCTCCTGATCGAACTTTTCTACATATTCCTGCACTATATGTGCAAACTGTAATCCTGCATAAGCACCTCCGATTTTGGATTCCGGTATCACTTTGAAACGATAATATCTGTACTCCTCCATATCTTCCGGTGCCGGAACTTCCTGACGTTTTCCATCAATGACCTTATAGAATTTTTTTCCGTCGTAGACATAATCGGCATACTTGTCCTTCAATCGGAAAAACTCTCGGTCACCTTCACGCAGCAGAGACTCCATCACCCGGTTGTCTTTACCACCGATGAAATTCCACCCGTTGATGTCATCCACCAATCCGTTTTTATCATCATCTTTCTGATTCTTCTTTTCTTTCGGGTTTACCCATATGTTTTGTTTCAGGTCTTCGTGGTCTATATCCATGCCTGAACCGATTAATGCAACGATCGGTCTTTTGCCGGCTTTCTTTTTATTGGCTTTCAGATATTCATAGGCTTTGTTGACTTCTGCCCCATATACGCTGTCCGTATCGAAAGCACAGTTGAACCAATCCAGCTCGGACTGCTTCTTTTGTTTTTCGGCTTTCTGTTTTACCAGTTGACCTGATACTGCTACACTAACCAGACAGCATACGATAGAAAATATAAATTTCTTCATTGTACTATTAAGTATTAATTCTTTGAAAATCCTTTTATTTGCGTGCATTCAGAATAGCTTCACGAACCTGTTCCCCTCTTACATTACGTGCCAGCAACCGTCCCTCCTTGTCAATGACCACAAGAAATGGAATGGAGTAAAATCCGTATGCCGCCTGAATGGAATTGGGTGTCTTTGAACTTTTTGGAAACCCTTCTTTGTCCCAAAGCATCACCCACGGAAGTTTTTCTTCATCCAGCATTTTTCTCCATTTGGCTTCGCTGTCATCCAGCGAAACACTGATAAATTCAAAATCATCCGCTTTTAGTTCATTGTATATTTTCAGCATACTGCGCATCTCCTTACGGCATGGACCACACCAGGAAGCACAAAAATCCAATACCACAATCTTCCCCCGGAAATCTTTCAGACTGACGTTATTTCCTTTATCGTCTACGAAAGTGAAATCCGGACATATAGCGCCGACTTGTTGGCGGGAAAGAACTTCAACCTTATCCGCCAGCCATTGTGCAGACAGAGAATTCCGTTTTTCAACCGGTATCATATCCAATAGCATTTTATTGGATGCATAATCACTTGCATTGGCAAAGTAAGCCAGTGCAGCCGCCATTCCGGGAGTTAGTTTTCCTTTGGCAGAAGCAAGGACAGCTGTCTTATCCTCGGGTGAATTTGTCTCTGTCGGCAAATAATCCTGTAAAGCCAGAAAAGAGTCGATACCCGTGAAGGATAACGAACTCTGTTCCGGATTCTGTGTGTCAAAATATCCGTTGATGATTATTGTGTTGTTTTCCAGATAGATATTCTGCTCCGTATCTCTCAGGTGAAGTTTGTAAACGTCCGGTATGATTGTTTTTTCTTCTGTATCGAACACACCGTCTTGTGCAATCGTGCAGCTTAACAAGACGTTTCCTTTCAAGTCTTTCACTTGTAAAACGGTAGGTTGCAGGACTTTTATCTTGCCTTTGATTTGCAAGCCGCCTTCTCCCCATGCGTTTGTAGTGCAGAGGAGAAGGAGCAGGGATAATATGTAATTGACTGGTTGCATATCGTTCTTATTGTTGATAGAGGGCATTAAGGATTAATGGCGGGCGGGATCTCGGGGTAGGGGGTAATATCCCACGTTGCCGGTCCGTTGGCAATGGCGCTTAGGTCGATATTATACGTCTCTTTCATATACTTTTGTACAAAGTCGAACTTCCCTTTCATGAGCGGGTAGTCGGCTAAAGAGAGCAGTTCATCGAGTTCTTCCTGTGTATAGCGCATAGCTAACTGGAGATAGTAAATAAATGTCTGTTCGGCTTTGGTAACGGCTGCAAGAGGCTTCGTATATTCACCGTTACTAGTGTTGACCCTTCCCGGAAAAGCTCGTGTCTTATAATAATTGGCGTTTGCTTTATTCACTTCAGTTTCACCGGTAACCAGTCGGGTGGAAAAGTCCAGGCCCGCTTCAAACTCTGCAGGCATCACAATATTTCCCTTGCCGATAGCAGCAACCAACACATCGTTGAGGATAATCATACGACGCCGGGTATAGCTCGTTTTATCTCCTGCCTGCGGGCTTAACCATGCTGCTTGAGGGGTTTTGTTGGCAGGTACGGTCTGTCCCCAAAAGCAGGTGATCCAGCAATCCAACATACCCAAGTCTGCGTGACTTTTGTACTGACTGTAAGCTGTGTATGTCTCTGTGTAGACCGTTTTGCTGTAAAAGTCGAATACGAGATACCAGTACATCGGGAAAATCTTTTCCGTTATTTGCGGAGTCAGATATTGAAGCACATGTTCCTTCATGAATGTGATATAAAATCGCGTCATGTCATCGTTGATAGTCCCGCCTCCATGAAAACTTTTATTACTTGTAGTACCTGACAGCCAGCTTTTGGTGAAGTCTTTATCTATAATATCCTTGTAGATAAAGCGTATTCCAAATTGTTCGTAAATATCTACAATGTCTTGGTCCCAGCTATTATCTCCCTGCGGAAACTCGAAACGTCCCGAATCGCCGAAGGCTGCCGGAGTAATCGTATCTTCATCATAGCAAGAAACCAGTGTCAGGCAGGCGATGAAAAGCCATAAATTGTATATTGATTTCATACGTTTGTCTTTTTATGAAAATTAGAAAATGATGGTTTAATTGGTTCTTCTGGGTGCTAACGGATTCTGTTCCAGTTTTTTGTTCTTGTCCATGATTTGCTGGGAAAGCGGCATGGTGTATGAACGGTCATTCTCTGTCAGCGTATAGGTTACATTGTTCCAGGTATGTGTGAAGGAAGGCATTCCGTAACGGCGCAAGTCAAACCATCGCTGCCCCTCGTAACAAAGCTCTTTTCTGCGTTCTGCGCGGATCATGTTTACCAGTGCTTCTCCGGTTAGTCCGGAAATTGTTGTATAAGTCTCCGGCGTATAGCGTTTTTCGAGCAAGGTATTCATGGCGCTGATAGCTTCTCCTTCTGCGTCGTCGAGAGCAGCGGCTTCGGCAAAGTTCAGATAGGCTTCGGAAAGCCGGAAGGAGAGTGCAAAGTAATCACCTCCAGTCGTCGGCGAGGAATTATTTGTCTTGTATTTGCCATAAGGAAGATACGTGTCATAAAATGTATTCAAATTCGCATTTTTAGAGTTTACGAGTATTTCCCTTACGATATAGAGCTCTTTGCGCAAGTCGCCGTCCTTAAAGCTGGATAACAAGCTTTCGGATGCCGTGAAGGCTTTTCTTGTCGCCAAGCTAGTGCTGGTTGTACTAGTCAGGTAGGTGTTGTATTGGGCGGCAAATTCCTGAATATTTCCGTATAGCCAGATAACTTCGGGAGACTGATAACTGGTAAATTCATAATAAGGCTCATTCACTGTGGGGTCCGGCAGTGCGATTGTATTGAGATTGAGAAGGCTGAAATTCCAGTCATTGATTACTTTTCCGGCATACTTTTTAGCCTCTGTCCAGTTTTCCATATAAAGATATATACGTGATTTCAACAATTCTACCATAGGAAGACTGACCATATAGTTTGGCTGATATTGCTTGTCAACCGGCAGTGTGAGGAATAGGCGTTCTGCTTCGTTCAGGTCTTTTACTATCTGCGTATATACTTCTTCCACAGTATTGCGCGTCATTAGTATTTCACTCTCTTCTCTCATGCCGCTGTCCAGCTTCAAGGGAACACCGAGTGCCGCCTTATTATAATTGTATGGCGCACCGTAGTAATTGACCAGTATATAATAATAGAAAGCCCGGAGTCCCAATGCCTGTGCTATGATGTAATTTTTCTCATCTTCGCTTCCGGAGACATCGCCGATATAATCTAATGCCGCATTTGCCCCCAGGATATACTCATAAGCCGCTTTCCATACATTGGGGGCTGTATATCCCAACTGGGTCATGACCGTGAACATATCAGATTGCCAACTGAACATATTTCCCAGAGCTTCGCCTGTTACTTGGTTATTGCTTCCGAAGGCGTAATCATCCAACACCTGCTGTTGCAGGTCATCATTGAATATTTCCAGATAGGCTAGAAAATTATGTCCGGTTTTTTGTTGCGGATAAGCTGCTCCGACAAGCATTTCCTGTAAGGAATTGGCGTTTTTGGGTACATATTCGCTTTGCGATTTAGGCTCCAGAAAGTCACCGCAGGCAGAGAGGGTGACAAGAGACAAGGCGTAAAGTATATTTTTTAGTTTCATATCTTATTCGTTTTTCTGTTTTTTAAAAACCTATATTAATACCGAACGAGAAGGTGCGTGGCATGACGCTGTTGTTCAGTTCGGGGTCGAAGCCGTTGAAGCGTTTGCTGGCAATGACGAAGAGGTTGTCTACGCTGAAGTTGAGAGACAGGTTCTTGGCGAAAATCTTGTCGCACCATTCACGTTTCATCTGCCAGGTCAATCCCATGCTACGGCAACGGAAGAAAGAGCCGCTGACTACCATAGCGTCCGACTTTTCCCACATCTGAATCGGAGTTTCCGAGTTTTCACCATTAGGTAATTTAATCAGGTAGGATACTCCGGTAGGCAGTGCCGGTATATTGGTGTGCGCTTCGTCTCCGGGCGCTTTCCAACGGTTCAATAAGTCGCGGTTTACGTTCAATGTCGGGTCGGGCATGGTGCTTCTTGCCCCGCCGAAGTCACCGTATGGAGAAGGCAACCGTTTCTTATTGCCGAGTATCAGGGCGAAATTACTGTTCAGCGTCAGCGACTTGTACCGGAAGCTGAATCCCAGACCTCCTGTGAAGAAAGGTTCTGTTTCGCCGGAGTACACGAGGAAGTTTGTCGGGTCCATGTTCGGATCCCGTTGGTCTTCGGGTACATCCAGCATATTGAAAGTCGGCTGACCGTTTGCATCCAGGCCGGCAAACGAATAAGACCAGAAACCGCTTATCGGATATCCTTCTTTCAGAATGTAACCGGCCTTTCCACTCAGGTAAGTGTTGTGAGTTGTTTCTATTTCGGTAGCTCCCCCTTTGTTCCAGTTCTTGGAAGCATTCAAGTTGATGCTTAATGCATAATCCCGTTTTTGGAGAGGAGTGAAGGATAATGTGTATTCGATACCACGATTGTGGATGATACCACCGTTACGTTTCATATCCTTGATACCATATTCATACGGAAGGTCCAGTGTGATAACTGCATTGGAGCGACGTGTATAGTACTCCAGGTTCATATAGAACATATTGAACAACTCGAGGTCAAGGCCGAAGTTCCATGTCTTTGTACGTTCCCATGACAGGTACGAATTGGGAATCTGTGAAATAGTGGAGTAATATTGGTTGTATGCTGACATAATTGGGTTCTGGATCAGAAGCAAATCCGGGCTCTGGCGGGTCAGCGCATTTCCCTGGATACCGAATGTTCCGCGGAAGTTTAATGTGGTAATCCATTTCATATGTTCCTGAATGAATTTTTCTTCCGAAGCACGCCAGGAGAAACCTACCGAATAAGTCGGGTCGAAACGGTGGTTGGTATCCTGACCGAAACGGTTGGATGCATCATTACGTATGTTCGCATTGACCACATAGCGGTTCATGAACGAATAGGCAAGAGTGGCGAATACGGAGAAGAAGTTGTTGGTGGTATTGGTCTTTTTCCAACCGCCCGAGTACATCTCGCCGAGCAAGCCCCAACCTTTGAAGGCAGACGTGCCGATAGGCTCGAATGCGTCCGGAGTAGTAGGAGCGATGATATTCTCTCCTCTGTCGGGGACGTATCCGTACAAGGTCTGGTTTATCCCTTTTCCCGTGGTGGAGCGGACTTCCATACCTACCAGGGCATTCAAGCGGTTGTCGTCGTTGAATGTCTTGCTATATTGTATCTTGTTTTGGATATTGTACGAATATTGGTTGGTATTATTGGTGTATAACCTTCCTCCGAATGGCAGCAAGGCAGCCTTGAATTCGGGACTGGTGGGATTGACGGAATTGTAATCGTATCCGCGATACCTTTCGGCAACATAGAAGGTTTTCTCCGTCTGCCAGCTTTCGTTCGTACTGTGCCTGTCGGTATATCCTCCGGTAAACTGATAGGTCAAACCGTCGAAAAAGTTCCATTTCAAATCCAGTGAAGCGGACATGTGAGTAGAACGTGATTTAGAACCACTGTTATCACGTTCATTAATGAAATTGTATGAGAGAGATTCATGAGTCTTATTATAATTGTAAGAACTTTGTTTCTGATAATATGCGTCGGGGTCGAGGATGCGATTGGCGGTGGTGGCGTAGCTCAGCGGGCTTACGCCTCCTGCAAATCCGTTGCTGGTGTTTACACTACCGTTCAGCGTCACGTTGATAGTCAGTTTCGGCACAGGGCGCATCAGGACGGAGATACGTCCAGTCATACGTTCGCTGTCGTTGCCTATTTCCTGCCCTTCGGTGCTGGTATATCCCATAGAAGCCGTATAGCTGTACTTGTTGGTACCTCCGGAAACGCTGATATTATGATTGTGGCTGAACGAACGGCGGGTTAATAGTTTAAGCCAGTCCGTGTTCCGCGTTTCCAATGTCTGGTAGGCGCTGTTGTATTCGGATTGGGAAATGTCATAGTCCAGATACATGCGCAGCAAACCTTCATAAGTGTAAGGTTCTTTGTAAGGTATGTGCGCGTAAGAAGCTCCCGAGTTGAACGCTTCCTGAGAGAACTGTATGCGTTCCTGTGAGTTCATCAGGTTGAACATTCCGTAGTTCGGACGCTGTCCGATATTGAAGTTTGAAGAATAATTCACGGTCAGTCTGTCAGTGGTATTCTTTTTGGTCGTGATTTCAATCACACCGTTAGAGGCTTTAGAACCATAGATAGCTGTTGCCGAAGCATCTTTCAAAATGGAAATATTTTCGATGTCCGCCGGGTTCAGCCAGGAAATCTGGTTGCCGATAATATCTTTCAGGTCTTGCGTCATCAGGCTGCTGCCTTCCAGGTCGACGGAGAAATCCTCCTGAATGATACCGTCTACTACCCACAACGGGTCCTGATTACCAATCAATGTACTGGTACCACGAATCTTAATTTGAGGGCTGCTCCCCGCACGGCTACTGCTGCTGGTTACCATCATACCGGCTACACGTCCTTGCAACATCTGGTCGATCGTACTGTAAGAAGGCATGAGGATATCCTTTGCTTTCAGGGTACTGATAGAACCTACGAGGTCGCGGCGTTGGATATTCTGATACCCTACCACTATTACTTCGTCTATTTCGGTGCTGGTACTGTTCAGCGTAACGTTGATCGTTCTTTTTCCCGTATATTTCACGCTTTTCTTTTCCATTCCAATGAATGAATAAGTCAGTATCAAACCCTCCTGTGCCGGAATATTAAAACTATACTGCCCGTCCAGTCCGGCGATAGCTCCGTTTTTAGAGCCTCGGATAGTGACAGTGGCCCCGGGCAGGGCATCACCGTTGACGTCTCGTATCCAGCCGGTGATAGTGACTTTTTGGGTGTTTCTTTTCTTGATGACAATAGCATTACCGGACACCTCGTAAGTCAGGTTTGTACCTTCCAGACATTCGTCCAGAATTTCGGTCACTGTTTTTTCTTTCGCTCTTACGGTAATATCCGATACGTTCGCTATATCTTCCGTGGCATACATAAAGACAAATTTCGTCCGGTTCTGCAAATACCAAAGTGCAGCTTCCAGTGTTTCCCCTTTTAGGTCGACGGAAATCCTTAGGTTGTCTTGTGCTTGAATCATAAGTGAAGAGAGGGAGAATATCCATAAAAGACAGAATTTGATAAAGTTTCTGCTTACACAAGATATTCCCCGTAATAAGGGCTGTACTCGTTTTTTCATACTGTGTTAGTTATATTATGTATTAATTATCGTTTGTAAGAAATGTGTAAGACACCTTCTTTTTGTTTGATGTCTACCAGGTTGAGTTCCATAATCATGTCAATAATCGGATTCATGTTTTCATAGCGGTTGAGATAAGCTCCGATTCGTACCTGTTTGGAGGCATCGTCCTCAAATATATATTGGAATCCGTACCATCTGGACAGGTATGACATAATGCTTCCCAATGAAACATTCATAAAGATAAATGAGCCGGATTCCCAGGAAGTATATAATTCAGGGTTAACGTTGATGACAGAGCTTTTTCCGGAAGTCTTGTCATAAGCGAAATGCTGGTTCGGCGCCAGTTCAAAGTCTTCATTATCACTGTTTATACTTCGCTCCGCTAACCAGGGTGGTACTTTCGGTCTGTTCGTCTGCATAAGCCCTGACGTTGAACGAAGTTCCTGTCACACGGATGGAGGTGTGTGGCGTCTGTACGATAAACGGATGTTCTTTATCCGGAGCCACATCAAAATAGGCTTCGCCTTCAATCTGCACGATACGTTCCTTGCTGCTGAAGCATACCGGGTACGTTAGCCGGGTTTCCGCATTCAGGTGTATTTTTGTGCCATCCGAAAGAGTGACGTGACACTCCATTCCCTGCAGGGTACGGAGAGTGTTGCTGATTTCTTTAATTTGGGGTTTGTTGGTTGGTGTGTGGTAGTTGATCCCTTTAGAGTCGATCATAAAAACTTCAGTAGCTCCTTCCGGAAGTACGCCGTCGGGAATCTTGAATGTATTGCCGTCACTTAAAGTCACTTCTCCGCCACGTGTTCCGGGAGTGATTTCGCTAATTGGCTCTCCAGCCACCCAATTATATATAAGGTAAGAGGCGGGTAGCATAAGAAGCAAGATCAGAGCTGCGTATTTCAGCTGTTTTCTCCACGAAAAAAGAGCCGATGATTTTCCTCCTCCTAATAACGGGTAGATCTTCTCCCACGCTTTTTGTGAGGGAAAGCTCTTCATTAGCCGTGTGTTTTCTTCGTAATTTTCCTGATTCAGAATCCGGTCGGCTATTTTTTGATGTTCCGGATTTTCATCTATCCATTTGCGGAAGTCTTTTTCTTCTTCCGGGGTCGGTGAATGAGTGAATAGGGACGCTAAAATTTTAGCGATTTTAAGTTTTTCTTTCAATGAATGCATCGTTTTTTCGATTTGTTTATATATAGAACAATCCAAACGGAAAAACGGGGTAATCAAAAAGTTAGTTTATTTGCATAAAAAGAGAAATAAGACGTAGTTTATGCCTTTAAGATTCTCTCTAAGTTTGCGATAGGCGATTTTTTTTAACGTATGGACAGTACCTTCGGATATTTGCAATTTGTCAGCAATTTCATGGTTTTTTAACCCTTGCATGGAGCATAAGATGATGTTTCGCATCTGGGTAGGCAATTCTTCTACCGCTTTGCGAACTAGGCGGTAGGTTTCCTGCTCAATAATGGTAGCTTCGAACCCCTCGTCACTTTCTTCCTGGTCTGCAAGGTGGGAAATATCCAGTTGCTCACGTTTCAGGTGATTCAGACATTTGTTGCGGGTGACGGTATAAAGGAAACTTTTCACTTTCAGGATATCGTTGAAATCTTCTTTTCGTTCCCAATAAGCCAGTAGGGCCTCTTGTACGATGTCTTTACAGATTTCTTTATCTTCGACGTAGTGGGCTGCAAACACACAAAGAATGGGGTAGTAGTCGTCAAATAGCTTTTTAAAAGCGTTTTTGTTACCACGTTTGATGTCTGCTATGATATTTTCTATGTATATGCTCACTCGTTAAATGAAGGATGCGATAAGCTTCGCTATCCAATCTTGCTTATTTTCTTCAGCTTTTCTTCTTCGATGATTTTGATCTTTCTTCCGTCGATTGTAATCAGTCGTTCCGTAGCGAACTGTGACAATGTGCGGATAGCATTCGAAGTAGTCATATTAGAGAGATTAGCTAAATCTTCGCGTGAAAGATAAATGCTCAAAGTAGATCCGTCTTCTTCCAAGCCGTAGCTTTCTTTCAGGAAGATGAGAGATTCGGCCAAGCGTCCGCGGATATGCTTTTGTGTCAGATTGACAGTGCGTTCGTCTGAGATGCCGAGATCAATAGAAAGCTGGCGGATAAAAAACATAGCCAGGTCATTATTCTGGGCAACTAAAGTTAAGATAGCATTCATAGGAATCAGACAAACAACAGAGGGTTCGAAAGCTGCTGCGGCAGTTACAAAATCTTGTTTGGCAAAATAAGCACGATAAGCAAAGTATTCGCGTGGTTTAATCATGCGAATAATCTGACTTCTACCTCCCACGCCATCTTTGAAGATTTTTACTTTCCCACTGATAAGACACATCAGATGAGAAGGTGTTTCCCCTTCGCAGTAGATGGTTTCATTTTTTTTGTAGGTTTGTATCGTATAATTGTTCATCAGAAACTCCTTTTGCTCGTTATTTAAAGGAGCTAACATATCGGATAACGGTTCCGAAATATCGATGTCTGACATATTCATTTTTACCATGAGTGCTACAAAACTGTGTTATACAGCACAAAAGTAAAAAGAAAAAATGAGAAAATGAACGAATCTATAAAAAGATTGCACAAAAGTGGGAGCTTTCGTGCAATCTTATAGGCATTTTATTTAGTAAATAACAGTTCCCTGTATTTGGGTAACGGCCATATTTCATCGTCCACTTCCATCTCCAAATGATCGATGTGATCGCGGATTTGATCGAGGTATGGACGTACTTTTTCTTCGTATGCAAATGCTCTTTCCTTGTAGTTCTCCATGTGGTTGGCAACTTTTCGTGCTTCGGTCATTTCGCGAACCAGTACTTTGATGGAAGTGACCCGGTGTGAAATTTCACGGATCAGCTCTTTGCGGTCGGCACTCAACACTTCGTATTCTTCAGCCGGGAATATTTCTTTCAGTCCGCGAAGATTTTCGAGCAAACGGTTCTGATAGGCAACGGCAGTTGGTACGATGTGATTGATGGCGAGGTCGCCCAATACACGGCCTTCGATTTGCACCTTCATGGTATATTTCTCCAGTTCCACTTCCAGACGGCTGTTCAATTCGGTTTCGTTGAAGATACGTTCGCCAATCAGCACTGATTTGGATTGGTTGTCAATATAGTGCATCAGGGCTTCCGGTACGTGGCAGATGTTAGTCAGTCCGCGGCGTGCGGCTTCCTGTTTCCATTCTTCAGAATAACCGTCGCCCTCAAAACGAATCGGTTCGGAAGCGATAATCGTTTCTTTCAGTATGCGGAAGATGGCTTCATCTTTGCCTACTCCTTCTTCCATCAGTTTTTCTACTGATGCGCGGAATTCGTTCAACTGATTTGCCATGGCGGCATTGATTGCAATCATGGAGGCGGCACAGTTGGAAGACGAACCTGCGGCACGGAACTCGAAACGATTTCCGGTGAATGCGAAAGGAGAGGTGCGGTTACGGTCGGTAGTATCCAGTAGGATTTCGGGGATACGTCCGATACCTAATTTAAGAGTGGTTTTTTCTTCCGGTGTCATTTTCTCGTTTCCTACCTGGCGGACAATTTCGTCGAGAGTAGACGATAGTTGTGAACCCAGGAAGCAGGAGAGAATGGCGGGAGGAGCTTCGTTGGCTCCCAAACGGTAGCTGTTGCTGGCGCTCATGATGGAGGCACGCAATAAATCCTGGTTTTTAT
>OGMD01000615.1_pt1 | contig 15214 bp, 20 predicted proteins | sample 1573041 | NCBI WGS metagenome assembly OGMD01 (sample SAMEA2582007, study PRJEB24529) | metagenome | biome: Human gut stool | place: China | collected 2011 | reverse complement strand
GGTGAAAGCGTGTTCAACCAGAGTAAACAGCTAGAGGCCGTTCCCAGTATAGACAACACGGTAGATTTGGTTTACAGTACCGTAAAATAAAATCAAAAAAACATATATTTTCTCTTTCGTATTTAGATGATATTTATTATCTTTATGAAAGATAATCTTTCTCATTTATAATCTAAACTCAGATAAAATGAGATTCAACTAATCCAGTCAATCGTATGAAAGTCGATTTCAATCAGATAAAAACAACCATTTCTCTGCCCGATTTCCTGCTGGAGCTGGGATGGAAAATCGTGGAAGGCTCTTCCAACTCTTGTCCCAAAATGAGCAACGGAACGCATACCATCGTCATCAAGCGGAACTCACAGAACCAATATACTTATTGGGATGTGCATAGTGACAACGTGCGTGGACGTAGCATCATGGATCTGATGCAAGAGCACTTGCTTGAAGCAACCGGAAAAATGCCGACCTTGCGCGAGGTGGGAGAGATCCTTCAGAACTACATCAACACCAACCGCATCACGACACCCGAAAAAAGCCGGTATGATGTAGGCAACACAAGCCTGAGACCGGACGAGCTTCAATTCTACTTGCGTCAGCTACAACCCTACAAGGGCAACTACCTCCGGAAAAGAGGTATCTCAAAAGAGAGTGTTGAAAGCCCGGTGTTCAATAACACGTTTTTTATTCGTGAGGTAAAAAACCTAGGAAGCGTCTATCGGAATGTATGTGTGAAGATGTACAGTGAAAAAGGCGTGGAAGCCATTTCACAACGGAATGAAGCCTTTAAGGGAGTCATCGGCGGCAAGTTCGACTGTTTGGCAACCAGCAACCACGATAAAAGCCGCCCGATAGACATTCTCTACCTCGGGGAGTCGTTTATAGACTGCATCTCCCACTATCAATTACTCCATTCCGGAAGTAACCTCAATCTTGTATATGTATCTACGGAAGGGACATTCACGGAAGGACAAATGAGGCTATTACGCCTGATTCTTGACAAAAACCAGGTAAAGGAGCTTCGGAGCATCTTTGACAACGACAAGCAAGGACACAAATACACCCTATGGCTGCATCGTTACTTTCATGGCGATACGACTGATGTCGAAAGCCTGAGCAACGATGAACTCCGCAACAAGGTACAGGAACTGAAGAACGTCGAACTTTCGGAAAACAAGGATTGGAACGATGATTTGAAAGTCTCGTGTGGCATCTATACCTCCACGGATGGCGGCCAGTAACCTCATAGATTTGCTCCATCACATAATACGACAACCTATAAAATCAGATCAATATGAATATCAAGCATTTATTTTTTTGTATGCTGCTCATTGCCTTTTCCTCATGCAGCAAACCCGGCTATGAGAAAGCCATTGCAGAATGGATTCAGACAGATTCTCACGGTACCTGGACGGATTTAAAGTTCGAACTACTGGAAGTGCTGGAAACAGAAGATGTCACCGTATCGGACAGCCTGCGCTATCTGAACAACAAAAGCGCACAATTATCCGCTGTCATACAGAAAGCGGAAAGTCCCCGTGCCCTATTCAAACCGTCCTTTTCCGCCTATATGGAAGCCGAAAAAAGCCTGAAAGCAACGGATGCCATGAAAGCCAACTACCTGCACCGTGACAGTACGGAAGTTATCGGCAAGATATTAAAATGCAGGTATGCCATCATCCAGCCACACTCAGGGGTGCAGCAGAAAAAGACGGCCTCTTTCCTATTGACCCCCGACATGGAAAAATGTATCGGAAAACTAAAGCCGGCAAGCAAATAATCCGAGCGTAACGATGTGTTGTAGCGACAACGTTTTTTGGGTTCTTTTTGGGGCGTATTCCCAAAAAGAACTCCCACACATTTAAATGTGTGGGCTATTCATTACACTACCATCCTTTCTCTTATCAACGGTATATTATCCCGTACCAAATTCAGAATCCGATCATGATAGGCTGATAATTGGTTAGACTTTCCACGGCACTGGCACACCTCCATCCTGCTAAGTGAAAACTCCACCGTTTCCATGCGCCTTCCATCCACCATTGCCGACATTATCAACGAATCTTCTCTCTTATAATAGGCGTTGCTGAATACACAATGATGCAGCAACTTTCCCTCTTTATAAAAGTCCGAAAGGCTTTCCAATACCCGAACCATAATATTTCCATCCGCAAACGAAAGATTAAAGAAACGTGATTTGGCAGCAATATAGTCTTTTTCATCCTTTTCAGAATATTTTTTCTTACATTTCCCCATCACCCAATCATGCGCTTCTTCTACATTTAACGGACACAAATAATGAGGATTTCTTGCATCTAATTTATTTTCTATCAGCATATCCACATAGTCCAGCCACAAGTCCGCATCATGTATCACATAGTTATGCCTTAAACAGATTTTTATATATGTCCAATACTTATCCATACCGTATTTTCTCTCTAAAAATCTCAAGAACAAATTCATTTGCCCTGCCTTATATAATATCTCCATCCGATTATCAGTTAATAATGTCATAAAGAAGGAACTCGGACAAATATCATAAAAGGCACCCTTAAATCCATTCCTCGTAAGTTCGGGTATCACTTTCATTCTCGGATAGATAACCGCCGGGCAAATATCATAAATACGGTCATGATGCACATTCCGCTTACGCAATTCCAAAGAACTTCCATATATCCATGCATCATAATAAAATATAGACATGCCTCGCAGCAAAGACAGCGTTTCTGTCTTGCCCTCTTTATTCATCCAACACTGTACCGCCTCAATTATAAAGTAATTAGCCGGAGAGCCTTTTTTCAGCCGACAGTCCACCATAACAATACTTCGGTAATTTTTTAGTGAAGTATTGACATAACTGTTATATGATGATTAAATTATCTCAATATTTTACGCGGATTGGTCCGGCAACAGAGTTGAATAAAAGGTCGCCGTTAGCAAGATACTGAATGATGGCGTAGGCACCATTGGCTCGGTTGTTCTTGCCCAATATGCTGCGGTGACGTGTGGCACCACTCTTCCAGTCAAGTCCTGTAACTTCCCAGCCCGAAGCATCGTTCCAGCCACATACAAATACCATCTCTGACTTGATACTTACGGCAGGAATCATACTTACAGAACTTACATCGCTGCGCGTCCACTTACTCTCCCACTTTTTCTCCTTTGTATTCCAACGTACACACTCGGCACCTTGAGGGCCTTTGACAATAGGACCAATAGCGATTACACCAATAATCTTGTCGTTTATTTCCTGATTGGTAACATTAATATTGTTTACAACAAAGGCGTCATAGCCGCCTACTACAACAGACTGCTCAGACTGTATCCACTCTGTTGATGTTCCAAGACCACATGTAACCTCGTGCACTCCGGCTATACGCTTGTCGTATCCTGCCACTTGCTGTGCGTCTGAGGGGATTTCGTCACGCCAGAAAGCTACCAGTTTCATACGCTTAGAGCCATCGGTAATAACTACCAGCTTGTCCTTGTCTTGGCCAAAGCCCATAAGTGTAGGCGTTGAACCAGTGCCATGTCCGAGTTTGATACATGGTGCTTGCGGACCACCGTCGTAATAGGCTTGCCATGCACCATCAGCCTGGGAGGTGGAGATTTTGCCGTCCTTGCAGATGAGTTTCTGCATAAGGCCTTTTCCGCCTGGTGTGCGGCTGTTACTTGCTACGTAAACACCGCCATTCTCGTCGATGCAGATAGAGTTGGTGAGAATCTGGTCTGATGGAAGAGGGTATGAATCTTCGATTGTAGTAAGAGCACGATTCAGCACAAGAAGTCCGTTCTGAGCAGCCACAACAAGGTGTCCGTCATAGGTCATAGTAGCGCCTACGAGTGTAAAAGAGCCGAAGGTAAAATTCGTAAGTCTTATCTGATGATCCAACATGATACCATCCTTGGGATTATTAGGATTGGCAAGGCGATAGCGTGCCATTACCTGACCTGCATTGGTGTAAGCATAGTTATCCTTGTCGCACAAGACATAATTACCGTTGGCCATAGACATTTGTGGCGCCGGACCCAATATATCGGTAACCGTCTTGGAAAGTTCGTCGTAAGTAGCATGATCGGCAATTATACGTGTCAGTTGCTCCTGGGTCTTCATTGTAATCCCTGGCAAGCCAGCCTCGGCAACCCTTTCAAGTTTGCCGTCGCTTATGTCAAGATACGACACGCGGTCGCTACTCATACCCCACATATAATTGGGCGAAGTCGAAGCAAGAGTCATCAAATTAACAGGACCGCTCCATGTCATCTGACACTTGGAAAGATCGATATTGAAAGTTCCATCCTTGACAGCAGACGAGAAAGCATCAGTCTGAGCCGAATTGAAGTGCGTAATACTATACTCTTCCTGTGCAAGCCAAGGGTTAGGTTTGGGTTTTGCAACTTGTGCCAAAGGCACTTCGGTAGTGCTGTCGCCATCGCCATCGCCACCAGCATCAGGAGAAATAGAATCTTCGGAACACGAAGCTAAAGACATAGCCCCTATGACACACACCATTAAATAAAGATAGGTTTTTTGCATAGTGAATTGTTTTTGAGAATTTATGTTTGAATTGTTTGAATTTCCTCATGCAAAGATACAGGAGCATCAACCATCAAAAACCTCAAAGACATCACTTATGTGTCACTCTTATAGAAAGGATACGTCACAGTAAGAAAGGTTACACTTTGCCTTATTATGTAACCTTCGTACAAAAGTTACACCTTACATTCAGTAGCAAACGCACACATAACCAGTATATTACCGTTGACGGCGCCACTCGGCGGGAGTCAAGCCCGTCCTTTCCTTGAACAGACGCTGAAAATACACACGCGACGAGAAACCGCACTCCATAGAAACAACCTCGTTACTATATTCGGGGTGTGCAGCCATGAGTGCCTTTGCCTCCTCCACGCGAATACCCGAAAGCCATGTACGGAAATTCTTACCATATATGGAAGTCAGATACGAAGCAACGTCGGTACGATTAACCATTATGCGACGAGCAAACGAGGATAATGTCAAGTTGCTATCTCTAAAACCGCCCTCGCTTCGCCATTTGCTTACCGCCATATCTATTTCGGCAATACGCTCAGGCCCAATCTCCCTAAAGACTTTAGCAGCGGCTATCTCGTCGTTAGTCTCGGTAACAATCTCAGTTACTCCCTCGGACATACTAAATCCAAGCGCCGTAAAACTAACAATAAACAGCGAAAGCGAAATCAATCCCAAAGGTCCAAAGACAAAGAGCAGCGGCCGCGACAATATATAAAGAGGCGAAATTACAGCAAAAGCACACACCACAAAAAGCCCAAAGCGCATAGTGCGCAGGTAGGCATCTGCAGGATTACCATGTTCACTGTCGAGCCGACGTTGAACATTACCAAGTTCCCTCAGCGGTGCCCATGTATAATACAATAGAGTAAAGAAATGAATAGCATCAGCAACATATAGCATAGGACCAATATGCAGACTGCCATTTGAAATAACACCTGCGACTATGCACAATACCATAAGAGCATATCCAACAACGCCATAGCGCATAAAACTCCAACGTCTATGCCCAGCGCGCAGAATATTAAGCTGCGACCATGACAACAAAATAGCCGAAGGCGAATAAAACAGCAGATTAAACAGAACACCCACATCGTTCCCCTGTTGTCGCCAACCCAACCGCATCTGACACATGTAGTGTACAACAAACAATAGTAATGCCACAACAATCATCCAACGCGACTGTTCAAACTGTCTGTTACGGCAAGTTACATAGTAGCGCGACACAAACACAAAAAATGCAAGCATGGCCATCACAATCATGCAAGTATATTGAAGAGCAATAAGGTCTAAGCAAGTATCCAAGATTGTATGTATATTAAATAATTTAACGTGAGTTCGACGAAATATAAGTGCCTGAAAAATGGTGATTAGCGAAAAATTGTTGTAATCTTAGAGTGTTAAATATCAAAAGTTTACAGACAATAATTGCTATGATTACCGAGGACAAAGTTACTGAGATTTTCTGTATTACGGATGACTTCTGCAAAGTTTTTGATGTTGTTTCTCGGTCAATACCACACTTAGCCATGAATGAAGCTGCATTACAAATCGCACCTATAACCTTTTCGAGAAATACGGAATTAACCCGGTGCAACATGAAAGCCCGGCAAAGGAGATGCAGAAGCTTATCAAGCGTTGCGATCAGGTGATAGCGTTCATCAGGAAGCAGGAACAGGACATCTTGCGCCCGGCTTGCGCAGCGATCAGCACCACCGAAGCCCGTATCGAGAGGGTGCTCGACAAGCTGGCAACCGCCGGACAGGTGCGGGACTTGCAGAAAGCCGTTTCCGACCAGCAGCAACGGCAGAACTACGATGCGAGGAACTTGCGCAGCGACATACTCCAGCTTTTGGGCAGAGCCACCGAGCAGGAACGGAAAGCGTTCATGTATCTTGGCAAGCTCGTTGACGCAAAGGAGAAAAGCGGTTTTTTCAACGACATTGCGACACTGTACAAGGAGCAGGGATAAGAGCCTATGAACGTGAAGATACAAGGGGGAGGGGGTGGCACGTATGCCAATACCGGGAGTTGTACCGGGGTGGTCACTTACTTGCAGCATGAAGATCTTGAGCGCATCCGGCAGGGGCAACAGGCAGAGCCGTTCTTCAACCAGTACCGGGATTTCGTCAGCCCTAAAGAGGTCACCTACAAGATAGACCATAACCGGGCGCAGCTCCACAAGACGGACGCAAAGTTTTTTGTTATCACCGTCAGCCCGTCAGAGAAGGAGCTCGCAGCAATGGGAGCCAGCCCGGAGGAGCAGGCACGAGCGATGAAGGAGTATATCCGTAAGGACATCATCCCGGCTTATGCGGAGAACTTCAACAAGGGGTTGCAAGCGAACAATATCGAGTATTACGCAAAGATCCACTATACCCGGACGGGAGAAAGGCTGAACGATATGCACGCACATATCATCGTGAGCCGGAAAGACCGGGCGAACAAGCTCAAACTAAGCCCTAAGACCAACCACAGGGGAACGGCGAAAGGGGCTGTAAGGGGCGGTTTTGACCGGACGGATTTTTTCCGGAAGTGCGAGCGGTGTTTTGATGTGCGTATGAACTACAACAGGGAAATAAAGGAGAGCTTCGAGTATCTGAACGCAATCAAGAACGGAACTACGGCAGAGATACGGCAGCAGGCTATAAAGGCGGTACAGCATGAAGCTGCGAGGGAAGCGAGCAAGGAGATAGGCAAGAAAGTGACGAGGAAGATCGTAAAGGGTATGGGAGGCATGGGCTTATGAAAAGGGGAGAGTTGGCGAAAAAGAAAAGGAAAGGTTGCCTTACCGCCTTGCTGGTGGTGTGGGCTGTGTTCATGGTGAAAGTCATTGCGGTGCTTAATCCCGGCTTTCCGGAGGCGTGGCGCATGGTGGAAGCCGGGCAGATCGCCGGGTTCGCTTACATTTGGCTGCTCGTGTTCCTCGTGCTGTTGTGCTGTTTTGTCCTTTGGCGCATCGTCCCGAAAGGTTACTTTCGGAAAAAGAAGCCGGAAACGTCCCGTCCGGCTGGGGAATGGGCGGTTTCGATACCCACGCATGAAAACCCGGTTGTTGTCGGCAATCCTTTCCGGGGCATATTCATCGCAGGGGCGGCAGGATCGGGAAAGTCCGAGAGTGTCGCAGTGCCCTTGCTCCTTGAGTTCATCCGCAAGGGATTTGCCGGGATCGTGTACGATTTCAAGTTCCCGGCTCTTGACAATGATATAAGCTCGTTTCTGAACGCAACAGGAAGCGATTTAAGACACTTTCGTCTTAATTTCAGTAATCCGTACCGGACGGACTTTGTGAACCCCATACAGCCCGAATATGTGCCTAATACGAGCTACGCACGTGAGTACGCCGTTTCTATCGTTGCCAACTTGACAAAGGAGAGCATAAAGAACCCGGACTTTTGGAGCAGATCCGCAACCGATGTGCTGACCGCCTGTATCTGGTATCTCCGGGAGGAACACCCGGAGATATGCGACATTCCCCATGTGCTGGCAATGGTTGGCAGCAATGGCACAGCCTTGCTCAACACGCTGCAAAAGAACATCATTACGGAGCAAATGGTACGCAGCGTTTACGATGCGTTGCAGAGGGGAGCGGACAACCAAGTTTCCGGGGTACTTGGTACGTTGCAGGGTGCGGTTGCCCAAATCAACACGCCCGAAATGATGTGGGTGTTTTCCCGTCCGGGCTGTCCTCTCGACGTAAACAATCCGGATCATCCGGCTATACTCACCGTTGCCACCAACCCGACAACGTCACAGACGCTTTCACCGCTTTGCAGCCTCGTGATAACGGTTGCCACCAAGCTGATGAACCAGCCCGGAAAAGTTCCGTCCTTTGTCATGCTGGACGAGGCGCCGACCGTTTTCATCCCGAATTTGGAGGTAGTGCCGAATACCGGGCGCAGCAACAGGATAGCCACCGTATTGATGTGTCAGGATCTTGCGCAGCTTGCGGACGGATACGGGGATAAGAAAGCCGATGTTTTGTTTGCAGCCTGCAACAGCCATTTTTACGGGCGTGTCGCATCGAGCAAGACCGCAGAGGTGTTCAGCCGTCAGTTCGGCAAGACGGACACCGTATTTACGACACAGTCGGAGAACAAGGGTGCTATATCGCCGTTCAAGTCGAAAGGGCAGAGCGAGGGGGTGCAGGAACGGGACATTTACCGTCCGGCGGTTTTCATGGAGTTGGAGGTAGGGGAGTTCATCGGGCGGACGGTGGAAAGTGCCGCACCCGTATTTCATAACCATTTTAGGCAGGTGGACGGACAGTACAGGCAATCGGTGGGGCAGCAGCCGGACAGCTTCGTTTCGGGTGCGGACATCATGGAATATTATAACCGGGTGAAAGAGGATATAAAAGGGATTTTGGGGCAGTCGTAGCGTGATTTTTTCTATTTTCCGGCACGAAGGTAGCTACGCACGCCGCATTTGTAAAGGGGCGTTTCACTCTCCGGGTAAAAAATCTCCTGTGCTCGCTTCGCTCGTGCGGTATTTTTTACCCTTCGCCCTTGACAAATACACTGTGCTTCGCTGGAAGGTGTTTAGGAAAAAAGAAAAAAATGTTGTTCTTTGGTGAGTGTCCGTTTTGTCATTTTGTTACCGGGATTTGTCCGCATGGTGGGAGACCCGCCCCGATCAGCCGGACACGCAATATCATTTTGTAATAACCAGCTAGCTGTTTTTATGGTGTAACGCTCCGATATTGCTTTCTTTTTGATAGATATGCAAATGCAAGAAGCCCCCCGGCGAAAACCCCGCCGGAGGCAATTATAGAAAGTCTGTGTATCATTTCCACAAAATGTGGAAATGATACACAGATAACAGTTCTTCAATAAATATATGTGTTTTTTGTATGCTTTTGATTATCAGGTATATATGACTTGTTTATTTGTTTGGCACAATGTTTGTTCTTTGTCTTTCAGAAACCATATGTTAAATATTTAAATAGATTGGATTATGAAAAAGGTATTATTTGCAGTAGCACTTGTTATGGGATTGGGTAGTTCAGTGGCATTCGCCGGCAACATGGTATCGGATGTTGAGATTGTGGTAATGGTGAACGATTATAAGCCAATCGAGGTAAAGGATCTGCCGCAGGCGGTTCAGAACACGATCAAGAAGGATTTCTCAGACCTGACAATCAAGGAAGCCGCAGTTGAGGAAAGCGAGGAAGGCACAAAGACCTACAAGGTGACATTTACCGATGCAGAAGGCACGGACAGCGAAGTGTTCTTCAACGAGAAGGGCGAAGTCCTGAAATAAAGCAAATGAACAGCAAAAAGAGAATTCAATTAAACTGTGTCAGCAAAATTAATATTTTATTGCTTTGCTGACACAGTTTGTTTTACAGCCCCTCCGGTTCCGGTGACTTGTAAGGCTTGAAAGCAACCCGAACCTCCTTATGCTCATCGATGACGAAAGTCTGCTCCGGCTCCACAGAACGAATAATGACGCCATTGACTTTCCAATACATGATTGTCCATGATTTGGAATGGGTAGCACGAAAATGCACCGTTGTGCCTTTCGCTATTTCAGCCGGAGAGATCAATTCTCCTATCTTTTCCGCAGCCGTATTTTCCAACTCCGGTTTAGCCGAAAGCTGACCTTCACCCTGATCCACACCAAATGCCAGCACTACTTTTTCCACTGCGGGAGGAAGAGGAGGATCTTCATCATTGTCACAAGAAACCGCAAATAGCGTAAGCCCATACAACAAAACAACGACAAAAGAGAGATAACCGATCTGTCTCATTAAGCCGATTTCTTTTTTTTCCATAGCAGTTTTCATAAGCTTATTTTTTGTTTACGACCGCATAAAGATAACAATTTGTTGGCTAAAAGGGTTTATTAAATATAGTGTTTATCACTTAATGATTTAAGGTTAATATCCTGTAGGTTGCAGGGAGAACAAACGGGAACAGCCGTTCCCGCCCCTTTCGGATTGTATGCCAGCACCCCTAAAAAATGCCTTGTCAAAGACAAGTAGTAACACGCCTGTGTTACGTTTTCGACTTTTCAGCCGTCCGACCGCCACCCCGTCCGATTTGACTTGCCTTTGAGGTTATATATGCAAATGCAGGAAGCCCCCAGCGAAAACCCCGCCGGGGGCAATATTTTTAAACAGGCTTTAAAAATACACGTTCAGCATAAGGTATAAAAAGACGTTCTTATCCTTAGTGCTGTGGTGTTCAAGTTCGAATTGGATTTTGTCCTCACGTGCGAGCCAACCTATTGCGCTGGCAGCTTCCAGGTCATTGAACCCTGTTGCATCCTTGACTTCTTGTAAAGTCCATTTCCGAGGTGCGTCTGTGCTTAATAAACGCCAGAGTTTTCCTGCATTTTCTCCGATGATATGCTTGTCCATACTGGTTGGTTTATTAGATTAATAAATAGTTTTGAAATGGATAAAGAGGAAACGCTTTAGCATCATAATGGCATGATACGGCGAATATGCCGGCGTTTGCCTTTTATCCTCTTGAGGCGTTGCATCACTCTCTCCTGATATGCAATAGACCGTTTATCCGTTCAATATATACTTTGCCTTCACGTGCGAGCCACCCGGCGGCAATGGCGGTTTCATCAGCAGCCATGTTCAGTTTTCTCGCAAGCTCTGCAATGGTTATACGTCCGGTTTCTCTCAATTTATCCCAAATCGCTCCGGCATTGTAGCCTATAGTAGTCTTTTCCATATAACAACTTGTTTAAAAATTAGTACTAAAAACATATATCTCTCATTGCGTACGCATTGTCTGTCCTCTCGTTTAAGATACTGTTGTTATAAGTGAAAAAAAGCGGAAGGGCATTTGCCTATCCGCAGGTGAGGGAGTCGAAGCCCTTAGGTACAAACAGGTAGCGCCCCCCGCATATAGCGAGCGGGCGTATAGACTGTTTTTGCTGTACCTACGGTTCATTTTCGACTTTTCACCTGCACAGAAATCAGCTAAACGCTTTTCTTCAATATGTAAAAAACACAGTTGTATTGCGACTAATCCCCGACCAAGGCTCCACATCAGAGAAGTTTTTCTCAGAAAGTGACAACATAGTCCTGTTACAACTTAGACAAAGATAATAAAAAGATTGTAATAAGCAAATTTGAAAGCGATGTTTTTGGTTGAAATCAGTTAAATTAATCACTTTTGGACGCTCATGTGTTGGTGTCGCTTTCATTTTGCCTTTTAAGGATATGCTAAAGTTTATAGTTCTGTATTTACTTTTATTTTCCCTATTGTCTTTTGCTCGTCACGTACCCGGCACAGTTCTTGGTGTGCTTTTTCCTTGTACTCCTGCAAAGCAGAGTTTTCGGATCGCAGCCGGGCAATCTCCCTTTCTTGTTCTTCGCTTTTGGCTTCTGCTTTTGCTTTTTCTTCGGCAGCATGGGCGATCAGCTCCGGCGCTGGGAGTTGTTTGGTGGTCTGTTCCCGGACAACTTGGAGAAACTGGCGCACCGCTTCCGTTCCCTCGTTGTTGGTCTGCATGGTTGTTTTTACTTCTTTCAGTTCTCTGATGATTTTCTCCAATGGGGAATAATCGAGAGCGTTACTTTGCAGGTCAAATCCGGTACGCTCGAAATAATCCAGCGCAAGGGAAACAAACTCTTTCCGCAATATGCCGTTTGCCCGGCAGTATATCTCCAGCCGTTCAGATGTTTCTCCGCTTATCGAAATGGTTGTCTTTTCCGGCTTGCTCTTGGGTTGTATGGTTGCTTTATCTGTCATGCCTTAACTTATTGATGTAAATATGCTTATAATATGCTTGATATACTTGAAATATGCTACATGTTTTGATTATATGCTCGTTATTTGTCCGGCTTGCTCTTCTTTGTCCGCTTGACTGTGTGCTTGAACTTGACCGCCATAAGGTTGAGTTCGATAGTGGATTCCGTTTCGGTCGTGTCCGTATCATCTACAAGCAGGTCGGAGAGAAGCTCGCCTGTGCGCTGGATAAGCCCTTTTTGCTTGGCGTTGTCCGGCTCGTTATGTATCGCTTCGATATTTCGTGTAAGTTCACGCAGCTTTGTGAACGAATCTATTATCGCAATGGTGGTTTGCGTGGCTCTTGGGCTTTTCATTATGGTAGCCAGCATATACAGCCCTCTTTCGGTAAAGGCTCTTGGTTCGACAGTCGATTTTTTCAGTCTTTCCATGCGGTGGAAATTTTCCACCACATACTGTTTTTCAGAGGGTTGTAGGGTAAAGCAATACCCGTCCGGGAATTTTTCGGGATTGTTTTTGACAGCCTTGTTTATTTCTCTGGTTTCTGTCTGATAGAGTTCGGCAACATCCCGGTCAAGTATGACCTTTTGCCCCCGAAGCTCGATAACACGTGCTTCGACTTCTTTGGTTCCTATTGTTTGCGGTAAGTTTTCCATATTTTTTGAATTATGCTACAAATATACCGAATATTCCGAAAATATACCTCTATTCCGGGAGTAAATCGAGTTGGAAATCATGGTAAACGCCCCCTTTTCTTCCGCAGGCTTCCGAATATCACTGTTACGAATATTGCCCCGGCGAACTTCTCTATCTCTGTAACCATTGCCCGTAAATCCCTGCCATAGCCGCTTATTTCGGCTGGTACGATAACTTTATCACCTGTTTTCATACTTGTATGTTTTTTATTCTATACCAAAATCTTCCATTAAGCAAACCCGGATGATAGCCCCTATCTGTTTGGCTGGCTTGTCTATATATTGCTCAAACTTCTTTTGTATCTTTTGCGCCACCTGTACGGCTATTTCCGGGTGTAACTGTACGGCGTTCACTACACGCTTAACATATCCTTTGTCACTTTTAGAGAACCTCGAAATAGTGGTTGTTATGTAGATGATCGCCTGTTTTGCGCTTTCGTATTCCAATAGCTTTTGTTGTTCGGTTTGCCTTGTGTAAACGTAGAATTTGTATTCGGTAACTTCCTTGCCTTTGTAGCTCTTTGGCTCGAACTCGAAGTATAAATCGCATTGTCCGGCATTGTACAACTCCCGGAGTTCCTTTTGCGGATCGTCAAGTACACGCCTTTTGAAATCGCATCCCCGTTTGTATTTCTTTTCCAACATGAACATTTCCCGAAGCTTTTCGACTGTGTAGAAAAAGAACCCGGCGTTTCGGTATTGGCAGCACAGTTCGTAAAACCTTTGCGAGAATGTGCTTTTGAGTGCGATTGCTACCGTCATGGAGTAACTCGTGAAGTTTTGGGCGAGTTCCACGTAATAGGGTAGTACCTCTTTGGAAACTTGCACCTCAAAATACGATTTATTTTTGATATGCTTGACGTAATTGACAAAACCGATACTTAGCCACATTTTTTCGTTGTTAATCTCTATATCGCGATTTCTAAGCCGTTTTAGCGCATCGTAGATGTTTTGCATCTTGGTATTGTCACCGCATTTCTTTAGTTCTTCCTCGTGTATGGTGATAATCAGATCATCGAATAAGTCCCGTCTGCCGTTCTCGTTCTCGATGTATTGCGCCCGGATATTTCGTATAATGGAGTATAGGGCACGTTTTTCGATAAGGTCGAACTTGTAGCGTGCGGTAGTCAGCGCATTGTCTTGCGACAGGACTATATCCCTCTGTTTCTTGTCTTTCTTCTCCATGACTTTAATGCTTTTCACAAAGGAAATATTTATCTACGACAAAAACAAATATATGGCGTAGAATGTTTGTCGTAGATAACCGTTTTTTTCGGAAATTTGTCGTAGATGCTCGGAAATTTGTCGTAGATGCTCGGAAATTTGTCGTAGATGACCTTTGTAAGATATTACAGCACAATGTGTTATGCTATGCCGTAAAAGTAACTAAAAAGAAACTAAAAATTACCGTAAAGCAATGGAGTGTTTCTTTTTTGGTTTATAGAGGTCGCTTCGCTCCACTTTTCAGCGTGTTTTTTGATACGACGAATTTCCGGAGAATGGGAGAGAGTGGAAACAAGTAAAGCCAAGTGCAACGGATTAGGAAGATTTTTCGGTGTGTTAAATTTTGTATAAATATGACTTTTAATGTATAAAACGAGAAGTTTCCGGGAGCGAAAACGCATCCCGGATTTAATGTAACTTTTTGTTGTATAGTTAGTTACCATAACGCAACTTTACCCATGCTTCCGATTTCAAGTTTAGCACTTATCCCCATAGCCTTAAAAACTCTTGCAATGGTGGAAAAGGTTAAATTCTTACCGTTTTCAATTCGGGAGATTTGAGCCCGTTGCACTCCTATCAGATTACCTAATTCCTCTTGGGTTAAGTTCTTTGATTGGCGAGCTTGTTTAATGGCTTCACCTATCAAAAAAGAGTTAAGTTCTTCTTCGTAGGCATCACGTTTGGGAGTACCTTTTTCTCCGATGTATTTATCCTCGATTTCTTCGAGTGTATAAAATTTCTTTGCTTCCATACGCTTTATCTTTTTGAATTAAAATAATCTTTTCTAATCTCTTCGGCTTTGGCTATTTCTTTGGGAGGTGTCTTTTGGGTTTTCTTGATAAACCCATGTGTTGCGATTACCAGAGTGTTTATCTTATCGTCCTTATCCCAAAAAGCAAGAAGCCTGTACTTGGTTTTGTTATAGAACGTTCTGAATTCCCAAATATCCGTATCATCCAATTTCTTGAATAAATCTGGATCAAGTACAAAGGTGGATTTACGAATATTGCTAATGATCTTCTCACGTACCTTGT
>OGMD01000611.1_pt1 | contig 15310 bp, 10 predicted proteins | sample 1573041 | NCBI WGS metagenome assembly OGMD01 (sample SAMEA2582007, study PRJEB24529) | metagenome | biome: Human gut stool | place: China | collected 2011 | reverse complement strand
CTCCACCACGATGATTTTTGTCTTATCCATTTTCGTATTTTCTCCTTTCTTCTTTTGCCAGCCGGATGATTTCCGAACCCTTATCCAGCACAGCTTTTACAGCATTATGGATAGCCTCGTTATTTGATGTACCTTCGCAATGAAGCAGTTTATGAAGCTCCTTTAATGGCTGGTCGGCACGGAGTATCTCCCACGAACTTCTCAGGTGGTGTGTCAGGGTGTCCAGTTCCTGAAGGTCTTTCCGTTGCTCCGCATCCATGACCGATAGCATTTCCTTTTCAGTTTCCGTTATCAGTTTCTCCAGCATGACGGCTTCATTCCCGTATGACAGCAGGGAGGTGAAATCCGGCTTTTCATTCCGGTTGCCTTGCATGGCGCATTTGTCTGAAACCTCCATCAGTTCCGATATGGAGAACGGTTTGAGCAGGCAACCGGAGAAACCACGTTCCATAAGTTCCTCCTTGCTGCAACTGCCCGAAGCGGTTGTCACCACTACCGGGATAGTCTTTGAATTGCCCACATTGGAGGTGCGTAGCAGTTCCAACAGCTCGAAGCCGTTGATATCCGGCATATTTAGATCCGTCAGAAGTAAACTGTATTCCTTTTTTCGTATCAGTTCTATCAGCTCCGCAGCATCAGTGCAGGTGTCGCAGTGTACTCCTTCCTGTGCATACATTTCTTTCAGCATCAGGAGCAGCACTTCATCATTGTCGATGGCAATGACCTCATGGTATGCCTCATTGCGGCGAGCATAGCCTTGATAGGATTGTTTTGGCTGTTCTCCGGCTGTCAGCATGGGGATTTCCACCGTGAAGCGGCTTCCCTTGCCTCTTTCGCTCTCCAACAGCACCGTGCCGCCGAGCATCGCCACAATACGCTGTACTATTGACAATCCTAATCCGAAGCCGTCTTTGGCTGCGGCGTTAGACAGCCGTTCAAACGCACCAAACACACATTCTTGTTCATCTTTGGTCATACCTGTACCCGTGTCCTCGACAATCAGTGTCAGCACTCCGTCAGTATAATCGGTAGTAAGCGACACACCACCTACCTCTGTGAACTTGATGGCGTTTGACAGCAGATTGTTCCCGATTTGAATTATTCGTTCTTTGTCGGTCAGTATAATGGCATCACTTTCATTCTTCACAATCAAGGATAGTCCCTTATTCATAGCAACGGGCATAAACTCTGTTTCAAGCGTTTGTGTGATTGCTGAAATTCGGCAAGGTTGCATTTTGGGCTGTTCCTTACCGTTGTCCAATCGGAAGAAGTCAAGCAGAGTGTTGAGCATATCTCGCATACGGCCGGAAGATTGTTGTATGTTTTGAAGAAAATGCACACTGTTCTCCTTGTTGCACTCTTTCTGTAACAGCTCGGCATAACCTGTTATTGCCGTCAGCGGTGTGCGCAGTTCATGGGTGATGGTATGCACCGCTTTCTTCCGGGAGGCTATCAAAACATTATTTTGTTCAACGCTCAGATTCAGTTCGTTTATCAACCGTTCTCTTTCTTTCCTTGCATGTACCTTCTTCTTTATATCCCGTTGTATGATAAGATAAAAGACAACAAGCAGAGCGACGGAGAATGTAATCAAGCCGGTAATGATAACGGTTGACCGCTCATAGGATGCTTTCAGACGCACCTCCTTGTTTCGGAAGGCAGTCCATGTCTGCTCATCCAGATTTGTAATCAGCATTCGCAGTTTACGGTTGAGTTCCTTGTTGCATAACCGTAGGCTATCCGTGTAGTTTTCTATAACACGTTGTTGCCTGTTTATCTGTAAAATCAGATTTTTGTCCAAAGAAGTCTGTCGGGTCGTGATTGGTAGTTGCACGGTTTCCTTACCTCCAAAAAGTCCGGCGATACCTTTCTTTTTGCGGATAACGGTCTTTGTAGCCGTATGTGTGATTACGATAAGTTTCTGATTGAATAGAAGGCTGTCGGTCTGCCTTTGTTTTCGTGAGGCTTCCATGATTTGAAACAGATGCGCTTCTTTGGCGGCTAACAATGTACGGAGCGAATCAATCTGAGTGGGTCGTATGAAATCCTCGCATTGTACGCGTAAGACTTGCAGCATGGAATCGGTCTGCATATGGCGTTTCCGGTAAGCCAAAATATCCTCATTATCCCATACCAAGACGGATTCACCGTAAGTTACCAATGCGGTCACATAGCGGTGGGCAGTGTTGATGTCATGCTGTGTCTGGAAAATTGTGATTGACTCATCTTCTATCTTCTGCACCCGGTTACGCTCATGGAGAACAATAGCAACCATACTGCCGATGATTGCCATCAAAAGGAAATATCCTATGAATATCTTATGTTGCAAAAGTATCTTCAAGTTTTTTACCTCTATAAGTACAAAGAGTCCTTTATTTCTCGGAATCCTATTGTGATTGTTTCCGACGCAGTTCTGTCATTTCCGAATCATGCTTTTTCTGGTAGTTACGGATGATTTCGGGATGCAGACAAATTCCATGTCGACAGTTACGCATTATATTCATTTATAAATGGCATACGCCCACATATAACAGCAGGCGTATGTTTCATTTTATTAATCTATGATTGATAATATTCATTGCGTAACTGACGGAGCTATCGTACCATCTGAAACATAGGTCGCATCCCAAGAACCTTCCAATTGTATATTATTGAGATTTAATCCCGGTAAACGAATGTTTAGCGGTTTTATCACCACATTGTTCAGAGCGTCAAGCAGTGGTTGCAACAATTGGTTGGTCAAGCCACCCACAATGCCGGAAAGAATATTATCGCCCAATAATTGCTTGACTACTTCTTCCAGATTAACTATATCATTTAGCACAATGTTAAGTTCCAGCGGTTCTCCTGTATGATCTTCGCTGAAGTCACTCAACGTCAGATTCAGAAGTTCAAATGTAGTGCTATACTGCAAATTGGATTGCATCTGATAACTCAAAGGTTTGTGAATATCTACAAGCAAACCATTAAGGGCTTGCTCATCCAATTTTTCCAGCAGCGAGGCAAGTAATAATTTATACTTTTCGCTATCACGATTTACGTCTATTCTCGTAAGTTTCCCTTCTCCGCAAAGGCTAAGCACATTCAATTTACCAAGATTATTAATTTTGGTTACTGGAATGTTTTTCCATGTCGTTTCAGGATAATATGAACGGCAGATGCGATTAAAATCTATGCTCTTAGGTAAGGACGAATAAGTCACATCAACAGCATTTACTGTAGTCCACGGGTTGAGAATATAGTTCAAACCAAGCAAACTATTACCTGCGCCACCTTCACCCTTCAAGGCCGCTTCAAGACGTTTTGTTACCTCTTTAAGCAATTGCTCATTTAATGCTTCTACCACATCTCCCAATATCATATTTACCAAACGGTCAACGATTGTTGTGAGGCTTCCAGCAATCACATCAAGCCCGGTTGCTTTACTTAAAGCATCCAGTATGGAAGATTTTAGCAGACCTTTTACAATATCAGTCGTGAGATTATTTTCGCGGATTTGCTTGACAAGATTGTCTACCAACATGGATACAGCCTTGTTGTCATCAATCATGTCACGACCGTAAACATTTTCGGCAACCGCACGTTGCATCAATACGTTGGGGGAAGGATTAGCCGGGCTGAAGTCAACCGTACATAGATAGAACATATTGTATTGGTTGAAACCTTTTGGTCCCATTTCAGGCATATTGATACGTGCAGACGCGAAGTTCCCATTGTATTCAGTCAGAATTTCATTGTCCTGTTGATTTATGAAAAGATTCTTGTCGGCATTACCAACAAATACAGCCTTGTAATCCCCATTAGGAAGTTCAAAATTTATTTCCTGCTTTAGAGGCCACTCGTATATCTGGGGTGTGATATTTCCTACAGTTCCTTCATACTTCAATACCGTTTTTTCTGTATGATACCTGTACGTTCCGTCTTCCTGTTTTTGGTAGATTAGGCACACTAAAGATTGTATCTGCTCGGAATTTCCGTTAACTGCAGCACGGGTGTTTGCGACTAAACCTGCCGGTTGAGGAAAGAATGTCGCACGGAAATACCCCTCCGGTACGTTTCCTTCCACATTGCCGCTTATAGGTTTGTCCAACAATGAATCCGCATCATTGTCGCATGATGTAAACGCAATGGCTGCGCACAATAATAATCCTATATATGATGTTTTCATAAACAGTCCTCCTGTTGCTTAAAAATTATCAATCCATCCGTCCCATTCTTCATCCTCAATATTGATGTTGCCGCTGAAGCTGACATCGAAGTTTCCGCTTCCGTTTCCGAGTGTCAACCAAGTTATCTGGTTAGGATATATCGGTATCGTGGAGTGGTCGGACTTTATCGGATATTTTGTTGTCCCGACTGAGGTAGTTATTTCAAGATAATTGTCTGTCCCGGCAACATCGGTGATATTTTCCTGTGGTAGAAGATTTATCTTGACTCTGACCTCAGAAGCTCCAAGTCCATCGGTTATAGTCTTGGACAATACAATAGGTTCACCGTTTGTTACTACTTGTCCGCCTGTGCCGTCGTGAATATACATGGTCGTATGCCCTTTCACTTGGAGCTTTACCGACTGCATATCAGGTATGTTCTTTATTCTAACTTCCAAAGCTCCGTTCTGCCTTGTAAGTACGGTGGATTGTGTTCCGGTATTTGCAGAAGCGACGAAACTTAGAATGCTTCTAAAAATATGTTTGTCTGTTTCATCTTCATTGCCATTGATGTATCCAGTAGTGGCTTCTTTGTATGATGGAACTATATCCGCACTATATAAGTCCGGCAGTTTTGGAGTTTGACCTTTTGGAACTGCGAGAAAAACAGCTTTGTAGCTTGTTTTCGTATTGAGATCTTCAACCGTAAGGTAATTATCTGTCAATTCCAATTCACGTACCTGCGAATAGCCGACTGTGCCATCATCATTGTCTCGACCTTCATATAGATACATTTTTGCGTCATAATTGGCAAGATTAAGACTTTGGGCGGCACGAGACTGGGTGTTGAGTCCGATGTGAAAAGTGGTTGATGTTCTCTCGGATTCCGGTAACAGATTGGACTCCGAAGAACATGACGATAAGGCTCCTGCCAATGCTATCGCCATGCTTGATAATAAAAAGAATCTGCTCATATAATCTTGTTTTTATTTTCTGGTTGTAATCGGTTATTTTTTATCTCCCCCAAGTGTTCCTCCATCATGTTCACCCCATTCCTTGTCAATGCCCAAACCGGGAGGTACATTACCATTATCCATTGCCCCTCCATAATATTCATCCCACACGGTATCTATTTCGATGTATATATCGCTTGTCTGTCCGCTCAGGTCTATCGGTTTATTATGTTTTCCCATTCGGTAAAAATGGTTGGCACGTATGGGATAGTGCATCGCTTGGCTATCATCTTCGTTTTCCGGTGTGTCAATAATGCCTGTACCACTGCGTGTTGATGTTTTATTATCAGGCTGATAAAATATCCTGCGCCGCGCAAGTTCATTTCCATTAGAATCGGTCATTACCAATTCCAGTGTGCTTTGTCCTATTCCCATGCTCGCTGCAATAGGTAGCAAATAGGCCGAAAGAGAGAAAACTCCGTTATCCTCCGGTTTGACTTCATAACTTGCGATGACACGCTCCGCATCATTATCGCTGCCGGATGTGATGTAGTCCGTATATTCCTTGTCTGGAACCATATCCGGGGAATCATATCCAATTGGCATTTGTGGTAAAAACCATATTTCCCTGTTTTGGGGTGTGTAAAGTCTGAGTTTTACATGAGCGACTTCAGTCCCTTCTATTTCAGCAGGCAGTTTCTTGAAATAGCCCATTACTCCCGCCACACGACGGTATAGGATTATCGGGTGGGACAATGCTGTCCCATCTTTCAGCTGTTGCTTGGTAAATGTTTCGCTTCCGGCAAACAATTCCGATTGGGCAATCAAGTTTATGGATATACCATCTTGTAACTTGAAATGCTCTTCTGACAATTTCTTGTCTATGGTTGCAACGCTTCCGGGATTCCCATAGGCTGCCACCGAATTTGCATTCTGGAACGTAGGGCTGTCTGATGTTCCTGTAAACGTGTCGTCAAAACCCACTGCAAGAAACATATATTGTGTGTCATCTTCGTAATCCTGATACTTAGTCCGATATCCCTGTTGGCGAGTATCTAGTCCGGTCATTGCCCCGTCAAGGTGTTTCCAACTTATATCTTCACTTGCCACACAGGTATAGTCCTCGTTTTCCTGCTTATAGATATACAATTGGACACGTGTTGCGTGTTGTTTGCCATATATATCTTCTCCGGGATCAACAACAGCGGTGCGCGTTGACGCAAGTGAATTGTTTTTTACAGTAATGGCAATGGAATATCTACTGTCAGAGGGTTCTTCCAAAGGAGGTGTGTCATTCTCCGAACATCCATATACCAGCATTGCCGCCAGACCGTAAATCAGATGTCTTATTTTTATAATATTTTTCATATTTATCTCCTTGATTTTTTCGTTACCTTATGTTTCTGCATAAGCATATTCTCGTTCAATGTGATTTCAAGTGATGTGGTTTCATCCTTGGTTACAACAAAGAACGCTTCCATCGGAGCAACCAGTAGATTGGAGTTGTCCTTGCTTGAAACTGTCTGACTTTCAATAGTCGCATCTTTATTGTATGAATTGCCGCTACACACTCGTATTTCTTCAATTTCAGAGTTTGCCTCCATCAGTTTTGCCACATTGATATGTGTCATAAACGGATTGCCCATAAGGAATGTCTTGCCTTTTTCTCGGTTATTGAGTGTAATTTTCCGAGGAATACTCATAGCAAAACGCCCGATATCCGCAACCGTTCTATCTATTGACTCTGATTTCCCGGTGGAAGTGCCATTGGAACGGAAATAGGAATACCGAGTATGTTCCTTAGGAAAACGGAATGTATAATTATTCCTATCATTGGACGAACCCGCTTTGAACAAAAAACCTTGTCCTACGGCATACTTCGTGTTTACAGCGTTGAAATCCGTGGACCAACGTGCTGTTCCGACATCGGTTCCGTTTAACTCTTCATCTTTTTCTATTGCCGCGCCATTCCAGAAATGTTGATATACGATTGGTTGGTTACGGATCTCTTTATAGTTGTCAGCAGACAAAACGGTAAAATACTTGTCTTTTCCCCAATTTGCATTTGGAGATATGAACATATCACCGGTGTACATTTCCAGCAACGGGGCGGAAAGCAGATAATAGTGTCCGCCTTGCAGTGTTTTATCCACAAACACTTTGCCTCCCATTGTAAGGTAATGTGTGCCGACTACTTCTGCACCACTTTCAAAATGGATGTTCCTGCAATAGTTCTTTTCATTGCTTGCAAGTTCCGGATATTGTTTGGCATTTGCCGGAATAATGACATTGGTACACGACCACGGACTGCCGTCTGTCCAATTCTCCCATTCGTTCCAACCTGTTGATGCTGCATTGGTTTTCCAAGTCGTCACCTGTGGGTGAATGATAGCGTTGACATCATAAGCCAATAGTTGACTGCTGTCTGCCGAATAAATATAAAGCGTATAACGACCGACCGGTAACGCTTGTGCAGGAATAACAATCTGTCCACCGGAAATGGTGGCATTGATGGTTATATCTTTTTTATTTTCACTATTATAACACCAAATACTTAATTCGGAATATTCTGGCGTTCCATTGACCGGAATATGCAAAACATTGCCGTAGCATGTATGAAATGTTGCGTCCTCTATTTCCAGTTTGTCGCCATCATCATCGGTATCAGCGCAGTCGGGTATGCCGTCGCCATCGGAATCAGGGCGGATAAATACACCACATATTTTTGAAGTATTCAACAGTTGTAATCCACCGACAGTGAACTCAATGCGGTCAAACTCTTGTTCGGGAGTAACTTCAATGTATGTATATCCGCCATGTGAAATTAGGCTGGCTCCCAAAATGTCAAAATCAGCAGTGCTTGCAACTTTGGTATCTCCATTATAAACTTTCAATTCTCCAACTTTGGACAAGTTTACTGAAAGCAAATCTCCCATATTGCCAAACACCAGCCCGATAGACTGGTTGGCTTTTTGCTTCCGGAATTTTAACGCTATTGTGGATCCGCCTAAAGAAACTCCGTCGTTGAGCAAAGCTCCCGTTTCCATACTGCCATCAAGTAGATAATCCAAGTTTTTGAATGTATTTCCGACAGACAGGAGTCCTGCGCCAATCAGTGTCTTGTTATAATCTATTTGCAAGTCATCTTTCAAATTTGTCATTAGCTCCATGCAACCACCCATGCCGGAGGATTCATCACATGACGGATCTTCATAGAAAATGCTGTAAATCCTCATGGATGTGAGAACATCAGCTACACCTTTGCGCCATAGTTCAATCCGGTCAAACGATTGGTCTGTTTCAACGCTAAGACGCACTTTGTCATTGGCAGAGCCTATCAAGCTCAGATGTACGCTTGAATTTCCTGTTGTCACATCATTGTTGATAAGGTTATCGCCGTCATAAAGTTTTATTTTGAAGAAACTCAGCGCACTCAAATCGAGCAGCATTGTATTTGCCTGTACCACAAACCCGGTACGAATTTTTCCTGCCGCAGATACCGGTGTGTTCATTTTGAATGCAGCCACAGGACTCCATTCCAGAACCGATGCCAGTTGATTGGATGTCGCATAATTGTCCGGGTTCTGATCTACAACATTGTTCATGTTGTTGCTGCCATTAAACAGACAAAGCAGACAGCCCTTCCATCCGAGTGCTTCCACTGCGTATGCGCCATGTGAAGCGGCAGTAATAGCTTTGTTGCATCCGGCATTTTCACCAACAGATTTGTGCATGATTGTAGCCGTATGGCTAAGTTGCCGACCATCAGGAGCGGTATAAAATGCTTGTACTCGGTAAGCACCATCATGGCTCATGCCAGTGAGAATGTTCCCATTCTGCACGGAAGGATTTGAACCGTATGGTTCCGACAATATAGTATAGGTCACATTTCCTTCTGTTGTTTCCGGCAACCGATATGAATAGTTGTATGTAACATCATCGCCAAATGTGAAATAATTGGAGGGATCAAGTCTAACACCTTCCCGAACATAGGCATAATAAACATTCATACCACCTAAATTCAGCAAACCGGCAGGATGTGTGAACTCTATTTGCGAACACTCCTGCGTTGTAACCATGTTTGTGAGTGTTTGTCCGGAAAAACCTATCAAGCTCAAGCTTAATAAAGATGTTGCAGGTGTAGATTCTTCAACCTCTTTATTGTTGGCATCATAAGAGGTCAATGTGGGGGAGGCTTGGCCGAATAAGTCAAGACCGAGAATTTTGTTAGTACTATAATAAAATCCCACTTCTGTTCCGGCTGAAATCGAACGCTTCAAATTTATTCTGGCATAGGAGCGAATACCAACCAGTGAGGTGAACGGTGCGGAATTGTCTAGATCGTTGTCTATAAGATTGTCAGCAGATGCGACATTGTTTTTGCTGATAGCCGGTGTTCCCCCTGTCCAATAACTGCTGAACTGCGCCTCGGATGTAGCTCGGATTTCAGGATTCTCGCCCACAAAGGCATATTTCACAGCCAAAGCTATATTGGATGCAACCGTGGCATCGACACCGGTGAAACTCATGCGTACCTCGTTGAATGGTTTGCTTGCATTGAAGGAAAGCACACGGTCAGCTACGGAATTGCCTACATTGAACGACAGCAGATCAAGTTTGAGTGTCGTTGTTTCATCGGCGGTATATACGGATTCTTGCTTTTGCCCGTTAAGATAGGTTTCCAATGTCAACCCTTTAAGAAGGCTGAGGTCAAGCAATTTAGCACCGCCTGCCTCAGTATCCTTATACACGAATCCAACCTTTTGTCCGGCGGCATATACATGATAAAGGTCCTTGACCGACACAATGGGCGTGTATGCAACGCCCGCGCTGATAGCCGCAGGAATATTGCAAGCATTGGTTATATCGGTATCCACAATGTTATCCAACGCCCCGTTGCTAACGCCGATTACATTGACGGTAGAGGAATTGATTTCGTTGATTACACGTCCCGGTCCGACAATAGGCACGCGGCAGTTATCACTCTTCCATGTCCCATCAGCTTGCTGTATTAGACCACCGGGAACAGTCACCTCAATTGCAGCGCGGCTATTCAGTCGTTCTGGTTGTGGTCCGTAGTCAAGTTCGTTATCAGTACACGAACTGAGAATGACGGCAGCAAGCATCACCGTTGTTAATACTCTGTTCATATAGCTATATATTGTTTTCAAATTATAATCATCTTAGGTGGAGTCTATTGCTATGGCATTTGGTAATGGTTGTACCCGTCACCGCGAGAACCAGAGCCGGACTCAGTAACGACCATCAATTGCGGTCTATGTTAGCCGCACTATGGCGGCTTCAAGTTGGGTTGTCAAATGATTTATGCCCAATCTTGGTTAATTATGTTATTTTTACCTATGTATAATTCTCTCTGTTTTCTACTCACAACTTTTCTGCGTGAGCTTTGCAGACCTTTCGGACTACTTCTTGCAACGATGATACAATAATCATCGGTCATATTGGTTATAGACAGCACCCCGAAGCAGTGTTTGCCGCCTCCGGGTGCTGTGTTAGGATTTAATCGGGTGAATATACCTGATTCATTGATTAGTTTTCTTCAATACCCATGTTGTGGATAACACCCCAAGCGTTGTTCAGGATAATTGTGATTTCATTGTTAACGCTCAAGTCAATGGGTTCGTCCGGATCGGGATTTTCGGGGTCAGGTCCATCGGTTGTATCTGCCTTAAGTTTCTTACCAAACGAATAGAAATAGTTGCGGTTCACGTTGAAGATTTTAGTATCATCTTCACCTGTCTGAGTCTGATCAAGAACACCGGTCCAAGTTTTCAGGTCTTTGCCGTTTTCATCACACAGGGCGATAGTAAATGTAGCCTTGCCTTCCACCTTTGCAAATGGAACGAGGAAGCAACCACCAAGGAGTGAATTAGCCTCAGTTTTAAGGTTAGTTTCATCCTTGCCTGCCCAGTTGTAGATACCTTCAACAACTGTTACACCTTCAGTAGGAATTGCAAGATTCAGAACTGTAACTCTTTCAGTACCGGCAGTACCACACTGGTTCTGCAACGAAAGTGAGGGAATGTTGTAGGCAGTATTGCTTGAAGAAGCATATACACGAACAGATTTAACCGTTCACCTACTTTTTCCGGGATATTCTTGAAATAACCAAGAACACCGGCAACTTCACGGCGCATTTCTACCTGAACAGGAGTTGTGCTGATTTTGCCTTTGTCATTAGTGGAGAATACTTTTTCTCCGGCAAAGATTTCCTCAACATCTTCTCCAGCGTTAGGAGTTGCAACAGCAAGTGCGGCAGTCCAATCAAGAGTTGTTTTCAACTCTTTTTTGTAACCATAGGCAACCAGTTTGTACTCTGCTGACTTGTCAAGGTTCTTCAACTTGACAGTCTTGGTTGTCTTGTTGTCGGTTGTACCGGGAGAAACGGCACTTTGGGTTTCCCAATTGCTGATTGCCCAACCCTCGGCAAGGTCTGTGGTGACACCGTTTGCAGCCTCCCAGTTCTCACCGTTTCTCTTGAAGAGCTTGAGCTCAACATCCGTTACTTCACCGTACGCCTCAGAACTGTATACCGGACGTGCGGCACGGGTTTCGGCGCCGCTACCACCGGCATTGAGAGCCAATGTGATTTCACCTGAGACGTTTACGTCGTTTGCACCACCTCCATTGATGATATCTTCATCATTGGAACATGCGGAGAACAGCATTATGCCTGCTGCTGCCGCGAACAGAAGATTTTTCTTCATGTGATAAATGATTTTGTTAAAAAATTGGGTTAATTATAAAGTTCTCTTTTATTCTTCTTCAATATCCATCTGACTGATAATCGTCCATGAATTGTTTAGCAAAGCATAGATGACAAAATCTTGCTTTTCGCAATCCCACACATAACGCAGGACAGTCAATTCGTTCCTTTTCATGGTTATTTTCACATCTTTGGGAGTAAGCAACGGACTCGAAGGGTCTGACGCATTGATAAAATCAAGATGCAACTTCGTTCCATTTTCTTTCAAAGAGGGTGAAAGCACCGTTTTAGTTATTATGTTCTGCTCCGGTTCCCATAGGTGAGTTGCCAAGACATCGGTAATACCTGTATATTTGAAGGCGTTATTCACATTGTCATAAACACCATTTATTTCTTTCCGTGAACCGTTGATTCCTTCGGGCAAACATTCCCATTTTTTTTCAATAATGAGTTTGCCCTTTGTCCGCTCCATTTCCACTGTATGATTGTTATGCCATGCGTCATAGAGTATGGTGTCGTTGGTCATATAGATGTCTTCTCCCTCCGTACTATTGGGATTGAGGTCAAGCGAGAGACCGTCTTCACTTATCGCATCAAGGTTGCTCATGCCACCCCATACTGTCAGGACATACCTGCCATGAGGAATGCAGGGACAAAGATCTACCGGAAGAATTTGCTTGTCGCCCTTGACCTCAAACACACCCGACTCTTCAACAACGTCGCCCGTATTCAAATCACGCAACACATAGTAGAGTGTTGGCACATATTCACGGAAGGCAAGATTATCGCCTTTACGCTGCTCTGCTTCGACATTATCGACATTGAAATAGTTTTTGTCTTTTACTGCAATGTTGATTTGAAGCGGTGGGCAATCTTCAATCTCGTCACGGATGCAAGACGTGAATGTCATGGCAGGTAGCAATAGAATGTACGCTATATTTCTGATTGTTCCTTTCATGCTCAATCCTCCTTACCATTAGTTATGATGTTGATAAACCGTTGCTCGTTGTGGTAAGGCAGGAAATCCACCTCTGTTTTGGCTCGGTTGTGTAATTTGCTATCTATAACAGCATCTACGATATGTTTATAGAATGTTGCCGTGTCGCCAAATCTTGCGGAAATCATTGAACGGACATATTCCGCAACAGGAGTCGTTGCTTGTACGCCTTCTATAATTTGTTTCGCCTCGTCATTCTTGTTTACACTTAACGCTGCAATCGCACTGTTTACGTCAGCATACGGTCGCAGAAGTGTGTAGGCTTCTGAGAGTTTGCGTTGTTTCGCATTCAGTAGTCCGAGGTTATATCTGGCCTCCGGTAATTCAACATTCTGTAATAGTTCGATGGCACGTTCATAGTTCTCAGCAAACACATAACTTGCAGCAAGTGTGTTCAGCATTTCCGGTGTATATTCTTTCCGGGTTTCAAGGACTTGACGCGCATCATCTGTACGATTCTCATTGAGGTATAATATGGCAAGATTGTTGGCAGCTACATCGGATTCAGGGAAATATTTGAGAATTGTTTCATAGACCTGAATACGAGACTTGTCATCAGCAGCAAGCGTTGATACACGCAGCATCTCTTCTTCGTTGAACGCATCGGGACGCTTCTTGTACATTTCAAGCAATTCCGCATCGTCAGTGAAACTCTTGATTGTCCAAGAGTAATCATAGAGAACTTTGCGGTCTTTTGCCAGATAATTGTTTTTAATGCGTGTCCAGCAAGTAAGGCGACGTATATATTTCTCTGCTGCATCATCAGTGGGACCGGGATATTTGAGCATCAACTCACGCACCTTGATACTGTCTGGATCGTTTGCCGCAATCATTGCCTGAACAACAGGCTCCCAGCCTTCGGGTGCTGCACCTGTCTTGATAATACGCTGGATGTCCTTAGACAACCCCAACTGCGATATAAGCCAGTTTTTTGCTGAAGTTGCACGATTGTTGGCAAGCATTATATTGTGCTGATAGCTTGCTTCCGCAGATGCGGAGCCGAATATGTTGAGGCTCGTAAGTGTGGCAAGCGAATCCAGCAATATCGGACGGAGGGTTTCCAACATACCTGTCAATTCGCTACGGTTATTGGCCAAGTCCATGACAATATTCCACTTGTCAACTATAAACTGCAAACGGGCTTCACCTTTGCCTTGATGTACTTTCGGACGTATCTTGAATTCCGGCTCAATCCATGACAGGTTATATTCCTTACGGACATCTATCAATGAAACCGGGACACTGACGTTTGCAATGTCAATCGTGTCAATGCCCGTGCATTGACCGCAACCGTCATTGGATACCACACCGACAATCCGGGCATTATCCACCCTTTCGGGAATCTCTACACTCTTATTGAACGGTATGGCTATCGTTTCTGAAAGTTTTTCTATTTTAACCGCTTGTCGGGCATACGGATCCTCATATCTGTGAAGCACCTCTTTACGATGCTTTTTCTTGCTGTAGATGGGAGCGTCAAGCACAAGTGGTTCGTATTCGTCAAGCACACTGTCCTCTACAACCAATTGAGGAGAAATGACCAAACGACTTCTTTTTGAAAAATATTTGCCGGGTACATTGAATGTAACCTGCATTTGAGCCATATTTGCGCTATCCGGTGTGAGTGTGCTTAATGCAGGATCCACTGTCACCGATTTTACATTCTTTTGTGTGACACATCCTGCAAATATGCCGACCGAAGTAGCCAACAATACCGGATAAATGATATTTCTTTTCATACGAATCTGCATTTAGAATATATAGACTAATGAAATGGCGGCTTTGGTCGGTCCGACATAATTCTTATGTTTCCTTTCGTAGCATTTGATACATGGTATGCGGTCGCTTTCTTTGTACCAAAGCCTCTCATAACCCAATCCGATTTCAGCTTCAAGATTCCAGTGCGGTGAGAGAATCCAGTTATATCCATAGGTGATGCCACCTCCTGCCATGTAACCGTCGTAGCGTTTGTCGCGGAATCCACCGAAGAACTGCGCCCCGTGTCCGTGCAGGCCGAAGAAATGACCTTCAAACTTTTCACACACCCAACACTTCACTTCCGGCTCGACAAGCCAAAAGCGCATTTTTTTATCATTTTTATATGTCCACGGGTTGTACGAACCACTAAGTTGAAGCGTCACGCGGTTACTTGTCGCAACTTCAACTCCACCATTTACAGTTCCACCGGCAAGCCAGTAAAGCCCATTGGTTTTTATGGCGACATCTTGTGCAGCTATCTTAGTTATTCCTGATAGGAATATTATCAATACAATCGCAATTCGACTTAATCTCATACGTCTTATAATTCTGTTACCTTTTTATATTATAATTCGTCCTCAATCATTTGATTTTCAGTTCAAACCATGTACATCTCCTATAAGCAGATGTTTTTTTCGGGCGCAAAATTAGCAAAATACCCTCAAATAACAAACCCGTTGGCGGAATTAATTTAAGTTGATAAATATGAGTAAAAAGTTGTACATGT
>OGMD01000601.1_pt1 | contig 15518 bp, 8 predicted proteins | sample 1573041 | NCBI WGS metagenome assembly OGMD01 (sample SAMEA2582007, study PRJEB24529) | metagenome | biome: Human gut stool | place: China | collected 2011 | reverse complement strand
TCGTGCGTATTCTATCAAAGATTTCATGCGGTCACGGCCGATGTTCGTATCCCACTATTCACTAAATATATTCAGTGAAATTCCGTTTTATATCTTATCTTTGTATATCAGTTATTTGCGGATATTTTCATTTGGTTTGCATACTCACAAAATTTCACGGTTTTAGAAAATATTGGTACTATTTGATACTATATTTCGGGATATATTTTGTACCTTTGCATCATGTAACCAAAGGATATATCGCGTATGGATTTCATCTTCATCAAATCATCCAAGGCAGGAAAGGAGGACTATGGTTCCATCTATGCCCGTGTGCGCAGCGGAAAGGCGAACATGAAGGTCGTGACGGGCTTCACCATCAAGCAGCTTGAATGGGAAAAGTACCGCAGCCTGCAATACACCTCGTCAGCCCTGATGTCAAGCATCGGGATAAAGTACGGGCAGTTCGCCCAAGTCCTCGCGAGAATAAAGGCGGCATTCGAGGCGGACGGCTTCAATCCCAAGGAGGCCAAGAACATCATCGAGAGCGTGAAACACGACGTGCTCAACGGTATGATGCAGATTGTGGAGGTCAAGCCCAAAGGCAGGATGCTGTTCGAGGATTTCCTTACCTCTTATATAGAAGACATGGAAACCGGACGGCGCACCAAGAAAGGCCGTACCGTAAAAGTATCACCTGCCTATATAAAAGGTCTGCGCATTATCCAAAAACAGATTCGCAACTACCAAAAGGAAACACACCGCAAACTCGGACTGGATGACATGACGATGGAGACACGCAACAGCCTTGTCGGTTACTGGAAGGAACGGGGCTTGATGCCCAACGCCATCAACTCGTACATGACCGATGTCCGCACGGTGGCAAAGGCGGCCTACGAGGACAAGCTGACCAAATGCGATGACTTCCGTCATTCCGACTTCGTGCCGAAAAAGGAGGAGGTGGACAACATCTACCTCACGCCGGAACAGATACAGGAAATGCTCGACCTCGACCTTTCCACCAAGGAGGCTGTGAGAAAGAGACTGGAATCACTTGACATCAGCGAGGACGAGAAATTGGCACAACTTTCCAAATGCCGCATCACCCATATCAGGACACTGGAGCACGTAAGGGACATTTTCATCGTGGGCTGTCTGACCGGCCAGCGTGTTTCCGACTATTCAAGGATATGCGAGGACATGATAACGGAAATAGGCGGCACGGAGTTCATACTCATCACCCAGCAGAAGACGGAAAAGAAAGTCTATATCCCCGTTGACAGGCGAGTAAGAGCCATACTTGCCAAGTATGACGGTAAGTTACCTCCGGTTCATCCCAATGAAATGAACAAGCTGGTGAAGACCATCGGCCTGTTGCTCGGCTGGACACATGACTGCGGCTTTGACGAGAAGCGTCTCAACCCCAAACGGGGAAGGAGGTTCTGCGACATGCTCCTTTCCCATACAGCCCGAAGGAGTTTCGCCACCAACGCATACAAGGCTGGCGTCCCTCTGCCTTCCATCCAAGCCATCACGGGACACAGCAGCGAGGCGCAATTGCGCCGCTACCTGAAACTGGACGCGGAGGAAAAGGCCGTCATAGCGTTAAAGGATTTCAAGGGTATCATCAAAATATAAGGAAGTGCTTATGGAAAAATCAAGGTTTGACATTATTAGCGACCTGTTCAAGCTGTCCAACGTAATCAGCGAGAGCCTGAAACTTGCGGAATCGCTTGCCAGTAAGTCTTCCTGCAGTGGCGAAACGGATTGCAAGGATATTTGCCGGCACATCAGATACAGCCTGAAACCCCTGCCTTTTCTTTTGGGCGGCATCAGGGAATATGTCACCGAACACGAGGATAAGGAGCTGACACGGAAATTCGTCGGGCTGCACGATGACACGAAAAGGCTTCACGGCATCTGTTCCAAATATGCGGACTTGCACAAGGCGGCTTTCCGTACAGGGGTGGCTTACCTGAGCATGGAAGTCATAAGGCAATACTTCTTTTCCGAAAAAGAACAGTTGGAAGCTACTGATGTCATTTCAAAGCCCATGACACGTACCGAAGCCACTGACTGCATCGACACCATCCGTGCCGCCATACGGAAGTGTGCAAAGGATTCAGACGGGAACAGAGGGAAAGAAATATATGCCATGCTTGCCAAAGTGGACAAGGCGAAAATCCAAGCCGTCAAGGAGTATATTGTCAATGCCAACGACAAGGATTTGGCACAACTCTTCACGGAACACTTTGCAGAAGCCATCCATCTTTCCATGCTGCCCCAAAATGATGATGTGAAAGCACAGTCTGCCGGAATAAAGATGTTCCATATCGCCATGACGATGGGATATATCAAAAGAAACGTGCTGCATGAGAACGAGTCCAAGTCGGCAACATCCAAAACAATACCCTCTTGTACGGAAGAAGCGTCATCCGGTTTTATCGCCACAGATACAATGCAAGGCGGCGCGTTCAGTACGACCGCGCAAGTTCCAGTTTTAAGGCTGTACCGTTTCCTTACCACTTTCACCGTGCAGAGCGGCCCCGACAAGGGCAAGCCGCTATTGGACGGCAATGCCGTTTCCGACCGGGACTTCCTCCGTGCCGTCATGCGTGCCGACTATTCCACGATATACGGCAGTTGCGTGAAGGGCAAGATGCGCTGTGTCGCCATCCTGCTGTCCAAAGCATACTTCAAGGACTGGAAAGGTTACAGAGCATCCGCAGCCCGTTCCATGGGGCTGACACCCGAAAGCCTCGCCAAGTATAACGTGGAGAAAACCTTTATAGCGAAGCTCAAAGAACTGCTTCCCATGATAAAATAGTGACATAACCCACAGGTGGCTACAATTCACCACAACCCACAGACTTCCACAAACCGTTAAGCACCAGTTGTTTGACGGCTTTTTTCATGCGGTGTCATTTCACAGAATACCACAAATTCACAGGCTTTATTATTGCCCTACCTTTGACGCTACAAACTTAAAATCAGTGAATTATGACAGATAAGACAGAAATGGTACTGGTATCGCGCGACGAGCTTCAACAGCTTATCGGCGCAAGCGTGAGGTGCGCGTTTGAGGAATACCGGCAGGAACAGGCACCACAGGACACATCGGAGTATTACACCATCCGGCAACTGGCGGAGAAATGGGGCGTGAGCATAGCGACCATCTGGCGGCACGAGAAGCTGGGACACATCAAGGGGCAGCGGATAGGACGGCGTGTCCTGTTTCCCAAGGAACAGATAGACCGCATCAAGAGCCTGAAAGCTACCAACAGGAAGGCTGACAAGAACGCCAAGGAATAATTTGCAAGACGCACAACAAAAACATCAAGGCTTATGAAGAATTTGAAACAGCTTGTTTTGCCGTGCTACAAATTGGAGATGGCAATGTCCGTGGAGGCATGGTACTTCCTGCACGGGAGCACGGACGGGATATGCAACCTTACCTATCTTCTTTCCCTCTTGTCGAAGATAACAGTATCGGAAGTACAGAACACCAAACGGGGATTGGGCTATGCCGTCCATCCCGGACAGGCGGACGGCTCCATGCTGGTACTGGCCAAGGAATGGGGCATCGGGCGCAAGGCGGTGTCCCGTCTGTTGGAGGATTTCTCGGAACGCGGGCTAATCCGTGTTGATTCCAATCCCGTGACTTCCATCATAGACATGGTGTGCGTGAAGTCGTGGATGATAGCAGGACGGCTCATTGAGAATCCGGCATATCGCCAGACGGTCAAGGCATACGAAGGTGTGCGGATATTCCTTTTCAACGGGCAACAATTAGAGACCTTGCGCCGCAGTTCGGCAAGGAAGAAGAAAGAAAAAACGACAGAAGAAACGTCAGAGGGAACGGATAGCTTGCCGTCCATGAATCCGACCCATTCCAATCCTATTATAGAAGGAATAGGAACAGCGGAAACCGAAACGGCTGCAACAACCGAAAGCGAAGTGAAAGGCTCTGCGGAAAATGCAGTCGTGGATGCCGCCGACAACACACCATTTTTAGAGGAAGACAGTACCTTATCCGGTTCACGGGAGTAGGAACAGCCACAGGAATGAAGCGGCAGGAATGGCAAGCGATAGCGTTTTAGAAGGGATATTTTTAGGGCTGGCAAGTTAATGTTTTCGTCCACGAAAACCACGCCACCAATGGCGACCCGGCCACACGGGAAACGGCAAGTCCGGATTACAGCCCTAAAAAACAGAACGGTTTAACGGATAAAAGAAAGCGGATATGACATATCAGGAGAACAGGAACAAGGGAGGCCGCCCCAAGGCGGTGAAAGGCAAGGCGCGGACAAAGACCATATCCACACGGCTCACGCTTGCCGAGTGGAAAGCGGTTATGAAACGGATTACAGATGCAGGCAAGAAACCGTCGCACTTCCTGCGTGATTTATTACTATACGGCAAGGTTGTGTCTGCACGGACACAGGAAGACAGGCAACAGATAAGGATGCTGGAGGGAGGATGCAACAACCTGAACCAGTTGGCGAAGATGGCGCACCAACAGGGCTTTTCTCTTTTGAAAGGCAAAATCATGGACTTGCTGGACGAGTTCAACAAAATCATCGGGAAGATATGATGGGCGATTTGAAAAAACGGGCGAGCTTTGCCAGAGTGGTGAACTACGTGAACAACCCGAAAAAAGCAAGGCTCATTGACAGTAAAGACGTGAGGCTGGATGACAACGCCACCATCGCAAGGAGTATGCATGGGCAGGCTGATGACAAACCGGGACGCAAACTGAAAAATCCGGTGTACCATATCTCGCTGGACTTCGCCCACGAGGATGCACCCAAGCTGACGGATGAGCTGATGGTCGAAATCGCCCGTGAGTATATGCGGCGCATGGGGATAACGAACACCCAGTATATCGTGTGCCGCCATACTGACAGGGAACACCAGCATCTGCATATCGTGGCCAACAGGGTGGACAATGACGGGAACACCATCAGTGACAGCAACGATAATGTGCGTAATGTAAAAGTATGCAAAGCTCTCACGAGGGAATACGGACTGCACTTCTCCAAGGGCAAGATGAACGTGAAGCGTGACCGTCTGCGTGGCAAGGACAAGGTGAAATACCAAATCTATGACGCTATCAAGGCGGCATTACCCCATTGCAACTGCTGGTCGGATTTGTGTGACATGCTGGCAAAACAGGGTATCGGGGTGAATTTCAAATACAATAGAAATGAAGGTAAAATTATCGGAGTGTCGTTCACGAAGAATGAAATCTCATTCAGCGGATCACGGATAGACCGGAGCATGAGCTTTTATAAGTTGGACTGGCTGTTCGGAAGTCGTATTGCTGAAGGTATGGAATGGAAGCCCCGTGTGCAAGAACAGCCACAACCGACCCGGCAGGATGTGGAATCTCACAACAATACGGCAGATACTTTTATAAAAGAGTCATCATCGATTAAAACGGAAGCGGACGGCAATGTTAGCGGTTCTGCTGAATCCAGTTCAAATATCGTTCAAGTGACCATCGGCACACTCATGGAGTTGTGCGTACAACCGCACCAAGCCAAGGTCTCATCCGGTGGCGGAGGTGGAGGAAACGAAAGCGGCTGGGGTGAGAATGACAACGAAAAGGACAAACATAAACCAAGAAGGAGAAAAAGATGAAGGACAACAAGCAGAACTTAACCGACCTTATCGGAGCATTGGCAGTGGACATCGAGGAAGTCAAGAAAAAACTGGACGCAAAAGATAGCTCGGACAAGAACGAGGCATTGAAAAGGCTGGAAGCGAAGCTGGAGCCTGTTATACGGTTCTTCAATGGCAATGCACCGGAAAATGTCAATGCCATTTTCGGAAGCAAAGAGGCCATCGAGGAATACAAGCAATCAATAGGTGATGAAGCGATAGCGAGTCTGCGGTTATACACCGAAGCCAACGAGAAGGATATGCGCAAGCATGGAGTTCCCACTATCAAGGAACAACTTAACAAGATACTGGATCTGCTGACTGCCCATGTGGAGAAAGACAAGCAGGCTTCGGAACAGGTGCGGCAAAAGCAAGGTGTCATACCGGAACTGTGGCAGGCAATCCGGCCGGACAAGGTGATAAACACAACAAGACGACTATGGAGCAAAGTTCCCGATGGCTGGCATAAGAATCCTTATGTATGGACTGGTATAGGCTGTACGTTCGTATTCTTTGCCCTGTTTGCCGTCAGTTGGGTACAATGGCATGAATACCGGGAGGAAAACAGACGGTTGAGAACGGTTGCAGACAAACACCATGTGACTACGTTCATGCTCAACAAACTTCATCCCGAACTGGCTGTAACCGTCGGGGCTTATGAGAAACTGGTAGATGTTGTCGGTGTGGATTCCACTTTAGCCATATTCAACCGGCAGGTCAAGATAGTGAGAGAAGAAGATAATCAATCCAAATGACAAAAATAAAGTGAATGGCATCCATAAAAGTGAAATTTCGTCCTTCCACTGCGAGCGGCAGGGAGGGCAGCATATATTATCAGGTAATCCACGGGCGCATAGTCCGCCAAGTCAAGACGGACTACCGCATATTTGACACGGAATGGGACAAAAGAACTTCCCTTGTAAAAATCCTGCCCGAAATCGGCGAAAACAGAAAACGGTATCTCCGAGAAGTAGCGGAACATATCGACTGGGACACCAGACGGTTGAAAGCCATAGTCGCCCAATGCGACAGGCAAGGAGGAATTTATTCCGCTGACAGTATCATCGAGAAATTCAATGGGCAAACGGGAGAACAATCGCTGTTCCGTTTCATGCAGGGCATCATAGGACAGTTGAAGCAGCTTGGCAAAGTCCGCACATCAGAAACCTATACGGCGGCATTGACCAGTTTTATGAAGTTTCGTGAGGGGCAGGACATTCTCTTGTGCGAGATAGACGGCAACACGATGATGCTTTACGAGGCCTGGCTCAAAGGCAAGGGCATCTGCCCCAACACGGTTTCCTTTTATATGCGCATACTCCGTGCCGTTTACAACCGTGCCGTGGAAAAGGAGCTGACGGAACAGAAGCACCCTTTCAAGCACGTTTACACTGGCATCGGGAAGACGGTAAAACGCGCCATCCCGTTGAAAGCCATCAAACATATCAAGGAACTTGACCTGACCCTGAAACCGCATCTGGACTATGCAAGGGATATGTTCCTCTTCTCCTTTTATACCCGTGGCATGTCATTCATTGATATGGCCTATCTGAAAAAATCGGATTTGAAGAACGGAATAATCACGTACCGGAGAAGAAAGACCGGGCAGCAGCTCACCGTCAAGTGGGAGAAGTGCATGGAAGACATCATCGCCAAGTACGGCGAGAATACGGCCACCCGTTACCTCCTGCCGATAATCACCAACCCCTGTTCCGATGAACGGACACAATACCGTAACGCCATCTGCCGCATCAATGTGGCGTTGAAGGAAGTTGCCGGTCTGGCAGGATTGAACATACCGCTGACCATGCACGTTGCCCGGCATTGTTGGGCGAGCGTTGCCAAAAGCAAGAACATCCCTCTTTCAGTCATCAGCGAGGGCATGGGACATGATTCGGAAGAGACCACACGCATCTATCTCGCATCGCTTGACACAAGCGTGGTGGACAAGGCGAACAGCCTTATACTGAAAGATTTTTGACCGGATATTTATGGTGAAATGTGTTGAGCGAAAAGACGAATCTCTTGATAAGAGAGCCATCCCGAAGAAATAAGCACTAATAATCAGTGCTATAAGAACCCGATTTGACGGATTTACAAAACAGATTCTCGCAAAATACCTTTCATATATCATTATAAATGAGGATTGAACACGGTATTTGAAATATTATGCGTACCTTTGCGAAATAAACTATATCTCTTATCAAGAGATTCGTCTTTTCGCTCAACACATTTCACCATAAATATCCGGTCAAAAATCTTTCAGTATAAGGCTGTTCGCCTTGTCCACCACGCTTGTGTCAAGCGATGCGAGATAGATGCGTGTGGTCTCTTCCGAATCATGTCCCATGCCCTCGCTGATGACTGAAAGAGGGATGTTCTTGCTTTTGGCAACGCTCGCCCAACAATGCCGGGCAACGTGCATGGTCAGCGGTATGTTCAATCCTGCCAGACCGGCAACTTCCTTCAACGCCACATTGATGCGGCAGATGGCGTTACGGTATTGTGTCCGTTCATCGGAACAGGGGTTGGTGATTATCGGCAGGAGGTAACGGGTGGCCGTATTCTCGCCGTACTTGGCGATGATGTCTTCCATGCACTTCTCCCACTTGACGGTGAGCTGCTGCCCGGTCTTTCTTCTCCGGTACGTGATTATTCCGTTCTTCAAATCCGATTTTTTCAGATAGGCCATATCAATGAATGACATGCCACGGGTATAAAAGGAGAAGAGGAACATATCCCTTGCATAGTCCAGATGCGGTTTCAGGGTCAGGTCAAGTTCCTTGATATGTTTGATGGCTTTCAACGGGATGGCGCGTTTTACCGTCTTCCCGATGCCAGTGTAAACGTGCTTGAAAGGGTGCTTCTGTTCCGTCAGCTCCTTTTCCACGGCACGGTTGTAAACGGCACGGAGTATGCGCATATAAAAGGAAACCGTGTTGGGGCAGATGCCCTTGCCTTTGAGCCAGGCCTCGTAAAGCATCATCGTGTTGCCGTCTATCTCGCACAAGAGAATGTCCTGCCCCTCACGAAACTTCATAAAACTGGTCAATGCCGCCGTATAGGTTTCTGATGTGCGGACTTTGCCAAGCTGCTTCAACTGTCCTATGATGCCCTGCATGAAACGGAACAGCGATTGTTCTCCCGTTTGCCCATTGAATTTCTCGATGATACTGTCAGCGGAATAAATTCCTCCTTGCCTGTCGCATTGGGCGACTATGGCTTTCAACCGTCTGGTGTCCCAGTCGATATGTTCCGCTACTTCTCGGAGATACCGTTTTCTGTTTTCGCCGATTTCGGGCAGGATTTTTACAAGGGAAGTTCTTTTGTCCCATTCCGTGTCAAATATGCGGTAGTCCGTCTTGACTTGGCGGACTATGCGCCCGTGGATTACCTGATAATATATGCTGCCCTCCCTGCCGCTCGCAGTGGAAGGACGAAATTTCACTTTTATGGATGCCATTCACTTTATTTTTGTCATTTGGATTGATTATCTTCTTCTCTCACTATCTTGACCTGCCGGTTGAATATGGCTAAAGTGGAATCCACACCGACAACATCTACCAGTTTCTCATAAGCCCCGACGGTTACAGCCAGTTCGGGATGAAGTTTGTTGAGCATGAACGTAGTCACATGGTGTTTGTCTGCAACCGTTCTCAACCGTCTGTTTTCCTCCCGGTATTCATGCCATTGTACCCAACTGACGGCAAACAGGGCAAAGAATACGAACGTACAGCCTATACCAGTCCATACATAAGGATTCTTATGCCAGCCATCGGGAACTTTGCTCCATAGTCGTCTTGTTGTGTTTATCACCTTGTCCGGCCGGATTGCCTGCCACAGTTCCGGTATGACACCTTGCTTTTGCCGCACCTGTTCCGAAGCCTGCTTGTCTTTCTCCACATGGGCAGTCAGCAGATCCAGTATCTTGTTAAGTTGTTCCTTGATAGTGGGAACTCCATGCTTGCGCATATCCTTCTCGTTGGCTTCGGTGTATAACCGCAGACTCGCTATCGCTTCATCACCTATTGATTGCTTGTATTCCTCGATGGCCTCTTTGCTTCCGAAAATGGCATTGACATTTTCCGGTGCATTGCCATTGAAGAACCGTATAACAGGCTCCAGCTTCGCTTCCAGCCTTTTCAATGCCTCGTTCTTGTCCGAGCTATCTTTTGCGTCCAGTTTTTTCTTGACTTCCTCGATGTCCACTGCCAATGCTCCGATAAGGTCGGTTAAGTTCTGCTTGTTGTCCTTCATCTTTTTCTCCTTCTTGGTTTATGTTTGTCCTTTTCGTTGTCATTCTCACCCCAGCCGCTTTCGTTTCCTCCACCTCCGCCACCGGATGAGACCTTGGCTTGGTGCGGTTGTACGCACAACTCCATGAGTGTGCCGATGGTCACTTGAACGATATTTGAACTGGATTCAGCAGAACCGCTAACATTGCCGTCCGCTTCCGTTTTAATCGATGATGACTCTTTTATAAAAGTATCTGCCGTATTGTTGTGAGATTCCACATCCTGCCGGGTCGGTTGTGGCTGTTCTTGCACACGGGGCTTCCATTCCATACCTTCAGCAATACGACTTCCGAACAGCCAGTCCAACTTATAAAAGCTCATGCTCCGGTCTATCCGTGATCCGCTGAATGAGATTTCATTCTTCGTGAACGACACTCCGATAATTTTACCTTCATTTCTATTGTATTTGAAATTCACCCCGATACCCTGTTTTGCCAGCATGTCACACAAATCCGACCAGCAGTTGCAATGGGGTAATGCCGCCTTGATAGCGTCATAGATTTGGTATTTCACCTTGTCCTTGCCACGCAGACGGTCACGCTTCACGTTCATCTTGCCCTTGGAGAAGTGCAGTCCGTATTCCCTCGTGAGAGCTTTGCATACTTTTACATTACGCACATTATCGTTGCTGTCACTGATGGTGTTCCCGTCATTGTCCACCCTGTTGGCCACGATATGCAGATGCTGGTGTTCCCTGTCAGTATGGCGGCACACGATATACTGGGTGTTCGTTATCCCCATGCGCCGCATATACTCACGGGCGATTTCGACCATCAGCTCATCCGTCAGCTTGGGTGCATCCTCGTGGGCGAAGTCCAGCGAGATATGGTACACCGGATTTTTCAGTTTGCGTCCCGGTTTGTCATCAGCCTGCCCATGCATACTCCTTGCGATGGTGGCGTTGTCATCCAGCCTCACGTCTTTACTGTCAATGAGCCTTGCTTTTTTCGGGTTGTTCACGTAGTTCACCACTCTGGCAAAGCTCGCCCGTTTTTTCAAATCGCCCATCATATCTTCCCGATGATTTTGTTGAACTCGTCCAGCAAGTCCATGATTTTGCCTTTCAAAAGAGAAAAGCCCTGTTGGTGCGCCATCTTCGCCAACTGGTTCAGGTTGTTGCATCCTCCCTCCAGCATCCTTATCTGTTGCCTGTCTTCCTGTGTCCGTGCAGACACAACCTTGCCGTATAGTAATAAATCACGCAGGAAGTGCGACGGTTTCTTGCCTGCATCTGTAATCCGTTTCATAACCGCTTTCCACTCGGCAAGCGTGAGCCGTGTGGATATGGTCTTTGTCCGCGCCTTGCCTTTCACCGCCTTGGGGCGGCCTCCCTTGTTCCTGTTCTCCTGATATGTCATATCCGCTTTCTTTTATCCGTTAAACCGTTCTGTTTTTTAGGGCTGTAATCCGGACTTGCCGTTTCCCGTGTGGCCGGGTCGCCATTGGTGGCGTGGTTTTCGTGGACGAAAACATTAACTTGCCAGCCCTAAAAATATCCCTTCTAAAACGCTATCGCTTGCCATTCCTGCCGCTTCATTCCTGTGGCTGTTCCTACTCCCGTGAACCGGATAAGGTACTGTCTTCCTCTAAAAATGGTGTGTTGTCGGCGGCATCCACGACTGCATTTTCCGCAGAGCCTTTCACTTCGCTTTCGGTTGTTGCAGCCGTTTCGGTTTCCGCTGTTCCTATTCCTTCTATAATAGGATTGGAATGGGTCGGATTCATGGACGGCAAGCTATCCGTTCCCTCTGACGTTTCTTCTGTCGTTTTTTCTTTCTTCTTCCTTGCCGAACTGCGGCGCAAGGTCTCTAATTGTTGCCCGTTGAAAAGGAATATCCGCACACCTTCGTATGCCTTGACCGTCTGGCGATATGCCGGATTCTCAATGAGCCGTCCTGCTATCATCCACGACTTCACGCACACCATGTCTATGATGGAAGTCACGGGATTGGAATCAACACGGATTAGCCCGCGTTCCGAGAAATCCTCCAACAGACGGGACACCGCCTTGCGCCCGATGCCCCATTCCTTGGCCAGTACCAGCATGGAGCCGTCCGCCTGTCCGGGATGGACGGCATAGCCCAATCCCCGTTTGGTGTTCTGTACTTCCGATACTGTTATCTTCGACAAGAGGGAAAGAAGATAGGTAAGGTTGCATATCCCGTCCGTGCTCCCGTGCAGGAAGTACCATGCCTCCACGGACATTGCCATCTCCAATTTGTAGCACGGCAAAACAAGCTGTTTCAAATTCTTCATAAGCCTTGATGTTTTTGTTGTGCGTCTTGCAAATTATTCCTTGGCGTTCTTGTCAGCCTTCCTGTTGGTAGCTTTCAGGCTCTTGATGCGGTCTATCTGTTCCTTGGGAAACAGGACACGCCGTCCTATCCGCTGCCCCTTGATGTGTCCCAGCTTCTCGTGCCGCCAGATGGTCGCTATGCTCACGCCCCATTTCTCCGCCAGTTGCCGGATGGTGTAATACTCCGATGTGTCCTGTGGTGCCTGTTCCTGCCGGTATTCCTCAAACGCGCACCTCACGCTTGCGCCGATAAGCTGTTGAAGCTCGTCGCGCGATACCAGTACCATTTCTGTCTTATCTGTCATAATTCACTGATTTTAAGTTTGTAGCGTCAAAGGTAGGGCAATAATAAAGCCTGTGAATTTGTGGTATTCTGTGAAATGACACCGCATGAAAAAAGCCGTCAAACAACTGGTGCTTAACGGTTTGTGGAAGTCTGTGGGTTGTGGTGAATTGTAGCCACCTGTGGGTTATGTCACTATTTTATCATGGGAAGCAGTTCTTTGAGCTTCGCTATAAAGGTTTTCTCCACGTTATACTTGGCGAGGCTTTCGGGTGTCAGCCCCATGGAACGGGCTGCGGATGCTCTGTAACCTTTCCAGTCCTTGAAGTATGCTTTGGACAGCAGGATGGCGACACAGCGCATCTTGCCCTTCACGCAACTGCCGTATATCGTGGAATAGTCGGCACGCATGACGGCACGGAGGAAGTCCCGGTCGGAAACGGCATTGCCGTCCAATAGCGGCTTGCCCTTGTCGGGGCCGCTCTGCACGGTGAAAGTGGTAAGGAAACGGTACAGCCTTAAAACTGGAACTTGCGCGGTCGTACTGAACGCGCCGCCTTGCATTGTATCTGTGGCGATAAAACCGGATGACGCTTCTTCCGTACAAGAGGGTATTGTTTTGGATGTTGCCGACTTGGACTCGTTCTCATGCAGCACGTTTCTTTTGATATATCCCATCGTCATGGCGATATGGAACATCTTTATTCCGGCAGACTGTGCTTTCACATCATCATTTTGGGGCAGCATGGAAAGATGGATGGCTTCTGCAAAGTGTTCCGTGAAGAGTTGTGCCAAATCCTTGTCGTTGGCATTGACAATATACTCCTTGACGGCTTGGATTTTCGCCTTGTCCACTTTGGCAAGCATGGCATATATTTCTTTCCCTCTGTTCCCGTCTGAATCCTTTGCACACTTCCGTATGGCGGCACGGATGGTGTCGATGCAGTCAGTGGCTTCGGTACGTGTCATGGGCTTTGAAATGACATCAGTAGCTTCCAACTGTTCTTTTTCGGAAAAGAAGTATTGCCTTATGACTTCCATGCTCAGGTAAGCCACCCCTGTACGGAAAGCCGCCTTGTGCAAGTCCGCATATTTGGAACAGATGCCGTGAAGCCTTTTCGTGTCATCGTGCAGCCCGACGAATTTCCGTGTCAGCTCCTTATCCTCGTGTTCGGTGACATATTCCCTGATGCCGCCCAAAAGAAAAGGCAGGGGTTTCAGGCTGTATCTGATGTGCCGGCAAATATCCTTGCAATCCGTTTCGCCACTGCAGGAAGACTTACTGGCAAGCGATTCCGCAAGTTTCAGGCTCTCGCTGATTACGTTGGACAGCTTGAACAGGTCGCTAATAATGTCAAACCTTGATTTTTCCATAAGCACTTCCTTATATTTTGATGATACCCTTGAAATCCTTTAACGCTATGACGGCCTTTTCCTCCGCGTCCAGTTTCAGGTAGCGGCGCAATTGCGCCTCGCTGCTGTGTCCCGTGATGGCTTGGATGGAAGGCAGAGGGACGCCAGCCTTGTATGCGTTGGTGGCGAAACTCCTTCGGGCTGTATGGGAAAGGAGCATGTCGCAGAACCTCCTTCCCCGTTTGGGGTTGAGACGCTTCTCGTCAAAGCCGCAGTCATGTGTCCAGCCGAGCAACAGGCCGATGGTCTTCACCAGCTTGTTCATTTCATTGGGATGAACCGGAGGTAACTTACCGTCATACTTGGCAAGTATGGCTCTTACTCGCCTGTCAACGGGGATATAGACTTTCTTTTCCGTCTTCTGCTGGGTGATGAGTATGAACTCCGTGCCGCCTATTTCCGTTATCATGTCCTCGCATATCCTTGAATAGTCGGAAACACGCTGGCCGGTCAGACAGCCCACGATGAAAATGTCCCTTACGTGCTCCAGTGTCCTGATATGGGTGATGCGGCATTTGGAAAGTTGTGCCAATTTCTCGTCCTCGCTGATGTCAAGTGATTCCAGTCTCTTTCTCACAGCCTCCTTGGTGGAAAGGTCGAGGTCGAGCATTTCCTGTATCTGTTCCGGCGTGAGGTAGATGTTGTCCACCTCCTCCTTTTTCGGCACGAAGTCGGAATGACGGAAGTCATCGCATTTGGTCAGCTTGTCCTCGTAGGCCGCCTTTGCCACCGTGCGGACATCGGTCATGTACGAGTTGATGGCGTTGGGCATCAAGCCCCGTTCCTTCCAGTAACCGACAAGGCTGTTGCGTGTCTCCATCGTCATGTCATCCAGTCCGAGTTTGCGGTGTGTTTCCTTTTGGTAGTTGCGAATCTGTTTTTGGATAATGCGCAGACCTTTTATATAGGCAGGTGATACTTTTACGGTACGGCCTTTCTTGGTGCGCCGTCCGGTTTCCATGTCTTCTATATAAGAGGTAAGGAAATCCTCGAACAGCATCCTGCCTTTGGGCTTGACCTCCACAATCTGCATCATACCGTTGAGCACGTCGTGTTTCACGCTCTCGATGATGTTCTTGGCCTCCTTGGGATTGAAGCCGTCCGCCTCGAATGCCGCCTTTATTCTCGCGAGGACTTGGGCGAACTGCCCGTACTTTATCCCGATGCTTGACATCAGGGCTGACGAGGTGTATTGCAGGCTGCGGTACTTTTCCCATTCAAGCTGCTTGATGGTGAAGCCCGTCACGACCTTCATGTTCGCCTTTCCGCTGCGCACACGGGCATAGATGGAACCATAGTCCTCCTTTCCTGCCTTGGATGATTTGATGAAGATGAAATCCATACGCGATATATCCTTTGGTTACATGATGCAAAGGTACAAAATATATCCCGAAATATAGTATCAAATAGTACCAATATTTTCTAAAACCGTGAAATTTTGTGAGTATGCAAACCAAATGAAAATATCCGCAAATAACTGATATACAAAGATAAGATATAAAACGGAATTTCACTGAATATATTTAGTGAATAGTGGGATACGAACATCGGCCGTGACCGCATGAAATCTTTGATAGAATACGCACGA
>OGMD01000592.1_pt1 | contig 15653 bp, 16 predicted proteins | sample 1573041 | NCBI WGS metagenome assembly OGMD01 (sample SAMEA2582007, study PRJEB24529) | metagenome | biome: Human gut stool | place: China | collected 2011 | reverse complement strand
AAATAATAACCGGAGGAATTTCCTTTCTCGTCAGTAGCAAGTCCCATCGCAAAGCAGAAGCACAAGGGTGTATCTTCTTTCTGCTCTTCAACTTTTGCCCCTCTCAGGGTGGTATTCAGATTAACCGTTCCTGCAAAATATTGAGGTACTAGCAGACTGTTAGTAAACGACATCGGCAAACATTCATCTGCCCCCGTGACTTCCTCATTTTCCACGTTTACAGTCTTTTTGTTCCATGGGAAGAAGTCACTCGATATTAATGATACATTTTTGGTTATTATATTACGCTTATAAAACCTGCCGGTAGAAGCTTGATAACAAATATATGTATCATCTGGGATATAACCAGGTGAAGCACCTTTAACCTCTGTGATGATGCCATTGTACTGTTCCAAGAACTCTTCAAACGAATCATTTTCTACGTCCGCTCCTTCAAAGGAAGTCCCTGCCGATAACTTCAATTGCTTCGCTGTCCCATAGCTCGGAACTAAATCAGACGATTTAAGCAACGTCCAATTTGCAAAGGGGTTCGCCGATATCGCATCTTTAATCAATATGATTTTTGCCGTCTGGGTATTGCCATCTACAAAAACCTTAGCCCCCGTTCTGCAATACAATGCATCCAAAAAGTCATTAACTGAACAGTCCGGCATCATATTCTTATATTCGATTTGACCTTGGACGATGGCATCAGCCACATTATTAAGCACTACCATTTTTTTAAGCTGGTAATGAGTGGCAAAGGCATTCTCCACCAACTTGAAGCCATAGGCCGAAAATATAAGCTCCAAAATTTTCGATACCTTTATAAAAGGAGAAAGACCATAACCGGCCGGCAACTTCACATCTACTAGAGTCCCGGAAATCACCATCTTTTCAGTACGCGCATTTTTCTTCAAATCGTAATTACCATTCTCCGCCCTCTCTATCGGGTTTACAAACTCCGGATAAACGACATCACCCGAAGACTCATTTTTTACCTGTATTGGGAAAACATAATAATCTGCTGATTCCTTATACCTCATGACGTTACTTAAATGAGTCATTAAGATGGTAATACCTCCATCCGGTTTATATACTGGCAGATTAGGCAATTTCTTCAACGATACATTATTCCATGCCTCATACATCAAGCTTTCATCAAACCCGAAGTTAGCAACAATGCCACTTTCCCTACTAGCAGAAGTTATATTCTGTTTGCCGGCTCTCCGGTAAATGCCATCGGCAATGATGGCCATTACATCTTTGCCCGGCGCATTGACGATGTCTTCCCGGTGTATGTAATCAACTAGGTAAAGATTACGTTTAGTCCCTGGCAATGTGGATGCTAACGTTTGGCTACCTTTATCCGTGTATATAGGAGAAGTGATTTCTACTTCCATCTGAAAGTCGGTAGGGACGTCATAAATCCCTTTTTGTGTCTTTATCGTTAATGCCATTATTTATCCCCCTTTGTGAATGGTTTTTCTGACTTATACTTTATTTCTTCCGCTTCGTTGATATCTGATAAAAGAACATAAGACTTAAGAGGTTGAGATAATCTGTTTGCCGCCGCTTCCAAAAGTTCAGCCGCCTTATTCAGTTTTGACGGAGCTTCAATCTGCGTATTATTACGTTCGGAGACATGGCCACCTTCTGAATAGCCAGGTAATGGATTAGCCGCTGTCCGCTGGCGCCGTATGCTTTCGATTACCTTAACCATATTAACGACTCTCTTATTCTTCATTTCCGGTACTGGTACGACATATTCCCCACGATGGACAGCCCCGGCGACTTCATAACGTCCACCGTCTCCGGTGTATCCGCCTTCATCATAACCGGAAGATGGGTTAACCACCCTTTCAGCACTCGCAGAAGAAGAACTACTGGCATTATTCAATGTCATATTCTTAACTTTTTGTCGCTCTGCATTAGCAGCCGCAAGTTGTGCGGCACCAGTAACTCCCATTAAGGCTGCTGCAATTGGTCCAGCAATAGGTCCTAACTGAGCCATAGCAGTCATAATCGCCATAGCAGTATTTGCTATAATCTGACTAGCTTTTACCGCAAATTGAATATCGGCATATTTCTTTTCTATCTCTAATTTCTTCTGGGCCTTTTCATTCTCCAAACGTTCAACCTCTTCTGCATTTCCTTGAGCCGCTTCTATCTCTACATCATACTTAGCCTCCATATTAGCGATCTCAGCATCCTGCAAAGCTGTAATTGCATCACCAAATAAACTTGAATAATAATCGAACTGTTCTTTCCAAGCATTCATTTTAATAAGCCCAGACATTTTCGTATATTGTTCATCACTTATCAGATTCTCTCTACGTGCATATGCTAATTCTTCAAGTTCTCTTTCCAATCTTTTTTTCCAAGTTAACATTCCGTATTTCTCCAAAAAGGAATTCTGTTTCTGTTGAAAAGACTTTTCTATATTAAGCCTTGCTTGCTTATTCGCTTCCTCTAATTCTTTTTCTTTCTTTAGTCCTCCCTCGACTGTTATATTTCCTTTTCTGACACCCTCGCGAATAATGGCTAACTTAGCCTGATAGAAAGCATCTAACGCCTTTAATTCAACATCTAATTCCTCTTTAGGAGTTAACAGTTTAAATTTTGTCTTAAAATCAAATGTTGTATTTCTTAATGTTTCTGCAAACTTGGCACGAGCCTTCATATTTTCGAGTTCAGCCTTCAGTATAGCGTCTCCCGCATTTTCTACCGCTTCTTTTTTTATCTCACCCGTTTGCAACTCTACCGCTTCCACATCACGTTGATATTGTTTGGCTATATTCAAACGAGTTTCTGAGTTTTTCTCTTCGAACCCGCTAATAATGACATTATATTGTTCTTTGGATATTAGACCTTTAGCTAAAGAACTCTCAGCTAATATCTTATTATTTTGAAATGTCCTTTCATTTTCTTTCAGCAGATTATCCCGATTTTCTTTCAATAATGAAATTTCAGCTTCATCATGTTTCCGCTGCAAATCCAACAATTCAGTATTTGCTTTTGTGGTCTTAGCTTTAATATCGTCCAGATACTTAGTTTTAGACTTAGATATCTGAGGAGCCAATTTAGCCAAAGCCACAATTCTTTCCTGATTATAGCGAATGTCCTCTTCAATTGTAAGTTTATTATATTCAGCATCCGTCTTATTCTCTTCCAAACGATTCTTCTTCAAAGTCTCCATACGGGCTATATGTTCATTTTCTAAAGGTTTTAGTACCTTATCTATTTCACTCCCATACTCCCCTGATTCTGCTTTTTTCTTTGTTTTCCCTAGTTTATTAAGTTTCTCAATCTCCTTATCAATACGTTCCAGTTCCTTATTTTTAAGACGGATATTCTCTTTTGTATCCTCCTTCCAAGTTGTCTGAACTTTCGTTTTTTCCGTTTCCAATTTCTTAAGAAGGGACGTTTCCTTAACTATATCTTCCTGATTTTTATTGCCGGTCTTTTTACCCATGGTTTGCATTAAGGAAATATACTTCCCTTCAAACAGAGCAATAGCGGTAGAAATTTGTTTAAAATCATCCGTCAAATTCACTAGTTGTCTTTGCAAGTTCCATCTAGTCCCCCACGCTTGGTCCTTTTGGATGAGTTCGTCCAAATGCTGTTTCGTTTCAAGAATTGTTCTCTTTAATTCCTCCCGCTTATTTCTCAACTGTATCAACTCATCTTCATACCCTTCTTTTAATTTCATATCAGCCTTTTGCGCAATATATTCGCGTATAGCAGCGGTATTCTCTTTGATAACCTTTCCTTCTTTTGACAACTCAGCATTATAGTCAGGGATAATTTCTTTCAGCTTACTGATAGCTTCATAACGTTGCTCATTACTAAGAAGCTCATTATGTATGGCATCCGCCAGCAAACGTATCTGTTCTTCGGTTTTTCCCGTTTCATCTCTGACTCCTTTTTCTATTTCAGCCATTTGCTTGGTTGCTTTAGCAGCAGCATTTGTACTGGTAACGTATGAGTAAATACCAGTAATCAAAGCGACAAGAGCCGTGACGACAGCCACAAAAGGATTTAGTTTTAACACAGCATTCCATGCAGCCGTAGCAATGGTAGCCAAAGTAACCCGCCCTGTATAAAGTCCCATCACCATATTTTTAACTTTAATGGCAGCAGTAGACAAAGCCAGAGAAATAGCATGGGCTTTCTCCATAACAATGTTAGCGGTGGTTCCTGCTAAATTCCGGGCATTCCAAGCTACAACTAATTTTGTTGTAGCTAAATAAGTCCCCAAAGTAATGATCAATGGTAGAAGTACTGCCCTATATTGAGTGAACTTATCAATACACCAACCGATTCCATTAACCAATCCGGTAAAAGCGTCAATAACAAGTTTCATTGCACCCCTTGATTCATAAAACTTTAGGATAAGCCCTTCTATAGCACTTTCCATTTTCTTGATACTTCCTTGCACTGTATTCGCTTTTTCATCACTCATAGCCTTCAATGCATCCCCTACATCGGTAACAGCATCTCTCAATGGAATAATCTTATCGGCTCCCTCAAGAAAAGCATTAAATGCGGATACACTTCGTTTATCTGTCAGTTCCAACGTTTTTGCAAGGTCGATTCCTTCTTCATCCAATTTCTTTAGAGCAGGTGCCAACTGATCGAGTGAAGTTATCGGACGACCTAAAGCAACAGCTAGTTTACCGGAAGAATCAGCAAGGTTCAACAGGATATTCCTTGTAGCGGTTGCAGCCGATGACGCATCAAATCCAGCGTTGGCCAACGTCCCCAGCAATGACATTGTATCCTCAATAGTAAACCCAAATGCCTTGGCGACCGGAGCAACGGTAGATAAAGCAGTCTGTAAATATCCAAAGTCCATGGCACTACGTGTCGTTGCAATCGCCATAGTGGAAACAGCACGTTCCGTTTCCGTGGTTTCCAATCCAAAAGCCCTGATAGCAGCACCGGCAAGTTTGGCAGCTTCCGGCAGTTCCGCACCGGTAGCACCTGCAAATCTGAGAACATATTCTGTCGCTTCAATAATTTCCTGCTTATTAAACCCAAGTTTAGCTAGTTCTGTTTGCAGGTTCGTTACTTCCGAAGCCGTATATTTGGTAGCTGCCCCCAAACGTTTAGCATCTTCTGTTAAATCAGTAATCCTTTCTTTTGTAGTTCCTAAGATAGCGGCAAGATTAGCATTGGCAGATTCAAAATCTTTAATTGTGGTCTGGAACTGGCGTATAGCTCCCAGAAAGGTTTGCCCGATCATCTGCCCAAATCCGACAAAGATACCTGCAATCGTCGATTTCAATTTGCTGAAAGAAGTAAAAGTCTGGAATACCCTTCTAGCACTCGCCCGATTCCTATCCATCTGTTCAGTTACTGCCCTTAGTTCTCTTTCCAAAGCAGCATACTTTTCCGGTTCCAGAGATTTAACCGTATTACTTAGTTCGCGAGATAGTTCTTTTGCTTTTTTGCTCAACTGACTGGCGGACATAGTTGTTTTATCCAACCTCTTTTCACATTCCGCAATTTTGGTGTTATTCTCACGAATCGTTTTAGAGTTCTCTATAATCTGCTTATTCAGATTCTGCCACTCTTTACCGCCGGCTTTCCCTTGCATAGCAAGATCGGCCATATCCTTGCGGAGACTCTTGTTATCATCCTTTAGTTTCTTGGTTGATTCATGGAGATTATGAATCTCTTTCTGTAAATCATTAGCGTTAAGAGATAACACCCATGTAATATAATCCGGTTGTAACTTTGCCATATCGTCTTAAAATAGTGATAGGCAAAACTACAACCGGATAATAAGGTAGTAAAGGACACGAAATCTATATCCTAGGATGCTTTTTCATGTTGACCCAAACTGGTATTCCGATAAAAGGTGTCATAATACAACACATTCCAATAAAGACAAACCACTCTTCGAAGTTCTTAGGCGGATATATGAATACATAGGCAATAAGAACCAATGAATAGATAGCACCGATAATATAGAAGAATCCAGCATCCATAACATTTTCCATTTAAAACAAATATAGCGAAATTATTCCAGAGATTTATCTTCTGGCAATAATTTCATTAAGTTTCCCTTCATTTGTCGAAGACTGTATATGAGTTTTAGCATACCGCTTCCATCCATATCACCGGCATAACCATTCATTTCCGAAACACTAAAAAGATAATCAATCGTCGTTTCTAATGTTTGGCAATCTATTTTTGCTCCATCGGCTTGATAATCTTTCAGGGCATCTAATACTTTTTGGTCTATTACTACGGAATTAATGTTAATCGTTTCCATTTGTTCCTCCTTTCTTTGCTTTAATTATACAATAAATGAAAGCGATAACACATGGCGGACAAATAAATGTCAAGCAGAGACATGCGATAGAGGAAACATAGTATGCATCAGAAGAAGTTTTGACTTCGCAGTCTGACAGACTACGAAAATAACGCTCCATAAGCGTATTAGTGTCCGATTGAGTACGGAACGAAGGCACGTAGTTAGTGCCTGTGAGTTGTTTTTTCATATTATCTGGTGTTTTAGCGTTTTAGTAGAAAGCAGTTCTACCGACTGAAGCACAAGAACGGCTGCACTTTCCCGAGTTCGCTAAAACACCAGTAGTATCCTACTCCGAAGAGCAAAAAATCTACAAGGGAAAGGCAGCCGCCTATATTTTCAATTTGGGCATAAAAAAAGCCCTAACAAATGTTGAGCATTGACCGCGCTCGACGTTGTAGGTTAATCCTACTGGGGTTTTAGCACTGCAAATATACGGATAATATTTATATTGGCAAACAATCGCTCTATTTTAATCAATAGGATTCACTACAATTTCTCCTTGCGGTATGTCTGGTTCATTACCTTCTCTCCAATATCTGACAGTTGTACTAACAGTTATCGTATGACCATTAGATTGCGTTTTAGTTGTAGTAGTAAGTTTATCAGCTACTTCTTTTGCTTGTTCTTCCGTCAAATCACATTGCGTATTTTTAGATGTCACATACTTCGGATAGCCTTTCATAGCAGGATGAATAGACGTTGTTTGTTTTGTTTCAAAAATCCAACAATTGGTTTTATCATCACTTTTACTACATCCTAATACAGTAATGATAACAAACAGAAATAATAGTAGTTTTCTCATAACATTTTTTTTATTTAGTATATTCTTTCATATTCAATTTCTATTCCGCAGGTTTGTTTTCCGGTTCATCCTCCTTCATATTTCGCATAAACAAGGGAACTTTCTTTTTGGGTTCATCATCCCCTTCTTCTATTTGCTTTGAAATTCCTTTTTTCTTTGCATCGTCAAAGTCCTGTTTAGTCATAATCCCTTCACGTATTTCATCATCCGACTCTACATCTTTACTTAGTAGCCAGTGATAAACATTCTGCATTCCTATCCCATTATTTACAGTTATAACGTATGCTTGTTCAAACTTCCATCTAAATTTTGCCAAATAATTCATTGCATCTATCATGGAATTAAATTCTATCTTTTCACCAGAATCATCTACCATAAAAGTTTTATATTTACTAAAATATGAGGTATATTGCCCAAAGTCTATCTGGATTTTCACTTTTGTACCTAGGAAGTTTCCTGTTCCTACTATCTGACAAAAGGTTTTATGTTTTTGGGAAAATGCACATATGCTAAACAGTAGCATTGCAAAAAGTAGTACTTTTTTCATAATGTCTTATTTATGTTTCAACAAAAGTAAAGAAAAAGACCAGATAAAAAAAGTCTTAATCAATAAATGAAGTAGAATTTTGGTTTCACCATGTAGAGATTTGGTACAAACCATGTTTTGCCAAACTAAACAAACGAATTAAAGACTATAGTTTTCAATCAAAATCAGACTGCATAAATTATTTGCCTGACACCCGGGTCTCAATACTATCGACACCCGGGTGTTAGACATGCTGACATCCGGGTGTCAAGCAGCATGAGACCCGGGTGTCGTACAACTGATTCTTGCAGCAAAAAAAAGTCTTACTCAATAAAGAATAAGACTTTTAGTTCTACCTCTATAAATAGAAATAGATATCGAAATTATGGAAACAATATATCCAGCCGTGAGTCTGCATTCTCACGGCTGTTTTTTCTTTAATTACTCTTCCTCTTCTTCCTCAAAAAGGCTTTTCATTTCGGTGACTGCCGCTGCCGTTAGCGATTTACGAAGCGACTTCTCATACTTCAATTGTTTTTCCAGTTCAAGGTATCTATTAAAGTCCTCACCCGTTTTTCCCGATTTATCCTTTAATGATTTCGACTCTCTTTGAAACTTCAAAGAACGCTCCAAAGATTCCTCGCGCTGCGCGTGCTTCCCGAACAGGATTCGTTCGATGGTGGAATATACCCATATCTCAAAAGTAGGATTTAACCAAGCTGCAAATTTCAATGCCAGAACACGGTGCATCCAAGTACCAGATCTCTGCCTGGACTCAATTAAATCGGCTTCACATTCCACATTTAAAAAGCGAGAATTCTCGCTTTTTAAAGCTTCATTAATGAACGAAATAGTACCTTCATTTCTCATAAAAGCTTCTACTTTTTTCCCAAATGGCTTTGCCATTTCTGTCGCATTAACCATCATACCGTTGTTCTTATCCAATGTAAAAGTAATTGGATTCTCCTTAAAAACACAAATTTTTGTTTCCATTCTTTTTATTGTTAAATTAATACTTAAATATAAACACAGCGCAAATGTAACGTATATATTTGATTATCAAATAATTAATAAAATATTTAACTATATTTTAATATACAAACAGTAACAAATAAAGAAATGCATCTAATTTTATATAATAACATACCATCATTTCTAAGAAATTATAGTCGCTAGCTTTCAGACGAAAGTAAAAGCATTTATGAGAAATGACACAGTATGCTTTTTATTACTAAAGGTTTTAAAAGCATAAATCTCCATCCTTTAAAGATTTATTAACAGTAAGTCTCAGCAAAGTATCTCCTTCTGTTTTCACTCAACGGCAACCGCGTGTATGATACACGCGGTTCAATTTTAAGCTAATATCAGTTGAGGTGCTGAGCACCCCAACTGAACATAAAAGCAACCATAGTTATAACAACCACAGTTGATAAGCCTTTTCTATAAAGCCAACATGAGAAATGGACACATTATACTATTTGTTAATAAACCTTCAAAAAGCGGGAATTCTCGCTTTTTGAAGGTTTATTAACAAATGACTTTGCTAGAATATTTCCCTCGATTTTCAATTAACAGCAACTGAGGTTATCATAACCGCGGTTGAATTTTAATTCAATGCCAACTGAGATGCTCAGCATCACAGTTGAGCACTAAAATTCATCATTCTTAGATTTACGTTGTTGTGCCGGAAAGAGCACTCGTCAGCCTTTCATAAATCTGATCCCGCACCTGCTTCCCGTACTCATAACGGACAGCATTTATCGTATTATTATAAAGTATCCCCCAAACCTGCCTGTTATAAATTTGCCAGTTCCCTACTTTCTTCATATCCATGAAGCGCATATACAAAGGAATATTAGAGGTAGATATGATTCCATTGCCGGACGCTTCTATCTTATATTGCGGAGATTCCAAAGCTTTCAGAAGAAGACTATCACGATCAAGCGTATCACCAAAGCCTTTCTCCTGATAGAAACTTCTTCCTTCTTTGGAATATCTGGTACGAGTATAGACACGTTCGCGGGCAATCAAAAGTTGTGCTTCAAATATAGCCCGCACGTCTTTCTCTACTTTCTCCCATATAAACTCCTGCTTTATTATATCCTCATTCATTCCGTATCAAATTGAAAACCTACACTCCATCCGGCAAAGACTGAATAGAAACCGGCTTCCGGGATTGTTGACAGGCTGGATAAATCCAAGTCTCTAAATAAATGGCATCCGGCCGCCTTATCCTTTTGAATCAGTCTTTTTACCTTCTCCACTATAGGTTGCATTTCCTTCTGCACTTGATACGCCTTCTTCCGTTGCGGATCCGTCTTATCCATTATCAAAATAACACAAAGGTTGGATTCCGAAAGATTATCTACGTCCCTGCCTTTTCCTTGTGCATTGGGGATAATAAAGAATAAGGCGGGAAGTTCTTCCCGCTTAAGCCCCTGTACTAGATTTCCCATATCCGGCTCGAATGTGGCCGGAACAACCTTCTTTATTTCTGGAACACGTTCACAAATACCGTTCCAGTAGTCCTCATATTCCTGTAAATCTACCATGACTAAGAGAAATAAAGGTTTGCTTCCCAAGTTCGACGACTCACCAGCCCCGGCAATACCCGCCCCTTACTGTGCACCCATTTCATAAACTCCGCACGTATAGAAGGATCGTTGATGTTAGCCTTAGCCTTTCTGTATAAGGTGGAAGTATTGAATGCCTGAATCCCGATGTTAAATGAAAGACTTACCAAAGCATCAAACTTGTTCTGGCTGATTGAAGGAAAGCGGACATTCAGATTCCTTTCAACATCTGCCAAATCCGATGACAGAAAGGCAAGAGCTTGCTCTTTAGTTATCTGCATCCCTTTATGCACTCCTTTTGTATGCCCGTATCCGATTGTCCAGACACCGGCCGGACACAGATATGCTTTTAGTTCCAGACCTTCAAAGGTCCCGATAGCCTGTTTCGCTGATTCACTTGTTTTCATTAGCTACTGATTTTTATTGTGTATAGATTCAAACCTGCATTTATATAGATAAAGCAATACGTCCCAAAAAGGAGTATCGTTTATCTGCTTCACATTCCCAAAGACACCGGAAGACGCCACTTCATAAGCAACGCCCGCCCATCCGGTTTTGTCGTCTGGTCGTTTTTCTCCATAAGGTTCCTGAAATAATATTGAGAAATTAATGTCTTCGCCATTTATCGGTATCGGCACACTATAAACCAGTTCCCAAACGGCACAAAAAAAGAGATAGGAATGAAAGCAGACCAAAGGCGGCAGTTTGTTTCCTCCTACTTGAGACTCAGTATTAATATATAGAATCTCGCCAAATTCAGACATCAAGCCGTCTACTTGCTTGTTATCATTCTCTTTTTGTGCGACTTCTATTGCCTTAGCCAGATTCAGACATTGCACAAATTGCCCGAAAGTGATGTTATTAAGCATATCATCCGGCCCTTTCCATTTCTTATAAGATGGCAAAAGATTTTTGCCGGACTTAATATGAGGATCATATATTAGTTTGTCCGATTCTTCCGTTATGTCAAAGAAAGCATCTACCTTATACAGTTGGGCACTTATTTCATTAACGATTGATTCCTTGTATATTGCAAAGTTGCACTTCATGCCAAGAAGCAGAGAAACAAGCTTGCAGCGCATCTCAAAAGGTGAGATTTTACCGGTGTTCATCATCAACACAAGTTCTAAATACCGATAGTACTGATCCGGTGATAGTTCGTCCAGATTCCCCGGTATCTCCTTTATTTTATTATCGTATATAAACTCCTGCATATTAAAAAGTTATACCTTTAGATTGTATAGTCGCTTTAGGTAAATACAAATCCGGTTCATCCGGTTCGGCTTCGATGGCGGCGATAAAGTCCTGCAATGCCACAAGATCTTTTCCCGCGTCATCCCCCAGGCTTTTAGATACAGCTTTCCGGGCTTCGGCTTCGGCCTTAATCTTTTCTTTCACAGTTCCGACCTGTTGAACCTGTACTACTCCATCAGGCAGAACTTCAACGGGTAAACGTTCAATTGCCTTTTGCATAGTAAGAAGGGCTAAAGGTCGGCATACTGCATCAATAAAGCCTTCGCCCGGCTCATCGCCGGATAGTGACTGTTCATACCGTTTCCGGGTGATTATCGGGATAATATAGCGATCCTGCATTTCCCGGATAATCGGTGCAAGCGTTAAAAAGAGACGATGGCTTCCAATGGTATAGTAAATATCAAATTCTTCTTTACTTCGTATTAGTAACTGATTTATAGCCTTTTTCTTTTCTGAATTCATCCAGAAATCGAACTCTTCTTTATCTAAGAAAGCTATCAAAGCGTCTACAGACTCATAGGCCAAATTAAGGATGTTTATCTCGTCCTTATATTCCTGTATGGCAGTAAGCCCCTTTTCATTCTCCCCCAACCTTTTTTGACGGCCTGTATTTCCGTGCTGGGCATCTAATGTGGGGATAATCTTTAACCAGGTGAATAACGCAACAGATTGCTGCATCATCAAAAGAAGAGTCTTATATTTCTCTTCCGTTTCGGATTCCGCTTTGGCAGAGTGATAAAATTCCAGCGTCTTATCATAGACTTCCGGGCCGACGATAGTAGTTAACCGACGGACACTTAATGGAATATAAGGCTTCCATTTTGAGAAATCAGTCCCCGCATCAATCATCCCCAGAGCTTCGACTAACTCCGCTGTACCGTTATTGTCTTTATCGAAAATGGTTTTCATATATTTTGATCTATTATGCAAAAGTTATGTATTCTCTTTTACTCTATTGCCGGGTGAAACGTTCTCTTCCGCATTGACTATACTTCGGTAAAGTCCTATTTGTGTCTTACTTCCCGGAAAGTTAGCACGTATGTAGTACATAAGTGGTTTACAAAGTATCATGTCTGGGATAGCCGTTTCGCTGGCATTATAGACCTTAATAGAGTAAAGTTTCTCGGATCCGCTGGATAGCTTGTTTTCCATGATAAGATTTGATAAAACCGGATCTAGCCCAAAGCCGGAAGTTGCTGCGGCGTCCGCTTTATTAGCTATTTGTATCTGGCTTTCGATATAGTCTTTTATTTTCTTGTCGATTGGGGTTATCGTCCAGCCTTCAAAGTTGTTGGCTTCCGCATTCCAAAATTTAGTCGTGTGCATATATTTACCCACATTTTGGCGCCCGGTAACACCCGCTGCATACTTTTCCATCGCTTCATCTTTGAAGTCTTCCAGCATCTTGGAAGAATAGGCGATGCCCTTACGCTTACAAATGTCTTTTATTCGTTCTTCCGCTGCATCCCAATATCCTTGCGGACTTTCTATATGCAAACTTAGAGCCGACGAATTAGCATTATAGGCCGCCAACAAAGGGGCAATAGTGCCAGCTAGTTCCAACCAAGGAAAAGCACCCAAGAAACGCGGTGTACTGATAAAGTCCTTACAAAAGGAATAAATATTGAAATATCCGACTGATACCGGATATTTAAACGGTTCTGTAGGATTAAATACAGGATATTTAGCCAGTTTAGTAGGATCCGGAAACGGCCAATCTCCTACATATACATTTTGCGGGAAGTCGTGGTTATCGTCCGGATATTCAAAACGGCATTTTTTATAGGGTATATGTTCCAGTTTAAGGAATTTGCCAGGTGCACCGATACGTGGTCCTCTATTTCGGACGAACTTAACCCAGAATCCTTGCATATGAATAAGATCTACTAATGAACGTAGCATAAATTCGCGGTGATCCCATCGTTCCAAATCCTGCTGTATTTTATCGTCCAGTATCCATTTCCGATAGAACCTGTTATTGTCTTCATCAATGGCATCTTCAAAAAAGTGCGGCCCTTCTCCCCATTGCAGCCCTTGAATCTTTCCCATGATACCCTCGCCACCGTAGAAATTATCCAATAATCGCTGAACTTCACCTGGTAAGTCGTTATTAGCTCCCATCGGCACAATATCAACGCCGTTTACTCTTATTTTTTTAGTTTGCCAACTGTCCGGCCGGCTAAAATTAATTGAAGAAGGCGTCCAGCCTTTCCCCATGGCAAAGGAAATAAGCTGCCCTTCACCAGTATCTATAAATCCGAAATTACCTGTTCTTCTGATTTCCATATTAAACGTAAATTTTAATCCCGTTGAATTCTGTGATAAGTATTTGCCAACAGTTCAGCGCCTTGCCTGTTTCCGTGTCTGTCAAGAATAACTTATAGCTAGAGTTTTCTATCTCTGCATCAGATGTTTTCTTTCGCAATCTGGCATATTTGAGCCTGACCGAATCTCCACCGGTTCTCCGCTGACGGTCGTACTTTCTGAATGATATAGAGAAGGTATCACCGTCAGCGGATATCTGCTTCATCCGCTCAATGGCGGTGTACAGGTTTATAATCTGAGTATCTTTCGCCATAGCTGTTTTATTTTTGGCCAGTGACCGCGTATTACATCAAATAAATAGTAGGAAAAGACGATAAGGCAAATATATAACAGAGCCTGCCATAAACCGATGCCCGGAGACACTTCCTTCTTCGTCTTAATATCTTTTTTCTTATCCGCCTGGCGCTTTACTGTTGTAGAATCAGTTGTAACTGATTTTATGCTCTTCTCTGTGTTGATCCTCGTCTCAACTTCTTTCGCCTGATTAATGGTGGAACCGGTAAAGGAGATTTCTTTGATAGGCGGTAAGCCCGTCTCTTTGGTAATTGGCTTTTCTGTATCAAATTTAATCAGGACACGGTTTTCTTCACTGGTTCTGGTATTACGTTCGGTGCTATGTCTATTCTGCTTATCCTGCTGCTCTTGCACATCTTCCCGGACTGTAATGCTATCGGACAACATTGTTTCATTTGTTTTCCGGTGAGCGATAGTTGAGCGGCTACAACTGGCAAACAATGCCCCCGATAGTATAATATATAAAGCATATTTTCTCATACGATTAGTTTATTGGTATTCGTTGAGTACATGCTTTCCGACCGCAAAGATTTGGCTTCATAGCTTTTATTTCCCGTTCATTTTCACTAACCTTTAATGCCAGTTCCTTGATGTTGTCTTTCAACTCCACGCGATCCGTCTTAAGGTCTTCGATTATTTGCTGATATACGTTTTGTACGGATAGCATCGCATCCGCTTCGGCCTGTTTCCTCGTATATTTAAGCGTAAAAAGCCAGGTAAGACCGCCAGTACAAAGAGAACTGACTACTGTAGTGATTAATATTTCATTCATATTGCCTTATTTTTAGGCAAATATGAGCTTTTAGGATGTGGAAATAAAGGACAAAAAAAGAGGCATCTACAGAAAGATACCTCTATCAAATTATGTATTAACTTAAGTCTTTTATTTCAATTAGAACCAATTATGGTGTTAAACAATCAGCTATAACTAATTTTTCTCCCATAACACAAGCTATATTTTTATCATCAAATAAGATTTTTCCCGGTCTTGTTCCACTACTTCTGTATTTTCCTGAGAGATTTGAAGACATAGCCTCTAAAAGTCCTATTTTTTTAATCTCTGGTTGATAATTACTATTGCAAGCCGCATTCACCCTATTTATCAAAAAATCAACAAATTGTTTAGTAGCCCATAGTTGAGGGATTGGATTCCCTTTAGTTTTAAGTTCAATAATCAAAACGAAAGGCATATCATCACTTTTCCTAGTACAAAAAATAACATAGTCACATACTCGCCTAAGCTTAGGTTTCTGCGAAAAAAAAGGGAATAATTCTTTTTTTTCCGATTGTGAATCATTCGACCCTCCTGTATCAAATGAATATACTAAATAACGGCCCTCAGTTATAAGGGTTACAGATGTACCAGATTTAGCTTCCTCTAGCCTCTTAAAATTAGATGGCTTTTTATAAAAAGGATGCAAACAGCCCTCTACATCTGTCAAGAAATCACTCATTCTCCCCTTCCTTTAATTGATAATACAAATCCAAACTTCTTTTATTTAAAGAAGCAATAGCATCGTCTATAGTTGAAACTTCAAACCCATCTTCATTAATAGGCAAATTTTCAACAATAAC